>Ga0137403_10001040_pt1 | contig 35235 bp, 39 predicted proteins | sample CZOMad2_1_16fung_FD_122057 | JGI IMG/M metagenome (GOLD analysis project Ga0137403, IMG submission 122057) | Vadose zone soil fungal communities from Angelo Coast Range Reserve, California, USA - CZOMad2_1_16fungal (Hybrid Assembly) | ecosystem: Environmental > Terrestrial > Soil > Vadose zone... | reverse complement strand
CAGTCCGGTAAGCACCGCCAGCAAGAGGCGTGGATAGAGTTTTGGCGGCATGGGCTGGAGGGATTATACGCGGGGAAACATGGATGCTTGGCGTTGAGTTCTACTTCTTCGGCCGCGGCCATCTTGCTTCCACGGTGGTCCCGATCCCGCCGCGGGGGCGGAACACGCCCTTCACGATGGCCCATTTCGGCCGGGCGGCGCGGACCACGTCTTCCAGCACCTGGTTGACGATGTTTTCCTGAAAAATTCCTAAATTGCGGTAATGCAGCAGGTATTCCTTGAGCGATTTCAGTTCCAGGCAAAGCTTGTTCGGCATGTAGCGGATTTCCAGCACGCCGAAGTCGGGCAGGCTGGTCTTGGGGCAGACGGACGTAAACTCCGGCACGTCGATAACGATTTCATAAGCTGGAAACTGGTTGGGCCAGGTATCGATTTCAGGGAAGTCATGGTCGAGCCCTGATTTTGCGTGATCGTCGGTATAGCCTGTACGATGTGACATCAGGAACCTATTGTAACAACGGCTTTTTCAGGACGTAATCACGGAAGCGGGACGATCTTCTAAAATAGAATCACCGGCAGAAAAGTGGTGTAGGGCACGAAACGCAGAGTCAGCCGAAGGGAGTCTGCGTCGGCACCCTAGCTTGGATATACTTAAAAGTTTGGCCCCTTGAACTAATCTTTTTGCAGATGGCGAGACAGAACCAAAATAACGGTCGCAGGCGAATGGTGGTTGTAGTGGCGCTGGTGGTGGCAGCGCTGCTGCTATTCACCGGGATCAATCGCCGCCGCGTGATAACACCGGTGCGCGCGGAGAAAGTGGTACGCCAGGAGATTGCCAGCGTGATTTCCACCAATGGCAAGATCGAGCCGATCAATAGCTTTGAGGCCCATGCGCCAGCGCCGGCCACGGTGAATAAAGTCCTGGTGGCGGAAGGCGACCACGTAAAGGTGGGCCAGCTGCTGGTGAAACTGGATGACGCTGAAGCCCGGTCGCAGGCAGCACGCGCGCTGGCGCAGTTGCGATCGGCGGAAGCCGCACTCAGCGGTATCAAAGCCGGCGGGACGCAGGAAGAGCTTCTGACCAGCCGCGCTGATCTAACCAAAGCGCAGGCAGAGCGCGACGAGGCGCAACGCAACCTTCAGGCCATCCAGAAACTGCGGCAGAATGGCGCGGCGTCGCCAGCAGAGGTAGAAGCAGCGCAGAACCGGCAGAAGAAAGCGGATGCCGACGTCCAGTTGCTGCAAGCCAAGGTGAATGGCCGTTTCTCTTCGCCCGAGGTGGCCAAGGTGGAGGCGTCCGCCGCAGAAGCTCGCGCAGCGTACACTGCCGCGCAAGAGTTGCTGCATCACTCCAACGTGACAGCGCCATTCGCGGGAACGGTGTATCAGCTTCCGGTAAAGCCAGGATCGTACGTGAACGGCGGAGATTTGCTAGTGCAGGTGGCGAACCTGGAAAAAGTTAGAGTCCGCGCATTTGTGGACGAGCCGGAGATCGGACGGCTAGCCAAGGGCCAAAAGGTGGAAATCAAGTGGGACGCAATCCCCGGCCGCACGTGGGAAGGCTCGCTTACCCGCGTCCCGACTTCGGTGACCATGGTGGGAACGCGCACTGTGGGTGAAATCACTTCTGAAATCGACAATTCCGACCGCAAGCTTCTGCCGAACGTAAACGTGAACGTAAGCATTATTTCCGCGCGGCATGACAACGCGCTTACCGTATCGCGCGAGGCGGTGCATGATGTGGATGGCAAGCGCTACGTGTACAAAATCGAAGACGAAAAGATTCTGGCGCAGGAAGTGCAGACAGGCCTCTCCAGCCTGACGCGGGTAGAAGTTCTGAAAGGGATCCCGGAAGGCGCCGTAATCGCGCTGGGCGCCATCAATGCGCAGCCTTTGCGCAACGGCATGGACATAAAGGTGGTTGAGCGTTGAGGACCCTGTTCCGGTTGGCGGCTCTGTTTGTATTAGTGTTTGGTCCGGCAGCCGGCGCGGACACTGACCCGGCCGCTCTGCTCAAGACAGGCAAAGCCGACCAGGCGATCCATGCGCTGAACATCGCCATTGCGCACGCTCCCAAAGACGCGCACGCTTACAACTTGCTTTCCCGCGTTTACTTCCAGCTTGAGCTTTGGGACAACTCTGTCCGCATGGCGGAGAAGGCGCTGGCGCTCGATCCGCAAAACAGTTCCTACCATTTGTGGCTGGGGCGCGCGATGGGCAGAAAAGCGGAAGATGCCAATCCATTCAGCGCTTTTGGGCTGGCGCGCAAGGTGAAAACCGAGTTTGAACGCGCCGTTGTGCTGGACGCCGACAACCTGCCGGCCCGCTCCGACCTCAGCGAATTTTACCTGGAAGCTCCGGGCTTTCTCGGCGGGGACAAGAGCAAAGCTAAACAGCAAGCCGACTACATTGCGCGGCATGATCGCGCGCTGGCCAGTTATATCTATGCGCGGGTAGAGGAAAAGCAGGGCAACACCGGCGCGGAAGCAGAATACAAAAAAGCGATTGCGGCCAGCAGCCAACCTTCGCATTACTGGGTGGAGCTGGCACATTTTTACCGGCGTACCGGACGGCTCTCTGAAATGGAAGACGCCATCCGCCATTCGGTGGCCGTTGCGCGCGCGGGCGAAGCGAGCGAGTTCGACTCAGCCGCGCTCCTGCTGCATTCGGGCCGCAACTTTGCCGGAGCGGCACAAATCCTGCGCCACTATGTTTCCCAGGACGACCCGTCGGAGGACGGCCCGGCATTTCGGGCCCACTATCTGCTGGGAGTCCTGCTGGAAAAACAAGGTAAAAAGAAAGAAGCCGTGGCCGAGTTCCAGACCGCGCTGAATATGGCCTCAGAGTACCGCCCGGCGCAGGATGCGCTGGCGCGCGTTTCCCGATAGAATCACGTCTTTCCACACCATCCGAACAAAATCGCGCAGGTGAAAAAATGAAATTGCATGCCCGTGTCGTCCTGGTTGCAGCCTGGGTCGTGGCGCTTCCGCTAACTCTGCTCGCGCAAGATACCTCTTCCGGCAAGGACAAACCGCTGGCATTCCGCACCGCCATCGAACTTGCACTGAAGAACAGCGCCACTACCGGCCTCTCGCAGGCTGACCTGCGACGCGCGCGAGCGGTGGTCACGCAGACGCATAGCGCGTTTCTGCCGCAGATGGTACTTGGGTCCGGACTGGGCGCATCGTACGGCTTCCCACTCAGCCTGGAAGGGGCAGCGCCTTCGATTTTCAACGTGAATTTCCAGGGAGATCTCATCAACCTGGCGCAACGCAATTACGTGAAAGCCGCGAAGAGCGATGTGGATGTGACGACGGCCCAGAATGCCGACCGCCGCAATGACGTGATGATGGAAACTGCGCTGGATTACGTGCAGCTTGATCTACTGGAGTCATCACTCACCATTCAAAAAGAGCAGCAACAGTCTGCGCAGAAGTTTCAGGACATCGTGGCGCAGCGCATACAGGCCGGCCTGGATAGCCAGATAGAAGGCACGCGCGCCAAACTTGCGGGCGCCCGGACGCGTCTGGACATCGCACAGACGCAGACTGCAGCCGACCAATTGCGCTTACGCCTCTCTCAACTGACGGGACTTCCGGTTGCGGCAATCCAGACGTCAACAGAAACGATCCCGGAGATGCCGGCGGTCGCACAGGACCAGGACCTGCCGGGTGAAGCGTTGAAGAACAATCCCGTAGTGAAAGTAGCGGACGCAGCCGCGCAGGCAAAAGAGTTTCGCGCGCGGGGGGAACGCAAGCAGCTTTATCCCGCAGTCGACTTTGTGGGACAGTATGCCGTGCTGGCGCGCTTTAACAATTACGACCAGTTCTTCCAGAAGTTTCAACGGCATAACATAACTGCCGGAGTGGCCATACGTTTTCCTTTCTTCAATCCGGTGCAGCGGGCCGCGGCGGAAGCGGCAAAAGCGGACGCAGCGAAGTCACGCAAAGAAGCACAGGGTGTGAAGGAACAAGTGAGCACGGACACGCTGAAGCTACAGAGGTCAGTCGAGCAACTGGCTGCTGCGCGCGAAGTGGCGCAACTGGAACACCAGCTGGCCCAATCCGATATTGAATCGACGCATGCGAAAATCGAGAGCGGCGCCGCCACTTTGAAAGATGAAGAGAACGCTCGCGTAGCCGAGCACGAGCGTTACACCGCGTATCTGAACTCCAGCTTCGAACTGGATCGTGCGCAGATCCAGCTGATGCGACAGATCGGACAACTGGAAACGTGGGCGCTGGGACCGCCGAAGCGGTACTAAATTATGACTTTGAAGACTCTTTGACTTTGACGGTTTCACCGGCCAGTGAAGCTCCGGCTTCGAGCGCGAGGAAACGGACGCGTCCGGTGGCGACAGATCGGCCTTCAGCGTCAGTGACGGTGGCTTCCCAGATCTGTGTGCGGCGGCCACGCATGAGCGGTTGGGCCGTGGCGCGGAGCTTCCCTTCCCGCACGGCATTCAGGAACGACGTATGGTTTTCCAGGCCAACCACGGACTGGCTGCGAGCCAGGGCGGCCAGCGCGGCGCCGACGGAAGTAACCGCTTCGATCAGCCCGGAATGCACTCCACCATGGACGATTCCATAGGGCTGCCGATGGTGCTCAGCGATCTCCATTTCAGCGACAACTTCATCAGCGGTGGCGGAGACGAAGTGAATCCCCATGGCTTGGTTCCAACCGCTAGGCGAGGCGTTGAGCGCGGCGGCGAAGTTTCCGTCAGGAGCGGCGGTGAGGCCCGGTCGATTCGTCATAGCGGAGCATTCTAAGTGGTTTTGCGCTGGCACTGGAAGTGCGTTTGCCTAATAACAAGAAGCGTTGCTGGCTAGCTTTGTCAAGGGCAAGCCTCAAAAAGTGCAGAAACCATACCATAATACCGTGAGGGCGTGATAACTTCTTGTCGCAGGTCCGCGGGTAGAAGGAGATTCGGATGCGATATGCCGCAGTTGCTCTGTTGATGGCTTACATGGTCTTGCCAACATCAGGACAAGACAAAATCGATGGGCCACAAGACGAGAAGGCCAAGAAAACTTATAACGAAGGGCTGGAGGCGCTCAAGCAGCACAGGGACCTGGACGCGCTCGATAAATTCAAGAAGGCCGATAAGCAGGACGGCGGACACTGCCTGGCGTGCCAGAAGAAGATGGTTAAATACGCAATCGAACTGGGCGAGTGGAAGACTGCCGAAGCAGCCGCCGAGGAAATGGCAGCCCAGGCACAGGGAGATGACGTGGCGCTAGCCCACTATCAGTTTGGCGTCGTGCTACTGAGTGAGGGATTAAACAAGCACAAAGACGAGCTGTTCAGCCGGGCCCACGATGAGATGACCAAGGCCCTGGCGGCGCATGCGAATTTTCCCAGTGCCGTCTATGCTGATGGACGCGCCCTGGCGCACATGAAAAAAGACGACGAGGCGAAAGCGCGGTTTGAGCAGTTCGTGAAGATGAGGCCGGAGGACGACCCGGACCGGCAACGCGCCTTGCGCTACATCAGCCAGCCGGAACTGGCACGCGCCAGAATGGCGCCGCCCTTCGTGGTGACCACCCTCGACGGTCAACGTGTTTCCCTGGACAACCTGAAAGGAAAAGTGGTGCTGCTCGACTTCTGGGCCACATGGTGTGGTCCGTGCCGGGCGGCGCTGCCGCATATGCAAAAGATCGCGAAAAACTTTCAAGGCCAGCCGCTGGTCGTGCTGAGCATCAGCCTTGATGATGACGAGCAGAAGTGGAAAGACTTCATCGAAAAAAACGGGATGAGCTGGCTACATTATCGTGATGGCGGATTTACGGGACCGATTTCCAGAATGTTTGCCGTCAACGCCATCCCGCACACTTTTACGATTGACGCTGATGGCGTGCTGCAGGAGGAACAGATCGGCGATGCCTCCGAGGGCAAGTTGAAAAAACTGGTAGCCCATGCGAAAGAATTGCAAGGCACGGAAAAACCGGCACAGTAAAACAATTTCAATCCTAGTTCTTCTCCCCCTTGCCGCGAACACGCTTGTACTTGAGCGAGATCAGCCCTCGGGAAAAAGTTTTATTTTCTATCAGCTCAAAATTGCGCTGAGGAAAGCCGCTGGGAAAGAGCGGAAGGCCTTCACCCAGCAGCACCGGCACCACGCCGAGATGAAGTTCATCGACCAGGTCGGCTTTCAGGAAGTCGCGCGCAATTTCACCGCCGCCCATCAGCCAAATGTCCTTGCCTTTGCGCTGACGGATTTCTTCCACCAGCACCTGCGGCGAGACGTTCACAAAGGTCTTGCCTTCGCGCTCGCCCGGCGTCAGCGTGCGGGAAAGAACATAAGTCTTGATCTTTGACCCGAAGCCGCCTTCGCCCACGGCTTGGGAAACGTCATAGGTTTTGCGGCCCATGATTCCTGTATCGATGGACGCGAAGAACTCCGCCATGGAGAAGTCTTGGGGCATGAAAAGGAAGTCGAATGTGCCATCCAGCCGGGCGATATAGCCGTCAATACTGATGCCGAGACCAAGGATGATTTTGCGCATTGATGAAAATTGTAACTCTTACCGCCGATCAAAGCAGATCAGACTTGGCGCATGAATTCGAACTTTACTATTCGAGATAACACACACCGAAAGACTGATCGCCGCATTCGGAACAGCGGCCGCCTGACTGTTTTGGGGTGACGACCATGGGATATTCACAGCCGCTGCATGAGTCCCAAGGCGAAATCTGATCCGAGGTGAAACCATACCTTTCGCGTAGAACTCTCTCCGCTTCCGTAACGATCGAACGGCATTCGGCGGCGCTTAGAAGTTCATGTTTTGAAGCCCAGACTTTACGGTCGGCATAGTCGGGAAACTTCGGCGCCTCGCCCCATTGCCATGAAGGATCAGCGGCATTGCGGCTCCGGCCAAGCAGATGCAAATGAACCCGGCGATGCTCAGGGCCAGTTTTGGGGCCGCGAGGCTCGGCCGCGAAGTTCAGCGCCCAGTTGCCGGCCTCAAAGTAGTTGAGACATCCGCCGTCGAGTTGCGGCAGGATACGCAACATGGCCTGCCCGGCGGCCGCGACCAGGAATGACCAATGCGTGAGTTCGTCGGGGGTTAGTTCACTTCGCTCCCAGACATCCCGCGGCGGGACCACCAGCAGGTTGCCGCCATCTTCGCGACTCACCAGAGCTGCTCCCTTTTCCGGGAGAACAAGCCGCCCTCCGCGACAGCTAAACAGTATTCGAACCAAAATAGGTAGCTCCTGATTTCAGGGTATCAGGCCCGCAGACGAGCCGCGGCTCTGGAGTACAGCTCTGCTATTCCAGCTCTGCTGCGGGCGGAGGGGCGCAACTCGCAGTTGAGGGACAGCATCCATTTCTAAGAAGCTACAGGAAGGCTCACCATGATGAAACGCATACTTTTCGCCACGTTATTTGCAGGGCTGACCGCGTTCAGCGCCAACGCACAACAGAATCTGCCTTCGGGCACCGAGATCAAAGTAAGAACAGACACCTCCATCCCCGCGAAACCAGCGGCTGACTCACGTTACAGCGCCAGCGTGAGTGAGGACGTAAAAGACAGCTCCGGCCACGTGCTGATCCCTCGAGGATCGCGCGCTCGGCTGATTGCGGTCCCGTCCAATGACGGCAAAGACACCAACCTTGACCTGCGTTCCGTAACCGTCAACGGAACTCCGTACCTGATCCAGGCGGCGGGTTCGGGCAGCAGCACGCCCGGCGGACTGGGTGCGAACAAGCGTACCGGAATGTACGTGGGCGGCGGAGCAGCAGTCGGGGCATTGCTCGGCGCACTGATGGGCGGCGGCAAGGGAGCGGCCATTGGAGCAGTGCTGGGCGGCGGCGCCGGCGCGGGCACGCAGGTCCTGACGGGCAAGAAACAGGATCTGCCGGCAGAAACGCAGCTCAGCTACAAACTGGCCACCAATGCGCAATTGACGCCGATCGCCCCGAAAAATAATTCAGGGACATCGAACCCACAAAAGTAACAGCAAGTTGTGCTCAGACCCGGCGCAGAAGCGCCGGGTTTTGTTTTTGGGCATTCTCCTTATTCGCGCTCCGCTGCGCTGCGCGCGAGCCTACGGCGTAAGGAGAGATTCTTGCTTCGCATCCCTCGATGGCCCGACTGAAGTCGTGCCCTGATACGTGTCTCGCAGCGCGGAGCAAAACAGTCATCCTCTTTTCAAGTCAGACCTGGCCAATGGAAATTGTATTGGGCCGCAATTCCGGAAACGTCCTGGCGGCATGGATGAAGTGCTGGACGTACAATGAGGCTCGCCGTTCCAGTCCGGTTGCTGAGGTTACAACGATGACCCGATACGTGGACCGGAGACAATGATTGCAGCTCGCAATTTCCTCCAGGATTCGATCTGAGCCAGAAGTCCAGAGCGGAGAGCAGTCAGTGATTCTTTCGCCATGTTTCAAGGTGAATTGCGAAGAAGCTTGCGGAGAGTCGTGCATGGCCGGAGTACCTCGTTGCCCAATCACTATAGCGCTCCATGACGTCGGTCTCGGCCACGTTTCTATTCTGTTTAAGTGACTTGAGTAATTGAAACGGACGGCAACCGAACGTCACTACAAGCGCATCGGCCGGCTTAACTCGCACGCTTCAGCGGCTGCTCATAACGGAAATACACAGGGCATTCGTGCAGTTTCTCCATGACGGCCAGGATTCGCCGCCTGGGGCTGGCGGCAATCAGCAACCCACATGCCAGGCAATACGACTCGATCAGCTTTACAGAATGAGGATTGGTCTTGCGGATTGAGGATGAGTGGCCAGATGCCATATTGCTTTCGATGCAATTTCTAAAAGCAGAGACTCGGGAATTATGACTGCCGTTGCTCAAGCCGCTTGCATCACAATAGTGGAAGAGGAACGTGAAATGCCGGCCAAGGGTTCGTCATTGCATCTGGTAAAATCCGGTCCAGGCAAAATGGTGAAACGCCCCATCTTTCGCACGGATGAAATGGTTCCCCAGAGCGGGATTTACAGGGTAAGACACAAGAAGCATCGCCTGCCGCACGAAGTTACTCTCTTCAGAGACCAGCAATTTCCCAGGTGCGCGAAATGCCAGAATGCCGTGACCTTTGAATTGGTTCGAGCTGGGAATACGGAACCCGACGGCGCGAGGGGGCGATCAGCGCCAATCTTCGTGTACGAACTTCCCGTGATCGATGACGAACAGGAGATCGCAGGCTAGGCCTTTTCCTTATTGGGACGGCTTAGATTCTCTAAATAGGAAGTGACGGCGGAATAGGCGTCCTCAAACGTATATTCCTGGCCCCATTGAATGATGGCGGCAGAGCCGACACGTTGCACGATCCAATGATAGATGGTGCCGTCTGGACGTGCGTCCAGCAGGATGTCGGCGATGTAATCGCCAACCGAGAGTCGCGTGTTCGGCGGTTCTGGAGCTAACTTTGCGGCGACCAAGTGGAGCGTCCTTAAAAAGCCAGCGCTGGCTCTATGGGGATGAGAGCTGCTCCGCATTAAGATACACTAAGAATCGCATTGGTTGCCCGGCAGGGTACCTGGAATGTTACATCTCGACCGTCCATGGCTGGCTGGACTTTGTTGTGGATGTGCACGAGCTAAAGCCCCACTCAAAATAAGCTCTTTGCGGCACGAGTTAAACTCGTGCCCTGACACTCTGATGGGCGCACTGGCTGCGCCGCTGGCGTTGCGGGCACAGGACCGCGATGACCGCGATGATCGCGAAAAAAACAGCGGGTCTATGACCGCCAGCACAAGGATTATCACAATTGGAATAGCGACGAAGATCGCAACTACCGGCAATGGTATAGCCAGTCTCACAATGGCCGGGAATATCGCGATTACAATCGCCTGAACCATCGCGACCAGTCTAATTATTGGAACTGGCGCCACCAGCACGGCGATGGCGACCACGATCGCGATGACCATCGCGACCACGACCACCGATAGACTGTAACTAGTTGATAGCGAGAAAGCCCGGAGCAAAAACTTCCGGGCTTTTTCTATTTTGCGGCTTTAGCTGATTTGCTAGCGGCTTTGGTGGCGGCGGCCCGGGCGTTATCGGCGGCCTTGGCGGGATGTTTTCCGGGGACCCTGGCCGGCATGTTGAGCGAGGTCTTGAGGGCGCGGTTTCTTTCGCGCTTGGCGGCTTGCGATCGGTTGCGCGTGTTTTCGCGTGCATTGAGTTTTGGCATTTGGGCTCCTTGAGTCGCTGCTTACATCCTACGCTGTTGTGACACGGTGCGCAGAGAATTGGGCGAATTGCCAGAATTGCCAAGACTGCCAAGAGTGACAATTTGGAAACCTGCGGATCGACGACATCGCCGTGATAGCCGACAGCGCGCGTTATCGGAAGGAAGAACCAGGATTGCCAAATCGTCGAAAATTGTCACGGGCATCAACCAGAACTCCAGCCGCGAATTCTCGCAGGCGAGGGCGCCTACGCTCCATTGTCGTTTTAGGCGCCTGCGGTCCATTGTGATTTCGGATATCCGCAGTCTAGCCCGTGGCGTGAGAAACGGAGCGGGGGCCGACCCGAGCGCCGAGCCCAGAAGCGACAGGAGCTTGAGTCGACGGCCATCGAAGCAAAAGTCGAGGGGTTTGGAGCGCAGCGACCATAACGAGGGTACGCCGCCCGATGCGGCATTCGACCATTGACCCGCCGCTTGTAACCGCTTGGATTCTCTGGGCTTTAGAGCGCGGGAAAGGATGTTAATATAAAAAGCAGGACAGACATGCCATTAAAAACATTATTCCTGAATCCTCCGTCGTTTGAGAACTTTGACGGTGGCGCCAGTTCGCGCTGGCCTGCCACCCGCGAGATTGAGTCGTACTGGTATCCGGTATGGCTGGCGTATCCGGCTGGGATGCTGGAGGGCTCGCGGTTGCTGGACGCGCCGCCGCACCATGTGTCGGCTGAGGAGACGATTGAGCTGGGCAAGCAGTATGAGTTCCTGGTGCTGTTTACGTCCACGCCCGGCTTCCCCGGCGACATCAAGCTGGTCACTAAGATGAAAGAAGCGAATCCCAAGCTGAAGATTGCGTTTGTGGGACCGCATGTGACCACGCTGCCGGAACGGTCGTTGAATGAGTGCCCGGCCATCGACTTTGTCTGCCGGCGCGAGTTTGATTACACAGTGGTGGAGTACGCGAATGGCAAACCGCTGAGTGAGATTATTGGGATTTCGTATCGCGACGCGAATGGAAAAGTTGTCCATAACGCAGATCGCCCAGATGTGATGGACCTGGATTCCCTTCCCGACGTCACTGATGTTTATTACAGAGATATGGACGTGCGCCGGTATAACGTGCCCTTTTTGCTTTATCCGTTTGTGGCGCTTTATACCACGCGTGGCTGTCCGGCGCAGTGCACTTTTTGCCTGTGGCCCCAGACCTTGAGCGGACATCCGTGGCGCAAACGCTCCACAGATTCCGTTGCCCGCGAAATGGCCAAGGCCAAGGAATATTGGCCCTATGTGAAGGAATATTTCTTTGACGATGACACCTTCAACATCCAGAAGGCTCGCACCGTGGAACTCTGCGGCAAACTGAAGCCCCTGAACATGACGTGGTCCTGCACTTCGCGCGTCACCACTGACTACGAAACTTTGAAAGCCCAGAAGGAAGCCGGCTGCCGTCTTTTGATCGTCGGCTATGAATCGGGCGATCCGCAGATTCTGAAGAACATTAAGAAAGGCGCCACCGTGGAGCGCGCGCGCCAGTTCACCAAGGACACAAAGAAACTCGGCCTGAAAGTCCATGGCGACTTCATCCTTGGACTGCCCGGCGAGAGCCGTGAGTCCATCCGCCGCACTATCGATTTCGCCAAAGAGCTCGACGTGGAAACCATCCAGGTTTCCATCGCGCACGCTTATCCCGGCACTGAGATGTACGATTTCGCCAAGAAGAACGGCTTCATCGTCGGCACTGAGCGCATGGTTGACGACGGCGGCCACCAGGTGGCGCAAATTGAATATCCCGGACTTCCCCGCGAGCACGTCATGGAAATGGTCCACAAGTTTTACGACGAATATTATTTCCGTCCTAAGGCCGTCTTCCGAATTGTGCGTAAAGCCGTATTCAACGGTGAAGAGCGCCAGCGTCTATACAAGGAAGCCAAGTCATTCATGAAGCTGCGTTCCGCGCGTAATAAAGCCACCAAAGCCATTGTGGCTGCAAAACAGACCGCAGCGGAAAAGACCCGCAGAGCTGAAGTCGCCGGAGACTAGTCACCGCGGCTGCCAGCGCAACAATGCAGGCTCGCATGATGGAACAAGACAAAGTCGGCAAAGCCCGGATGATCGGGTATGGCATCGGATTGGCCGTTTTTATCTTCGTCGCGATTTGGAAATTTCTGGTCCACTAAGAACGGCGCGGTAAAACGGTGCGCTAAAATCTAGTGTCACCCGCGCGTCACGCGGGTTGATGGCGGACATCCGAGTGAAGTTCAAGAAAATCTTCATCTATCTGGCCATCGCCTGCTGCAACGGCGCTGGCGACGTGCTGCTCAAACGCGGCATGGACAACCTCGGCGAAATCCACCTCAACCATTGGACCCACATCTTCAACGCCTTCGTCGATCCCTGGATCGTTCTTGGCATTCTTTTTCTCGCTGGATTTTTCTACGCCTACCTTACAGCTCTCTCCTGGGCCGATCTCACTTATGTCTTGCCCGCGACTGCCTTTGGTTACGTGGTCACCGCTTTTCTCTCGCGTTTTTTCCTTCATGAAGCTGTCAGCCCGTGGCGATGGGCCGGTGTCCTTCTGATTACCTGCGGCGTGGGCCTGGTTGCGCGCGGCCCTTCTCTTACTGACCGCCGCCAGAAAGATCCGTCGATCGCCGCCGCAAAGGAGCAACATGAACTCGCTTAAGCTTTGGGTCGCCATCGGAATGCTTGTGCTGGCCTCCAGCGCAGGTGACGTAATGCTCTCTGCGGCCATGAAGCGCATCGGCGACCTCGATGATATTCGCATCAGGAAAGGCCTGCTGGCGGTAATCGGCCATGTCGTCCGCGAAAAACTGTTCCTTCTCGGATTGGCCTGCCTGATCTTCAGCTTCTTCTGTCTGCTGACCGCGCTCTCGTGGGGCGATGCCAGCCTGGTCGCGCCCGCTTCCGCGTCACTGACGTATATCTGTTCTGCCATCCTGGCCAAATTCTTCCTGCATGAAAACGTGGATCGCCGCCGCTGGCTCTCCGCCGCACTGGTCTGCGTGGGCGTATTGCTGCTGGTGAAGTGAATTTTCTCCCGCGCCCCGGCAAGGTCCCCTATCACCTTGTCAGAATCCACGACGGAGCGAACTCTCAACTTAATGTTCTGCTAGAAAGTCCTCCAGCAATCGGTGAAAGACTGCCGCCGTTGGCTTCCATTCACCCTTCATTGCCTTTGCGCCTGCCTGCCCGTAGCTTGCATTGGGTCTTGGACGCAGGCGGACAAATGGTGGCAAACCATAACGCATTGCCAGACTGTTGGCCCAAAGGCGCGCCGTTCGCCCGTTGCCGTTGGCAAACGGGTGGATTCGCACCCACTCGGAATGCGCCCAGGCACAAAGATCAATGATTGCCGCCAATTGATCGCTATCCGGCTCCTGTCGAGCCGGCAGCACTCCGTCCAACTCTCCTACAAGCTTCTGCAGTTTTACTTCGAACTGTTTCAGTGACTCGCCCACATCTGCTGGATCAACCCCGTAATGTGTGCCGACCCGCACAGCGACATTCTCGAGCCTGGGTTCCCCGCGAAACGCGCCGACAAATCGCGCCTCACGCACTTCAAGGTTATGCATGGCAAGGGCTTGCCAATGCCTCGCTGCTTCCACTGTGGGGTTTTCGCGCTGTTCTGCCGCCGCGGCAATTTCTTCCAGAATTTGTCTGAGGTTTGCCCTGAGCTGCGGGCTATCTTTGTCCCAGTCAGGCACCCAGGATGTCTCGAATTTTGCTTTGCACCGGCCCCGCCGCCCTGGCTTCATTTGGCTGGACTTCCAATATCTCACCTTCAAGGGGGTCGTCTAAGGTAGCTTCTGCCTCCACAAATTCACCCACTGCCTTTCGGAAACCTGGGTCCTTTTTGCGATAGGCTCGCAGACTTGCCAGATGTGCTTCCAGGCTGCGCTCTTTTCGACCTCGCTGCCGCAGGTAACCCTTGATGGCCTCATTCAGCAGCTGATTCATGGGTCGCCCTTCGATCCGGCTCAGGTTCTCCAGAGCGACCCTCTCCTCTGCATCGATTCTCAGGGTGAACGCGGTTCTACTCATAACAATAGCTTACGCCGATCACAAGAGTGATGTCAATATAGCATTTTGATATCATTTTCATAGGTTGCACGCTGCTTGAACGTATTGCCTCACGACACTTCCTTCTGAAAATGCCTCAGCACCGCCTCAGTCTGGCTCTTGGTCAGTACTGCGCCCAAGGCCGCGGCATCGGCCTGCTGCACGGCGCGCACGCTGCCAAAATGCTGTAGCAGTCGCTGCCGCGTGCGTTCGCCCACTCCGGGAATCTCCAGCAATTCGGATTTGCGGTCACGCATCTGCCGGCGTTTGCGATGGAAGGTCACGGCAAATCGGTGCGATTCGTCGCGCACCATTTGAACCAGGTGCAGCACCGGAGAATGCCGGTCCAGGACGACAGGATCGTCTTCCTGGCCAAAAACGTAGATGATCTCTTCTTTCTTGGCGATCGCCGCCAGCGGCTGGTTGGTAATCCCAAGTTCTTCCAGCGACTGCGCAGCCGCATGGAGCTGCCCCAGACCTCCATCGATCAGCACCAGGCTCGGAAACGTCTGGTTTTCATCGCGCAAGCGCTTGTATCTGCGTGTGACCACCTCGCGCATCGACGCAAAATCGTCCACGCCCGTTACGGTCCGCACAATGAACTTGCGATATTCGCTCTTGTTCATTTTGCCGCCTTCCCACACCACCATCGACGCTACGGTTTCCGCGCCCTGTATGTGCGAGATGTCAAAGCACTCAATGCGTTTTGGAAGATCAGGCAGGCCCAGCGCGTCCTGCAACGCTTCCTGCACGGCCTTGGCTTGCGGCTTCATCACGCGGAAACGCTGATCAAAAGATTGCTTCGCGTTCTGCGCCGCTAGGTCGATCAGCGAGCGCTTCTCTCCCCGCTGCGGCACAAGAATCTCCACCTTGCTGCCGCGCTTTTCTGACAGCAATTCTTCCAGCTCCATCCGATCTTCAAAATCCACCGGCGCAAGGATGTCTCGGGGAACATATTGCTGGTCGATGTAAACCTGCTTCATCAGCGCTGAGAAAAATTCTCCCGGATGAAACGCTATATCTGGAATCGCCGGAACCCCATCGCCCTCAGCAACATTTGGAGCGCCATCGCCCTCGCCTGTGAGTGCCCGTGGCGTGCTAGTTTCAGGCAGCTCGTCCCAGAAAAACTCACGCCGATCAAGAATTTTTCCGCCCCGCAGGTGAAACACGTTTACCGCCAGCATGTCGTTTTCGTAGTGATATCCGAAAACGTCCTGATCGTCGCCTTCAGCCGCGGCCATGCGTTGCTTTTCCTGGAGCTGCGCCACTGTTGAAAGCATGTCGCGATACCGCGCCGCGCGCTCATACTCCTGCTGCAATGCTGCTTCGTCCATACGGACGCGCAGCGATTTTGCCAAGTCAGTCTGCCGGCCTTCCAGCAAAAGCTGCACGTCGCGGACAGCCTCCAGGTATGCGTCCGGTGTAGTCAGGTCCTGCACGCAGGGCCCCAGGCAGCGCTTGATGTAAAACTGCAAACATGGCCGCAGGTGGTATCGAGTGAGGTCAACCTTGCAGGAAGGCACCAGGAAACTGCGGTGGATCAGGTCAACGATCCGGTAGGCCAGGTTCCCGGGAAAATACGGCCCGTAATAATTGCTGCCATCTTTGCGCAGCCGGCGTGTCACATAAACGCGGGGAAATCGCTCTCCCAGTGTCAACTTGATATAAGGGTAAGTTTTGTCGTCGCGCAGCAGGATGTTGAAGCGCGGCTTCTTCTGCTTGATCAGGTTGTTTTCAAGCGCCAGCGCCTCTTTGTTGTTGTCGACAACGATGTATTCGACGTCCACCGCCTCGCGCAACAGGCTGCCGGTCTTGGCATTGGCCTCGCCCACGCCTTCCTGAAAATACGACCGCACCCGGGCGCGCAGGTTCTTGGCCTTGCCTACGTAAATGACCTCGCCTTCGGCATTTTTATATAGGTAAACTCCCGGCCGGAGCGGGATTGTCCGGATTTTCTCTGTCAGATCCATCGGGGGAAAGTTGAGGCTTACTACCTAGATTCTTCCTGTAAGGCCCCGGGTGCGTAAAAATTCTACTGTCAGGCACTCAGGCGGACCCAGGAAGCGCCTACCGAAATCCTTCAACCTATTGATTATAAATCATTTACAATTAACCTGTCTCTGGCAGGGCATTGGCATGCCACTTGCTCTTGTCTAGGGTGACTTTATAGGCGGCAACACCCTGCGCCGCGTCGGGTCTTAAGGAGCTTTCCCCATGAATTTGAAATCAAGCCTTTTGGTTCTGCTGGCCGGCACATCACTGATGATCGGCACTGGTTGCACAACAAAGAACTATGTACGCAAGCAGACCCAGCCAATCGTCGACAAATCCAATGAACTTGACGCCAGAACGGCCAAGAACAACGCCGCCATTCACGATGTTGATAGCCGCGCAACCGCCGGCATCGCAGGCGCGAACACCAAGGCCGGCGAAGCTGACACCAAGGCGCTGGACGCCCGCAATCGTGCAGACCAGGCCCAGACCCTGGCAACGCAGGCCAACACCCGCGCTGACGCCCTGGCCAACCAGGTCGCCAATCTGGATAACTACCGCCCCGTGGCTGAGACCTCAGTGCACTTCGCCTTCAACAAGGCTGATTTGACTGCCAAGGCCAAGACCGCTCTGGACCAGCTTCTGGCTGAAGTCCCCAACACCAAGGGTTATCTCGTCGTGGTCGAAGGCGATACTGACTCTGTGGGTTCGGCAAAATACAACTACAAGCTGAGTGAACGCCGCGCTGATGCGGTGGTCCAGTATCTCTCTTCCAAGAGCATTCCGGCGCACAAGATCTACCTGATCGGAATGGGCAAAGATAAATACGCCGCCGAGAACACCACGGCCGACGGTCGCGCCAAGAACCGTCGCGTTGAAGTTCGTCTCATGACGAACATTCTGGGCCAGGAAACACCAAGCTCTGCGCAGAGTACCACTCCTAACCCGAGCCGGTAGTCTCTCCTCCCCCGGGACAATTGCGCAGAAACAGAGGCCGCCAGATTTTTCTGGCGGCCTTTGGTTTTTACCGCGACCAAAGCCTGCCTCACCCTGCAAGATTCCTCGCGCCATTCGATCTTCCAATAGAATATTAAGTATGAAGTTCCGCTCTCATATATTCGCCGGATTAGTGTTTGTGGGCTTATTACTTGTGCCCGCACCGCAGGCCTTAGCCCAGGAAAGCCAGGACAATCAGCCCCATATCCAGCCACGCAACTCTCCCACGCCAACCCCAACGCCTACACCATCACCCACACCCAAACCGGCCGCCAACGAGCCACCGGCCAAAAACGATCAGTACGAGCGCCCGCCGTTTCCCGGTGATGTCCAGAAGCCCCAGGCCAATGAACCCTCACCCAAGCCCGGCGACGACAGGTATGAGCGTCCGCCCTTCCCCGGCGACGCCCCCGGCGCCAGACCCACGGGTGGCAGCGTTACGGGTGAAAGTTCCAGCAAGGACTCGCAAATTGACACCAGCGGCGGCTCGGCCAAAGAAGAGCCGGCAGCACCGGCTGAAGATGAGTCAGTCCTGAAGCCCTGGGACCCGCACAAGGCCGCGAAGGACGTTGAGGTCGGCCAGTACTACTTAAAGCTGAAGAATTACCGCGCGGCGCTGGAACGCTTCAATCACGCGCTCACATACAAGCCGAATGACGCTGAAGCTATCTTCGGTCTGGCCGTTACGCAGGAAAAGCTCGATCTGCTGTCTCTGGCCGACCAGAGCTATCGCAAGTATCTGGAGATTCTGCCGAATGGCCCCAAGTCAAAAGACGCGCAGGAAGGGCTGAAGCGCGTGGCGCCGCATGTGGCAATGCGTAATCCCGCCAACGCCAATGCCAATCCAACGCAAGTGGCGGCGCATGACATTGACGTAGGAGAAACGTATCTTGCCGGTAATAACTTTGACGGCGCTCGCGAGCGCTTTGAGGATGCCCTGCGGCTAACGCCCGACAATCCTCTCATCTGGTTTCGCCTGGCGCAGGCCCTGCAAGGCATGCAGAGGCTCGATCCTGCGCGTCTTTACTATCGGAAATATCTTGAGGCCCAGCCCAAAGGAAAATTTGCCGGCAACGCCAAAAAGGCAATTTCACAGATTGACTGGGTCTTGGGTAAGTAAAATCTGGGTAAGTAAATCTGGGAGACATAAATTATTCTTTGCGCAGAAAGCTTCCGGAACTTGCGTCCACCAGGACCGTCAGTTTGCCGATGGAATCACTGCCGTAGATCACGTGCCAGCGCAGCTGATTAGACTGCGCATCAAAATCCAGCAGATATCCCACATTCACTTTGGGATCTTTCTCCAGCAACTTCTTGCCCCCGTGTTCCTGCGCCACTTCAAAGGCCTTGTCCGTATCCACCTTGAGGAAATTCAGATCAAACGGGCGGGACAATCGGTTCGCGGGATTGTAGGAATCTTCCACGCCATGGTTCACGCCCCTGGGCGTGTCTTCCGTCGCGACTCCAGACCAGGTAAAGGGCTCAGACTTTTGCCGCCCCGGCGAGGCAAACTGTGCGCGCCAGAAATTCGCTTTGCCGTCGTGGCCGTTGCTGCCTTTCAGATTGGTTGATTCCAGGCGTACAGGCTGTGCGTCCCCGGACCATCCTCTTGCCGGCACCAGCATCCTTTGCAGCGCGAAACGTCCTGTTTCCATCTGCGAGGTTGCCGGCTGTTCCGTATTGCTGGCCGGAGCTTTCGTTGGCTCGGAACTGCAACCCAGGCACATTGCCGCCAGGGCCAGAAGAGCGTTCAAACCGATTTTTTTGATGAATGTCATTTTGTCTGATGTAAGCAGAGTCACTTCATTCTAGACGGAGCAGCCGCAGGCATGGATGTACGAAGGTGCATGTATCCGGCGGAGTATCTGGTTTATAACTCGCCCCATCGACTGCTGGGTGGGTTCTTGCCTGATTGCAATTACTCGATGCGCATTCCGGATTTTCTGGCCTGCTCCTGCAGATCGTCCAGCTTCTTCTGGGCGGTATCCAGCGCCTGCTTCTTGCCGTTGATCTCATCCTGCTCTTTGCGCGTGTCTTCGGCGAACTTGCCCTGGTCTCGCAACATGGTGCCAGCGTCGCCATAATAGGCCGCTGCCCGCAGCCGCGCTTCGCGCTGCGCTATATCCAGTTCGCGCTGCAACGTGGCAATCTCTTTCTTCTCACCATCAATCTCTTTCTTCAGTTCTTCGCTCTTCTGCTTGTCTGTGTCCGCCGTATCTTTTTTCGCGTCCTTGGAGTCCGCTTCTTTGGCGCCGGCGCTCTTGTCGTCGGCTTTTCTGGCGGCCTCGGCCTCGCTGCCGGGGGAAGGCGCGGAGCTGTGCGGCATGCTGTCGTCATCCAGTTTTACCGCGCTCGTGCTGGCATGTTTCTTCGCGCGATTGGCGCGAGCCACATCGCCCAAAGATTGGGCATACGCTGCCGCGCCGAACAGGCACAGTGTCAACATCAGAAGAAGCTTTTTCATAAATGCATCAACCTTAAATCGTTCTTTCCTATTATTCTACAGCTCCAGCCTAGACGATTCTCATGCTTTCCGTGGGCGGAAACGATAGGGTAAACGCCGTATCGGCCTGAAGTAACTTCTGTTATGTCGCTTCGCTCCACACCGCCCAGGAGGCCCGCCGGTGTACGATCCGTCTGCGCCTGAATCAGCCGGCTCGGCGCGCAAGTCGGCCTTGCCGGCATTCGCCCTTGCAGTGTCGCTTCGCACCAGACCGCCGACGAGCATTCACAACCAAACTTGATCAGCTCCTGCAGCAGACCGCTCGCCGCGTGGTCGGGCTCGCGGCCAATCGACTCGCTGTTCTGATTCGTGTAGATGAGTATCACTCGGTGTTTTTGCAGTACTAAGGTTTGAACTGGAAGAAATCTCAATGTCCCGAACCCAGCCCCGCCGTGTGTACATACCACTGGACCAACGCGGTCCCCCAGAACGCCGAAAGCAGCGCTGCCATCCCCAGAAACACCCCGAACGGTATCTCAAAGTTCCTGTAGATCAGAATGGCAGAGTTCCACGCCCTGCTGCGCGAGACACCGGCTGCTTCACTCCGATGCGTTCTACGCCGGCGCATAAGGCGCTTCACCCACACCCACAGGATGAGCAACACCCCGAAAAGGCTGCCGATCAACGACCCCAGCAACAGCACCAGCAGCGTGAGCTTCACGCCCAGAAAAGCCCCGATCAGCGCCATCAGCTTCACGTCGCCTCGGCCCATGCCTTCCACGCCGCGCACTGCTTCATACAGCAGTGCCACGCCCCAGATAAAGGCCGACCCCAGCACCGCGCCGGCAATCGAGTTGATCAATGACAGAATGCGCCAGTTATCAATCGACGGCAAAAAGTAATGCGCCGGCCCTTCCAGGGGAACCAGCAGGCTGAACGCCACGCCCGCCACCATTCCCGGCTTCGTCAGCAGGTCCGGCAGCAGCTTGGTCTCAGCGTCAGTAAAAATCAGGCCAATCAGCAGAAACGACAGCACGCAAAGTTTGGCGGCGATCAGGTATTCGTTCGCAGTCACATCAATCGGCCACTGGTGAACAATTAGGCGGGCCATTGCAGGCGCGCTGAGATAAGAGAGGGCAAAGAGCACGCCCGTCAGCAATTCCACTCCCGCATAGCGCGCTGAGATGGGAGCTTTGCATTTCCGGCACTTGCCGCCCAGAATCAGCCAGCTCAGCACTGGTATGTTGTCGTATCCGGCAATTGGCGCTTCGCACGCCGGGCACGCCGAGCGCGGGCTCACCACCGATATCTCCCGCGGCATGCGGTAGATGCACACATTCAAAAAACTGCCAAACACCAGCCCAAACAGAAAAAATGCTGCGGCAAGAAAATACACGTTTCCGGCAAGATCAAAAGTATTCAGGGCTCGCTCCGCTTCGTTGTGGCTCGAGGGAGATTATAAGGAAGATTTGGTAATTGAGTAATTTGGTAATTGAGTAAATGAAGAACTGCAGGGATCAGCACCTTTGGACCGGATGCTCGTAATAGAACCGAGGATCAAATTTTTTGTTTTCAAAATTACCCAATTACCCATTTACCAATTCCATTCAGTGTTCGTCAGGAATTCGCAAGATATGTCCCGGCAGTGACGGCACTTTGGGATTCGCGGGTGGCAGCTCTCCGGTCCAGTTAATCTGCTTGGAATTCGCCAGACGCATCTCGGCCTCAACCGATTTCCATCCCGCCCCATTCTGCTCGCGGATGGCCATGTTGAAGCCCATCTGGTTCGGGTCCTGATCGGTCTCGCTCCACTCGAGTAATGACGCTTCAAGGTCTTCCGCGATGGCCTCATGCGGCAGCAGGCAGAGAATCCATTGGTTGCTCGCATTCTGCGCATACGCGCCATTGCTCACGCCGGGCACGGCATTGATCACTTTCGCGCCATGCTCTTTTGCGACTTTCACGGTTTCATCTCTGGAACCGTGGTCCACTACGATCACCTCATCGCACGGACGCAGCGAATCCAGCGCGCGCCCGAGTGAGCGAGCGTTGTCACACGTATGGATCAAGGCACTGATCTTTGTCTTAGCCACAGGTTTTAGCCAATTAGTTAGTTTTCGCCATGAATGTTTGTCGTTCAAAGGTTAGATGCCGGATTCACTGTGGACGAAATCTTGAATATCTCCGCGTCGAGGCCGGCTCGCCCGCCTCGGGAGCACGATAATGAAAGCCAAAGTTAGCTCTGTAGCGGTTTGGAGCGCAGCGACAAGAAAAGGACACGCCGCCACGAATGGCGGCGTCGATTTCATTCTATGGGTACTCTTACTGGTTCATCGCCGACCGGCTGGCTCCCGGCGTGACGGTGATCGGTCCCTGCAACTGGAACGCGATGACCGCTTCTGGTTTTAGGATGATCTGCTGGCCCTTAGTGGCTGCGGAAACGCCTGTTCCGGCGCCCGCGCCCGCTGCCGCGCCAATGGCTGCGCCTTTACCGCCGCCAAAGATGCCGCCTAGCACCGCGCCTACGGCTGCGCCACCGCCGACCTTCGCCGCCGTCGACTTACCGCGCCCATTGCCTGACTTCGTCCACTGGCTGGTCTGCAGGCTGTAAGTCTTGCCATTCATCGTCAGCTTCGTGAGTTCCAGCGTCAGTACGGACTGTCCGGCGAACCGGCCTGCCGACTTCACGTCCACCACGCGGCCTTCAACATCGGCTGTGGTGGGGATGGCCGTTTCTTCGCCAATAGTTACCGGGGCTGAGATCGATCCGTGAAACACATCGCCCACCTGCGCTTTTTCTGAATCCACTTCGTCATTCAGTCGGACGCTTAGCTGAGTTCCGGAAGGTACCGTGACCTTCTGCGGTAGCGGCACGGGCGTGGGCGCTGCCGGAGCGGTCGATTGCGAAGAGTCATAGCTGCTGGTGTTTCCGTTGCTGCTGCCCGCTGGAACCGTGGTGCGTAAACCGTTATCGCCGCCATTGCTGGTTGATTTGTTGGAAGACGAACGCGCGCTGCGATAGCGCGTGCTGGGCGAAGGGCGCCGCTCTTCCCTTACCGGAGGCGGGGGATTCAGGTTCGCCTGACTTTGCTGCTGCGCCGTTTGGTCCGCTGCGGCAGAAGCCGGAGCCACTTCCAGGTTATTCACAACCGTCTTTACGCCTTCAATCTGCGCGGCATCGTTCGCGGCTGCATTGCGCGCGGCATCGCTGGCCACGGTTCCCGTGAGTGTCACGACTCCATTATTGGCGTTGATGTTAAGTTGCTTGTCGGGGATACTTCCGTCCCCGTTGATCTTGTTTTGCACATCGGAGGCGACCTGCGCGTCCGTGCGACTGCCCACGCGCGAGCAGCTTGCTGCCAACAGCGCAATGGCAATCAGGACCACCGAAAGATTTCTCTTCATGACACACTCCTCAAAAATTGTGGTGGCGTATGCCTGGTTAGATGCAGAGCAGCTGGAATCGACTGCTCCCTAGTGTAAAATTTTGTAAAATCAATCACTTACAGGCATTACGCCAGAGCAGACTTCACTCGGCCAGAGGTCCAGATCTGCTACCTCCATTTTAACCCCGCGCGCGCCTCACAGTTGCTGAATTCAGCCCTAAGGGGTACCCGGCAAATCAGCTTAATTCTTAGCTACGTCCGCACCCTTTGAACCCGCGCGGATTCATGCCAAAAATGCGCTTCATCGGCTTGATATCGCACGTCGATCCCTCTTGCAGCATCCGTAACTGGTCCACCGTGACCGGAGGATTCTTCAGCAATTTCTGCGCGACCGTTGCCCCGGCGACCATCAACGGCATGGGGATATGCACGGCCCGCTTGCGCACACCCGCGCAACGTGCGATCTCGGCCAGCACTTCGTTCAGCGTCAACTCGTCCGCGCCACCAAGATCGACGGTCTGGTCTGTCGCGGCCTCCGTCGTCAACGCGCGCAGAAAGCAGGTCGCCACATCCTCAACAGCAATCGGCCGGAATTTTGGCGTGCCATCGCCCGGCACGAGACGGAAGAACGGGGCCGAGCGCATCGTCGCCATCATCTGCGTCACAAACCCGTCGCCTTCGCCGAAGATCAGCGACGGCCGCAGAATGCAAAACGGAATTCCACTGTGCCGGACTTCCTCTTCACCCTTCCATTTGGTGGTTTGATACGCAGCCCCGCCATCGGCACGCACTCCCAATGCCGACATCTGAATAAAGCGCTTGATTCCCGTCCGCTTCGCCGCTTCTACTACGTTGCGCGTCCCAAGATGATGCACGCGCTCAAAAGTATTTTTTTCCTTTTCCACGATGATGCCGACCAGGTGAATCAACGCATCGCAGCCCTGCATGCCTTCATCCAGCCGAGTGCCTTCGACTATGTCGCCGTGGACCCACCGGAAATCATCTTTGCGTCCGAGATGTTCAGTATGGCCAACCAAGCGCGTCTTCTGCCCTGGAAGTCCGCGCAGCGCGGCCCTCACGGCATGACCTTCCACCAGCAATCGCTCCAGCATATGCTTACCGACAAAGCCCGTCGCGCCAGTAAGGAAGACTTTCATGGGTTAATTGTAGTCGGCGTGATTTCTAAACGGTTAGCGTGGGCGATACTACCAAACCTTGTCATGCTGAGCGCCGCTCGAGCAGAGCCTCGCGATGCGAGAGCAAGTCGAAGCATTTGCATTAGCCCAATTGCCCTCCAATATGATAAAAATTCCGTTCCCCTTATGTCCCTTCGCATCGCGCGTGGCGTCTACAACCCGGAGAAAGAACGCTTCCACTATTACGTCTCTTTTAAGTCCACGCTGGATCCCACCGACGAAGAGCGTGGCGTGGAAGGCAGCCACTCCGTGGCAGTTGCCATTTCCGTCACAGAAACCGGAGAACTTGCGGATCTCGCCTTCAGCCTGCCGGAGCCCTGCCGCAGCCGCAGGTCTCTTGAGTATCTCAACCGCACCCACTCTGCCACCCTGGTGGACGAGAAAGTCTTTATCACCGTCCCCGGCTTGAACGGTGACTCGGTGCTTCAGGGAAAGGGGACTCTGGAGCTGGATGCGGCGGGCCGCATCATGGGGCTGGAAATCAACTAGATCGTCCACCGCGAAAACCCACCCGCCATGCAATAAGGCCTCCCCCTTAAGTTTTTCTCTCGAAACCAGAGTCTCTGCCTCGCAAATCCAGAGTCTCTGCCTTAGGTTTCCCCTCTCAGTGGCCGAAAATAAACTTCAGCCTTAGTTCGCCCTAATACCCTGCTCTTCGTCCCGATATCCCTCTCTCTTTACAATGTCTTAACCCGACAAATGCCCCTGAATCCAGCTACTCTGCTTGGTTTGTATCGGGTAAGCCTCTCGCACACCTTAAGAGTCCTGACTGATTTCTTGCGGAGCCGCCTTCCCTCATAGTGCCTTGCATGATGAACCGATCAAAACTCACAACCATCGCAGGAAAGATGTCTGTCGCGCTGGCGCTATTTATCGGCGTGTCCGTGTCCTCATTCGCTCAAGTTCCCCGCTCGAAACACGTGTACATTGTGGCGGAAGAAAACCGCAGCTATGAAAGGGTCGTCGGCAGCGCTGCCATGCCGTATCTCAACAGCCTTCTGGCAAAGGGCGCGGTAGCCACCCAGTTTTACTCCAATGAACACGGTTCGCTGGAAAATTACCTGATCGTTACCTCAGGCCAGTACCTCACGCACAATAATGACACTCTGGCGGTCTTTAACGTCGATAACCTCGAGCGCCACCTGCTGACGAATGGCATGACCTTCAAGTCGTATGCGCAGACGCTGCCCTTTGCCGGCTATACCGGGCTCTACTCCGGCGCCTACATGAAGCGCCATGCTCCGCTGCCTTATTACACTGACATGGCCAACAGCAGCCTGATCAAGAACCACGTTTCCTCTACAGAATTGGCCAAAGATATCGCCAATGGCACGCTGCCGAACTTCGGCTTCATCACTCCGGACGGCAACAATGACATGCATAACTGCGGCACGAACTTGAACATCTGCTTTGCTGCCGCGGACAATTTCCTCAAGAACACCATCGGCCCTCTGCTCGCCAGCGCGCCATTCCAGCCCGGTGGCGACGGAGTCCTCATCATCTGGGCGGACGAAGCTGACCTCGGTTCTGATAACCGTTGCAGCGCCACGGTGCTGTCCGGTTGCGGTGGTCACATTCTGGTGGCAATGATCGGCCCGCAAGTGAAAGCCGGCTATAAATCGACCGCTACCTATCATCACCAGAGCGTTCTGCGCACCATGCTGGAAGCCTTGGGAACCACGGCAAACTTTCCCGCCGCTGCCAATACCGCGCCTGACATGCGTGAATTCTTCAAGAACAACGGTACCGGCACCCCGCCAGCGGCCACAGGCTTGGTCCAGATTTCTTCTCCCACAAGCAGCACGGTCACCGGCCCGAGCGTAAGCCTGGCGGCAAGCGCCATTGCGCCCAATCCGATTACCTTCATGCGCATCTACGTTGACAGCGTCAGTGTCGCTTCCGCTTCCACCAATAAGATTGCGGCCACAGTAAGCATGTCCAAGGGGACTCATTCGACAGTCTTCCAGGCATGGGACAGCAAAGGCGCAGTTTACAAAGCAGCAAAGACGATTACCGTGCAGTAGCCTCCCGTCGAGGCAAACGCACGCCACCATGGACTTGAGGACCGCGGAGAAAGCAAAAATATTTCTCTGCGCGCTTCAAGTCCCTGGTTTTTCTATTTTTTGGTTTTTGTTCGAACGGTCCGCAGGCTAAAATCATCGCGATGGTCCACTCCCAGCTCTCCGGCTTTGTGCTTGCAGGCGGCAAGAGCACGCGCATGGGCCAGGACAAAGCTTCTCTCACTCTGAATGGGCTCACGCTGCTGCAGCACGCTCTGGCGGCCTTGCGCGAAGTATGCCGTGACGTTGCCATCCTCGGGAAACACGAGTTATATGGCACGCTGGCTCCGGTCTATGAAGATATCTTTCCGGGATGCGGGCCGCTGGGCGGTATCCATGCTGCGCTCTCAAGTTCACAAACACAGTTCAACCTGATCATTGCCGTGGACACGCCTTTTCTCGTCCCCGAGTTTCTGTCTTATCTGGCCGAAAAGGCAATTGCCTCGGGCGCGGTTGTCACCACGCCGGAGATTGACGACTATACCCAGCCGCTGTGCACGGTTTACTCGCTCGACTTTCGTTCCATCGCGGAACACGCCTTGCGTCTGGGCAATTACAAAATTGTGCCGCTCTTTCCCCAGGGCCGGACGCTGGTAATCAAAGAAGCAGAGCTGCGCCAGTTTGCCTTCGCCGCCGATATGTTTGAAAATCTAAACACGCCTGAGGACCTGGCCCGCGCGCGGCGCCGCTTCTCCGGGCAGGACACATGAGCCACGTTCCCCAAAATCCTAATCCGGAACAGAATCCGTACGTTGAGTTTCAGCACGTTTACAAGGCGTTCGGCGATAACAGGGTCCTCGAAGATGTAACCTTTGAGGTCTTTCCCGGCGAAACACTCTGCATCCTGGGCCGCAGCGGAGTGGGCAAGTCCGTTTCACTCCATCACATCATGGGCTTTCTCAAGCCGGACTCTGGCCGCGTGATAGTTGCTTTTGAGGACATCACCGAAGCCACCGAAGCGCAGCTGGAGCGGATCCGCAAGAAAGTAACCATGGTATTCCAGAACGGCGCGCTGTTCGATTCGCTCAGCGTCGGCGAAAACGTGGCCTTTCCCCTGCGCGAACGCCATGATCTGGACGAACAGCAGATTTACCAGATCGTCGACGGCCTGCTCGATATGGTGGGCGTGAAAGCCATGCGCGACCTTCTTCCCTCCGACCTTTCTACCGGGATGAAGCGTAGCGTGGCCATCGCCCGCGCACTTTCGGCCCAGCCGGAATGCATTCTTTATGATGAACCCACCACCATGGTCGATCCCCTCATGGCCCAGCTTTTAGGCGACCTCATCCAGAAACTGAAACACCAGCTCAAGCTCACCAGCATCGTGGTTACGCATGACATGCGCCTGGCCAAGAAACTGGCTGACCGCATTGTCTTTCTGCATGAGGCGCGCGCTATCTTCGTGGGATCAGTGCATGAAATGGAGCGCGCCAGCGAGGATGTGGTGCAGGAGTTTTTGAAGCTCGATGAACTGATCGTGCCTGGAAAGGACGATGGCTACTCCGCGTATACCTGAAGTGGCGGCCGCGGTAGAGACGTAGCATGCTACGTCTCTACGATGGCTTCCTTCTTTCCAGCACCGCCAGCAGACTATTCTTCGCCTGCGAATTCAGCCTTCCGCTCCGCAACACGTCCTTGATCACGTTGATGGGAAGTTCCGCGGCCAGATGGATCAACCTGCCTGAGGGCGTGTTCTTGTTGCCCAGCAGCACGGCCTTCACATCGTTGCGGTAGGACCATTTCTGGTGGTGCGAAACGGCTGGCGCCAGCAATTCCGTCCCATGTTCGACTTTCAATGCCTTCACAATCGACACTTCCGTCATCTGCGGATTAGACAGCGCGGCCTGCATGATTCGCTCTTCCTTGTCGAGCAGCAGCGCTGCCGCTACGCGGCCGGAACTGCGCCGCGCCAGCGTAATTCGTTCCCCCGACGAGATACTCGTCAGCTTGCTGATGAGCACTTCTTCCGCTGCCCGTTTCACGTCCGGCTGCACCGAGGGAAGCAGCGCCACCTGCATCAGCTCAAACGTATAAAGATGGCGAATGGTGGGAACCGATACATGCCGCGGCGTGCGCGGATGCATCACGACAGCCATGCGCACTTTACGCTGCCGCATCAGTGGACCGTTCTTGCCCAGCGCTTCCAGAGCTTCGCGCGGCAGGTCGCGATGGTTGAGCAATGCCAGCGCCAGGTCTTCTGTCAGTCGCGCATCGGCGGCAACAGCAGTAAGAATTTCGGGAGAAGAGTCGTGCACCAGCCGTTCCAGATCGGCATCCGCCGGCAGGGTTATTCTTCTTGTTTCACTTCGAACGCGAGGCGGTTCAGCCTGCTCTGGAGCCTCCTGCCAGCCTTCGTTTTCATGCCCAGGGGTTTCCCCTGCAGAAGATTCGCTCATTCAAAAGCCTCGTTCATCGCCTCACTCCGCGTTGCGCGGCAATCTCCAGCGCTCCCAGCACCGGACGCACAAATGCAAAGCTCACCGCGGCCTGTGGCTGTTCTGACTTCATGGCTTCTTTGAACGCCTGGCGTACCAGCGGCGATCCCTGAAGCACGCCGCCCGCCAGCGCCACTGGGACCACGCCACCGTCTGGCCACAACCGGTTGATGACTGCACTCGCCAGTCCCGCAAGCGCTTTGCCTGCGCGATCTGTAATGGCTCGCGCGCTGGCGTCACCCTGCTCAGCCGCGTTTACTACTGGTCCAGCCAGTTCCGGAAACCGGGGCTCAGAGGCGTTTGCCAGCCGGATCACTTCTTCTGGCGCAACCTTCCAGCAATCGGCTATTGTGGCCAGCAAGCCGTTGCTCTTGCCAAAATCAAATGCGTGCAGCGCGGCCGTCACCGCTTCCCTGCCCACCCAGAAAGCTGATCCCTCATCGGAGACGTTTGGTCCCCAGCCGCCGGCGCGCGCGGTCTCTCCGCCCTGGTTGCGTCCGAAGGCGATCGATCCTGTCCCGGAAATCACCAGCACGCCCGGAGACGTCCCGAACGCGGCCCGGTGAGCGATGACATGGTCGCCGGCAACGTAGATCGTGGATTCAGGCATGAGTTCGCGGATGGTCTGCTGCGCCCAGTGCACCGCCTCCGCCAGTGAAGCCCCGGCCATGCCGATGCAGACATGCTGAATTGTGGCTGCCTCCACGTGTGCGGACTCAGTGGCCTGGCGGATTACTGCCTGAAGATTGTCCCGGCCGCGCTCCTTGCCCACACGCGCGAGCTTGCAGCTTGCACCCGTAGCCTGGCCCAGCAGCTCCGCGCCGTTGCTCACGGCGCAGTCTGTCTTGGTGCCTCCGGCATCGATACCCAGGTACAGTGGCATGCTTGGACTTTAATTCATCTTCCCACAACTTTTACTTTTGCTTTCAACCATTTTTCCCGAATAATGGCTTGGCAGACAAAACTATTCATGCGATTGCAAATTGTTGACCTGGCCATTATCGCCCTTTATCTGATTGGTATTACTTTTTTTGGACTCAGGTTCCGTAAGTCCCAAAGGTCACTACGCGATTATTTTTTGGCCGACCGCAACATTCCCTGGTGGGCCATTGCTCTCTCGATTGTTGGCGCTGAAACCAGCACCCTCACGGTCATTGGCACGCCGGGTATTGCCTATGGCGGCAACTTCGGCTTTCTCCAGCTTATTTTCGGCTATCTACTTGGCCGCATCGTCGTCAGCCTGATCTTTATACCGCAATATTTTCGCGGTGAGATGTTCACCGCCTACCAGTTGATCGACCGCCGTTTTGGAAAGAAGCTGCATCGCATCACCGCCGGTATTTTTCTTGTCACGCGGGCCGCTGCCGAAGGCGTCCGCGTGTGGGCCGTGGCCATCGTAATCAGCATCGCTCTGGGAACGGGCGGCGTTACTTCCGTCGCCATTGTGATGGCCCTCACACTGATTTATACGTTTGAAGGCGGCATGGCTGCGGTGATCTGGACGGACGTGGTCCAGCTCGGCATTTACATTGGTGGCACGATTGTTGGCTTTATCACGCTGCTGCACCTGGTTCCCGGAGGCTGGCCCGCCATCCACGCCCTTGCATCCAACGCCGGCAAAATGCAGGTGTTCGATTTCTCCCTCAACTTCTTCAAGACTTACACATTCTGGGCCGGGCTGATCGGCGGCATGTTCCTGAACACCGCCACGCATGGCACCGACCAGCTCATGGTCCAGCGTTTGCTGGTGGCGCGAAATCAGCGCGATTCGACAGCCGCCCTGCTCTCGAGCGGCATCGTCATCCTTTTTCAGTTCACGCTCTTTTTGCTCCTCGGTGCCGGCCTCTGGGTCTTCTATCGCATGTTTCCGCCCATCGGCCACTTCGCCACCAATGACTACGTTTTCCCCACGTTCATCGTGGAGCACATGCCGCGCGGCATTGCCGGACTGCTGATTGCCGCCATCCTGGCTGCAGCCATGTCCAACCTGAGCGCGGCGTTGAACTCGCTTTCTTCCACTACGATGATCGATTTTTACCTCCGCCGGAAGCCTGAAACCTCTGACGGCAAGCGCCTTGCGCTTTCCCGCATTGCGACGGTCGTCTGGGGCGTTGCGCTCTTCGGACTGGCGCTGGCTTCGCGCTACGGCGGCAACGTACTGGAAAAAGGCCTCACCATCGCTTCACTGGCTTATGGCGGTCTGCTCGGAGTTTTTCTGCTGGGGCTGCTGACGCGCCGCGCCAAACAGAACGGCGCAATTGCTGGTATGCTCTGCGGACTGGTATTGAATATTTATATCTGGGGATGGACCCACATCGCCTGGACCTGGTACGTAACGTTTGGCTCGATCACGACGTTTGTTGTGGGATATCTCGCAAGTCTTCTGGAGGCCGAAACGCATGCAAACCGCGCCCAAACCAGCGCCTGAGCTGCTGCGCGAGTTAAATGTCTGGCACGCGACCGCGATCGTCGTGGGCACGATCATCGGCAGCGGAATCTTTCTTGTTCCAGCGGAGATGATGCAGGCAGTGGGCTCGGCGCGCCTGGTCTATCTTGCCTGGATTGTTGGGGGCCTGCTCTCATTCTTTGGCGCTCTTACTTACGCCGAACTCGGCGCTCTGCGGCCCTGGGCCGGCGGCGAATACGTTTACATTCGTGATGCATACGGTCCATTGCCATCTTTTCTTTACGCTTGGACGTGGTTCCTCATCGCCAAGCCCGCATCCATTGCCAGCGTAACCAGCGGACTGGTACGCGTGCTGGGAAATTTTTCCGCGTTCAGCTTTCTTCCGCATCCGATTTTCACGTTGCACGCCAGCGGCTACCAGATCACTTACGGACATCTGCTGGCCATCGCCGCGACCATCCTGATCTCTGCCCTGAACTACGTCGGTGTGCGCAAGGCTGGAAACTTTCAACTGGTGATGACCACGCTGAAAATTGTGATGATTGTCGTGATCATTGCGGCTGGCTTCAGCGCCGCCACCGGCAGCTGGAGCAACTTCGGAACCACGTTTCTCGGCGCCAAGGGCGGCATGGCTGGCTTTATGGCCGCCTTGGTCGCCGCGCTCTGGGCTTATGACGGCTGGAATGACCTGAACATGGTCAGTGGCGAGATTCGCAATCCTGAGCGGAGCATTCCGCTGGCGCTGATTGCGGGCGTGGCGATCGTGGCCGTGCTCTATATAGGCGTGAACGGCGCGGTGCAGTATGTGATGCCGGCATCGGCCGTGGCGGCTTCTCCCGTGCCCGCTTCAGCAGCAACACAGATTGCCATCGGTCATCTGGGCGCGCTGCTGGTATCGGCCGGCATGGCGCTATCGATGTTCGTGACCCTCAACGGCACCATCATGAGCGGCGGACGCATTCCTTTTGCTGTGGCCCGCGATGGATACTTCTTCAAAGCTCTGGCTGACGTCCATCCGCGTTTCCACACCCCAGCGTTGGCGCTCATCGTGCAGGCGGTGATGGCGATTGCCCTTCAGCTGGGCGGCGGATCGTTCAGAGACTTCCTGGAACTAGCGATTTTCTCCGAATGGCTCTTTTACATGATCGCCGCCAGCACCATCTTCGTATTCCGCCATCGCGAACCCGATGCACCACGCCCTTATCGCACGTGGGGATATCCCGTGGTTCCGGCACTGTTCGTCGTCGCCGCAGCGGTCCTGCTCTACTACACGTTTATCGACAAACTGCATCATTCCCTGGTTGGGACCATCGTGATGACGCTGGTGATGCTGGCGGGAGTTCCGGTGTATTGGTGCTTTGCCAAGCAAAAGAATACAGCTTGACCACAGAGGACACAGAGAAGCACAGAGAGCTTTTCTGAAATCTCGAGCGGAGCGAGAGATCCCTATCCCTGCCGAAATGTTGGTGATCTGAAGCAAGGAGAAATTTTCGTTACCATAGGGCTCCCTCAGCCGCAAAGCCCAGCGGCTTCGAGATTGCAGAAAAGACCTAAACCCTGCTAAACTCCAACACCTTCTCCGACGGCCCAGGTTTAGGCGGCGAGAGGCGTTCGTAAATTTTCACGTACTCGCGCGCGGAAGCGGTCCAGGAAAAGTCTTTCTTCATGCCGTTCTGCATCAGCTTGAGCCAACCAGCCTGATCTTTAAATGCCCGCAGCGCTTCATGAATGCAATTAAGCAGCGCCACGCCGGAATATGCGCTGAACTTGAAGCCGGTGCCTTTGGCCGCGGTCGGGTCCCACGGCTCAATCGTGTCGTCAAGGCCGCCCGTGGCGCGCACGATTGGCACCGTCCCATAACGCAAGCTATACATCTGGTTTAAGCCGCTGGGCTCATAGCGCGACGGCATCAGGAACATGTCTGCTCCTGCTTCAATCTTGTGCGCCAGCCCGTTGTCATAAGCCACTTTCACCGCAATTTTCTCCGGATGCTGCTTTTGCAGCTTTAACAGCAGGTCCTGGTATTCCTTGTCACCGCTGCCCAGCGCGGTGATGATGAGCGGCAGGCGGGCGAGGTCGCTGGCGATATCCTCAATCAGGTCAAAACCTTTTTGCGCGACGAAGCGTGACACAATCCCGATGACAGGCGTGTCAATCGGGGCGCTTTCCATGCCAAACTGGCGCAGCAGATCGTACTTGCATTCCTTTTTACCCTGGAGGCTCTCAGCAGAATACTGCCGGACGATGTGCTTGTCTTTCTCCGGGCTCCACTCGTTGTAATCCACGCCATTGATGATTCCGGACAAGGATCCCGCGCGCAACTTCAGCACGCCTTCCAGTCCGAACCCATATTCACTCGTCTGTATCTCCTGCGCGTACCTCCGGCTCACTGTGGTCAGGTGATCGGAAAAGGTGAGCGCTCCCTTCAGAAAATTTACCTTGCCCCAGAATTCCATCTGGTCGATGGTGAATAAGTCCCACGGCAGCATCAGGAGCGGCAGCGTGTCCGGCGGAAAGACTCCCTGGTAGCCGATATTGTGGATGGTGAAGACGGTGCGCGTGCCGCGGAAAACCGGGTCGGCTTCATAACTGGTGCGCAACAGGATGGGGACCAGCGCGGACTGCCAGTCGTGGCAATGAAAAATATCAGGCACGCCGAGCACCTTGGACGCTTCCAGCACGGCGCGGCAATACAGCGCGAAACGTTCCGCATTATCGGGATAGTCGCCGGCGGAAGTCCCGTAGAGGGCTTCTCGATCAAAAAATGCCGGATAGTCGATGAAGTAGAATTGCACTCCGGAACGTTTTCCGCCATCCAGTACCGAGCAAAACCGGTATTGATCGTCGAATGGTATGGTAACGCTGCGCAGCAGCACCTTGGCGTCCGGCAGCTTGGTCTGTTTATATTTAGGCAGGTACACAGAAACGGAATGGCCCAGTTCGGCGAGCGCCTGCGGCAGGGCGCCCACAACATCAGCCAGTCCGCCGGTTTTAGCGAACGGCACGCACTCAGAAGCGGCAAAAACAATTTTCACGGGGCCCTCCGTGGAAGCAAGGAACTGAACACAGCTCGAACCTGCTATAGAAAATTCTAAATGGCGGCAACTAAAAGGGCCAATTCGGGAACGGCGAAAAAACCCAAACTGGGCCAGAATTTCCTCGCCGACGTGGGCGCCGCAGAGCAGATTGTTGACGCTCTGGGCGACGTGTCCAACTCCGTAGTGGTGGAGGTCGGCCCCGGCAAGGGCGCGCTTACGCAGCTGCTGGCACGCAGGGCCAGACGGTTGATCGCCGTTGAAGTAGACCGCATGATGTCCACGGAGCTTCGGTTCAAATATCGCCTGCAACCCCAGGTTGAGATCATTGAAGCGGACGTGCTCAAGCTGGATTTCCGCACCGTACTGAACCGCACGATTGGCCCGCTGAATGATCTGCGTCCGCTTAAGCCCTCACGGGCGCGTGTAGTGGGAAATCTGCCGTATTACATCACGTCAGATATTTTGCTGCGGCTGTTTGAATTCCATGAGCAGTTTGACGTGATTGTGATCATGGTCCAACGCGAGGTGGCTGACCGTATTGCCGCCCATTCTGGCACCCGCGACTACGGTATGCTTGCCGCCACGGCACAGCTGTATACGAAAGTCGAAAACCTTTTTACCTTGCCTCCAGAGGCATTCTTGCCGCCGCCCAAAGTCCATTCTTCAGTTCTACGAATGACGGTCGCGCCCAGGTTTGCTGAATTGCAGATCAAGCCCGCGGAGTTCATCGGATTTCTGAGAACGGCCTTTGCCATGAAGCGCAAGACCCTGCTCAACAACCTGAAGAAAGACTATCGCGAAGAAATTATCCGGAGCAGCCTGAAAGAAGTGGGCGTGCGAGCTGATGTCCGAGCGGAAGCGCTGCCGCTGGAAACCAGCGCCCAGATTTTCCGCAAGCTGAGAAATTAACCACAAAGGACACAAAGGAACACGAAGGAAGGCAAGGTTTGAAAATCGCTCTTCGCTTGTGACTTCCTGTAGTTTCATTCGACGCCTGTATTGTGAACTGACATCCAAAACAAAAAGGAACACGAAGATCAAACTTCGTG
>Ga0137403_10001039_pt1 | contig 35241 bp, 23 predicted proteins | sample CZOMad2_1_16fung_FD_122057 | JGI IMG/M metagenome (GOLD analysis project Ga0137403, IMG submission 122057) | Vadose zone soil fungal communities from Angelo Coast Range Reserve, California, USA - CZOMad2_1_16fungal (Hybrid Assembly) | ecosystem: Environmental > Terrestrial > Soil > Vadose zone... | reverse complement strand
TCGAAAATAAGTCTGATCAACCCTCTCTTCAGCAGCAATCACACAAAAGTGAAAATAATTCTCCGTTGTCTGCAGCTTCAGGAGGATACTTGGCCAAGCCTACCAATATTTATGCAGAACCGCGGTCGGAAAAATCCATACCTGAACACTTGCCTGTGAAGGAGCCAATCTTGAATACAGTTACAAATCCAATCCAGGAAGAAGACCCTTCCAATAACATGCAACTTGTATTCAAAGATGACATTCCTGCGGCGGATGAGCCTGGGGCCCAACAAACCCAAACTGTTAGTAGCACTTTACCTGCTGAGGAGCCTGCATTGCAGGACGAAGCAGAAGAACAAAAGCGCCGTGCAGCTGAACGCATTCAGAAGTTGCGCAACTTGTCGTTCAACGTTAACGCTGCCGACTCTAACAATGAGTTTGAAACTGTGCCGGCGTACATCCGCCGCAATTTAGAATTATACAATACCATCTCCAACGTAGAGAATTTCTACAGCAATTACGAAGTCAAGACTGACGAAAATAATAATACGCAGATTTCTACTATCAATACATTCCTTGATGGCAAGAAACCTGATTAATGTATTCGTACCCGATATTTCGGATCAATTGTTTTAAACGCAGCGATTGTTGTTTTTAGTTGTAGCCCTCCTGATTCTTCAGGAGGGCCTTTTGTAATTAGAATATCAAGAAAAGAACTATGGCTACAGTAGTTATTACAGGAGGAACGGGATTGATTGGTACGGCACTGAGCCGGCTACTGGTTGATAATGGCTATCGGGTTATCATTCTTTCAAGACATGCGCAGGAAGGAGCGGGCGAGAGTAAAATTGAGTATGCTGAGTGGAACCCAGAAAAGCATATAATTGATCGGAAGGCAATAGAGGAGGCAGATTATATTGTTAACCTGGCAGGAGCGAATGTAGGTGCAAAGAGATGGACTAAGAAAAGGAAACAGGAGATTGTAGATAGCAGGATGCAAAGCGGAGAAACAATAGTGAAGGCATTGCAGGAAATTCCAAATAAAGTGAAGGCAGTGATCAACGCAGTGAACATCAACACTCCCCACCAACTCCGCGCGCCCAGCTTCGCGGCACGCTCGCTCACCGCGCCGCTGGTTTTCATCTGCACCCACAAGCTGCCGTGCATCACCAGCGCCAGCAGTGACAGCACTCCGACAAGAATCGTGTACCAGTCGAGAATTCCCGTTTGCTCGCCAACCTGAAAATTGGTCCACAGCGGTTCAAAGAAGTATCCGCTCGCGTCCAGAGGCACTCCCCGCACAACATTGGCAAGTGCGGCGCCGAAGAAGACGGCAAGCAGAACGCTGGACGCGCAAAATACAAAATCCCACAGCGGTTCCCATACTTCGCTATGAATATGGTTGCGAAACTCGATCGACGCGCCGCGCAGAATCAGCAGCCAAAGCACCATCATCAGCGGAAGGTAGAAGCCGCTAAAGCCACTCGCATACAGCGCCGGAAAAGCAAAATACAGCGTGCCTCCGGCGGCGATCAGCCAGACTTCGTTGCCGTCCCAGACTGGCCCGATGCTCGCCAGCACTTGCCGCCGCTCATCGTCCGTTTTCGCCACCAGGAGATGAATGGCGCCCGCGCCAAGATCGAATCCATCGAGCAGCACGTACATCCCAATCATCAGCGCAACCAGGCAGAACCAAATCGTTCCCATCGCCGTCTCCTTAATCCGCAGCCAACGGGAGTTCAGCCGAGCGTCGCCGGCTCTCGTCCGGATCAGGCCCCAATTCAATCTCTCGCCACACCAAAAAGAGCCAGAGGATTGCCAGCACCGAATACATGCCCATGAATCCGATCAGCGTGAACAACACATTTCCGCCGCCGACTCGCGGCGAAACTCCAGCGGCCGTCCTCATCAATCCGTAGATCAGCCACGGTTGTCGCCCGAGTTCCGCGGTCATCCATCCCGCGGTGTTCGCGATGTATGGCAGCGGCACGCACAGCATCAAGCCCCACAACATCCAACGCGACTCGTACAATTTCCCGCGCCACAGCAGCAGCGCTGCCAGCGCCATCACCCCAATGAAAATCGTCCCGAGCCCGACCATCACGTGATAGCTGTAGTAGAGCAAGGGGATGTAGTCTGGCCATTGATCCCGCGGAAAATCCTCCAGCCCGCGCACGTTCGCTGACCATTTCTTATAAGTCAAAAAGCTCAGCATCTTTGGAACCGCCAGCGGATTGTCCAGTTGGTGCTTCTCCACATCCGGCTGGCCCAAGATCACCAGCGCTGCCCCTTGCTCCGAGTGGAACAACCCTTCCATCGCCGCCAGAGTCGCTGGCTGTTGCTCCGCCACCATTTTCCCTTGCGCATCTCCGCTTGGAAAAAGTTGCAGCACCGCGGCGATCACTCCCACCAGGACTCCGGCCTTCACAAATGTCCGCCCGTACGCTTCATCGCGCTTCGTCAACAAATAGAACGCACCCACGGCCGCCATCACAAAGCATCCCGTCTGCACCGCGCCCAGCATGGTGTGCGCGTATTGCCAGAGCGCCCAGCGATTCAGCAGCAAATCCCAAAAGCTGGCGAGTTCAATCGTGCCGTTCGCGGCCATTCGATAACCCACCGGATGTTGCATCCACGCATCGGTCGCCACGATAAAAAAGCCGGAAAGCCACGATCCCAGAAACACCGCGAACCCGGAGAACCAATGCCCCATCCGCCCCAGCCGCTTCTCGCCAAACAAAAATATTCCCAGAAAACTCGATTCCAGAAAAAACGAAAATACTCCCTCCATCGCCAGCGTTTGCCCGATCACTCCGCCTGCCGTTCTCGAAAACGCCGCCCAGTTCGTCCCGAATTGAAATTCCATGGGAATTCCCGTGACTACGCCCAGCGCAAAATTAATTCCGAAAATGCGCGCCCAAAACCGTGCCGCGCGATTGTAGTGTTCGTCTCCGGTGCGTAGCGCCTTGGTCTTCAGGTACACCAGCAGCAGCGCCAGCCCCATCGTCAACTGCGGGAAAATGTAGTGGAAGGTGATCGTGAACGCGAAATGCCACCGGTGCACATCCAGCGCGTGACTCATGAACACCTCTCAGCGCTTCTGGACGCTTCGAGCGGACGCCGTCTTGGAAGGGAAGCGAAAAACACGTCGATGACGCCCGCATTTTCCCACTCGGGCCTTCGCCATTCAATTGAATAGTAGTCTCGGACGGCTGCGCGCAGTCGCAGGCGGATGTCACTGTCCGCCTTTGTGATTCGCCCACTTTTCCGCCGTGATTCCAGTGGTATCGTTAACCCAGCCCGCTTGGAGAACATCGCCATGAAGTTCGACGCCATCATCCTGGGCTCAGGGCAGGGCGGCAATCCGCTCGCTCATCGGCTGGCCGATCTCGGCTGGTCCGTCTCGCTGATCGAAGAGAAGTTCTTGGGCGGCACTTGTATCAACGTTGGTTGCACGCCAACCAAGACTATGGTCCATCGCGCGCAGGTCGCCCACTACGCTCGCGATGCAGCGCGCTGGGGCGTCAACGCCAGCAACGTAAGTGTCGATCTGCCGAAGATTATCGAGCAAAAAGACCAAGTTGTTCTCAGCTTTCGCAACAGCCAGGAGGCTCAGGTCAAGAAGCGCCCAACTTTGCGTCTCTATCGCGGTCACGGCCGATTCGTTGCCCCGCGGCAAATCCAAGTCGTCGGCGACTTGCTCGAAAGCGATAAAATCTTCATCGACGCCGGCGGCCGTCCTGCGATTCCGCGGGTGCCTGGCCTCGATTCCGTTTCCTATCTCACTAACGAAAGCATCATGCAGCTCAATATTGTGCCCGAGCACCTGCTCGTGCTCGGTGGCGGCTACATCGGCCTCGAATTTGGCCAGATGTTCCGGCGCTATGGCAGTCAGGTCACCATTCTGCACCATGGCCCGCAAATTGTTCCCCGCGAGGATCCCGAAGTTGCCGCTGAGCTCCAGAAAGCACTCGAAGCCGAAGGCCTCGGGTTTTTGTTGAACGGGGAAGCAAAACGCATCGAGAAAAAGAACGGCAAAATCGCCATCTCCTGGGAGAGTTCTGGAAGAGCCGTTTCAGTTTCCGGCTCGCACATTCTCATCGCTACAGGGCGCCGCCCCAACACCGATGACCTCGGCCTGGACCAAGCCGGAATCGCCACCGACCAAGCCGGCAACATCAAGGTCAACGACCGCCTCGAAACCAATGTCCGTGGCGTGTGGGCCATCGGCGACTGCAAAGGCGGTCCCGCCTTCACGCACATTTCCTATAACGATTTCCAAATTATTTTCGGCAACCTGACGCAAGGAAAGAATCTCTCGACCGCCAACCGCTACGTGCCTTACTGCGTCTTCACCGATCCGCAACTCGGCGGCATCGGCCTGACCGAAAAAGAGGCCCGCGCCAAAGGCCACAGACTCAAAATCGGCAAGATTCCTATGACCCGCGTGGCCCGCGCCTTCGAACGCGACGAAACCGCGGGCCTGATGAAAATCATCGTCGACGCGTCCAACGACCGCATTCTCGGCGCTTCCATCCTTGCTTCCGAAGGCGGCGAGCTAGTGCAAATCCTCGGCGCGCTCATGCTCGCGAATCAGCCGTACACCCTGCTCAAAGGCGCCGTCTTCATCCACCCAACTCTTGCCGAAGGCTTCTTCGCCCTCCTCGAAGACGTCAAACCTGTCGATTAGAAGCCATCTCATAAATCCGCTCTTTAGGAGGTCGGGGCTTCAGCCCCGACGTAAAGCGCTGGCAAACATGGGGCTTTTAGCCCCTGAGGAAAGCCTGGATTTCAGCAGTGCATTTATGAGACGGCTTCTAGCCCAGCGCATCAACGCTTCGAGTGGGAACCGGAAATGGTGGGGCTGGGGAGATTCGAACTCCCGACAAACGGTTTAGGAAACCGTTGCTCTATCCATCTGAGCTACAGCCCCTCGAACGAGCTATCAAATTTAGCGTTGCACAATCACCGCATCTTCGCAACCGCATTTCGTTTTGGCTCAGCCGGTTACGCTAATCAGCCGAAGCCGCAAGATAAGACTCCGTCTGCTCCCCATCCTTCGTAGCGATGTTTACTCTCCGACCCGGCTCCGCGCCGCCGCCCTTGACCGTTCGGCCAGCAGAACCCTAGTCTCTTCTCATAGGCTTTCAGTCCCCATGACTCCCTCTGTTCAAGCCTCATCGCAGGCCATGCGCGGCTGCCCATTTTGCGGCAAGTCCATTCGCGCCGATGCCACGCAATGCGCGTTTTGCCGCGAAGCCATTCCCGACGTTCGCCTCAAGACCCGCGCTTTCGCCTCCGAAGGCCGCTCCAAGATTCGGCGCGGCCTGCTCTACGTCCTGCTGGCCGCCATCATTCACTATTTCGCCGCAGGCTATAGCGGCCTGACCTTGCCCGTCACAATCCCCACGGTCGTCACGGACTACGGCACACCCGCGCTCTTTCTCTGCGGTTTCGGTATCATCATCTACGGAATTTGTCTCTACCTTCGAAGCTGACGCTCCGCATCGTCGATCGATCGCTTGCGAGACCGATCTCCCCGGCCCCATCCGTTATTTCACCAACTGCGCGCTGTCGCTTTCTTGCCCTCTTTTGCCAAAACACTCGCGATCTGCCGTTCGATCTTTTTCAATTCACGCTTCAACTGAGTCGTTTGCGACTGTGCCTGTTTCAAGCGCTGTTCCGCGAGGCCCGCTTCTATTGCCGCCGCTTGCCGCAGTGCATCCTGTGTGTTGCTGACGTACTCCAAAGAAGCCTCCAGCATTTCCGCCAAACGTTCCAATGAATCGGCCGCCGATGACTTCGCCATCACAACCTTCTGCGCCGCATCGTCGACTCACGCTAAGCGAGCCCACAGGCCTTGCGAATACCCTTCATCCTGTAAGTAGTTGCACGGATCGGACTGAGAAAACCATCGCCCACCCAATCCTATAGCTTCACACCGCCAGCGGCTTCCCGTTCACGATCACGCCCGGACCCTCCAACGCGATCGACGCACCCTTCCCGTTGCTGATCGTAATCCCCGCATCATTCACGAGAATCATCGCCCCGCTGGCGCTCTTCACCGTGATTCCGCTCAGCGCTCCTGGCGCATCTCGAATCACCATCGAATGCCCGCTCCGACTCTCGATTACCATCGCCGAAGACGGATCGTTCGCCGGCATCTCCGGCGGCGCATCCCCGGCATTCCACAAACTTCCAATCACGATCGGTGCCCGCGCATCTCCAGTCGCGAACGCCACCAGCACTTCGTCTCCCACATCCGGCACGAAATAAGCGCCCTTGCCTTTCCCCGCAAGGGGAATGCACCGCGCCGCCCACATCGACTCTTTCACTCCCAGCACCGCCGGCACTTTCAATTGCACCCGGCCCGCTCCCTCCGGATCCACATTGCCAACCACCGTCCCTCGATACATGCCCAAAAATCTCTGCGCACTGGCCATGTCAACGCCTCCGCGTCTTCAAATCCTTCCGCCTCGCCGTCCTTCTGGTACTGCCGGTACGCGTAGCGTCTGATGACCGCCGCCTCTATGCCCCGTGGGCGGTTGTTCCACTGAACCCTCGCGTACGATCTCCACCGTGTCAGGCTTCTCTGACCCTGGTATCGTGCGTGGTCTCGAGACGTGCAGGTTGCGAATCCACTGGCCCCCAGTTTCATGCCCGTCAAAAGGCCATCTTATAGCGGAGGGAACATAGCGGAGGGAACAGCAAGACTTCCATACGCTCTATTATGTAGGTCGGACGGCAAACAACTGGTACCGACCCTTGCACACCGCCGCCTAGCGTGGGCCGCCAGCACCGGCAGAGCCTTACGCTCCCGCTGCTACGCCTTCCGGAGTTGGATTCATACTTGCCTCTTTCGTATCAATCTTATTAATCAACCAGCTCGATTATCGGAAATGCTAGACTCTTAGAGTATTGCGGTTCGGCTCACGGACTAACCCCCTTCCACCATGAGCCCATGGAGCACCCATGGGTTTTCAATCTGATTCTTCAAAGGGTCCATCCTCTGCGCTAATTGCGAGTCCGGAGGATTGGCTCGTCGCCGGGGGCGAAATGGGCAAGCTCATCCGCTCGATGGATTGGAGCAAAACCCCATTGGGTCCCATCGAGTCCTGGCCGCAGAGCCTACGCACCACCGTCAGCCTGTGCCTCGCTTCCAACTTTCCGATCTCGCTCGCCTGCGGACCGCAGCACGTACAAATCTATAACGACGGCTACTGGCCGATCTGCGGAGGTAAGCATCCGCGCTCCATGGGTCAGGATTTCACCGAATGCTGGGCCGCGGCGTGGCCAGCACTCGGTGAAGCGTTTGAACGCGCCCTGGCTGGCGAAACCTCTTACCTTGAGAATCAGCGCATGTTCCTGAACCGCAACGGCTACCTCGAGGAAACTTGCTTCACCTTCTCATTTAGCCCCATCCGCGATGAGTCCGGTGGCGTCGGCGGCTTGTTTCATCCAGTCACCGAGACCACCAGCCGGATGTTGAATGAGCGGCGCACGCGCTGCCTGCGTGATCTGGCCGCCCTTGCTGGCAGAGCGCGCACCATGGAAGAAGGCTGCACGCTGGCCGCTCAAACCCTCGCCGGCTATGAACTCGATCTTCCCCTTGTCCTGTTCTATCTATTCGATGCTTTGGGTATTGAAGCCCGCCTCACCGCCAGCACCGGCTTGCAACCCGGGCACCCTGCCAGCCCGGCAGTCGTGAATCTGCTGACGCTGCAAGGCGATGCCTGGTCCTTGCCGGAGTTGGCGCGTTCCACCCAGCCCCGGCACTTTAATGATCTCGAGAAGCGCTTGGGGCAGCTCCAGGCCGGCCCATATCCGGAATCCCTCAAGGAAGCGCTGGCGTTGCCGATTATCCTGCCCGGCAAGGAACAACCCGCTGCCATCCTCATAGCCGGCGTCAGCACTCGACTGCCGTTGAATGACACCTATCGTGCCTTCTACGATTTGCTCGCCGCCGGCGTCACCGCCGCCCTTGCCAACGGTCGCTCCTGTGAGGAGGAGGGCAAATGCGACTCGGCCTCGACGGCAACCCGCGCCGCTCCCTATGCCGAGGAAGCACTCCACGCGTTCCGCCTCCGTAAGGAATGGGCCAAAGAACGGGAACAAGCTAACAAGGAATTGGAGGCCTTCAGCTATTCCATATCGCATGATCTTCGCGCTCCGCTCCGGGCCATCGACGGATTTAGCAGGGCGCTCCTCGATGAGTACCGCGACAAGCTGGACCAGCAGGGCTCTCGCTACCTCGACCGCGTAAGGACCGCAGCCCAACGCATGGCTGCGCTGATTGACGATCTTCTGCATCTTTCGCGCATATCCCGCGCGGCCCTGCGTAAAGAGCCCGTTAGCCTTTCCGAATTGGCCCGCGCCGTTGCCGATACACTTCGCGAGCGCGATCCTTCGCGCACTGTCTCTATCGAAATCGCCGGCGGACTCCAGGCCCACGGTGATGCCCGCCTTATTACCATCGTCCTTGAGAGTCTTCTCGGCAACGCATGGAAGTACACCAGTAAGTGTTCCAACGCTCAGATTGCGGTCGGCCAGGAAACCCAGGACGACGAAACTGCGTTCTTCGTCCGCGATAACGGCGCGGGCTTTGACATGGCCTACGCCGACAAGCTCTTCGCTCCGTTTCAGCGCCTGCATCAGGATTCCGACTTTGAAGGCACCGGAATCGGTCTTGCCACCGTGCAGCGGGTCATCTCGCGCCATGGTGGCCGCATCTGGGCCGAAGCCCAAGTAGGCAAGGGCGCAACGTTTCGCTTCACGTTAGGAAAAAACCGATGAACCTCCATTCGCAATCCATCCTTCTGGTTGAGGACAACGATGACGATGCCGATCTCGCGGTCATGGCCTTCCGCCGAGCCAAACTTGCCAATCCGCTGGTGCGTGTCCGCGACGGCGCGGAGGCGCTCGACTATCTTTTCGGTCGAGGCCAGCACGCAGATAAGAGTGCTATCGATCTGCCCGCGGTAGTCTTGCTCGACATGAAGCTTCCCAAGCTAAATGGCGTGGAAGTCCTCAAAGCCATTCGCGCCGACGAACGCACTAAGCGACTCCCAGTCGTGATTCTTACCTCTTCCAACGAAGACCGCGATCGCCTCGGCGCCTACGATCACTTCGCCAACAGCTACGTCCTAAAGCCCGTCGACTACGACCAATTCGTGGCCGCTGCCCTGCAGCTCGGCCTGTACTGGATGGTCTTGAACGTCCCGCCCCCGCAGCCCGGGTAGAATCTGGGGATACTTACGGCAAATGTTCCGGCGCGGCACAGTTTTCCCTGCTCCACGAGCGGTTGCCTGTACTCTGGGCGAATGGCACCCGAGCGGCTTCCCGTTTCAATTCTGGTGCGGCGTTGCAGGCCGCTAGATAACATCAGGTCCCCACCCCCGGTTTTTTCGTAAGTGCGGATTCTAAAGAACTTGCAGGGCGACTTCTTGTAAGTGTTGATTCTAAAAGGGTTGCGGGAGGACAACTTCGGCCAAAACACGGTAAAACGCGGTGTTTGCTTGTAAGTGCGGATTCTAAAGGAGTTAGGCGGTTGAAAGTTAGCAGTTTGGAAGGTTTGAAAGTGGAAGGACGCTCTTGGTGACACCCCGGGTAAACACGCAAAGAGTGCCCTTCGAGGCTCAGGATAAACGGGAGTAATTGAAAGCGAAGGGGATGGGTTTCGCTCTGGTACAAAAGAGCGCACCATTTGCAGCTCCCTTCGAGGTTCAAGGCAGGCCGGGCAAGCACAAGTGAGGCAAGAGCGTAGCGGGAGAGTGGATTTGAACTGGGAAAGACGGGAGCGGCAGGGCGGAGTTGCAACGGCAGCACACAGGGAGAAACACTGCCAACGATCATAAAGAATTGTAGCATGTATTGGCGGTATTGTCAAGTAAAATGTGCGTTAGCATTCGAACACTCTGTGGAAAGGGAGGCCTGCGAAGCTCCCTTCGGCTCACAGGAAAATCAGGGTAGACGGAAGTGAAAGAAGGGAAAGGGGTTGCGGCGGCGGAATGGAGGTCTTTAGTGGTAAGGCGGTTTGTGGGAGGTTCTTGGGCCCGGGCTGGGGCCCAAGAACCTGAGGGGTACGTTGCACCGTGCTATCATTTCCGAGCCGCGCTGCCCATCTAGCCCACCCCTTTGGAGGTCGAGATGAACCGCACCCTGCGTACTATCCTTATTGTCGTCGCTGTGCTCGTCGTGTTGCTGATCGTTGCTCCATTCCTCATTCCAGTGGACAAGTTCCGTCCCACCATCGAGGAAAAGGCTTCCGCCGCCATCGGCCGTAAAGTTACTCTCGGCCAGCTTAGCCTCTCGCTGCTCAGCGGGTCGCTCTCCGCGGAAACTCTCGCCGTCGGCGACGATCCCAAGTTCAGCAAGTCGTCATTTCTGACCGCCAAATCGGTCAAAGTCGGCGTCGAGGTCATGCCACTCATTTTTTCCAAGACCGTCAACGTGACCGGTATCACCATCGACACTCCCGAAGTCACGCTCTTGCGCAATCCTGCGGGTGTCTGGAACTATTCTTCGCTCGGCGGTTCCGCAGCTAAATCCGAGCAAGCTGCGAAACCCGCAGCCTCAGCGCCCGCCGGTTCTTCTTCTGCCACAGGTGTCTCGGTCAAGAAATTCGAGCTGAAAGACGGCCGTATAAATATCGGCTCGACCAACTCGCAAAAGCGCAGCACTTACGAACACGTCGATGTCACTGCCGCCGACGTTTCGCTCACCAGCAGGTTTCCGGTCACGGTGACTGTCGATCTTCCCGGCGGCGGCAAGTTCAAGCTTGATGGCACAGCGGGTCCCGTGGACGAAGCAGACTCTTCTCTTACTCCGCTCGATGCCAAGCTCACCGTCAGCGGCCTGAATCTCGCTTCCACCGGTTTCGTTGACGCTGGCGCCGGACTGGGCGGTTTGCTCGATCTCGACGCCAGGCTTGCCTCCCAGAACGGCGAAGCCGAAACCAAGGGCACCGCCAAGCTCTCCAAGGCGCAGCTCGTGGCCGGCGGTTCCCCGGCCTCTGAGCCGGTCACCGTCGATTTCAACACCAAATACAATCTTCGCAAGAATGCCGGCGTGCTAAATCCTTCGACGCTGAAAATTGGCACGGCCGCCGCTCATATCAATGGAACGTACCAACCCGAAGGCGAGGAGACCGTCCTCCACCTTAAGGTCGCAGGCGAAAACCTGCCTGCGAAGGATCTGGAATCCTTTCTCCCCGCGCTGGGAATTCATCTTCCGAAAGGCGCCTCGCTGCAAGCCGGCAACTTCAACACCAATCTCGACGTTGCAGGTCCCACCAACAAACTCGTCATCACGGGCAATGTCGGTCTATTGAGCGCCAAGCTCGCGGGCTTCGATCTGGGTTCCAAAATGTCCGCGGTTGCCTCGCTTGCCGGCCTTAAAACCGGCAAGGATCTCGACATCGAAAAGCTGACCACCGACCTGCATATGGCGCCGACAGGGATTCAGGCACAGAATTTTATCGCGGTGGTCCCTACTTTGGGGAATTTGACCGGGGCCGGCACAATCGATGCGAAAAACAATCTGGATTTCAAGATGGTTGCGACACTGGCCAAGGAGAAAGCGGCGCAAGCTGCGTCGGGCGGTTCGTCCGCGGGCGGTGCGGCATCCGGAAACCCGGCTGATCTTCTCGGCGGGCTCCTGGGAAAAGCGGGAGGCGGAGGATGCAAGAGCGGTCTTGCCGTGCCGTTCCAGATTCAAGGCACGACGGCGGATCCCAAGTTCATTCCGGATGTGGGAGGCCTGGCGGCAGGGATGTTCAAGTCACAGCTCGGATGTGCCGCCGGCATAATCCCCGGCGCCAAAAGCCAAAGCGGACAGGCTCAAGACCCCATCAGCGCCATAACCGGCCTTTTCGGCAAAAAGAAAAAGCCGCAGTGAGTCTTCGGGGTTCGACTACCGGAGGTGCTGCTACTCGTAACGCAGCGCAACCATCGGATCGACCCGCATCGCGCGACGGGCGGGGACAGCGCAGGCGATCAGCGCACACAAAATGAGCACAGCGGCGGAAAAAAGCAGGGCGAGCGGATTCGCAGGCGTCACGCCGTAAAGCAGACCAGAAAGTAGCCGCGTAAGAGCCAGCGATCCCGCCAGGCCCAGGGCTACGCCGGCAATCGCCAAGCGCAATCCTTGCGCGAGAATCATTCGCAGTAATTCGAGCGGGGCAGCGCCGAGAGATAGACGCACACCCATCTCCCGGGTGCGCTGAGCGACAGCGAAAGAAACCAGCCCGTAGATGCCGATGGCGGCGAGGATCAGAGCGGTGAGTCCAAACGCTCCGATCAAACGCAGATAAAAGCGATTGGGGCTGAGCGATTCGGAAAGGGATTGCGAGAGGGTGCCGACGTCATAAACAGCCATGGTGGGATCGACTTTGTGAATTTGCCCGGCGAGGGTTTTGCCGAAGGCGCGCGGGTCGCCGTCGGTGCGGACGAGGAAAGTGAGGTAGGAATATCCGACACCGAAAAACGGCAGATACAACTCGGGAAGGCTGGGAGATGCGAGGCTGGTTTGTTTAACGTCACCGACGATGCCGACGACTTCGCGATCTTGCTGATCGTACCAGGCGAATTGCAGGTGCTTGCCGAGCGGATTCTGACCAGGCCAGAGATTGCGTGCAGTGGTTTCGCTGATGATGACGGGGCCGGAAGTTAGTCCGGCGTCGCGTTCGTCAAAGAAGCGGCCGTCGATGAGGGGGATGCGCATGGTCTGGAAGAAATCCGGAGTGACGATGGTGACGTTGGTTTGATGGCCGCGATTGGGGTCGAAGGCTTCGCCGGCGGGCTGGACCGGCTGGACTTGGCGCTTGAAATTGATGAGCGGGAGGAGCGAGGTGCCGGAAGCACTGCGTACTCCAGGAGAATTTTTGAGGTTGGCGATGACGTTTTTGGCGAAGAGAATGCGGGGTTTTTCGGTGGCGTAGGAATCGGGAAAGCCGATGGTGGCGGCGGCGACGTTGTCGACGCTGTAGCCGGGATGCACGCGCAAGAGACTAAGGAAACTCTGCGTGAGCAGCGCGGCGCCGGTGACCAGGACGAAAGCGCACGCGACTTCGCCCACGATGAGCAATTTCTGGAAGCGCGGGTGGCGCGCGGCGGAACCTTGCCAGCCAGCGGCTTTCAAGGATGCTGGCAGATTTACGCTGGCTCCGCGCAAGGCTGGCAGCAGTCCGCAGGCGATGCCGGTGGCGAGCGAGAGGCAGAAAGCGAATGCGAAAGTCGACGCATCGATGTGAACTTCTTCGAGCCGCGGCAGATCCTGGGGAAGCATGGTGAGAATGGCGGCGTGGCCGAGCCATGCCATGGCTCCGCCGGCGATACCGCCGAGCATGGCAAGCAGCACGCTTTCGGTGACGAGTTGCCGGGTGAGGCGCGCGGGTGAGACGCCCAAGGCCAGGCGAACGCCGTATTCTTTGGCGCGAACGGTGCCGCGCGCGAGCAAGAGGCTGACGATGTTGGCGGAGGCGGTTAGCAGCACAAATCCGGCTGCGCCCATGAGGAGAAGCAGCCCTTTTCGCGATGCACCGACGGTGTCTTCTTCGAGGGAGGTGAGGCGGACGTGCCATCCGGTATTAGTTTCGGGATATTCTTTTTCGAGTTGGTCCATTACGACGGTCATGTCGGCGGCGGCGCGATCCGGCGTAACGCCTGATTGCAAACGGCCGACGACATCCATGGCGTGAATGCGGCGGTGATCGTGGAACGCGATGAGCCCTTCCTCGCCGACACCCATAGGCATCCACAACTCAGTTTTTTCCGGATACTGAAATCCGCGCGCGAGAATGCCTGAGACGAAATAGATGGAATTGTCGATGGTGACGGGCTTTCCCACGATGGATGGATCGCCGCCATAGCGGCGCTGCCAGAGCGCGTAACTGAGGAGCACCACGTGGTCGTAGCCTACGCGGTCGTCCGAGGGACGGAACAGACGGCCATGGATCGGCTGAACACCGAGGACGGTGAACAGGTTAGCAGTGGCGATCGCCGTGCGAATTTTTTCGGGATGATCCCGGTCGTAGAGATTGGCGTCGTTGGGCCAAGTGGCGGCGAGATGGGCGAAGCTGTGATTGCGCTGACGCCAGTCGAGGAAATCGGGGAAAGTGGCGCCCATTTCACCGCGTTCAGCGTTGAAGGTGTAGACGCGCATGATGTCCTGGGGTTGCGGGTAATTGAGAGGGCGCAGCAGGACAGCGTTGACAATCGAGAAGATGGCGGTGTTTGCGCCAACTCCAAGGGCGATGGTGAGAATGACGATGGCGGCGAAGCCGGGATTTTTTCTGGCCATGCGCGCCGCGAATCGCAGATCCTTGAGGAAGATCTCGAGCATTGGCAAGCTCCTCCGGTCGCGAATGATTTCCTTGGTTTGTTCGATGCCGCCGAGTTTGAGGAGGGCCTCCCGACGCGCTTGTTGCAGTGACATACCGCTGCGAAGGTTTTCCTCGATGTGCAACGCGAGATGAGTTTGCATTTCGGCGTCGAGATCGCGGTCGGCGCGGGATTTTGTGAAGAGGGCGGCGATTTTGCGGAGTGCGGTGAGCAGTGATCTCATTGGGAAACCTCGAATGGCGCGAGAGAAGAGGAAGGCTTTGGGCGACTCCAGTCAGCTGCCAGGAACGCTCGGACGAACTGCCTCGGAAAGCGGTCCCTGCACGGATTGGGTACGAGATTATTCATAGCGGAGTGCCACGAGAGGATCGACGTTGGCAGCGCGGCGTGCGGGAATGTAGGAGGCGGCGAGGGCGACGAGGGTGAGCAGTGCAGCGACGGCGGCGAAGGTGATGGGGTCGGTGGCTCCGGTGTTGTAGAGCAAGCTGGCGAGAAAGTGAGTGGTGAGGAAAGCGCCGAAGATGCCGATGGCGACGCCAAGGATGGTGAGACGCAAGCCTTCACCGAGAATCATGCGAAAGACGTCGCGACCTTGCGCGCCCAAGGCCGTGCGGATGCCGATCTCCTGAGTACGCTGAGTGACGTTGAAGGCGATTACGCCGTAGATGCCGACAGCGGCGAGGAGCAGGGCGATAGCGGCGAAGATACCGAGCAATCGCATGGTAAAGCGCGCGCGCGACAGGGAATCGGACAGCAAGCCTTGCATCGTGGCGACGCTAGCCATTGGCAACTCGGGATCAAGCTGCTTCAGCTCGCCGCGAATCGTGGACGCCAGCGCAAGCGGATCGGTCGCGGTGCGCACCACGACGGTCATGCGCGTATTCACCAGCTCCGAGTGCGGCCAGTACAGGATGGGGGATGCGGCGGAGTCCAGCCCTTTGAGGTGCACGTCACCCACCACGCCGATAATTTCGGAGGGAGCGTTCTCGGATTCTTCGAGACTCTTCATGAAAATGGCCGCCCGTTGACCGAGCGGATTCGCGCCGGAAAGGTATTCGTCGACGAAGGCCTGATTGACGATGGCGACGTGGCGTTCGTGGGCAAGTTCCTCGGGATTGAAGGTGCGTCCCGCGCGCAGGGGAATGCGCATGGTTTCGAAATAATCCGCGCCAACCATCCGCACCGCGGCTACAGGAAAGTCGGAAAGCGGAACGGTGGGCTGGCTGAGGATGTGGACTGCGGTGGCAGAACCGCCGCCTGCGAGCGGAGGAGCACTGTCGACGCTGGCGGAACGGACGCCGGGAAGATTCGCGATGCGCGAACGAAGTTGCTGAAAGAAATCGAGGGCAGCCTGGTCTTTCGGATATTTCGATTGCGGCAGCGCCACGGTGAAGGTGAGCAGGTTGTTGGCGTCGAAACCAGGAGCGACACCGGCGAGGCGGATGAAGCTGCGAATGAGGAGTGCCGAACCGGCAAGCAACATGAGCGCGAGCGCCATTTGCGCGACGACGAACGCGCCGCGCAGAAGGCGGCGGCGCTTTCCGGAAGTTGCGCCGCGCGAACCTTCCTTCAATGTTTCAGAGATTGCAGACTGCGAAGAGAAAAACGAGGGAAGGAAACCGAAAAGCACACCGGACAGAATGGAAAGGGAAGCGGCGAAGAGCAACAGGCGCGGATCGACGGCGACAGAACGGAGATCGAGCAGATTCTTTGGGCTGGCGGCCAGAAGAGCGTTGGTGCCAAGAATGGCGAGAAGCGCGCCTAGAACACCGCCGGTAAGGGCGAGCAAAATGCTTTCGGTGAGGAGTTGGCGGACGACGCGCCAGCGTCCTGCGCCCATGGCGATGCGGATGGCGACTTCCCGTTCGCGGGCAGAGGCACGGGCGAGAAGCAAGCTGGAGACGTTGGCGCAGGCGATGAGCAGAACGCAGGCAACAGCGCCGAAGAGAACGAGGAGCGCTGGACGCAGGTCGCCGGAAAGCTGCTCGCGCAGGGGAACTACGAGCGCGCCCCAATTTTTGTTCGGTTCGGGCTCGGCCTGGGCGATGCGGGCGGCGATGGAATCCATTTCGGACTGCGCGCGTTCGCGAGTGACACCGGGTTTCATGCGTGCGACAACGGTCAGAAAGCGGCCGACATTTTTGCGTTGGCTGAACGCTTTGGGAAAAACAAAGGGCGACCACATCTGCGGCTTTGCGTCGGTGAGCGCGCTCTCCTTGATGAACCAGCCGAATTTTTCCGGCGCGACGCCGACAACGGTGTGGGGTTTTCCGTTGATAAGGATGGAACGGCCGACGATCGACGGATCAGCTCCGAAGCGCCGCTTCCAATACTCGTGGCTGAGAACGGCGACTTCGTCTTTTCCTTCTTCGCCGTTTTCGGCAAGAAAGCCGGGGCCGAGCAGTGGAGCGACGCGGAGAACGTCAAAGAAATTCACGGAAACGTACTGCACGACGATCTGCTCGGGATCGCCGTTGCCAGTGAGATTGGCGCGAACGTCGGCGACGGCAGACATGCCGGAAAAGACGTCGTTCTGGCGCTGCCAGTCCAGAAAATCCGGTGGGGAGACGACGTTGCGTGGTCTGTTAATCTGCGGACTTGATTCCCATACGAGGGCCAGGTCTTTTGCATCGCCGTAAGGCAAGGCACCGAGCAGGACGGAATCGATGACCGAGAAAATCGCGGTGTTGGCGCCGATGCCGAGAGCCATGGTGAGAATGGCGACAGCGGTGAATCCGGGATTCTTGCGCAACATGCGCACGGCGAATTGCAAATCGTGCAGCAATAGTTCGAGCCAAGGGAGGCCGCGGCGTTCGCGAACGGATTCTTTGGTTTGTTCGAGGCCGCCGAGTTTGAGGAGGGCTTCGCGGCGTGCTTGCTGCGGGGTCATCCCGGCGCGGAGATTGTCTTCGATGTGCAGGGCGAGATGGCTTTGCATTTCGGCGTCGAGGTCGCGGTTGGCGCGGGGCTTGGTGAAGAGCGCGGCGATTCTGTGGAGGAAGCTGCGGAGTGATTTCATCGGGAGGCCTCGAATGGTGCGAAAAAGGAGCAAGACCGTCGACGATTGTAGTTGTCGGGTCGGGGCGCAAGAACCGACCGCCTCCCTTCCTTCGTCATGGCAGGCAGCAGGCGGTCCCTACACGGAATGGGCACAAGGTTATTCATAGCGGAGGGCCACGACCGGGTCGACGCGCATGGCGCGGCGCGCGGGCAAATAGCTGGCCGCCAATGCCACGGCGATGAGCAAGACGGAAACAGCGAAGTAGGTCGCCGGGTCGGCTGCGCTGACACCATAAAGCAGGCTGGCCATCAGCCGTGTCAGGAAGAAAGCACCCACGAGCCCGATGCCGATGCCAGCCAGGGCGAGGAGGGCGCTTTGGCGAAGAATCAGCAGCAAGACTTCCGGGCGGCGGGCGCCGAGAGCGATGCGAATGCCGATTTCGCGAGTGCGCTGGGCGACGGAGTAAGAAATGACGCCGTAGATGCCGACGGCGCCGAGAGTCAGAGCAAGAGCAGCGAATATCGAGAAAATAGAGGCTATGGAGCGCGGCCCGGCGACAGCATCCGAGACCCAGCCGCTGAGAGTTTGCACCTGGCTGACTGGGACGTCTCGATTCAGTTCGGCGACGACGCTTTGCAACGTGCCTCCGGTAAGGAGAGCTTCATCGGAAGTACGCAGGAGCAGGGTCATTTCCGCGGGAGCGCGTTCGGGGCCGCGGCCGGCGACGGCATGCGGGCCGAAGGGTATGTACATTTCGCCGTCGATCCAATCCGGGACATTTTGCGTGAGGCTGGCTTCGCGAACGTCGCCGACGATGCCCACGATAGTCCACCAATCCTTGAGCCAGCGGGGCTTGAAGTGTTTGCCCATGGCATTCTGTCCGGGCCAGAAGTGTTCGGCCGTGGATTTGGTGATTAGGGCTACACGCTGCGAGCTATCCGCGGTGTCCGCTTCGGTAAAACCGCGGCCTTGCAGCAGGGGAATCTGCATGATGTGCAGATAGTCGGGGGTGACGACGCGCTCCATGAGCATGGGCCCGTGCGCCCCGGGCGAAACGGTGAAGCCTTCGATGTCGGACGGAATGGTCTCCCAAATACCGCTTAAAGGAAGGCCGTCCGCGGTGGAGACGCCTTTTACGCCGGGCAAGGCGCGGACGCGCATCAGCAGATCACGATAGAAGGATTGGCAGCGTCCGGGAACTTCGCAGAAAGACTGATTGGGAGTGATGCGAGCGGTGAGGATGTAGTCCTGCTGAAAGCCGGGATTGGCGGTGGAAAGCTTCCAGAGGCTTTTGACGAGCAGGCCGGCGCCGATCACGAGAATCGCGGCGATGGCGACTTCTCCAATGATCAGGCTGCGGCTGAAGCCGTGCCCTTTGGCAGCGCCACTTTTTTCGCCGCCGGTTTTCAGGGCTTTGGTGAGGTCGACGCGCGAAGCACCGGCGGCGGGCATGGCACCGAAAAGCAGGCCGGTGAGCAAAGCGAGAGTGGCGGTGAACGCCAGAACGCGGGCGTCGACAGCGACGTCAGAGATGCGCGGCGTATCCGCGGGCAGAGTGGACTTGAGCGCGGCAAGACCGTAGAAAGCCATGGAGAGACCGAGGGCCGCGCCGAGGATCGAGAGCAGCAAACTCTCCGTGATGAGTTGGCGAACGATGCGCCAACGGCCCGCGCCGAGAGCGGTGCGCAGGGCGATCTCCTTTTGGCGAGTGGTGGCGCGCGCGAGAAGAAGGTTGGCGACGTTGGCGCAACCGATGAGGAGAAGAAGACCGACGGCGCCCAGGAGGATGACTAGCTTGGGGCGGACGTCGCCGACCATGAGCTCGTGCAAGGGCAGGAGCGTGGATTTGGCCCAGGCGTCGTTGGGCATGGGCCAAGCGTAGGCGGCAAAAATTTGCGGGCGCAGGCCGGCCAGTTCGTGGCGGGCTTGCTCGAGGCTCACGCCGGGGCGGAGGCGGGCAACGATGGGCATGTAGCTGCTGCCCCAATAGTCGCCAATGTCGCGAATGTCCAGCTGCAGAGGAACCCACAGTTCGGTTTTGGGAGACGGCACGCGGAAGTTTGGGGGCATGATGCCGACGACTTCACGGCTTTCGCCGTCGAGCATGATCGAGCGGCCGATGATGCCGGGATCTCCGCCGAAGCGGCGTTGCCAGAGAGAGTGACTGAGAATTACTAAAGCATTGTTGCCCGGCTGGTCTTCGCCAGTGCGGAAGACGCGGCCGGATTCAGGCGTGACGCCGAGAATGCTGAACCAGTTTGCAGAGACCGAGGCGCCGGTGATGCGGACGGGAGTGTCCACGCCCACGCCACTGAGATTGAAGTCGGTGCCGTCAGTGTTCGCGGCCATGTCCATAGTGCGGCTGCGCTCGCGCATGACCACAAAGGGGCCCTTGGGATAGTAGTTGGTCGCGCCGACGAGGCAGTCGGGATCGGCATAGGGCAGGGGACGCAGGAGAACGCCGTTGACGAGACTGAACATGGCGGTGTTCGCGCCGATGCCGAGAGCCAGGGTCAGGACCGCGACGGCGGCGAAGCCGGGATTTTTGCGCAGGGTGCGGAGCGCGAAGCCCAAATCCTGGAAGAGGACCTCGAGAACCGGCAGACTGCGGCGTTCGCGATAGAGTTCCTTGGTTTGTTCCACGCCACCGAGTTTCATCAGCGCCTCCCGTCTTGCTGACTGCTGGTTCATTCCCGCGCGCAGGTTGTCTTCCACGTGCATCGCGAGGTGCGTTTCCATTTCGGCGGAGAGGTCGTGGTCGCGATGGTCCTTGCGAAAGATTCCGCTGAGTCGTTTCAGCCATCCGCGTAGCGTTCGCATGTTGCTCCTTACCGCTGTTGCGCGGTTGCGTGCCTGCTAGGAATGCTCTTCGCCGGGGGCCAGGAAGCGCTCGAGAATCGCAGTGGTCTGCTCCCATTCTTTGGCTTCGCGGGCGAGTTGCTTGCGGCCGGCACGGGTGAGCTTGTAATACTTGGCTTTGCGATTGTTGTCGGACTGTCCCCACTCGGAGCTGATGTAGCCTTCCTGCTCGAGCTTGAGCAGGGCGGGGTAGAGGGTGCCGTAGTTGACGATGAGCTGCGCGCCGCTGGTCTGCTCGATGCGGCGGGCAACGCCGTAGCCATGGAGCGGGCCGAGGGCTTCGAGAGTTTTGAGGACCATCAGGGCCAGAGTGCCTTGCCAGACGTCCTGCTTGGGACTCATTGCGGGTCTCCTATGGGATACCCATACTTATTGCCACAACCCCTATGGGAAAGCAATAGAAGTAACGCGAGCAGGTGGGATTTTGTTTCAGGAAATTTTAGATTTTTGAGGGCCGCCGGGTTGGCCACAGTCGAGGAATTCAGGCTCTCGGCGTCAGCTCGGGAACGATCAACGATCAATGTTCAAACTGGGTACGCTCGTAAGTGCTTGACTCGGTTGTAACTTCCCACTAGCCTCAGCCGTCTACATCATCGATTGACGGGAGCAGTGTCCTTTCCCTATCGATTTGAGCGAGGAGTGCGTATGCGTCTTTGGGTGAGCCGCGGAAGCGTGGCTGTTTTTGTGGTGTTGACGGCGGTGGCGATTTGCTGCGCGGTGCCGGCTGCGAGTGCGCAGGGCGGCGAGCCTTCGTCCTTTGCGATACGTGGAGCGAAGGTAGTACCGGTGTCCGGTCCGCCGATGGAGAGCGCGACAGTAGTGATTGCGCGGGGCGTGATCACGGCGGTGGGCAGAGATGTGAAAGTGCCCGAGGACGCCTGGGTGATCGATGGGAAAGGGCTGACGGTTTATCCGGGACTGTTTGACGCGTTCACGGATGTGGGGATGGTGGCGGCTGCGGCGGGGTCAGCTACCGGTGAGGGTGCGAGCCGCGGCGGGCCGGGTTCGGCGGGAGAAGCAGCGCGGGGGCCGGAGGATCGGCCATCGGCAACACCCTGGCGAACGGGGGCAGACGAAGTCAACCTCAGCGACAAGCGGATTGAGACTTGGCGCAATGGAGGATTTACGACGGTGGTGTCGGCGCCGCGCGGCGGATTCTTCCCGGGGCAGGCTGCAGTGTTGGATTTGGCTGGCGAGCGGCCGGGCGACTTGGTAGTGAAATCACCGGTGGCTATCCCGTTGAGTTTGCAAGCTTCGAGCGGCTTTCGCGGAGGCTTCCCGAGTTCATTGATGGGCGTGCTGGCGTACGTTCATCAGGTATGGCTGGACACGGATTGGAGCACCAAGGCGCAGGCGGCTTACGAGAAGAATCCGCGCGGCATGGCGCGGCCGCGGTACGACCGCGTGGAAGCGGCGCTGGCGGATGCGCTGGAAGACCACGCGCTGGTGCTGATTCCGGCGAACAATGCGATTCAATTGCGGCGCGGGATGGCGTTGGCGGATCGCTGGCAAGTGCACGGGGTTTTATATGGCGGACAAATGGCGTATGAAGTCGCGCCTGAGATTGCCGCGAAGAAATTGTCAGTGCTGGTCGATTTGAAATGGCCGGAAGCGGAGAAAGATGCCGATCCGGACGACACGCCTTCACTGCGAGCTTTGCGATTCCGAGATCGCGCGCCGGGTTCGCCTGCGGCATTGGCGAAGGCGGGCGTGAAATTCGCATTTTACGATGGCGGAATTGTTGCGCCGAAGGATGTTCTGAAGGCGGCCAAGAAGTCTATCGACGCGGGACTTGCACCCGATGCGGCTCTGCGAGCGCTGACACTTTCGCCGGCGGAGATCTTTGGCGTGGCGGACAGGCTCGGTTCGATTGATGCCGGCAAGATTGCGAACCTGGTTCTTACCGAAGGCGACTTGTTCGACGAGAAGGCCCAAATCAAATACGTATTCGTCGACGGGCGCAGATTTGAGCCGCGTGAACCGGAGAAACCGAAGGATCCGCCTAAGGGCGATCTTGCTGGCAAATGGAGACTGGCGTACACCACGCCGGAAGGAGCCGAGGATTCAACCGCGGACATCGAGATGGCGAAAGATGGAACGCTCACCGGAACCGTGACCAGCACACGCGGCACGGCGTCCATCATTTCCGGATATCTCAGCGGAGACAAATTCAGCTTCACCATCAATATTCCGGTGCAAGGATCGCCTTCGGATGTAGTGTTCAGCGGTACTTTCGACGGCACGGCACTGAAAGGGACGATTAGCGTCGTCGGCCTCTCGATTGACTTCACGGGAAGCAAACCCACCACAACGCCGATGGCCGGCGAAATATCTTTCGGGCTCCAAGGAGATGCCCGATGAATATGGGACGTGTACTAAGGACGATTGTTGGCGCAACTCTGTTTTTCGCCGGGTCGGTCGCTGTGCTGGCCGAGAATCCGCCGGACGCCCCTGCAGTATTGCTGATTCAAAACGCCACGATTTTGACGGTATCGCACGGCACCATCGAGCACGGGTCCATCCTTATTCGCGATGGCAAGATCGCGGAAGTCGGCACGTCGATCAAGGCTCCGGCTGGAGCACAAATCGTCGACGCCAACGGCCAATTTGTGATGCCGGGAATTATCGATTGCCACTCGCACATTGCAGTGGACGGAAGCGTGAACGAGGGCAGCATTTCCGTTTCGTCGATTGTGAACATCGGCGAAGTTCTTAATCCCGAGGACATTGACATCTACCGCGACCTGGCCGGCGGAGTTACTTCGGCGAACGTTTTGCACGGTTCGGCGAATTCTATTGGCGGGCAGACCGTGGTCATCAAATTGCGCTGGGGACAGCCGGCGGCGAAGTTGCCGTTTGAAGGCGCGTTGCCCGGCATCAAGTTCGCGCTTGGAGAAAATCCGAAGCGCTCCAACTTTAGTGTTCCCGGCCAGCCAAAACGCTATCCCGCGACGCGCATGGGAGTGGAAGAGACGATTCGCGGAGCGTTCACAGAGGCACGCGATTACAAAAAGACTTGGGATGACTACAACAAGCGCGTGGCTGGCGGGGAAAAGAGTCTGATTCCGCCGCGACGCGACTTGCGGCTCGAGCCTTTGGTGGAGGTCTTGGAAGGGAAGCGCTACCTGCATTCGCATTGCTATCGCGAGGATGAGATTCTGATGCTGCTTCGCGTGGCCAAGGAGTTCGGTTTCAAGGTGCGAACGTTCCAGCATGTGCTGGAAGGCTACAAAGTGGCGGATGAAATCGCCGCAGCCGGCGCAGGCGCGTCCACATTTTCGGATTGGTGGGCGTACAAAGTGGAAGCGTACGAAGCGATTCCATACAACGCGGCAATCATGACCAGGCGCGGAGTGATTGTCTCAATCAACTCCGATGACTCCGAGGAAGCTACGCATCTGAATCAGGAAGCTGCGAAGTGTATGAAGTATGGCGGGCTGACGCACGACGAAGCGTTGCGGCTGGTCACTATCAATCCGGCGATGCAGTTGGGCATCGACAAACGTGTCGGCTCGATCGACGTTGGCAAGGACGCGGACCTGGCGATCTACAATCACGATCCGCTGAGCGCCTACGCCGTCGTGCAGAAAACGCTGATCGATGGGCGCGTGTACTTCGATCGCGATCGCGATATCGCCGATCGCACCAACCTCGAAAAAGAAAAGAAGACCTTGCTGGCAAAGGAAAAAAAGGCCGCCGAGAAGAAAGCTGACGAGACGAAGGCGGACGATAAGAAGCCTGCCGCCAAGGCCGACGAAAAGAAGCCTGGTGACAAGAAAACCGATGAAAAGAAGCCCGAGGACAAACCTAAACCGCCGCAAGATGTAACGGCCGCCGGAGGTGCCCGGTGAAGCGGCTCGGCACGCAATCCACGCTTCTGGCTCTTGGCTTATTCCTCCTGGCTGCGCAGACCGCGCAGGCTCAGTCGCAAGCTCCCGTGGCATATGCCATCACCCACGCCAAAATTGTTACGGTGTCAGGTGCGCCGATTGAAGATGGCACGTTACTCATTCGCGACGGAAAAATCGCCGCCGTAGGCGCAAACGTGGAGGTTCCCGCTGGGGCACAGGTGATTGACGGTAAGGGTTTACAAATTTATCCCGGCCTGTTCGATGCCATCACGCAGATGGGCTTGAGCGAAATCTCCGCGGTGAGCGCGACGGTGGATTCATCGGAAACGGGGCCGTTCAATCCGGATGTCGTCGCCGCGACCGCCGTGCTGCCCTCAAGCGAACACATTCCGGTGACCCGCGCAGCCGGCATCACTGAAGTTTTGGCTGTGCCCGGCAGCGGCGGCTTCGATTCCTTCGGTTCGTCGGGCGTACTCAGTGGCCAGGCGTCCGCAATCCATCTTTCCGGCTGGACCATCGACGAGATGCTGATCAAAAAGAGCGTCGCGATGGTGGTGAACTGGCCGCAGATCCAAACACAAACGTTTGACTTCGCCACGTTCTCGCGCAAAGTGAAGCCGTTCACCGAAGCCAAGAAAGAATACGATAAGCAGGTCAGCGAGTTGACGGAATGGCTGGATCGCGCCCGCCACTATGCGTTCGCGCTCGAACATGAGAAGACCGCGGATTTTCAGCGCGACGTAAAGCTGGAAGCCCTCGTTCCGGTCGTGCGCGGCCAGCTACCGATTCTTGTTTTCGCCGACCAGGCACGCGAAATTCGCGACGCGGTGGAATACGCCGACAAGCAAAAGCTGAAAATCATCATCGCGGGCGGCGGCGAAGCGTACAAAGTTAAGGATCTGCTGCGCTCGAAGAGCGTGCCAGTCATCCTGCGGCCGATGCTCACGCTGCCCAGTGAGGAAGACGATGCCTACGATCGCCTGCTCACCCAGCCGGCCGAACTCGCGAAAGCCGGCGTGAAATTCGCCATCGCCAGTTTCGACAACTCGTTCGCGCGGCGCCTTGGCCAAAACGCAGCTAGCGCCGTTGCTTACGGTTTGCCATACAACGAAGCGCTCAGAGCTGTAACCCTCTACCCGGCGCAAATTCTGGGTCTTGCCGACCAGGTAGGCACGCTTGAAGCCGGAAAAGCCGCCAACGTTATCGTCACTAACGGCGATCCGCTGGAGATCACCACCGATGTCCGCTACCTCTTTATCAGGGGGAAGCTCACGTCCACCGACAACAAACATCAGCGCCTATACGAGAAGTACCTGAATCGCCCGAAGTCAGCCGAATAGGGACGAATGGCTGTTTACGGGGTGTGGACGGCCACAACATTTGCCCGCACCTCCCGTCAGATAGGATAGGATTCCCATCCATTCGGGGGACTTGTGTCCACATTCTTTCAGGATCTTCGCTACGCCTTTCGCTTGCTGACCAAGAATCCGGCGTTTACCGGCATCGCGATTCTTACGCTGGCGCTCGGCATCGGCGCAAACACCGCCATCTTCACCGTCGTGAACGCGGTGTTGCTGCGCCCGCTTGGGTTTCGCGATCCGGCGCGCTTGGTAATCGTCGCGGAGAAAAGCTCCTTCCCGGTGATCAGCACGTCGTTTGAAAATTACATGGATTGGCGGGACCAAAGCCATTCGTTTGAATCGCTCGAAGGCACACGCCCCGCTACGCTTACACTGACCGGCGCGGGAGAGCCCGAACGCCTCACCACGCGCAACGCGACAGCGGGACTGTTTCAATTGCTTGGAGTCAACGCCCTGATTGGGCGCACGTTTCTGCCGGAAGAAGATCGCGCGGGCGGCAATCCCGTGGTGCTGCTGAGCTATGCTCTCTGGCAGCGGCGGTTTGGCGGCTCGCAGGAAATTCTTGGCAAGCCCATCACCCTGGATACGCAGCCGTATACGGTGATAGGAATTTTGCCGCGAGGCTTTGAAATCTTGCAGCCCGCGGACGTCTTTCTTCCGTTTTTCCCGTGGGCCAGGACGCTGCCTCAAGACCGCAATTGGCATCCTGGGATTATCGCCATCGGCCGGCTGAAGCCGGGCGTCACTCGCGCCGAAGCACGAACGGAAATGGTTGCGATTACCAAGCGCCTCGAGGAGCAGTATCCGGATTACAACACCGGCACGAGCGCCGATGTCGTGGGTCTGCAGGAGCAAATGGTGCAGAACGTTCGGCCCGCCCTGCTGCTGCTCTTGGGTGCCGTGGGCGCCGTGCTTCTGATCGCTTGCGTCAACGTCGCGAATCTCCTGCTCGCTCGCGCAGCTTCGCGCAGCAGGGAAGTGGCCATTCGCAGCTCGATGGGCGCAAGCCGCGGCCGATTGATCCGGCAGTTGCTGACGGAGAGCGTGATGCTGTCGCTGTTTGGCGGGCTGCTGGGTTTGCTGTTGGCCTGGGCTGCGCTCGGTCCGCTCTTGAAGATTTCAGCTGGCAGCGTGCCTGCCGCGTTCAGCGTCTCGCTGGATCGTTCCGTGCTGCTCTTCACCATTGGCGTTTCCATTCTGACGGGACTGGTGTTTGGCATCGTCCCCGCAATGCGTACCGCGGGGCTGGATCTTCGCGAAACGCTCAACGAGGGCTCGCGCGGCTCGACCACCGGCCCCGGGCAGCATCGCATTCGTGGAGTACTTGTCGCCGCGGAAATCGCCATGGCTATGTTGCTTCTGGTTGGAGCGGGTTTGCTGCTTCGTAGTTTTTCCCGGCTGCAGGACGTTCCACCAGGCTTCCAGCCGGATCATCTCTTGATTGCGGACATTCCGCTTTCGCAGACCGCGTACGCCAGGCCCGAGCAACGCTACGAGTTCTTCGATCGTCTGGTGGAACGCGCGAAATCCATGCCTGGAGTGCGTTCTGCGGCAGCTTCGACTTTCTTGCCGGTGAGCGGCGGAGGCGGCCTGATTCATTTTAATATCACCGGCAGGCCGCCCAAAACTCCTCACGATTACATCGTGACCGGCTACCGGAATATTACGCCGGGCTACTTCGAGACGTTGGGTGTTCCGCTGCTGCGGGGGCGGCTGATTGCTCCGAGCGACGCGGAACGCGCTCCGGCCGTTGTAGTAATCAACAGCACCATGGCTAGCACATTTTTTCCGAACGAAAATCCGCTTGGAAAGCGGTGTCAGCTGGGCGCGACTCCGGACAATGCCATACCCACGATGGAGATCGTAGGTGTCGTCGGCGACGTTTTGCAGGGATTGGGTGACGAACCGAAAGCGGAAATGTATCTGCCGTACAAACAGGCGGATCAGATTCTGCCCGTTTTTCAGATGTCCCTGATCATGCGCACGGCCATGGATCCGCTGACCGGAGCGCCGGCGTTGCGCAGTGCCGTATCGCAAATAGATCCGAATCAGCCCGTCGTCAAAGTCCGTTCGATGGAGCAGAACATCGAGACTAGCGTCGCTCAGCCGCGCTTCCGCACCTGGCTCATAGGCATCTTCGCGGCGCTCGCTTTGCTCCTCGCAGCCATTGGCGTCTACGGCGTGATGTCCTATTCCGTGACGCAGCGCATCAGCGAAATCGGTATTCGCGTGACCATGGGCGCCCAGCCCGTGGATATCCTGCGCATTATTGTCGGTGAAGGTTTAAGACTGGCGCTGGTCGGCGTTGCCGTCGGAGTGGTCGGTGGCCTTCTCTTAACACGATTGCTGCAAACCTTCGTGTTCGGCGTCAGTACGTCGGACCCGGCGACATTTGGCGCGGTTGCCGTGATTCTCACGCTGGTCGGTGCTGCGGCATCGTATTTTCCTGCACGACGCGCCACTCGCGTCGATCCGTTGGTCGCTTTGCGCTACGAATAGAGGTTCGCTAGCGCGTCTTATGTTTGTTCCTGCCGCTCGCAGGTGATCGTCAGAGACTCAATCGCAACATCGTTGCTCATCGCGTTCAGTGTAGGTCCGTCCCATTTGCTCGGCCAGGCGGAGAAAAAATTCCAGCGCAACACTTCTTGCCGTTCCGAATCGAGCAGCACCACCGAGCCATTCTTTCGCTGCAACTGGCCATTAATCACCCCCAGGTGCCAATCGTAGAGCTCGCGGGAAGCAGTCACACCCCACTTCAGCACAATATCGGGATAAGTGACCCGCCCCGGTATCTTACGAACCGCGCTGGGGGCTTCCCCGCCTTCGCGGTACTCCACCACCTCGATGTGTGACCCTAGGCCGGTACACTCGGTAAACCCCGCCTGCTGAATGCCTTCGATCTCCACTCGAAACCGGAAATTTTCGAACGGATCGACTCGTTGTCCTCCAGCCATCTTCTTTATCCTCCTGGATTTCAAGTTTGTGCCGCCTCAGCGAAACTTTTGCCCGAAAATTGCGTTATAAGCCTTGAAGCCCATGCGCACACGTGTTCGTTGCTCACCTGTATTGGTGCACATTCTAGCCTCGGCGTTTCTACTGTTTCTAGGTGTAATTCCTTCCGCGGAGGCGCAGGAACCCGGCAAAATCATCGATCAGTACGTCAGGGCTGCTGGTGGGTCCAAGGCGCTCAGTCACATTCAGACGTTGGCCATCGAGGGCACATTCAACACGGCTGACGGAAAAGCGGGTACCTACACCTGTGATTCCAAGCTGCCCAACCGGCTGTATACCGAATTGCTGGTCGGCGAGCACAGCATCATCCAGGCCTACAACGGGAAATCCGCGTGGCGCCAGACGGCCTCCGGGGAACTCGGCACCCTCACCGGCCCGGAGGGTATCCAACTGGAAGCGGCTTCTCAATTCTACAATTCGCATCTCGTTGATCTGAAGAAACGCAAGATCGCCGTTGGATTTATCGGGCACGCGCAAGTACGAGGCAAAGACGCACTGCAACTGGAAGTCACCTCGCCCACGGGCATCAAGCGGCAAATGTTCTTTGATTCGCGGAATCATTTGCTGGTGAAGGAATCCGCGACCGTTGGCGGCGTTGACGAAGAAATCCTTTACGACGACTACCGTGCCGAGAGCGGCTTGCAAATCGCGCATGGCGTTAAATTGCGCCGCGGCAGCGATTCGTATGACATCAAAGTGACTCGCGTCGTGCTAAACGGTGTTATTGGCGAGCGCGTCTTCGATTTCCCGATAAAATTACAAGTGCAGTTGCCGGACCTAAAGACGCTGTTCAAGGAAATTGACGACAACCAGAAGGCCATCGACAAAATCAAGGAAAACTACGCGGGCACCCGCGTGGAAGAGGAAACCGAGTACGACAAGAACGGCAACGTCTCAAAAAAGGAGCTGAAAGAATTCACTTTCTTCTATCTGAACGGTGAGGAGATTTCTACGCTGGTGAAGAAAGACGGCAAGCCTCTTTCGGATTCCGAAAAGAAGAAGGAAGACGAGAAAACCCACAAACGCATTGAAGATCTGCAGAAGAAGCAAGCTAAGAAAGAAGCGAAAGAGGAAAAAAACAAGGAAGAAGGCAAAGCCGATAAGGAAGACGACCCCGGAATCGAAGTGTTTCTGCGCGTCTGCCAATTCGTCAATCCCAGGCGCGAGCGGTTTCGCGGGCAGGACGTTCTAGTTTTCGACTTCGAGCCCAATCCCGAATACAAAGCCAGGAAGATGGAAGAAAAAATCGTTCAGAAGCTGGCGGGCGTCGTCTGGGTGGACGAGAAGGCCCATGACGTAGCGCGCCTCGAAGGCTATTTCCTGAACGACGTCAAGATCGCCGGCGGCCTGCTGGCCAATCTTCAGAAGGGCACCAGCTTTATTTTCGAACAAGCCTTCGTGAACAACGAAATTTGGCTGCCCACCTATGAAGAAGCGCACGTCGGCGTCCGCGTGCTCCTGGTAAAGGGCTTCAAGGTCAATATTATGACGCGCTATTCGGACTACAAGCGATTCAACGTCGAAACTCTTGCCACCATCGGCAAACCAAAAGAAGCTACGCAGACCAATCCAAAACCGTAGGTTGAAATCTAGTTGGGCTTGATGGTAACTGGCGCGTCCAGGACTTCGCGGATCTTCTGCGCCAACACGGCCGGAGTAAACGGCTTCTGCAGGAATGCAATTCCCGGCTCCAGCATCCCGCCGTCCGCGATCACGTTGTCGGTGTAGCCCGACATGTACAGCACCCGTGTTTTCGGCGATCGCTCGGTGACCTTCCGCGCGAGTTCGCGCCCACTGATCCCGGGCATCATCACATCGGTCAACAGCAGATGAATCTTGCCGGAATACTCCGCGCAAAGCTCTTCGGCTCCCGCGGCCGATTCAGCCACCAACACGGAGTAGCCTTCGGCCTGCAGCAGCAGTTGCGCTAGCTCGCGCACAGCTTCTTCATCTTCCACAAGCAAGATCGTCTCGGTTCCTTTTCGTGTGGCGGGCTTCTCGCTTCGTCTCGGCGTCTCCACCAATTCTTCGATCCTCGGCAGATACACTTTGAACGTCGAGCCTTGGCCCACTTCGCTATACACCCAGATGTAGCCGCCGCTCTGTTTCACGATGCCGTACACCGTCGAGAGTCCCAATCCCGTGCCGCGTCCACTCGACTTCGTCGTATAAAACGGCTCGAAGATATGCGCCTGCGTCATGGCGTCCATGCCCGTTCCTGTGTCGGAGACCGCGAGCATCACATAGGCTCCGGGCCGCACCGTCGCGTGATCCAGCGCGTACGTCGAGTCTAACTCCGCGTTCGCGGTTTCCACCGTAAGCCGCCCGCCGTTAGGCATGGCATCGCGCGCGTTCACCACCAGGTTCATGATCACTTGTTCGACTTGCCCGGGGTCCGCCTTCACTGTTCCAAGGCGGTCATCGCATTTCGTGATCATCGCGATGTTTTCGTTCATCAAGCGTCTCATCAACTTGTCCAGGCTCATCACGATGCTGTTTAGGTCGAGCGCCTTCGGTTGCAATAGCTGCTTCCGGCCAAAAGCCAGCAACTGCCGCACCAGCGCGGATGCGCGCTCCGCCGCGTTGTCGATTTGTTGTATGTCCGCCGCCAATGCCGGAGGAATGCTGGAACGATTCAGCGCCAATTCCGCATAGCCCTTGATGATCGTCAGCAGATTGTTGAAGTCGTGCGCTACTCCTCCCGCGAGGCGTCCCACTGCTTCCATCCGCTGCGATCGTTGCAGTTGTATCTCCAGTTGCTTGCGCTCGGTGATGTCGACGATGATTCCTTCCATTACCGGATGCCGGTCGCTCCCCGGCACCACCACGGCCGTATCGCTCACCCAGACGACCTTGCCATCTTTGCGCGTCATGCGGTATTCCGCCTGAAACCGTTCGCCCCGTTTGCTCGCTTCTTCCGCCGCGATCACCGTCGCGTGATCCTCCGGCGAAATCAGTTGCAGCCATGATCGCGAATTAGCGAGCCACTCGTCCTGCGCGTAGCCGAGAATCGTTTCGACTTGCGGGCTGACGTACAGCCACTGCCCGCTCACTCCGAGCTCCGCAATATAGCTGATGGCCGCCACTTGTTCGATGAATGTCCGGTACTTGAATTCCGCCTCAATCCGCGCCGCCTCGGCTTTGCGCCGATCCGAAATATCCCGCCCGACGCACACCGTTCCGCCATCCGCCAATACCGTAATCGCCATTTCCACCGGCAGCGCCACGCCGTTGGAGTGATGGATGGTCATCGGCCCGAACCACCGGCCATTCTTCATCAGCGATTCGCGAATCTCCGGCTCGACAGCTGCTACGTCTCGCTCATTCGCAACTTCGCGCCACGGTTTGCCCAGCATGAATTGCAGATTCTCGTAGCCCATCATTTGCGCGAACGCCAGATTTACGTAGATGTATTTCCCCAGGTTATCGACGATGGCCATCCCGTCCACAGCGGAATCCAGCGCCAACGCGTGCCGCCGCACGCTCTCCGCGCTCTTCGCCTGGTGCGATTCGCTCAGCGCCAGCCGCGCCGCAAAACACAGAATCGATATGCCCAGAAGAGAAAACCGTAAGACCCGCCAACCGTATCCCAATTGTGCCACTTGCAGAAGCACGATCAGCGGCGCCAGCGCGAACATCGTATTCGTCAGCAGCATTTCGCCGATCGTCCGCTGCCGCGGCACTTCGAACTGTGCGTGTTCTTCCGCCGGTTTCCAGGAGCCCGCCCAGAACACCGCGAACAGCAGCGGTATGGTCCACGAAAAGTCGAACCACGTCCCGGTCGGCGCTTCGCTGATGCTCAGCTGGTAGTCGGAAATTCCCGTGCCCACGGTATACAACGCCAGATATACCGCCAGACCGCCATATAACGATCCAATCGGACTGCCGCGCCTTCGCGAGTATTGCAGTAGCGCCACCAGCAGCAGCGCAACGGACTCTCCGACCTCGACCCAGATCTCTCGAATCAACGCGGTGTGTTGGTCCGCCCCCAGCGAGGGTACGTAGTACAACCCGACGTAAATCAGAAAGAAGACGATGGTAAGCTGCGTGAAGTCCAACAACGACTCGAGATCTAGGCGAGACGAATCCCGTTCGTGGTCCAGAAGCAACGCCATCGCCAGAAACACCGCCTGGCTGGCAAACAAAAATCGCACGAATGAACCCGTTGGTGGCTCCGTCCCCAATCCCACTTCGTAGTACATCCAGCCCAGGTTCGCGATTCCCCACATCGCGATTCCCGCTCCCACCAGCATCCAGAACGGCCGGCTGAGGCCTCGCGCGATTCTGCTCGCGCGGAAACACATCACCACCGCAAAAGCACAGGTCAGGATTTCAATGGAATTTGCCAGGAACGAGCCAGACGACGACGGCCCCAGCATCACAATGACGCAGGCGTGAAGCAGCACCAGCGCGAAAGCCACGAATGCCAGCTTACGAGGCATTGCGTGCAGCCCTCCTAGGGTCTTGGGCAGACTGATTGAGAAAAGTCTAATCGATTTTCTTTTGTCTTCGAGCGTTCCCTCCCCTCTATGTGTCGAGGTAGGTAGAGGACGGAGCTTGTCTTATTGGTTCCCCGGGCTTTCTGGTCCGCGCCATCGATCCTTGCGCAACTGTTCAAAGAAACCGAACGCAACGAATCACCAGAAAGCGTTTTGCCATGCATCAGTTTCCGTTACCCCGGCATCAAAAAACCATGAATGAGAACATCGTCAAGCCGTCGATGACCGCCAGGGAAGTTCTGCGCGGATGGGGCAAGATTCTTTCCGGCAGCGCTCCTTTACTCTCCATTGAAATCACCAAGGAGTGTCCCCTCAGTTGCCCCGGATGTTATGCCTACGGCGACTCTCATCTCGGCGCTGAAAAAACACTCACGCAGCTCTCCGATTTCCGCGGCGACGCCCTCGTGCAAGGCGTTCTCGAACTGGTCCGCCAGCATCGTCCTTTGCAAGTCTCGCTGGTCGGCGGTGAACCCATGATGCGCCACCGCGAACTCTCTGCCATCCTTCCTGAACTTTCCGCCATGGACGTCTTCACCATGGTCGTCACCAGCGGCGTCATTCCCATTCCCATCGAATGGATGGACTTGCCGCGCGTCCGCGTCACCATCTCTGTCGACGGCCTCCCCGAGCATCACGACATCCGCCGCAAGCCCGCCACCTACGACCGCCTCCTGAAAAATATCGCCGGCCGCAAGGTCAACATTCATTGGGTCATCACCGCGCCCATGCTCGATCGCGCCTCTTACCTCGACGAATATCTCGCCTTCTGGAGCGCCCGCTCCGAGGTCGATCGTATCTGGATCAGCCTGTACACGCCGCAGATCGGTGAGCAAAGCGCCGAAATGCTCACGTCATCCCAGCGCCGCCTCGCCGCGAGTGAACTATCCCGGCTGCGCCACAAATACCCGAAGCTGCTTATGAGCGACGGCATCGCCCGGGCCTTCCTTGCGCCGCCAAAGGATCCCGGCGATTGCCTCTTCGCCAAAATGTCCGTGAATTATTCCGCTGATCTCGAAACGCGCGTCGAACCCTGCGTCTTCGGCGGTTCACCAGATTGCTCGCAATGCGGCTGCGCCGCTAGCGTAGGCCTGCACTGGATTCGCGACGTCAAAGTTGCAGGTCCGTTCAAAGTCGGCCACTTCGTCGGCGCATCTGTCGAAATCGGATTGCTCGCCAATCGGTTGCGTGCTCGCTCCGCACAGCCTTCCCGATGGCGTCCCAACGGCCCGCGCGTTGGCTCTTCCCCGGATTTGGTGCAGATCGGAACTTAGGCCGGCGCCGTCTTCAGGCGTTCATCTCCCGGATGCACGCATGCCGTTCTTCATCTTCGGCATGCGCATCGCAAAACCACAAATCACATCGCACGCAGTGCACTGTAGCCGCTTGGTTGCACGGAAGCTCCCCCGGTGCGGCCCCCGGGCACGAGCGGTCCGAACTCTCGATTTCGTGCTCCGATTGTTCCAGCATCAGCGAACCCCAAGTATTCGCGTTGCAAACACAATTCTATCCTGCGCCAAGCCTATCGCCGGGTCCTCAACGCCCGAAGTGTCTTTGCAGCCATCGAGACGCCGGATGTTAGCGCCCCTCGAACGGATAGCGGTCCTGAGTCTGCACCGCCGCCGCCACGCGCCGCCGCAGCGCGATGGTATCCACCGCCGCGCGCTTGGCAAACCGCTTCAGCACCGCCATTTGCGTCGTCAGCATGTCGCCTTCCTGCACCGCCGCAATCGAGCGCTTGGCTTCATGCTCCGCCCGCTCCGCCGCATCGTTGATGAACACCCGCGTCGCATCGATCATCACCGTGGCAGCGCCAGTATTCTTCGCGGCCGCTTTCTGCCCGCGCAGCAGGCATGACTCCATTGCGTAAATCTCCATCACAATATTGGAAAGCGCCGCGATCAATTCCTGTTCATCCGCCAGCTTCTCGCGATATTTCTGCATCGCGCCGCCCGCGGCCTGCAAAAACATCTTTTTGCAGTTCGCCACCACGCGCGCTTCCTCCGCCAGCACGCCTTCCGGAGCATCTTCAAACGACGGCCCAGCCAACACTTCCTCCGCCAGCTTCATCGCCGCCGGAATCAGCGCCAACTGTCCACCCAGCGCGCGCTTCATCAACATTTGCACTATCAGCATGCGGTTGATCTCGTTCGTTCCTTCAAAAATTCGATTAATGCGCGAATCGCGGTATGCCCGGCACACCGCGTAATCCTCGTGGAATCCGTATCCGCCGAAAATCTGCACGCCCTCGTCCACCACAAAGTCCAGCATCTCGCTGCCGTAGACCTTGGCAATCGAGCTCTCGATCGCGTATTCCTCCAGCACTTTCATCGAGTGCGC
>Ga0137403_10001038_pt1 | contig 35241 bp, 31 predicted proteins | sample CZOMad2_1_16fung_FD_122057 | JGI IMG/M metagenome (GOLD analysis project Ga0137403, IMG submission 122057) | Vadose zone soil fungal communities from Angelo Coast Range Reserve, California, USA - CZOMad2_1_16fungal (Hybrid Assembly) | ecosystem: Environmental > Terrestrial > Soil > Vadose zone... | reverse complement strand
CAGGCAATCGAAGCCGGCAAGTTATTTCACATCGATCTCAACGATCAAAAAGGACCGCGTTTTGATCAGGACCTTCGTTTCGGATCCGAATCCATCAAGAACCTTTTCTTTCTCGTTAGACTGCTTGAAGAATCTTACCAGGGCCCAAGACACTTCGACGCCCATTCTTATCGAAGCGAAGACCAGGAGGGCGTTTGGGATTTCGCGGCGGGCTGTATGCGGAATTATCTGATCCTCAAAGCGAAAGCACGGCAGTTCAATGAAGACAGCGAGGTTCAAGCGATTCTGGCTGAAATTCGTTCAGCGACTCCTGAATATAATGGACTAATGGAAGGTTACAGCCGGGAGAAAGCGGCTCAGCTTAAGGCGATGACACTCGATCGAACCGAATTGACGACCAGGAAACTCCCCTACGAGCGTCTCGACCAATTGACCGTGGATATTTTGTTTGGAGTGCGATAAGGCAAATGAGCCAAAAAGTTAAAATGGTTGCTGGAAGCTACTTGGCCGGATGAAAGGCAAGTTACATTACGTTTCACTCACTCGAGAGTCGTATTTTCGAGTTCGCTAAGAAAGTGTGAAGATTTTCTGTCCTCTTTATCTATTAGGTGATCCAGAAGACATCATGAATGCGAATACGTGCCGAAACGTGCAGTCTGCCAAATCGGGAAATTTGGTCTAAATGTCACGTCCTATATGAGATTTATGTTTACAGGGAAAGCGAAAATGGGTTGAGCGCTTTTTGGGCTATCCTTTATGGGCCGGATTTGGTTGTTGCGTTAGGCGTACACGATTGAGCAGCAAAGCATTTAGTGTGACAGTCACCGTTGAAGCACTCATTGCGAGGGCAGACCATTCCGGTCGTAAGAGCAAACCAAACGAAGGATAAAGCACTCCCGCAGCGACTGGAATGGCTATCAGGTTGTAGATGGCCGCCCAGAAGAGATTCTGTTTGATCTTCCCGCGCACCCTTCGCGCGAGCTGGATTGAACTCGACACGTCTGATGGATCGTTCTTGACCAGCACCACGTCGGCTGTTTCAACAGCCACGTCCGTTCCCGCTCCGATGGCAATGCCAACGTCTGCCTGGGCAAGAGCTGGAGCATCGTTGACTCCATCCCCCACCATCGCGACCTTTCGACCTTTTGACTGAAGCTTCTTTACCTCATCAGCCTTGTCTTCTGGCAAGACCTCTGCAATCACAGTATCCATTCCAAGTTGTCTTGCTATAGCATCGGCTGTGAACTTGTTATCCCCAGTTAACATTACGGTCTGCACGCCGGACTCATGAAGTAACTTCACCGCTCGACGCGAGCTCTCACGGATCGTATCAGCAACTGCCACTACGCCCGCCGCTTGTCCGTCTACTGCAACATACATCGCCGTCTTGGCGTGGGCAGCAAGAGTGCTAACACGCTCCTCGAGTCCATCAAGTGAAACCTTCTCGCGCACCATCAGCTTCCTATTTCCGATGAGTACGCGGTGTTGATCAACGCTTGCCTCAACCCCGTGGCCAGGAATCGAATCAAAATTCGCGGGCGCTGATAGTTCAATACCTCGCGCCTGAGTACCTGTGACGATGGCTTGCGCAAGGGGATGCTGCGAAGGCTGATCAGCAGAAGCCGCAAAATGCAATAGTTCAGTTTCACTGAAATTGTTTGCGACAACCACGTCTGTGAGTGCCGGTTTGCCGTCGGTAAGCGTGCCTGTCTTATCGAATATCACCGTGTCAACGGCAGCGGTCGCTTCCAAGGCGGTCGCGTTTTTGAAGAGAACTCCTTCGCGCGCGCCTTTTCCCACGCCAACCGTGATCGCTGTGGGAGTAGCGAGCGCAAGAGCATCAGGACAGGCGATGACAATGGTAGAGACCGCAGCTGTGAGCGCAAACAGGAATCCTTCGCCACCAAGTAGGTACCAAATTAGAAAAGCGACAAGACCAGAGCCCATTGCTACAAAGACAAGATACCTTCCCGCTGTGTCGGCTATGTGCTGCGCCGGCGCTTTGCTCGCTTGGGCATTCTGGACCATCTGCACAATCCGTGCGAGCGCGGTGTCGGCGCCGACCGCGGTTGCTCTGAAATTGAATGCGCCCGTCTGATTTACCGTCCCGCCAACGACGCGCGCTCCTCGAGTCTTGACTAAAGGTATCGGCTCGCCGCTGATCATCGACTCATCTACGTAAGAAGAACCCGAAATAACTTCTCCATCAACGGGAACGCGATCGCCCGGTCGCACAACTATTTCGTCCCCCACAACGACTTGTTCGAGCGGGATCTCAGATTCTGAGCCATTGCGCTTTACGCGCGCGGTCGACGGGGCAAGCTTCAGTAGTGCTTCAACGGCCTTTCCGGTAGCGAACCTGCTGCGCATCTCCAGCCAGTGACCGGCAAGACTGAAGGAGGCGAGCATCGCCGCAGCTTCATAAAAAACTTCGCCCTGGAAGATGAACGTTGCGGCCACTGAGTACGTGTACGAGACAAGAATGCCGAGCGCAATCAGCGTCATCATATTGACTTCGCCGCGTCTTAGGGCGCGCCAGGCTGCGGAAATGAACGGCCATCCACCCCACCAGACTACGGGAGTGGCGAGCAGAAATCCGAAAACGTCGATCGGTATACCGAAGGGCGGCATACCGGTCAGGCCCAACATTCTCCCCATAGGAGAGAACAAAACTATAGGAATGGAAAGAAGGATCGATCCGATGAAACGCCGGAGAAGATCGCGCACCATCTCTGCACCGTGCCCCGCATGCTCAACATGCTTCATTTCGGCATGGACAGACTCGGCGCGTTTTGGTCGTTCCATAACCTGGGCGGCGTGCGCGTGGTTGACTGGCGCGGAGAATTCGCGCTCAACCGATGTCGCTCTGACCTGATCAGGTCCGACACGATCTTTGGTTCCCACTGACGGATGACCGGGCTGGCATTTCGAAGGAGCGCAGCTTTGGCAGTCACATTTGTAGCGACAGCCATAAAGATCAGTCTCAATTGCTTCGGCAGTTGTCACTGAAGAGTCGTAAGTCAGGTGGGCCACACCTCGGGTCCGGTCAAGATGTACGCCTTTCACGCCTGGAAGCTTGCTCAGATAGTTCTCAAGATTCGCGTACTCGCTTGCGTCATACGCGTTCTTGAGATCGACCTCGATCACCGATGACCTACTTGCAGAAGGGTGCTTGTTAGTCTGATTGAACATAAGAGACTAAGTTCTCTCTGAGCCTTTCCAAAGCCTGCCCATTATCAACTAATAAATACGCCACTTCCAATCGCGGACCTCAGTCACGTCTTCGCCTGACTCGGCCTATATCAATTTGTAATCGATCAGTTTCTCTCCCGCATCACCTGCACCAGGATGGCGCCGATTCGACTGTGAACCGATCGAGGTCAACGTTGCGTATGCGCGCGTGGGAGTTCGTACTCAGCGGTACTAGCCAACCTTATCTCTGTCAGCTGCGACTCAATCAAATCACTGATTTGGCACGGAGAGCTGCGCGAGAGCATTTCCGGCATCATCCTGGCTATCGCTTTGCTAATTATCATGCCTTTATTCGTTCGCTCGAAGAGAAATGTGGCGCGGAGCATAAAGAGTGGCGCCCTCATGGCTGACTCCAAACAGACAGAGCTTTGCACTTATCTTTCAGCCATTCTGCTGACGGGCCTCTTACTGAATGCACTCGTTGGCTGGTGGTGGGCTGATCCTGTGGCGGCGTTGATCATGGTTCCAATTATCGTCAAAGAAGGTGTTGAAGGGGTGCGTGGCGAGACGTGTTGTGAAGATGAGTGCGGTCCGCGCGAACCTTGAATCAAGCCTTATCTCACGCACTCTTTTTGTCCGCCACGCTCTTGCTTGAACAGGTAATTATCATGCCAGCTCTTGTCCTTGAAGAAAACTGCTTGACATTGGAATCGGTTCCACCCTTTACAATCCTTGGAGCAATGAATTCGAGTCCCAAAAACGAGTTTCTGCGGTCTGCTGAATTGGCACGTTTGGCTGGGGTCAGCGCGGACACATTGCGTCATTACGAACGCAAGGGTGTATTGACTCGTCCGCGCCGAGCAGGAAATGGCTATCGCGAGTATCCAGCAGCTGCGCTTGAACGAGTTCGGCTGGTTCGAAGGGCACTGGCTGTGGGTTTCACGTTGGACGAGCTCGCGAATATCCTGCGTGTCCGAGACAATGGCGGCGCGCCTTGCGACGAAGTCAGAGCCCTTGCGGCGGCGAAGCTCTCTCACATCGAAACGCAACTACGAGAGTTGATCTCGTTGCGCGACGAATTACGGGCAACTTTGAAAGACTGGGATTCACGATTGGCGCGAAAAGCGCCCTTTGGCCGCGCGAACTTGCTTCAATCTCTCGCTACTAATGAGTCAAACGGGATCAGAGCATCGCGACGCTTTCGGTCTCCCCTGAAACCGAAGATCAAAAAGGAGAAGCAGTCAAAATGAAAAGAAGAATTTATCTCGCCTTTATCGGCGGAGTCCTGATGGCGCTGGCATTCGTCATGGTTCATGCTCAGCAGCAACGTAAGAAAGACGACATGAACGGCATGGCTGGTATGAGCAACGATGAAATGAATAAGCGTGGCGACCAAGTGATGGGTTTCGACCACAACAAGACCACGCATCACTTTCGGTTGTTGCCGCAGGGTGGAACTATTCAGATTACGGCGAACGCCGTTGACGATACCGAAAGCCGGGATCAGATTCGGTCGCATCTAGGCCATATCACGAAGATGTTTGCAGCCGGTAATTTCAACGCGCCCATGCTAATCCATGAACAGACCCCTCCAGGTGTTCCGGTGATGCAGAAACTAAAGAGTGAAATTGAGTATCGATTTGAAGAAACCGAACGGGGTGCCTCGATGCACATTTCGACACGGAACGGCAAGGCATTACAGGCAATTCATAAGTTTCTGCGGTTCCAGATTAAGGAGCACAAGACGGGAGATTCTTTGGAAGTTTAGCCGATAATTAGCTCAGTGGACTTCAATTCTCTGCCGTAACATTCGGCAACATGGATTTTGGGGGGTAGTGTTTTAATCTGAATTTTGGCATTCAGTTTCTGACACGGTCTTCCTCGTAACACTATTCCTCGTAACACTTGTACGACTACAACTTTGATGTTAAAAACCCGGAGTCTCAATTACGGAAACAACGTGAGTGAAATTCAGATCACTATTCCCGATCATCCAGGAAAGCAAGGAGTTGGTCCACTCAAGAATCAACCGCAAATCACATCGGAACCGATCGATTAATGAACGGAAACACGACTAGGAAACTGAAAGGCCTGTCGAAGGCCCTCGACGGCCTTTCAATTCGAATACATGACAAGGAAATACGTTACGTGGCGACTCGTCCCATGTTCATTGACATGTCAGGACCCAACCTCGATTTCGCCGAGAGTACCTATAGATTCCCTCGATGCTATTCTGTTAGCCTTGCCCTCGATGATCGCTCTTCGCGTTGCGGAAGCTGCGCGGCACAATAGAGAATTCTTCGTAATGATACGGCAGATGATCTGCCTCTTCGCCAAGGTTGCGTGGTTCATGGTGGGCTCGGACAACCAACCAAAACACGATGTCACTGCCATTGACCGTGTCCAACGGACCCACCGCATAATTGTTAGCAAGCTCGACATCGGTGCACCGAAGCCCGACGTTCTCGCCTTGTTGAAAGCCATCCCCACGGTAAACCGTCACCCAAACGTCGCCGGTTGAATACTGATCGCGACCGGCTTGGCGCGGCAACTCCACCTCGTATCCTTTGAACTGACCCGTGTCGTTCTTTGCGACTGTATTCCGCACTCTCCACTTCCGTGCCTTGTCGGGATCGTGCAGAAGCTTACCTTGCGCATTTAGCGTGTCCCATTTGTCGCCCCCGGGTTGAGCGAAGCTATTGTGATTAAATACTTCGAAAACGTCGCGAGGAAATAGCCCGTCGATATCGAGATCGACGCGGAAGTACATATGGTGCACGTGAGCCACGTCAGGCTTACCAGGATGCACGTGACCACCCATGGCGACGTGTGGGGTAATCACTCCATCGCTGCTGAATTCCCAGCTGTGCACATATTGATACCAACCGCATTGGAATTTTGCGGAGATGATGAGCCTCGCCGGATTGAAATCATCGGCCGACTCGGTGGTGGCAACAACCGCATCGGTATCAACCGCAGCAACGAATGGCCCGGGATTCTGCCAGGGTGCCATGCTGTTTGGCGCGGTGTGCTTCAGAGCAGTGAAGGGAGCTCCCCCGCAGTGAGCGTCCAAGCCGTCTTTGAAAGTGGGGGAACCACCGTGATAAGGGACCAAGGCAAACGGCTGGCTTCCTCTCCAAAGGACGCGATGGCCCTGAAAGTCAGCCCACCAGATCTCGAGACCGCCCGCCGAAGCAACTGGAATCTTCCAATAGACTGACCATCCCGCGCCAATTACATTGTGATAACTCCCAAAGGCAGGCATGACTAGTTTTCCTCCTCGCTTGTAACTTCGAAGTGCACTAGTTTCTGTTCGGAGAGATCGACGATAGCCTCGCCCAGTAAGCGAGCATTCTGTTTGCGGTCGACTGTTGCATAGCGCAGTCCTATCAGTCGGGCGCCGGGCTCGCCATAGGAATGTGGACCAAAAGCGCTTGCGAATGCGCCACGTACTTTGATTGCTCGGAGCACCTGCTTATCCTCCTCTGCAATCTTGCGAGCCACCTGAATCTCTTTGGCGAGAAATACCGGTTGGAATCCTCTGAGCTCCGTCTTCTGGACCAGCTTTCCCAACGTATCCACCAGCACTTCCAAAGTGCGCCTCTTTTCATAATCCAGGATCAGCACGGCTATCATTCGTTTTGAAGCGGAATTCGGTCTTGGAGGTTTGGGAATTCGCAGTTCGGCAGGGAAAACCTGGTAGCGTTCAGAAAGCTCTCCAGTCAAGTGCTTCACGGCCGCCGCGGTCGCAGTGCGTTCCTCTTTCGCGCTTAAAGGCTTAATAACCTTTAACAATGCCTTCGTGGCCTTCGACATTTCAGCGTGGGTCCGAGCCATAGCTTAATTTCTCCATTTGATAAACGAGTCAATGTTTCCAAGTCAGCAATCACCAAGTAAGTGCGCAGTGTGCGTGAGTCGGGTGTTCAAAGCTATCGTCTCAAAAAACTGTGCACATCACACCTTCGCGGCCTTGATTAGCATGAGCGCTTGTCAGGTCTTGCGCAATGCAACACGATGCCTTGTATTCTTCCTCTGCGTCCTCGCTCGACACAGACCGATACAACCATGCGCTCGCGACAGGCCCGCAAAACGATCTCGGCTATGCCGATCTCTCTCGAACTGAAGCGATGACTCTCTGAACAAGTCTCAAGGACAAAGCCTTCAAAGTCTCCAAAGCAGTCATAGATCACTTCGCAAATCTTTCCTGTACAGCAATGCGCGCCAAGCCCGCCCATACTGGTGAGACCGGGATCATCCGCTGAGGGTCCTATCGACGTTGGATCAACGCCAAGTCCTCTGACCTTGTCAGCGACCTGGCAGATGTAGCGGACAAAGATTGGATACCAACGGTCTGTAGTTGGAATTGCCTGGGCGATATAGCGTAGAAGAGCAAGATTGCGAACCTCACGGACCAAAAGTGGATCACCTATTCTAACGGGAATGGTCATTCGAAAGGCTCCTAGCACCTTACGCGCGGAAAGCGATGTACCATGCGCCACGGGTTGGTTTTCCGCAGCTCCCGGAAATGCCTGCGCAATGGTAAAGCCTGAATGCTGTTGAACATCAACTCTGAGTCAATCAGTCCTTGAGTAGCCGTGCGAGGTCTCGCGGAAATAAATAGCAACAATTATACCGATGAGTTTTGTTCGGGTTCTTGATGCTGGTTTTATTAATCTCACTGTGAAGTGTCTACTGGAGAAGACACGGGTCAAACCAATTGTGACCAACCAGAAAGGAAGAAGGGCCAGGTGCTTCCCTGACCCGTGAGCGATTCTAGGTCTTCGAGATCATACGTAAGCGCTAAATAGCAATGGCGACGATCAGCGCGACCAAGGCAATTACAGCGAGGACGCCCCTTATGACGTGGGAAGATTCCCATGTGTTCCGGAGTCTTCTCCAGCCTTGACCATTTCTCGGATGGTGTCCCTTGCTCGGATCAACGGAGAAGAATCCTCCTGCTACCCCTTTCAACATCGTATCCTTCAACCAAAACTTGAAATAAGCAGCTTACATAGCGACGAAGGCAACGAATCTATAAACAGCCACCAGAACGCTGAGCGGTTAGTAGGCGTCATTAGATAGTCTCGATGGCCTTATAGTGCTGTCCTGACGAACAGACGGCAACGTGGATTTTTTGAGCTGCACTATCGTATTTTCGTAACTCTGGGGCATAATAATCCTCAAGTTAATGTCAAAGCGCAGATTCTCAATATTTCTGCTGACCGTTACGTTTCTTCTCAGTGCGTGGGGAAACGTGATTGCTGCTGCTTTCTGTCCGCATTACTTATCGAAGCACAGCTGCGAAACCAATCGACAGCCTCAGCAAGTCCAGCAAGTCGACCAAAAATCATCCTGTCATCATGACATGGCTGGCATGGAAATGGGCGACATGCAAATGGACGAGATGGAGATGGAGTGCGCTGTAGAGATCTCGGAAAACGCGATCGGCGAAGACCAGCCAGTACAGATTGGAACGGCATCTTCTACTAAACAGAACGCTATTGATTTTCCGACCGAACCATGCGGACATTGTTGGATGCATTCACAACCTGCATCAGGTGCAGTTACTTTGGTTGCAGTTGATCCATCCAAACAGTCAATCGACACTAACGCGCCGACCGCAGGCTTAACAATTACTCTGCCTATCGCCTTCATCGTGTCCATCACCCCCTTGGAGCACGGGCCACCGGGCAACGTACTCCCCCGCCATGTTCTAATCAACGTCTTTCGAATCTAAACCCCTTCAGAATCGTCGCTATAACCCGTCCGCATCGACGTGTGCATTTGTGTGCGCGTCAACGTGACTTTTCAATTTTTGTGTGAGCAGTCAAAAGGGGGAACCATGAAGGGGTTAAGGTTTGGCGCTTTGATCGCGACGATCGCGATATGCGCAGTGATAGTTATCGGCCTGATGATTTCGAGCGTTGAAGGCCTGGCTCAAGGACATGACATGAGCAACATGCCCGGGATGAAAAGCTCCAAGCCGAAAGCAAAACGCAAAGCTGCAAAGAAGACAAAACGCGGTACAACAAGGAAGAGGCGAGCGGCGAAGACACATCAGATGGGCAACATGCCTGGAACGACCATGCCGGGAATGAATATGCCAAACAAGCAAACTGCCCCTCCGTCAAAAATAACCCCAACGGCGGAACCGTCTCCGCAGATGCAGATGAATATGCCTGGTATGCAGATGCCGACAGCTTCGCCAAATCCTCAGCCTTCTCCGCAGCAAAAGATGGAGATGAACATGCCGATGCCGTCTCCATCGCCAGGAGCTTCGCCGAAAACGGAAATGAATATGCCGGGTATGCAAATGCCAACATCATCGCCAAACCCACAAGCTTCTCCTCAACACCAGATGCATATGCCGGTGCCTTCTGCCAGCCCGGCAGCAAGTCCCATGGGTCAAATGCCCGGCATGGAGATGGGCGGCGGCATGAACACGAATATGGGTCCGCTAATGGTGATGATGGGCAATGACATGGGCATTCGCGTCGGCTCGAGTGATACCAACGTTATGTCGATGGGCGCGATGGGTTCAGGAACTTCGTGGCAACCATCATCGGGACCGATGCACATGTATCACAAAGTTGCTGGTGATTGGCTGTTGATGTTTCATTTCAACCTCGTCGCAGGAATGAACCGGCAAGGTGGACCGCGTGGCGTGACAAAGGCTGAATCAGCCAACTGGTTTATGCCAATGGCTTATCACAAGTTGGGCAAAGGCATCTTGCAATTGAGAGGAATGTTCAGTGCTGAGCCATTCACATTTCCGCCCGGAGGTTCACCGTTGCTTTTCCAAACAGGTGAAACTTTTAAAGGGCAGCCCTTAATCGATCACCAGCATCCTCACGACCTGTTCATGGAGTTATCGGCGCAGTACACGCTGCCGCTTGGCGAACACGGCACATGGTTTACCTATTTCGGCTATCCGGGAGAACCCGCACTCGGCCCCGTCGCCTTCATGCACCGAATGTCTGCGTCCGAGAACCCGTCTGCCACTCTGTCACATCACTTACAAGATTCGACGCACATCTCTTTCGGCGTTCTGACGAGTGGTTTCACTTATCGTTGGCTGAAACTGGAAGGCTCGATCTTTAATGGTCGTGAGCCGGATGAGAATCGGTATAACTTTGATTCTCACAAATGGAATTCCAGGTCAGCGCGCCTTTGGATAATGCCTAACAACAACTGGGCCTTCCAGATAAGTCACGGTTTCTTGCGCAGTCCCGAGGGGCAGGAGCCGGACGTTGACATTCGTCGGACAACCGCTTCCCTCCAATACAACAAGCCATTTAACCGTGGGAACTGGGCATCCGCATTTGTTTGGGGTCGTAACCATACAAGTCGTCCGGGTGAGTTTCACAATCTTAACGGTTACACGCTCGAGTCTACAGTTAACTTTCTGGACAAGAACTATGTGTACACGCGGCTGGAGTTGGTCGACAAGAATGAACTTCTCACGCCGAGCGACCGTGCGCTTCTGGGCATAACTGACGATCATCCATCATTTCGGATCGGCGCTTATACATTTGGCGGTGTACGCGATCTTTGGAACACTGACAAGGTTTCATTCGCAATTGGTAGCGATCTGACTTTTTACTCTAAGCCCTCGATTCTCGATCAGCTCTACGGCAGCAATCCCGTTTCGTGGAAACTGTTCTTCCGAATTCGTCCTGGCAAGATGGACATGCACAGTATGCACGGGATGCACCGGAATACGAACCCTAACAGTGAAAACCCGCCGACCAAACCATAATCAACCGGAGGTGGTGAAATGCGCAAAGTAATTCTTTCGGTCTTCTCGACGTTGGTGGTTATCGCCCTTATCCTCGGTGGCTTTCTTCTGTACGTGCGTGGTCATGGGTTCAGCGCTCGCGAGCAACCGACATGGATGGAAAAGACGATGGCGCGCAACGCCCGGAAGATCGCCACGCCACCGGATGCGAAGAGCCTAATCAATTCGCGACAACAACAAACCTCCGAGATGATGGCTGAGGCTGACGAACACTTCGTCGAGCACTGCGGTATTTGTCACGGAATCGACGGACGCGGCGATACCGTGATCGGAAGGAATCTCTATCCGAAGGTTCCCGACATGAGTGCCCCTGATACCCAACAACTGAGCGACGGCGAAATCTATTACATCATCAGTAACGGTGTTCGATTGACAGGTATGCCTGCGTGGGGTGCGGAAGACAAACCTGAAGCCATTTGGGATCTCGTGAACCTAGTTCGCCGGTTGCCAGACTTATCACCCGAAGAATTGAAGCGCTTGCAGGAGGCCGCACGAAATGCCGGCGGCGAACTCAGCGAGCAGGCCGGCGTGCCTGAGAAGAAGGAATCCGGCGAGGCTTTCAAAGAAGAAACGAAACCGAAACACACGCACACTCATACGCACAAACATTAGTGGAAAGGATGAGAAACCGATGAAAGGAAAGAAGCTTTGGATTGTCATCGCATTACTGGCTACGGTAGTGCTTGTCATCGTAATCATTCAAAGTAAGAAGGAGCGGACGGCCAAACAAACGGCATCACCTGAGAATAGAGCGATAGCTGAATCCCGTTCGACATCGCCGCTGAATCACCCGATGAATCCCGAGACGTCACGGGTTCCTGCTCATTACGAAGTTGCACCCGCTTCAGCCGAGTTGAGTGCGGTGCTTCCGGCTGCGCAATTTACTGGAAAAACACGAGAAGCATACGAGGCTGCAAAACAGATTCCTGTGATGCTCGCTCAAATGCCCTGTTACTGCCATTGCGACCGAGGCATGGGACATAAGAGCCTGCACAGTTGTTTTGAAGACGACCACGCAGCCCATTGCGCAACTTGTGTCGATGAAGCGCTGATGACCTATCGTCTTCAGAAAAAAGGACTGTCAGCCGATCAGATTCGGAAACAAATCATTGCTGAGTTCGGTGACTGAATGACATCGGAAGATGAGGCGACGCTGAAAGGACGTACTTAAATGCAATCGAATCACTACCGCCGATTCTTTGTTCCATTTCATCGCGATGTACATATTTATGTATGCAATGGTGAATGCCTTTGACAACGTATTCAACAACGTCAATCAAGTCTACATGGCCGCTTTGATGACCGCGTCAATGGTGCTTATCGAAATCCCCTTAATGATGTCGATGTACAAATCGAAGAAACTCAATGTCGCCACCATTGCGGTCGGATTAGTAGTGCTTGTTGGGTCTTTTCTGGCTATCAGACAGCAGGTCGCAATCGGAGATAGCCAATTCTTGCGGTCGATGATTCCGCATCATGGAGGAGCGATCCTTATGTGCAAAGAAGCTCGCATACAAGACCAGGAAATCAAAGATCTATGCAAGAACATCATTTCGAGTCAGCAGGCAGAAATTGTTCAGATGAAAGCGAAGCTCGAGCAACTGAACAAATGAAGAATGTCGAAAAGACAGGGTTAATTAATTTGGAAACATAGGAGGAACTAAAATGCGAAAGATCGCTGCCCTTCTCACTCCGGTGCTTATTGCTGTTTTGGGCGCCGCTTGTAGTACTGCTGAGAATACAAACAGCAACGCCAACGCGAACTCGACGGTTACCTCTTCGCCCAGTCCCGCCACGAGTCCGGCCAACGCGAACGCGCAGGCCATGAACGCTAACAAGCATGTCAACATGAACATGAGGAACATGAACATGGGGAACATGAATATGAAGAACATGAATATGGGCAATCACAACATGCGCGCCAAACCGAAACGAACGCCGTGAGTATACGCTCGCAAGTTGGTTGGCGGTCGATACACTAATCTTCGAAGATTTCATTTTCGCAGTAGGCCGTCGTTGTCAGTCAAAACAATGTCGAAACCTGAAAAGGAGACAGAATTGTGAAAACAACAAAGCGTCCCAGTCGTCTGATCGTACGCTTCCTCATCGTTGCAATCGCCATCAGCGTTGGTGTTGCCGCCAAGTACCAGCCAACTGCCTCTTTTCAAGGAGATGAAGCAGCTGTTCGTGATGTGTTACTCAGAAGCGCGTCAAGTTTCGAGAAGAATGATACCGCCGAGGCAACAAAGATATGGGCCAACGACGAATCATTAACGGTGTTCGAGAGCGGTCACCCTAATTATGGCTGGGCGGATTATCGGGACCATCATCTGTTTCCCGAGATGGGCGAAATGAAGAACAAGAAATACGCGTTCAACGACATGAAGATTCATCTTGCAGGGAAGACAGCCTGGGCTACTTTCAAATACACAATTTCGGCTGACGTGATGAGCAACGGACAGCAGCGCCATGTTGATGGTGCAGGCTTGGGCACAGCAGTACTCGAAAATCGCGAGGGCCAATGGCGCATTGTACACTGGCATTCGAGCGCGCCTGCGCCGTCACCGACGCCGAAGAATCCGTAAGCAAGAAAGCACTTCCGAAGACCTCGGACTAATTAACGAACTACATGGAGGGAAAAATGAGAAACACGTTGCTTAGACTAACCTTGGCTTTGTTCGTGGTGGCGGCGGCATCGGTCGCTCCTTCATCAAGCATCGCGCAAAACTCAAACAAAAAAGCTGCTCAGGAACGAACGCTTACCGGCTTCATCAGCGACAATCATTGTGGCTTAAAGCACATGACGGGTATGGGCGATGACAAATCGTGCACGCTGATGTGTGTGAAGAACGGGAAGTTCGTTCTCGCAGATCGAGATAACAAGAGGGTTTATCAACTCGATAAAATGGGGCAGGAAAAGGCACGTGAATTTGCTGGTCAAAAGGTGAAGGTCACGGGCCGCGTGAGTGGTAGAACGATACGCGTTACCAGTATTCAGGCTGCGTAAACGGGGACCACACGTTGCCAGTTGCTGTAGTACGTTACGGATGCGGCGTGAAGGCTCGCTTTCACGCCCGCTTTCTTTCTACTTTCAACTTATCGAGGTTATTAGATCGAACCATTTTGATTCTCATAGAACCGACACCGGCGCTTGACTCTGTATCCCGCTACAGGGTTTAGAATATGACTGCGTTTTAGGACAGACGAAGATCAAGGGAGACGATGATGAACAAAGAATATCGATGAGGTCGTTGCCGAAGCGCTCCGGAATCAGAAAGCTGAAATTGTTAAGCGCCTTCAGTCGGAAGGGTACAGAGTAGCGATGGCCGGCGACGGAATCAAGGATGCGCCCGCCTTGGCCCAGGCGGACGTGGGCATTGCAATGGGAACAGGAACTAACGTGGCGATTGCGAGCGCGTCACGCTTGTTAAAGGTGATCTGAGCGGTATTGTCCGAGCACGGTGATTAAGCCGTGCAACGATGGGGTAACATCAAACAGAATCTATTTTTTGCGTTTATCTACAACGTTTTAGGTGTACCCATTGCAGCAGGAGTACTGTATCCATTTATTGGGCTCTTGCTAAATCCGATGATTGCGGCAGCAGCTATGAGCTTCAGTTCTGTTTCCGTGATTGGCAACGCATTGCGTCTACGTCGCGTTAATTTGTAATTGGAAACGGAAGCCCCAGCCAATTTATCCGAGATAAAATAGGTCAAAACGCGCTTCACGAGAAATCTTGACAGGCTGAATATCAAGGGCATAAAGTTGCCGTGCTTAAATGAAGTAGCTTTCAGGTGGGCTCGAAACCGAGCTGTAAACAGCTCTCAGGGTTAGAGGCGGAACTTTCCAAGAGACCGTGTTGCCCGCGTTCCCATCGTAGTCTGCAAACTCCAAGCAAGTTTCCCGCATTCGCGTGGTCTGACAGTCTTGAGTTTCACGACCAAGCGAGTTTCGCTACTTCAAAATCAAATCCTCTTCTGCCAGCCCCATCAATCCACGAGCTGATGGAAATAAGCTGAGCGTGACGGACTTTAGTTAAGGTCTGGAGAGCAACCAGAATCTCAGACACTAAGGTGCAAAAAACATGCGGTGTTCGAACTGCGGAGCTGCAAACGACAAAGATGTCCGCTTTTGTGTTAAATGCGGCGCGCAAATGATTAGACAGATGGCTGGTTCCTCACAATTAGTCGAGACCATCCCAAGCCCTGGCAGCGCAAACCTGCATCAAGATATAGGTTCCCAGTTCTATAGCAAAGAACGAGCTAATGCCCTCGTTGGCTACATCCTCGAAGGCAAATATCGGCTCGATAACCTATTGGGAACTGGGGGGATGAGTGAGGTATACCGCGCTACACGTCTGCACATCGGTGATGAAGTGGCAATCAAGATTCTTCATCCACAGCAGGGAATAGACCGACACGCGGCCGAGCGCTTCCGGCGTGAAGCGCAGATCGCTGCTCGTTTGAAGCACCCGAATGTGGTGAGCATTTATGACTTTGGTCTATCAGTCGATGGCTTGATGTACCTGGTCATGGAGCTAGTCGATGGGTACAGTCTGCGCCAAATCATTAAACAGCAAGGACCACTGACCATTGCCGCGGCGGCCGAAGTCACTACACAGGTCTGCTCAGCGCTGGATGAAGCGCACCGTCACAACATAATTCACCGCGACATCAAACCGGACAACATCATTTTCAATTCGACCGAGGACGGCCTGCGTATCAAAGTTCTCGATTTTGGTATTGCTAAATTGCGTGATCTGGCGACAAGCAATCTGACGCAGGCTGGCAGCGTGATGGGAACGCCGTATTACATGTCGCCGGAGCAGTGTATGGGCGAAGAACTTGACGGCCGATCAGATATCTACAGTATGGGGATTTTGCTCTACGAAGTATTGTGTGGGTCAGTCCCATTCAAATCGCCAACGCCGTCGGCGGTAGTTGTCCAGCATGTAACGCAGGCACCCGCGCCACTGCGCTCGGTGAATCTCAGTATTCCGGCCGCTGTTGAAGTCGTAGTGCTTCATGCATTGGAAAAGAAGCGCGAGGCGCGGCCGCAAACGGCCAAGGCACTGGCGCAAGAAATGAAAGCTGCGGTCTTGAGCGCAGTTGCTGCGCACTCAACGGTCCCGACCGAAGCTAACCTCTCACCAGTGACTGCCTCATCGAGCGCCTTTACGCCGCCAGGTGTGACCATCCCTTTTGTCAGGTCGAGTTCCGTAACAGGAAGCGGAGACATCGGGCCAAGAGTCCCAAAATTTCTCGGTGGTCAAACAGCGCACACCAAAGGCAATAGGCTCCGGACATTAATGCTCGTCGGTATTGCCTTGCTGGTCATGGGAACAGCGGCAGGCGGCGTGGCTGGATGGATGCTGTGGACCCGCTGGGAGAACTCCAAACCAAAGCAGGAGGTGGTGTCGAAACAGCCGAATGAGGCACCACCAAGGAATCCACAGACCCATACCGCAAGCGACCGGGTCACGCCACAGAATTCGGCAACCGGCTCCGCCGATAGTGAGTTCAATGCGCTCCGCGATAAGCGCAGCAACGCGACTCCCGCGCAGAGGCCCGAAATCGAAGTGGCGCTCAAATCAGCAGAGTCTAAGTATCCAAGCGATTATCGTTTCACCTATGAACGGGCCAAGTTATCTGTTTCGCGGCCCGGGCACGGTGAAACGTTCAATCTCTTGTTTCAGGCTGGTCAGAAGGCCATAGACAACGGTAAAGCGAACGATATGTTGAGTGATCTAATGAGAGACAAGGATGCTGATTTTTACCGGCTATCAAAAGGCCACTCCGAGTGGAATGTTTTACTAGAAGCCCTCAGACGTAGTGATAAAGAAGCATTGAAGATCACTCCGCATCATCACCAATAGTCCTTGACTCCCAGCAGAAGAACATAGCCGTTGCGGTTACTGAAATGAGATCCAGTATTCCCGAGGAAGGCGATGGTGTCTTCATTGGTCATCTGAAGCTATCTTCGGGCTTATTCTCTGTTGTTCATAAAATCTGACTTACGCTCCTGCCAGGCTGCCAGCGCGTGAAAGGTCAGCGCTGGCAAAACGACCATCTGCGCAACAGGAGCAAGCCCAACTCCAAACCCCGGGAGAAGCGGCATTGGCCGCTTGTAAGCCCATAGACTGAAAATATTCACGGCCACGAACTCAATGCCGCTGCTGATTACCAAACCTGCACCTAACATTAAGAGATAGCCCCGCCAACCGGGTTTCTTGAACCAAGATGGATTGCGAAAGATGAGCCAACCCGCTGTGTAAATAATTAGCACCAGAAAAGCGTCGCCAATCGCCGCGATACCACAGTGCCACCAGATCTTTCGGAGATGGCTAATACCAACATAGAGCGGTGACTCAGCCAACTCCCACACATAGTTGAGAAGCACCGCAATGACATAAATGACAAGAATGGTCCTTCCGGTTCGCCATTGTGGGGTCGCAATCATGTGCCTCGATCTTTCGCCTCCTGGATAAGCGCACACACATTATCCTTATGCTTATCCCGTTGCGGGCTGCCTACTGATTACCGCTTGTGAAACAGTCCAGCGCGCCCTGGTGTGCCTTGTTTTTCACAACCGCAATAACACTGCACATATCCGAGCACATTGTTGCGCCCGAGGACCTACGCTGGCTGACTGCTCGATTGGTCCTCTCATCCGAGTTCGCGACCGCGTAGTATCCCTGCCGACTGCGCACCACCGGGTGATGAGTTCCATTAGCTTGCGTCACTCGGACCTTCAGTCGATGCCATTTGCCGTCGGGAACAAAGTTTTCCGGTCGATAGCCGATTGAATATTGGTGACGCAGCTCAAGCGCAATCCGCTCAAACGCTTCATCCATCTGCAGAGAATTCCTCGGGAAGAATGTCTCGCCGCCGGAGATCGTTGCCAAGTTTCGGAGATCCATCTCCGCGGCGACCGCGGCTGACGTGCGAAGCAGCCCTTCCCGGATTCCGATGCTGTATATGCTGACGTCCGATTCCTGAAGCCTGCGGCGGACTTCCTTGAAGGTGTATCGCGAGTTGTTGTCTTCACCGTCCGTGATGAGCAGGATGGCCCGTCTGGGGAAGGTTCCATGCGTAACTTTTTCGAGACCCAAATACAGAGCATCGTAGAGAGCCGTGTTTCCGCCTGTTTGGAAATAGGTAAACTTGTGCAAGACGGCATCGCCATCGCGCGATCTATCGAGTAGGAGATGAGCTTGTGAGTCGAAACTCACAAGAAAGAATTCATCGAGTGGCTGGCTGGTCTGGATAAAGCCTGCGAGTGCTTGTTTTGCTTGCGCTGTCTTCCCTTCACTCATCGAACCTGAGATATCAAAGACCACTGCGACCGAGATAGGCGTATCCTCGTCACTGAAAGCAGTGATCTTCTGAAGCGAGTCATTGTCCTGAATTGTGAAAGCGCTTTTCTCGAGACCGGGAACATTATTACCCTTCGCGTCCATCACCGTTGCTCGAACTGTTACGAGATCAGTGTTCACTACAATCGGTTCCTGGGCCGGCAGGACGCTGGGCGCCAAGATGACCAGCAACATAGACCAGAAAATATAACGTCCCATGTTGTACCTCCCTGTTTATCGAACGACTAACGAACCTTGAAGCATGCCCTTGATTAGAATTCTAGTTCCTTACATTCGTAGTGATTCTTAATTTCGACACGCCACTATCCATTTGGGTGTGACTTCAACCATTCAGCGCGCAGCATGAAGCTGCCCTCAGTGACAATTCGATCTCCAACGCTCAAACCCTCAAGCACTGGAAAATAGCCGTTAGTCTCAGGGCCAACGCGCAAGGGGCGCATCGCAAAAACATTAGGGTCGCCCGTCGCGACGAAAACCACTTGATGATTACCGACGTTTTGGACCGCCGAGACGGGTACAACCGGCACAGTGGATGCTGTGCTTGCGAGAGCGCCGAAAGCCACGTTGACGTACATACCGATCTTCAGTTGCTGGCCGGGATTGGCTAATTCAATTCGTGCTTGTGCGGTTCTTGTTTGAGGATCAACCTTTGGATCAACGTAAGACACCTGACCACGGAAGACGCGGCCTGGATAGGCGTCGGCGGTGATGCTCGCACCGCTGCCGATATGAATCTTGCCGAGATCCTTTTCATAGACTTGCCCGACTACCCACACACTAGAGAGGTCAGTTACTCGCAACAGTTCTTTGTTGGCTTCGATGACCTCGCCCGAATTAACGGTGCGACTGGTTACAGTACCGAAAGTAGGTGACGGTAAGCTCACTTCCGAACTGATCTGTGAGGTAGAACGCAGCGTATTGACTCGTTGAGAACTCAAACCCAGAAGCAAGAGCCGCTGGCGTAGATTGGCTACGTCCGACTCGGCTGCTTTCAACTTGGTGGTAGCCATCTCCAATTCCTCGCGGCTGGCCGCGCCGATCGCAACCAGCTTTTCAGTACGCGCATGATGCTTGTGGTGCTCTTCTAACTCGGCGAATGCGGCAAGGTATTTCGTTTGAGCTTCAGCAAGATCGTTGCTGGACACTACTGCAATTATTTGGCCTTTACGCACACTCTGTCCAAGTTCCGGCCCAACACTTCGCACAATCCCCGCTACAAGAGACATCACAGGCGTTTCTCGATATGAGTTGGGCTGGACGATACCGGTTGTTTGTTGGCCGCCTGCATCAGTCGAGACACGCTCGCCCACCGTTTCGATCTTTATCCCTGCCCTGTGAACTTGTTCGGGGGTTATTGTTAGCGTGGAGTCTCCGGACGTATTACTAGCTTGATTAGCGTTTTGATCCGGGCCGATGGTGCGCGGTGCGGGCACAGGCTGTCCTCCGCCGCCACGCGGAATGAATAGCCAGAGTAGTAATGCAACAGCTGCGACAGCTACGACGGCAACAACTGCGACTATCGCGGTCTTTGCACGACGTCTCTCAACGCGGGCGCTAGCATTTCTTTCTGTTTGCTTGCCTTCAGGTATTTCGTTCATCTTTGTGTCACCTGTTGTTTGGTTGTTGTTGACGAGGCCGTCGCACGCTCGATTTCGACGCGGGCCTTATACGTATCGAGCAACGCGTCAATGTATCGATTCTGCAAGTCGATAAAGCGTCGTTGTTCGCCGAGATAATCAATCAGCGTTTTTGACCCCAATTCGTAAGTTTGTCTCACCACATCGAGGTTAGCGTTTGCTTGATCCTTTACACCGACTCGGAAGATCTCTGCAGCGCGTGCCACGCTGTTGTAACGGGCATAAGCCGAAGCCACTTCACGCCTAATAGTGAGTTCAAGGAACTCGCGCCGCCGCTTTGCTCCTTCCGCTTCTGCGACCGTTGCTTCAACTGCTCCCTGGTTCTTGTTTCGAACGGGCAGGTCAAGAGAGACGCCAACTGTGAAGTAGTGAAAGGTTCCCTGAATTGGCGTCAATTGACCAGCGTCGTTGATGCCGTTCAAGGGATACCCAAAAGCCATTCGTTGATAGCCTGCGACTAAGCTTGCATCCAATCTTCCATCAGCGCGTGCTTGCTCGATTCGAGCTTCCGCGAAGCTCTCGGCGGCCTTCGCCAGTTTCAGATCCGGTCGCTCGGAGAGTGCTCGCTCCGCAGCCTCGGCAACGGGCGACAAGGGAGTGATCACATTATTGAAGTCTCCGCTTAGCCGAACAGGTTCCTCTGGGGTCATGCCAATGAGATTGCGCAGCTCAAGCATTTCTATCTGAGCTTTCCCTTCAGCCGTTTCGCGCATCGAGCGCAGGAGATTGAGTTCAACCAACACCATATTCTGTTCGAGTGGGGCCGTGCCGCCTTCAGTAACGCGCGCCGCCACCAGGTTATAGCCACGCTGGCTTGTAGCTATTAGATCTTCATCGAAGCCGAGCTTGAGAATGGCAGCAAGGGCTTCGCCAAATTTGGCGCGAACATCCGCAGCTAGAACCCGTTCTCGATTGGCAACGTCTTGCCGCCGCATTTCGAGTTCGCGTTCAGCGACTTTGATACGCGCAGATCGACGGCCGCCGAGTTCCAATGGAAGCATCCCGTTGACAGTAATACTATTGTCCGTGCCGGTGATCGTCTTCGAAACACTTGCGTCAACTTTTGGATTAGCTCGCAATGACGCTTGCTTAATGAGCGCGCTGGCTGCGTCTATCTCTTTGCGAGCTGCCAGCAATTCACCGTTGTGTTCAAGTGCATAGGCGACCGTTTGATCAACTGTCAGACCCGTCTGTGGATCCGCGTATCTCGCAACGGCTGAACCTGGGGCCAATGACAAATTCACGCTCATGGCAGAGACACTGTCTTCAACGCTCTTCGCGTTTGATTGAGCCAGCACAGCGGCAGCGCCAACGGTGACCTGCACCAAAGCTAAAACGCCGGCCACACTGAAGCGTAAAATGCGGATTCTATTCATGACTACTACCTTCTTTCTCAATTCCAGACGCTGATACGCGATCAGCATCTGATGACTTCCCGCTTGTCTCGTAACTAAATTCCTCGCTCATCTCCTCGCTTGCTGTCGCGATTCCTTGTTTCTTTAACTGTCGTTCACGCAGCCAGAAAAAGATCACTGGCGTCACAATCAACACATGCAAGAGACTTGAGACCATCCCGCCAAGAACCGGTGTGGCAAGCGGCTTCATTACTTCCGAACCCGCGCTCGTACTCCACATAATCGGCAGTAGACCGGCAACGACGGTCGAGACCGTCATGACCTTCGGTCGCAAACGAAGTAATGCACCTTCCGTCACTGCTTCCATTAAGGTCTTGCGCGTTAGTACATCGACTTCTTGCCGTTTCCTTTCAACTGCCTCCTCGAGATAGATGACCATCACAACCCCGGTCTGCACAGCAGTGCCGAACAACGCTATGAATCCTACCCAGACCGCGACTGAGAAGTTGTAGCCAAGCGCCCAAAGCAGATAGACACCACCAGTCAAGGCGAACGGGACAGCGAGCAATACGTGCGCCGCTTCCAAGGCGGAGTTATAGGTCAGGTAGAGGAGACCAAAGATGATTACCAGCACGATGGGAATCACAATCATCAGGCGCTGCCGGGCGCGCTGTTGGTTTTCATATTGACCACTCCAGTCCATGTAGAAGCCCGGCGGCAGTTGCACCTGGCTCGCAAGCTTCGGCTTAGCCTCGTCAACGAAGCTGCCTACGTCGCGACCGCGTACATTGAGCAATACTGTTCCCCGCAGCAGTCCATTTTCGCTGGAGATCATCGTTGGTCCTTCGACGGTTCGAATTTCGGCTAGTTGCGCCAGCGGAATGGAGGCGCCGGATGGAGAAGCAATTGGAATTTCGCCTAAAGCTGCGGCACTGCTGCGATACTGCGAGGCGTAGCGAACGCGAACCGGAAAGCGCCTGCGGCCTTCGATTGTGACTGTGAGGTTCGTCTCGCCAATGCCTTTCTCTATAACGTCCTCAATGGTGCCGACATCGATCCCGTAACGCGCTGCGGCGGGTCGGTTAATATGGATGTCAATGTAGGGCGCACCGCTGATCTGTTCGGCGTACACGTCTTTTGCTCCCGGCACCTGGATCACAACCTCGGCGATCCGGCGAGAAAGCTCTTCCAAAGTTTTGATATCGTTGCCAAAGATCTTGATTCCGACTTGAGAGCGTATGCCTGTCGATAGCATGTCAATCCGGTTCTGAATCGGCTGCGTCCAGATATTAGTGACACCAGGCATGGTCAGCTTTTCATTCATCTCGGAGATGAGCTTCTCTCGCGTCATTCCGGCTCGCCACTGCTCAGCAGGCTTCAAGTGAACGATTGTTTCGTTCATGTTTACCGGAGCTGGATCGGTCGAGGTGTCAGCCCTCCCTGCCTTGCCCACCGCCGCTTCAACTTCTGGAAAAGTCTTCAAGATTTCATCTTGCTTACTGAGAATTCGGAGAGCTTCGTCCACAGAAATGGCCGGGTCGGTCACGGGCATGTACATGACGTCACCCTCGTTGAGCGGAGGCATGAACTCCTTGCCAATTCCAGTCGCCAGAATGATCGCGCCAGTGAATAGTAGTAACGCGATTGAGACCGTGATGAGGCGATGACGCAAAGCCAAAAGAAGTGCAGGCCGATAGATGGCATGCAGCAGACGCATCACCGGATTTGACTGCTCGGCGTGAAACTTCCCTCCCAACAAAAAAGTGCAGAGGACAGGCACTAGAGTGACGGCAATGATCGTTGCACCGAACATGGCGAACGTCTTTGTGAAGGCGAGGGGGTGGAACAACTTCCCTTCCTGACCAGTCAGCGAGAAGACCGGGATGAAGGCCAGGATGATGATCGCCATTGAGAAGAATACTGGTCGCCCGACCAGCTTCGTGGAGTCACTGATCGTTTCCCAAACCTTTGTGCGGTCTTTGGGATCGACCTTTCTTTTCTCCAGAAAGCGGAATGCGTTCTCGGTGACCACAATTCCGGCATCGACCAGCACGCCAATGGCAATCGCTATCCCGGCAAGCGACATGAGGTTGGAGCTGATGCCCATGTAGTACATGAAGAGGAAAGACGTGAGCACCGCCAGCGGCAACGGAATAGTAACTATAAGAACGGACCGGAAGTGCGCGAGGAAGATGATGTGCGCCAGTGTGACCAGGATTAGCTCTTCGATTAGCGCACGCTTTAAAGTGTGAGCCGCACGTTCGATGAGTTGCGTACGATCGTAAAAAGGAACGATCTCTACACCTTTGGGCAAGCCAGACTTTATGGCCTCGATCCTCTGCTTCACGCTCTGGATTACATCAAGCGTATTGACACCGTAACGCGCGATAACGACCCCGCCCACCGCTTCTTTGCCGTTCTTGTCGAGCACGCCCGTGCGAAACGCATTGCCAAGTTTCACGTCTGCGACGTTGCGGACATAAATGGCCGTGCCGTTTGCTGAGCCGATGACGATATTTGCTACATCATCGGTTGACTGAATCAGCCCAATTCCACGAACCACAGCCCACTGGCCCGCTTGCTCAACGACATTGCCGCCGACGTTGTTATTCGATCGCTGAACTGATTGAACGATTGTGGAAAGAGGAATGTTGTAAGAGCGCAGTTTATTTGGATCGACATCGATCTGATACTGCTGCACGTAGCCGCCGACTGAAGCCACTTCCGCTACACCTGGAACCGAGTTCAACTGGTAGCGAACAAACCAGTCCTGCAACGTGCGCAGGTCTCGTGGATTAATCTGATCAGATTCGAGCGTGTACCAAAAGACCTGCCCAACTCCTGTGGCGTCAGGGCCCAGTGTCGGGACCACTCCTTCAGGCAGTTGCTTTGTGACAAGGTTCAAGCGTTCAAGGACGCGCGTTCGTGCGAAGTAGAGGTTGATGTTGTCCTCGAAGATCACATTGATCATCGAGAACCCGAATGCCGAACTTGCACGCACGACACGCACACCGGCCAAGCCTTGTAGGTTGGTGACGAGCGGATAGGTAACTTGATCCTCGACCTCTTGTGGCGAGCGACCGGTCCAGTCTGTGAAAACGATGACCTGGTTCTCTGAGAGATCGGGTATCGCGTCGATTGGCGTATGCACGAGTGCCCAATAGCCCCAGAGCGCGAGGCCTAGGTAAAGCACGATGATGAGCCCGCGATTGCGCAGGCTCATCTCGATGAGCCGGTGAATCATGGCAGTATTCTCCTTAGACCGTGGTTCGATGGTCGATTGACTACAGGAACTACTGCGCTGTCACTGAGAAAGAGGTCTGCCCTTTTCCTGCCGGCCCTTCAAAAGACACTTGTGCCTGCCACTCGCCCGCCACCTCAGTGTTCGCCTTGGCACGATAGACTCCCGGCGTATCCGTAGTCGTAAGCGTGGCAGGGTCGTTCATCACAGGCATCGAGGCCATCTGCGGCATGTGAAATGTTAACGACGCAGCTCCGACATCCACCGGCTTGCCCGACGAATCTTTGAACGTGACGAAGAACTCATCACTGCCATGTTTGATCTGGCCGGAAGGACTCGACAATGTGACTGTGAGATTTCCGATCGGCGCACTCTTAATGACTTTGCCGGTGTCAACTGATGAAGTCTTAGAACCACAGGCGGCGACGATCAATAGAAGTACGAGAAGACTGAACGCGAGAATATATTTAGACATGATATTCGACCTTCGATGAAATAGAGACCACGCGCGTCAAACGGAGACGCGCAACTGCGCTGTTCCGTCAAGCGAACAGCGACAACAAGACACACTACGGCCTTGGAGTCTCTAGATCAGAAGAGCGAGGTGTCGAATATAAGCAGGATTGGAATACGGAGGCGGGCTATCTGCCCAACTTGAACGAAGAGATAAGTGCGATGACCCAACTAACGGCTGGAGAGATGCTGGATGAATCGCTATGGCTTGGCTTGTTGACGGGCGCGGAAGCTGAGACCCGGTCGAGCCGGTGGTTCCGCTCTGCGAACAATTCAGGGCGCAGCACAAACGAGCGGTTGAAACCTCTGACGTAAGGCTCTCGGCCTGGGCTGCCTTCTTGCAGCAATCCATACCTGCCATGCCGGGCATACTACATTCCTGTTCGTTCGAATGTAGCGGAATGCCAGCGAAGACACTACCGCCAATTACCAGGATCAGCGCCAGTGATGCCAAGCGGGTTACCATGCCTTCACCAATCTAAGGAAGCCATCCGAGCTTTGTCAAGGGTGCTTCGCTTAATCGAAACGGCGGCGAGTCAAACCACCGTAAGCGTCCAACGAACGAAGCACGGAGATCCAAAGGCCGCTGGACGGAACGCTTATTCTCCTGCCATTTCAATAAATGCTTGCGCGGCGCGGCTAAGGTGCTTGTCTCTACGAAAAACGATCTTTAGCTCGCGCCGGATTATAAGGTTTCTTATCTCTACGGCAACCAGAGTCTTAGCTTTCAAGTCAGTCGCAGCCGCGAACGCAGAAATGAAGGCAATGCCGAGCCCATTCTGCACCGCCTTCTTTACAGACTCGGGATTCTCGATCTCCATGACCGCCTCGGCATCAACGTGGAATTTTCGAAGGTGCGAGTCAACAACAGCTCTCGTCGCTGAGCCTCGCTCGCGAAAGATGAATTTCTCGCTGCAAAGATCCTGAGGTGTGACGCTCCTCTTTCTGGCAAGAAGGTGACCGGGAGGCACAATCAGGATTATCTCGTCGGTGATCCACGGCAGAACGTCAACCTCATCGCCCGCCAAGTGCCCGCCTACGAAGCCAAAATCAAATTCATTTCGGATTACCCCATCCTCAATTTGCCTCGTATCTTTGACGGCGAGGTGCACTTCTATCTTGGGATAGCGACGTTTGAAGTGAGCGATAGTTCGCGGAATAAGATACATGCCCGGCGTCGTGCTGGCCCCGATTCTTATTGCTCCACATTCCAGACCCTGCAGTCCGTCCATCGCCTCGCGAGCATCGCTCATTGCTGCGATGACCCGAGTGGCATACGGAACAAGAAGTTGACCGGCCTCAGTAAGTGCGACCTTCTTACCCAGTTGTTCGAAGAGCTTCGAGCCCAGATCACGCTCCAGTTGCCGCATTCGAACGGACACGCTCGGCTGGCTAAGGTTAACTTCCTCAGCGGCGCGCGTGTAATGCAAATGCTTAGCGACGCTTAGGAAGACTTGTAAGTCGCGAACATCCATAGGGTCATTGGGGTTAACTATCGTAATCATTGGAACAATTCATTTCACCAATGATTCGAAGAATATTAACATGCACCCCTAAAGGACGGCACAACCTCTATGGAGGTCTTTGAGATTGCGGAGCCGGAAAGGACTTTGAGCTTTACGGTGATGGCCATTTCAAACGCAAAAAGTGACTCAGACGCAAGGCCGAGCGACAGTCAGACAGACGAGATCCTACGCGAGTGGAGCGAGTCGGCCTGCTACTGGCGAAAACACGCCAATACTATTCGGACAATGTTCGGTCCCGTAACGAAGGCACTTATCGAGGACGCCGACATCATCGAAGGCGACGCGGTCCTTGATGTGGCGGGTGGTGCAGGCGAACCTTCGCTGACAATTGCGGAAACAGTTGGACCAACCGGCTCTGTTACCTGTACCGACGTCACGCCGGAAATGGTCGCCGCAGCCGAAAGCGAGGCGCTCCGACGTGGAATAACACACGTTGCGTTTCAACTATGCGCGGCTGACTCTCTGCCTTTTGAAGACAACTCGTTTGACGCCGTAGTCAGCAGACTAGGAGTAATGTTCTTCCCAAATCCTGTTGCTGCTCTACGCGAGATGTTGCGCGTAACCAAACGGGAGGGGGCGATAACCCTCGCCGTGTGGGGCAAGAGTGAACTGAACCCTTTCTCTTACGTGATTACTGATGTGGTAGCGCGATATCTTGAAACGCAACCGGTTGATCCGAATGCGCCAGGGGCTTTCCGATTCGCCGAGCCCGGCAGTCTGGCTCGGATTCTTGGGGATGCCGGAGCCGTTGATGTTAAGGAGCGCGTGATCAAGTTTAATATTGCCGCGCCAATCTCGCCGGAGCAGTTTTGGGAGATGCGCTCGGAAACTTCCGGGACGCTCCGAGAGAAATTAGCCACGCTGTCTCCACTGCAATCGAATTCCCTGGCCCAAGAGACCCAGGACGCAGTGCGGCACTTCTTTCCGAATAACCAGATGAGTATTCCAGCGCAAATGATCATCGGGACAGGGCGGAAACCGTAATGTCCTTTACTGGAATCACCAACGGCGGATCGAGAATCACCACCGCTCAATTGGTTGAAGCGCTGAAGGAGACCCGCGCGCGCACGCTGGAGCTTGTTGACGATCTGAGCGATGAGCAGTTGATCGGTCCTCGGTTGCATATGGTAAATCCACTGCGCTGGGAGATTGCGCATCTGGCATGGTTTCAGGAGTTCTGGGTCTTACGGCACCTTGGTGGTCAGCCTCCCATTCTTAAAACTGGCGACGACCTTTACGACTCTGCGCGCGTAGCCCACGACACGCGTTGGGACTTGCCTTTGCTTCAGCGAGACGAAACCCTAACTTACATGCAGCGAGTCCTTGAGCGTGTAATCAATCAGGCCGGTGCCAATGGCAGCGGCTTGACGGATGCAGAAGGCTACAATCACGAATACTTCCTGAACCTGGTGCTGCTCCACGAGCAGATGCACGACGAGGCGATCACTTACACACGTCAGACTCTGAGCTATCCTCCGCCAGCAATCGTGGTAGTTAATAAGGTGCGGCTCGTGGCGCGAGACGCGCCTGTTCCTCAAACCGGTAATGATCTGACACGTGACGCAGAAATTCCCGGCGGCAAATTCACTCTCGGAAGCGCTCCCGAATCGGGCTTTGCCTTCGATAACGAACAACTGGCACACGACGTTGAGATTGCTCCCTTCGCGATCTCTAAGACCGCCGTGACCAATGGCGAATTCAAAACTTTCGTTGAAGATAACGGCTATAGAAGAAGCGAGCTCTGGACCGCAGAAGGTTGGCGGTGGCGAACCGCTGTCAGTGCAGAACATCCGGTCTACTGGCGCCGAGATGGAAGCGATTGTTGGTTGCGACGGAGCTTCGATGAATGGGTCACGCTGGATGAGCGGCTGCCCCTAATCCATTGCAACTGGCACGAGGCTAATGCTTACTGTCGTTGGAAGGCTCGGCGTCTGCCAACGGAAGCGGAGTGGGAGGTGGCGGCGAGTGCAGAGCCAGCGGCCAAAGGTCGAAGCCTTACAGAGCACAAACGCAGATATCCCTGGGGAGACGACTCGTCAACGGTAGAACGAGCAAATCTTGATTGGCACGCGATGGGATGCATTCCAGTTGACGCCTTGCCAGCGGGTGATAGCGCATTCGGATGCCGCCAAATGATTGGCAACGTATGGGAATGGACGGCGAGCGACTTCAAGCCGTATCCCGGCTTTATAGCTGGACCTTACAAAGAATATTCCGAGCCGTGGTATGGAAATCATAAGGTGTTGCGGGGCGGTTGTTGGGTAACGCGTTCGCGTCTCATTCATAACACCTATCGAAATTTCTACACGCCTGACCGGCGCGACGTATGGGCGGGATTCCGCACGTGTGCGCTCCAGACTCAGAACGAATGAGGATTGCCATCGTCACGCCGGCTCCGCCGGACTCACGTCACGGAAACCGCATCACTGCGCTCCGCTGGACCAGGATTTTCAGACGACTTGGCAATACCGTCTCGATTTTACAGACCTATGACGGCGAGCCCTATGATTTATTGGTAGCCTTACACGCTCGGAAGAGCTATCCGTCAATCATAAACTTTCGGGACCAGAACCCCGCAGCCCCCGTGGTCGTCGCTCTTACTGGAACAGATCTCTATCGCGATATTCGGACCAATCATCGGGCGCAAGAGTCGCTCGATATGGCAACCAGGATTGTCGTGCTACAACCAAAAGCAATCGAAGAGCTTCGGCCAAGCTGGCGAAAGAAGACACGGGTAATCTATCAGTCATTTGAAGACAAGCAGGCGCCGACAGGCGCGCGCGGCAGTTCAGCGAAAACACGAGCAACCAAGGCTGAAGCTCGAGCCAATCGCAACTTTGATGTATGTGTGATCGGCCATCTGCGTACCGTGAAGGATCCGTTTCGCACCGCCATGGCGGCGCGATCACTTCCTGATTCGTCAAGAATCCGAGTCTTGCAGATCGGTGGCGCGATGACTGCAGCGATGGCCAACAGAGCGCGAAAGGAATCGAGTGCTAACCAACGCTACCGATGGCTCGGAGAGCAGCCGCGGTCACGAGCACTACGCATTCTGAAGCAGAGTTCTCTTTGTGTGCTTTCATCTCGCATGGAGGGAGGAGCGAACGTGCTATCAGAAGCAATAGCATCCTCCGTTCCGATCCTCGCTTCGCGCATTGATGGCAATGTTGGCATTCTGGGCGCGGACTATCCAGGCTATTTTGACTTCGGTAATACCACACAGCTCGCACGACTACTGACTCGCGCGGAGACTTCTCCGGGATATCTGGCAGAATTGAAGGCGTGGAGCGAGGGTTTGGCTGTTTTGGCGGATCCCGCCCGAGAGGAGCAAGCATGGTCGGATCTGTTCAGCGAATTATTTGGAAGGAGGTCAGGTATCGAAGAAACCCGCTTGCTGCAAGTAGTGGATGCAGGACAGGTTGATCAGATCATCGGGGCGCTGAAGTGAATACCATCAAGTGAACTGTAGGTCTCCAAGTCACGGTACTTTCAACTCGCTCATCAACGCATCCGACTGGCCGTTTAGTTCATTGAGCTTGGCTTGTGCCGCTTGCAACTCCGTATCGGGGGGTTTGTGAGTTATGGACAGCTGGCCCTTAACGATCCTAAGCATCATCAACTATGACTAGTATTTGATTCACAAAGTTGGAACCTCGGCGAAAATGCGGGCTTGTGCTCGAGGCGCCGCCTGGTCGAGTGACCGCGGTTACTGTGGAGCGAGATTCACGCGGTTGAGCAGGTTTCCAAATCGCGGATCTGAGCGCAACGACTCAAACCTCGGGTCAACTTTCAGATAAACCAGCAACTCGGATCGATCTTTGTAGGCATCCTCGAACCAACGAAACGCCTGCTCCTTATTGCCCAATTGCAGGTGAGTTAGCACGAAGTATTTCGGGGAAACATAGCCCCGTTTTGATTGGGCTTCCAACACCTCCAGTTCCTTTTGGCAGAAGCCCTTCCAACCCGACTTTGCATAAGCGGCCTCTAGTTCGTCCGCTTCACTTTGATTCATTCCACCAAGCCGTTCATTCTTTAGGTATTCCGCAACAGCCTCGGCATGCATCCCCTTAATCTCATAGAGCAATGCGAGCTTATAATGCGCATTACCGAAGTTTGGGTCCATATTAATCGTGTCTCGCAACTGCTCAATCCCTCGGTCGTACTGCCGCGAACAAAAATATATCCATCCTTCGTTGGCATTAATGATTAGCGAGACCGGATCGAGCACCTTGGCTTGTCTGATTTCGGCAAGCGCTTCTTCATGTCTCCCCAATGCAGATAAATGCATCGCGTACCAATGGTGCGCGGTTGCATAGTTTGGGTTCAGCTCGATTGCTCGCTTGAATTCAGCTTCCGCGGCCGTCCAGTTCCAGTCGTATCCTTCGTAAATGAGGGCCAGCGACGCGTGAGCCTCTGCCAATGTGTCATCCAGCCTCAGCGCATTGAGAGCAGCCGCTTTGGCCTTGGGGATGGCTTCGTTCGGCGAGAACTCTCCAAGCTGACCTAACACGTTGTAACAATCAGCCAGGCCCGCATATGGCAAACTGTAGTTTGGATCTATTCGGACACTCTGTTCGAAGAATTCAATGCCTTTCTTGATTCCCTCCCTGGTCCGTTTGTTCCAGAAGTACCGGCCTTTTAAGTAGAGCTGATAAGCTTCAACGTCCCGAGTATTACGTTGGTCGAATCGCGTTTCCTTCTCACCAGAAAGCGGCAACCGCAGCTGGCTTGCGATCTCCTGCGCCAATTCGCTTTGCAAAAACTGAACGTCGCTGATTTTGCGGTCGTAACGCTCGCCCCAAACATGTCTTCCGTCTCTAGTGTCCACCAACTCTGCGCCGATCGAGAGATCCGTGCCTCGCTGTATTACCCTGCCGATCAAGATCTCCTGCACACCCAATTCACGTCCTACCGCCTTTGGATCGATCTCCTGGCCCTTATAACGATAGACAGAGCTACGTGCGATGACCTTCAAGCTTGAAACGTGTGACAGGCGGTTGATGACATTCTCCGTGAGGCCATCGGAAAGATACTCGAGATTAGTATCCTCACCGCTATGTCCGAAAGGTAACACCGCTATGGAGTCAACCTTTTCGTGTGTACCCGCTTGGTTGTTGTGAGTAACAAAGATGAGTATTGCTGCCATCGCAATCACACTGCAAACGAGAAACGCCAAAACTGCAGTTTTGGTGAGCGCGGTAGGCAGTAACGCAAACCGGTTGGCCTTTGGAGCTGCGACTGGCTGTAAGAACTGTGAAGGCTGTGATTCCAAGCTGGATTTGAATCCTGCAGAGGCGCGCTTTCTCGAGTCAGACAAGTCGTCATCCGAGAGCTCTTCTTCCTTAATAATCCTCGCTCTCACCCGTCTCTGGACGATCACATCGACGGCTTCGAGCGGCATTTCTTTCACAGGAGCAATGAAGCGATAGCCATGCTTGGGCACTGTTTCGATGTAGCGATGTTCGCGCTCGTCGTCGCCGAGCGCCTTGCGCAGAGTCCAGATATTCCTCGCCAGGTTTGCTTCCTCGACAAAGGCGTCGGCCCAGACTTCCTTCATCAAGTCGTCCTTCTCAACCAGATGGCCACTTCGTTCGACTAGTACCAGCAAGGTTTCAAAGGCTTTCGGTGTAAGGGGCACTGGCTTTCCCTTATGTCGCAAGACTCGCTCTGAGGTTTCCAGGCGAAAGTCGCCGAACTCATATAAAGCTTTAACCTGCTTGGACATAGCGGCAAGAGAGAAAACTTGGAGAACTTTCGGAGAAGTCGCCAAAGACTTTTCAGGCCATTGTGCCTATCGTCGGCACCCAAAGGATGACAGGGAACCTGACGATCGATGGATGGTGCCTGATTCGCGATCATTCTAGTACCAAGTTCACAGCGTGAGCAACATTCCGGCGGCGTAGCGACGTGAAAAAGCGAACCGAGATTGTGATTGAGATCGAAGAGATCACACTGGTGAGTTGCCGTCCTGTCTCAACGCAAGCGTGGTGTTCAGCTTGCGGCGATCGGGTGATGATGGTTACGCCGGAACAGGCAGCAGCTATTGCCCAGGTCAGCCTCCGCGAAATCAACGTGTGGGTTGAAGCCGCAGCGGTTCATTTCATTGAGACACCAAATCGGCTGTTGCTTGTTTGCGTGAATTCATTGCCGCCACCAACGCAAACAAGAGAATCGTCGCCCCCCTCAAGAATCACAGGTTAAAGTCAATAACGGAAAGGCTAAGTTGATCGATGGATTCATTGATGAATCCAATGACCAAAGTCGGAGTAGGTTCCATCATTCCACCAATGGTTAACATGATAAGAATAGTTATGAGCACCGGCCTGACTCTGCACAGTTGCAATAACTTTCCCATTCTGTCGAATGGCCCTTTGGTCATCATTTTCGGGAACCACAGCAACGATGTGACCGTGTCCGTGGTGATACTGAGGTTTGGATCTGGCAACCGTAATACATACGCGGCCTTGATTCGCTTCGTCTTGCATCTCTGTCAAATCAAGGCTTTGGCGCCAGCCAAAATGAGGCCCCCAGTCTTTGAACCATTCGTTCAACTCATTTGCCACTTTTTCGTTTACCGTACCCGGTTCGCTTCCAGGATATTTCACCGGGACGGTTTCCCCCGCGTCGAGCCTGATAAGAGCTTTTCCAGTCCACCAAACTCGGGGAAGATAGGCTCCAGTCAAATAGCAATAGTCATAGGCGTAGATGTTGCAGTAGGTCATGCCGTCAGATCTGTAGCGGAGACTGCTTTCTACTCTGAGCCATGAGATCAACTGTCTGACGGCGTCTAACCTCTTTTGCGGTGGATCATTCGCTTGCCGCTTGACTGGAGGAATCTCCGTCAACGGATGAGCAAGTCGTGCTTTGGAGCCCCTGACAACTGTCAATCCGCTGGTAGGAAGATGAACTTCAACTACGCCCTCGTGCTCCACAACGACAACATTTTCCCCGACCTCAGCCAGGTAATTCTTGTTGACGTAACCTTCGATCGGTATGCCATTGAGAGATGCGCTGACCTTCCACCAGTCGGACAGTGGCGTTTCTTCCAGTTTTTCGACTTCCTGATTGACCGTAAGTACGCCCAGAATATTTGTGCTATCGGTGGGCTCGGGTTGCTTGCGAATGTGCAGCCCCATGGGCGCCTTGTTGTTGACGACAAATTTTGACTGAGGCATTGGGAATTCCTTTCGTCGGATGCCGAATGTTGGAAAGTGAATTGGGACTAGCCGACTCGCAATTGTTCTAGATCTTGAAGGCTACCGTTGACCCAGCCACGCGTGGTAGCAATCGTTCCGCGTCGATTGAGAGCAACTATTTGATACTTTTCCAAAGACTTTAAGCAGCGGAGATATGTGAGAACGAAAGGCTCCAGAATTGAATCGGGGATATGACCGTTCCACAAGTCTGCATTTTTCTTTCCATCGGATCGATGTACGACTGTTGGCGGGCGATTGACCATCCACGTACAAATGAAATCGACGACTTTGTGAGGAGTCTTTGTCGCAATCAGGTTATTAACATCGTCGAGCCAAACATTCTTCATGCCGCCGCTTTGAGTTAAGAGATCAAAGAACAAGCAAAATTCTCTTAGCATTGGATCGCTCGCCCGCAGCTCTGTAGCCCAACGAGACGCGAGTTTCATGGCCGCTTCTCCGACCTCCGTCGCTGCAGCCATTTGCTGGTCGACCATCTCCGGAGAACCAAAGAGCGCCACCAACTCATTCCGTACATCGGCTCTTAGGTGCTTATTGGGTTGCCATGCTCGAACAATTTGGAGACCCTGAGGAATACTCTTGTTGCAAGCATCCCATAGTTGGTCGCCATAAACGGGCATGTGGCTTTTAACCGCCACGAGCCCGCATTTCTTTACGAGGGGTTGTAGCGAGCCTTGTCCGATATTCCATTGAAGAATTCCGCACGAGATCCCCTGGTTGTCGAAGTCGTTAGAGATTCCAGCCCACGGATTACCTTCCGTTTCAAATCCGCCTGTAACTTCCAGAACAGTCTTAAGCCATTCAGGAGTTAAGTTCGACATTTACTCTCCTACAGAGTTAGGGATTACCTCGGATCACTCTCAACGTGGCGGTGCAAAAAGAGATCGTCGCTCACACGCATGAACCTGAGGGCCAGTCATGAGACACACGCCAGCCAGGATTCGCACAGTGCTGGCGTAAACTCTGTACACCGCCAGGGCGCGATTTACTTAGTCATTAGAGATGACTTAACCGTTCGATCTATTTCACTCAGGATTGATGGTTGATCGCACAATCATTGAAACCATTACTTTGACCAATGCGGTTCCCCGGTTTTCCCAAGCGGTATCGTCGTGGCTAATTCGGCTCTGCATCCAGTGCTCAATACTGGAGAGCTTTGCACAAAAAGTCCAAATCCCACCAACTGGAGAGGCTGTGTCAAAAGTCCGGAAATGAATCCCACACACGGCAGTGTGTGGATGGTTCAGATCCTGTCTACAACGTGGCCGCAATAAAACCCGACGCGCGAAGCGCGCAGGAATAAATCCGGCGAATCTGCTGTAGAAAGGATTTGAACCCATCCACACACTGCCGTGTGTGGGATTCCTTTCCGACTTTTGACACAGCCTC
>Ga0137403_10001037_pt1 | contig 35247 bp, 36 predicted proteins | sample CZOMad2_1_16fung_FD_122057 | JGI IMG/M metagenome (GOLD analysis project Ga0137403, IMG submission 122057) | Vadose zone soil fungal communities from Angelo Coast Range Reserve, California, USA - CZOMad2_1_16fungal (Hybrid Assembly) | ecosystem: Environmental > Terrestrial > Soil > Vadose zone... | reverse complement strand
ATCCGACGGTGACGTCCCAGGCTTCTTTTACGCGACAGCGGTTGAGTGAAGCCGTGCTGCCGACGGGCGACCGTGACATCGAGCTGTATGAGGCCGGATTCGATGCGAGCTGGGAGCTGGATTTCTTCGGGCGTGTGCGGCGCTCCATCGAGGCCAGCGCGGCCGACGTCGGGGCCGCTGAGGCCAACCGCCGGGATGTGATTGTGAGCCTCCTGGCGGAGGTGGCGCGCAACTATTTTGTCCTGCGGGGGACGCAACACCGGCTCGCGGTGGCGCGCCGGAATGCTGAGAATCAGCGGCAGACTCTGGACCTGACCATCGCCCTGCTGGAAGGCGGCCGCGGCACCGAGTTGGATACCTCGCGGGCGGAGGCGCAATTGACGTCGACCCTGGCCAGCATTCCCCCCTTAGAGACGGCCATCAAAGCGGCGATGTACCGGTTGGGAGTGCTCATCGGCCAGCCACCCACCGTCCTGGAGCCCGAGCTATCGAAGCCCCTGCCGCTCCCCGTGTTACCGACGCTGGTGGCGCTCGGAAGGCCCGACGACTTGTTGCGCCGACGCCCCGACATCCAAGTGACGGAACGCAACCTGGCGGCGGCCACGGCGCGCGTGGGGGTGGCGACCGCTGACCTGTTCCCGCGGGTCACCTTCGCCGGCAGTGTGGCGCTGCAGGCCGGCTCGTTTTTGGACCTCGGCAAGGGCGGCAGTGATACGTTCTCCGTCGGTCCCAGCATCTTTTGGGCGGCCTTCGACTTGGGACGCGTCCGGGCGCGCATCAGGGGCGCCGACGCCCGCACCGAGGCGGCGCTCGCGCTATACGAACAGCGCGTCTTGCTCGCCCTCGAGGACACGGAAAACGCCCTAGTCGATTTCACCCGCCAGCAGGCGCGACGTGACTTGCTGCGGGCCTCAGCTCAAGCGAGTGAGAAGGCGCAGAACTTGGCGAGCCAGCGGTATCAATTCGGGGTGACCGACTTTCTGACCGTCCTCGACGCTGAACGGACTCTGTTGACAGCGCAGGATCTTCTCGCGGACAGTGAAACCTTGACCGCCACGGCCCTCGTGGCGGTGTATAAGGCCCTCGGCGGTGGGTGGGAAATCGCTGAGGGGCCGGCATACGCGAGACAGCCGTGAGGGTTGCCTTCGTCCTCTCGTGCTACCATTCCGTACAGCCATAAACAGAACAGAGAGAGCATTATGGAACATGTCCTGATCACAGGCACCAATCGCGGCCTAGGGTTAGAGTTCACCTGCCAATACTTAGAGCGGGGTGCACAAGTGTTCGCTGGATGTCGCCAGCCCGCGGCGGCGACAGCGTTGCGCACCTTGCAGGCCAAATACCCCCAGCGGCTGTCCATTATAGCGTTGGATGTAGGTGACGCCGGTGCTATCCGGGCGGCACATGATACGGTACACTCGCAGACCGATAGTATCGACATACTGGTCAATAACGCTGGCATATACTCAAGTCACGGGAGCGATGAGCCATTGGAGAGACTGGGGAAGCTCTCCTTCGAGGACTCCCTGAAGGTGCTGCGAATCAATGCTGTGGCACCGCTGCTTGTCGCGCAGCAGTTTTTGGGGCTCTTGCGGGCCGCTCGCGGCGCCAAGCTCATCAACATTTCGTCGGGATATGGCTCGGTCTCGGCCAATACCGGTGGCTTTCCGTATTACTACAGCGCCAGCAAGGCCGCGCTGAACATGTTCATGCGGACGCTGGCGGCCGATGCCAAACGCTGGGGTATCACCACGGTGTTGCTCGACCCTGGTTGGGTGAGCACAGACATGGGCGGCCCCGGCGCACCACTCGCGCCCAAGAAGGCGGTGGGTGCGATGCTGAGCCTCATTGACGCCCTAACTGCCCGCCATAACGGGCGCTTCTTGACCTGGCAGGGAGACGAACAAGACTGGTAAAGAGTGGGGGAATCATGAACCACAGACAAAGGATAGGACTGCTGATACTGCTCGTAGGTTTGAGTCTAGGCGTCACGAGCCAGATCCAAGCGAATGAGCTGGCGCCGACCACGGCGGTCCAGCCCCAGCAGACCAGCGCAAATCTTGGGGTCTTCGAGGAAGTGTGGCGGACAGTGCACGAACACTTTTATGACCCGACGTTCCATGGCCTCGATTGGGCGGCGGTCGGTGACAAGTATCGGCCCCTGGCAGCAACCGCTGGGTCGGATGTAGAACGGTCGGCGGTGATCAATCGTATGTTGTCCGAGCTCGCGGCCTCGCATACCGGGTACTACACGGCTTCTGATCCAGCGTATTATCAGTTACTCGACATCTTCTCAGGGGCACTTAGACAGCCCCTCAGACGGCTTTTCCCCGACGGTCAAGTGAGCTATCCAGGTATTGGCATCTTCACCAAGTCGCTTGATGGTAAGTCATTTATTAGCGGCGTGCTAGACGGATTGGCGGCGTCGAAGGCAGGGCTCCTCGTCGGCGATGAAATCATCGCGGTGGATGGGGACCCCTTTCACCCGATGAAGTCGTTTGCCCCAAAGGTCGGACAAGAGGTCACGTTGGCAATCCGGCGCCGCGGCGATGCGCCCGCCGAGGGCGTGGTCGTGGTCCCGGAACCAATCATCCCCAACAAAGCGTTTTTGAAGGCCATGGAGGACAGTGCCCGGATCATCGACACCAATGGCGTGAAAATCGGCTATATCCACGTGTGGTCGTATGCTGGAGCCCAGTATCAGCAACTGCTTGAACGCGAGCTATCGTCGGGCAAGCTCAGGGATGCCGATGCGCTGGTGTGGGACTTGCGAGAGGGTTGGGGTGGTGCCGAGGCGGAGTATCTGCATCTGTTCACCGGCAGGGCGCCGATCACGACCCTGATCAACCGTGACGGCCGCAAATCGGTGGCGAACGTCAGCTGGCGCAAGCCGGTTGCCATGCTCGTCAACGGTGGCACGCGCAGCGGCAAGGAGATCCTGGCCTATGGTTTCAAAGAGTATGGGGTTGGCGAGGTGATTGGCAATCGCACCGCTGGTGCCGTGCTGGCCGGGCGGGCTTACTTGCTTAGCGACGGCAGTCTAGTGCTCGTAGCGGTAGCCGATGTGCTCGTCGATGGCCGACGGCTGGAAGGTGTTGGTGTGATGCCAACGATCTCCGTGGCATTCCCATTACCGTATGCCCAAGGCCAGGACCCACAACTGGATCGCGCTGTAGAAGTTCTGTCTCGCGCGGTTGGCGCTGGGGGATGACGCTGAGAGAAGGCGGGAAATTCAGACATGACTCTCATGAAAGCCGTTCTTGGTTTGATGCTGTTTTCCATCGCGCTCTGGGATGCATTTGAGGCGGTCATTCTGCCTCGACGCGTCACGCATCGGTTCCGATTGACTCGGTTGTGCTCGCGCTCGACCTGGAGGCTGTGGTCTGCAGTCGCGCAGTGGGTCAAGCCCGACAAGCGGCGCGAAACGTATTTGAGCGTCTTTGGACCGCTCCTACTGCTTATGTTGTGGAGTGTGTGGGCAACGGGAATGATCGTAGGGTTTGCCATGATGCACTGGGGATGCGGCACCCCCCTGAACGTATCGACAGGGATTGCACCCTTTCGCAGCTATCTCTATCTAAGCGGCACGACCTTCTTCACCCTTGGCCTTGGTGACGTGACGCCGCTGGCACCTCTCGGACGGGCGCTGGTGGTCGTCGAGGCTGGAATAGGCTTCGGCTTCCTGGCGATCGTCATTGCCTATCTTCCAGTCTTCTATCAAGCGTTTTCGCGCCGTGAGGTGAGTATTTCGCTCCTCGATGCACGTGCGGGGTCACCCCCTAGCGCTGGGGAATTATTACGGCGCCATGGACAAGAAATGAAAGAACTCAATCAGCTTCTCTATGATTGGGAGCGTTGGTCAGCGGAACTGCTGGAGAGCCATCTCTCATACCCGGTGCTGGGGTTTTTCCGCTCCCAACACACGAACCAGTCGTGGTTGGCGGCGTTGACGGCCGTTCTGGACACATGCGCAGTGGTCATTGCGGGCGTCGATGGCGGTCCGACCCGCCAAGCCCAGCTTACCTTTGCGATGGCACGTCATGCCGTTGTCGACCTGGCACAAATTTTCATGACAGCTCCCCGTGCGCTTGCGCCTGATCGCCTGCCGCCCTCCAGCCTGATACGCTTGCGGGAGGTGCTTGCGGAAGCGGGCGTCATCATGCAGGAGGGCATCACGGCTGAGCAGAAACTGCACGAGTTGCGACGCATGTACGAGTCCTATGTCCACTCCCTGAGCGAGTATTTATGCATGCCCCTACCGCCGTGGTTCCGCGCCACGGTGGCGCTCGATAGCTGGCAGACCAGCGCCTGGGAAAGGATCACAACAGGCGTTACCGCATCGTCACGGGTGAGTAGGCAAGCTGATGGGCACTTTTAAGGGAGATCATCAAATTGTCAAAGCCTTCACCTGGTTTTCAAACGAGGGTGATAGATATGGATAGCGCGCTCGAGGGCGACTTCCGCAGCCTCGGCGAGGGCCTCTGAGAGGGTGGGATGCGGATGAATGCTGGCAGCAAGGTCTTCGAGCTGGGCACCCATTTCGATGGCCAGCACCGCTTCGCTGATCAGATCAGATACGTTCGGTCCCACCATGCGCACCCCAAGGACTACCTCGCGCTCGGCGTCAGCGATCACTTTGACAAAGCCCTCGGTGGCGTTCAACGTCAGCGCCCGCCCCAGGGCACGAAATGGAAACTTCCCGACCTTCACGGTGTAACCCGCCGCCCGCGCCTGCACCTCGGATAACCCACACAGGGCGATCTCCGGATCGGTGAAGACCACGGCTGGCACGGTGACGTTGTCGAAGGCGGCCGGTTCACCAGCAATCACCTCGGCGGCCACTTTCCCTTCACGTGCAGCTTTATGCGCTAGCATCGGCTCCCCGGTGACATCGCCAACGGCGTAAATGCGCGCATCAACCGTACGTCGCTGGGTATCGACTTGAATGAACCCGCGTGCGTCTAATTTCACTCGTGTCTGTTCGAGGCCAAGCTCATCGGTATTTGGACGCCGGCCAACCGCCACAAGCACATGATCGACCTCCAGCGCTGCCGTCGAACCACTTTCCTGGGCCAGGCTGACGGTGACGTGTTGCCCCTGGTGCTGCAGCCCTGCCACTTTCGTACGCAGGTGAATCTCGACGCCATGTTTCCTCAAGGCTTGCTGGACCACCTGGACCAGGTCGCGGTCGATTCCCGGTAGCAGTTGTTCGGTCAATTCAACGACAATGACCTGACTGCCGAGGCGGGCATAGATGGAGCCGAGCTCCAAGCCGATGTAACCCCCGCCGATGACCAGCAAGCGCTCGGGGATGGTGCGTAACTGCAAGGCCTCCCGGGAGGTCATGATGCGTTCGCCATCGATCTCTATACCGGGCAAGTGAATCGGGCGCGAGCCAGTGGCGATGATGGCCTGCTCGAAGCTCAAGGTCCCGGCTCCACCATCGCTGATGCGGAGCCGGCGCGACCCGGTGAATATCGCATGACCATGTATGATCTCGATGCTGCGTCGTGCCGCCAGCTGCTCCAGGCCCTTGGCGAGCTGCACCAGGATGCCATCTTTCCACTGATTCATGGCGGCGGGATCGATCGATACCCCGTCCACGCGAATCCCCATCGTCTGTGCGGCACTGATTTGTTCCTGCAGATGCGTCGCCGTCAACAGGGCTTTGGATGGGATACAACCCTGGTGCAAACACTCTCCGCCGAGTGCAGGAGCCGAGTCGATCAACGTCACCTCGCGGCCGAGGTCGGCAGCACGAAACGCCGCCGCATAGCCACCCGGCCCGGCACCGATCACCACCACCTGCGTCTCGCGTTCGATCTCACCCATCACCATAACTGAATCCTCAGCGATGCTTCAGGCATCCAAGAGCAGCTGTATAGGATCTGCCAACAACCGCATCACTAGCGTCAGAAACCGCACCACATCGGCTCCATCGGTAACCCGGTGGTCAAACGCGATGGACAGAGGCAGCATCGTTCGCACCACGATCTGGCCATCGCGCACCACCGGTTTGGGCTGCGCCTGCCCGATGCCAAGGATGGCAGCCTCGGGGTAATTGATGATCGGAATGAAGGCATGTCCCCCTATGGCTCCAGCATTTGTCAGAGTGAAGGTTCCGCCACGCAGCTCGTCCAGGCTGATTTTCCCTTCGCGGGTGCGCTGGATCTTTTCCCCCAGTTCTGCCGCCAGATCGATCAGACTCTTGCGGTCCACATCGCGAATGACCGGGACGATCAGGCCGCGTTCAGTATCCACGGCGATCCCAAGATGATAATAGCGTTTCAGGATGAGCTCTTGTTTCTCGTCATTGAGGCTCGCGTTGAGGGCGGGAAACTGCTTCAAACCGGCGACGGTTGCCTTCATCACAAAGGGTAGTAAAGTCAGATGTAGGTGCCGGTCCTGGAGACGCTCTTGAGCTTGCTTCCGAAACGCCTCTAGCTCGGTGACATCTGCTTCATCCAGGGCTGCAGCATGTGGGGCGGTGACCAGCGAGTGCACCATCTTACGGGCGATCTGCCGCCGTGTGGCGCTGAGAGTGACGTGCTCCACGGGGCCCCATTGACTGAAATCCGGTAAGGCCATAGGCTCGGGGACCACGCGCCCTGAGGCTACTGGAGGTGCAGCCGTCTCCAGGGACGGTGCTTCTGCCGCGGTGGGTCTTTGCCCCCCATCACGGGCGATGCGTTCGACATCGTCGAGGGTGATACGGCCGCCGGGGCCAGTCCCCTGCACGGCAGTGAGATCAACGCCCAGTTCGCGGGCACGTCGGCGGGTGGCAGGAGCCGCCAGTACCCGCCCCGCTCCGGGCTCCGATGCTGATTTGTCTAGCTCCGGTTCCGCACCTGTATCGGCGACAGCCTTGAGAGGCGCCTCTGCCCTCAACTTTACCCGCGCCGGCTCCGTCTCCGTTGGCCCCTTCTCATCCTCTGCAAACGACACCAGGACCGATCCTACCGCGATGCGCTCGCCCGGTTGATGATGCAGGTGTTGGATGACCCCCGCGTAGGGTGAGGGTAGATCGGCGACAGCCTTATCGGTCTCGATCTCCGCGAGATTCTGATCCTCCTGGACGACGTCTCCCTCTTGCACATACCATTGCAGCAATTCGACCTCAGAGATGCCTTCACCGATGTCGGGGAGCTTGAATTCGCGTGCCATAGGCTGACCTCGCATGCCGTCCTAAAAGCCATCGAACAGGATAGGACTGAGCTATGAGGACTGAGGACCGAGTTGATACAGTCCCTCTCAGTCCTCTGCACTCAAACCCCCGTTCTGTCCTCTCTGTTAGAAGTGTATGGTCTCTTCGATGGCTTGTAGAATCCGCGCCTCGTTCGGCAGATAGGCGGACTCGCGGGCGTATAAGGGGACCGGGACATCGTAGCCGGTGACGCGACGAATCGGCGCTTCGAGGGAAAGCAGCGCTTCCTCATTGATCCGCGCCACGATCTCGGCGCCGAATCCCAATGTACGCGGAGCCTCATGCACCACCACAGCGCGCCCGGTCTTCTGGACGGAGGCAATGACCGTCGCCATATCGGCAGGAGACAGGGTTAAAAGGTCGATTACTTCGATGTGGAAACCGTGCTCCTCCTGAGCTTGTTCGACCGCCTGCAGGCAGGTGTGGAGCATGGCTCCCCAGGTCACCAGGGTGAGATCATCCCCCTCCTGAACGATGCGGGCCATCCCCAGCGGAAAGGTCTCCACATCCTCCGGGACCTCCTCACGTGGGCTGCGGTAGGCGCGGGTAGGCTCGAGGAAAATCACCGGGTCGGGGTCACGAATAGCCGATACCAGCAGGCTGCGGGCCAGGCGAGGCGTGGATGGGACCACCACTTTCAAGCCTGGGGTATGGATGAAAAAGCCTTCTGTGCTTTCAGAATGCTCCTCGACGGCGCGAATCCCGCCTCCGTACGGGGCCCGCAACACCATGGAACAGGAATAGCGTCCACGGCTCCGGCTGCGGAAGCGCGAGGCATGGCTCTTGAGCTGATGGAAGGCTTGGTAGCAGAACCCGAGGAATTGGATCTCGCATACCGGCTTCAGGCCATACAGCGCCATGCCAATCGACGTCCCCACGATGCCGGCCTCGGCCAGTGGGGTATCGATCACCCGATCGGCGCCGAACTGGTCGAGTAACCCTTCAGTCACCCGAAAAACCCCGCCATCGACGCCAACGTCCTCCCCCAAGACTACTACGTCGGGGTCGCTGGCCATCTCCTGTCGCAGGCCAAGATTGATCGCCTGGACCATGGTGAGCTTAGGCATGCGACACCTCCTTTGCACCGCCTAAGACGGCCTGCAGCTCCGCCTGCTGGGCCTGCAGGTGAGGTGGCATGGTGGCAAACACATAGTCAAACATATCCGCGGGATCGAAATCGCGGTCGGCCTCGGCGGCCTCGACGGCGCCGCGAATTTCCGCGTCGATTTCCTGGTCGATCTGCGTCTGCCAAGTTTCGTCCCACAAGTCTTTACCTTTCAAATACTCACGGAACCGCAGAATCGGGTCCTTTTTCTGCCACTCCTCTTCTTCGGCTTTCATCCGGTAGCGTCCGGGGTCATCGGCTGTGGTATGGAGGCCCATACGATAGGTGACGCACTCGATCAAAGTCGGGCCTTTCCCTGCTTTGGCGCGTGCCAGCGCATCCCGCGTGGCGACATATACCGCTAGGATGTCATTGCCATCCACCTGTAATCCGTCGAACCCATAGGCGATGGCCTTTTGCGCCAGGGTCCGCGCTCGTGTCTGGCGTGATCGTGGATGGGAGATGGCGTATTGATTATTCTCACAGACGAAGACCACGGGTAATTGGAAGACACCAGCGAAATTGCACGCTTCGTGAAAATCCCCTTCGGAGGTGGCGCCGTCGCCTAAATAGGCCAAGATCGCACAGGGATCGTGGCGAATTTTCGCCGCCATGGCAATGCCAACCGCGTGCGGGAGCTGGGAAGCTACAGGAATATTCACCGGCAGATCACACTGCTCGTCAGGGGTTTTGTTGCCCTCCTCGCGGCCCATGTAATACAGCAGAATAGAGTGCAACGGCAAGCCGCGTACGATGTACGCTGCCGCCTCACGAAACCCAGGCACCATCCAATCCGTCGGCTCGAGGGCAAAGGCGCTCCCCACCTGAGCGGCCTCTTGCCCCATCAATGGCGCAAACGTACCTATCCGGCCTTGGCGTTGGAGGGAGAGCATGCGTAGGTCTAATTGGCGGGCGAGGGCCATGCTGCGATACAGGAGACGGAGAGCTTCGGGGGAGAGATTCGGCTCCAGGTCCCGGTCGAGATGCCCGTCAGCATCCAGGACCTGAAGGTAAGATACATTAAACGACTCCAACACTTTACGCGGCATACACGTTCCTCCTTTGCCTGGGTGGGATGGCTGTCAAAACGCTGCTGGAACATTCGATAACTCCCCGCAGAATCTTCAGCCCGTCCCCCCGGCAAATGAGCGGGGACGGTCAGGGTGAGAGGGGTCCGCCTCTTCGGCCCTGGTGGAATCCGTGACTCCTCATGCGTCTGTTTGACCATGCTAGGAGCCATTCGTATTGTAGCGCGTGGAAGCGCTTCACGCCACAACGGAAATCGCTGGCGAATAGGGCACTTCCACCGCGCTAGGGGGTGACGATGAGGGCGTTGGTAGGCCAAGACTCCGGCGTCCGGCACGAGGTGGCACGAGCTGCGTGCCGGACGCTGCGGCATCGGCTGGTGATCGCGCTTACACCACGTGAGAGCTTGGATTTAGAGCTCCTTCAGGGCGGGAATCACTTCACGGCCGAGGAGCTCGATCGACCGCATGGTGGTCTGGTGTGACATCTGGCCCGCCTGTGCTTCCAGCAGCAGGGCCCCAATACCAAGACGTTCTTTGATATGGCGCAATTTTTTGATCACCGTCTCCGGGCTCCCGACGATCAGATGGTTGGCCTCCTGAAGTTCCTGATAGCTCAGCTGATTCAATGGCTTGGGCCGACGCCTACTCGTCATGAGGGCGGCGATCCGCGACACGTAGCCAGGAGGTGCAAAATAGGCCTGGGGCCCACGTAACGGATGCCCCATACGCCACAGGAAGTGGCGCCCCTCTTCCTGGGCCTTGTCATCGGTGTCATTGACGTGGCAGCAAATCATGAAGGCGAAGTGCTCCGGCCCGGGCGTGTATCCGACCTCTTCCGCATGCTTATGGTAGAGCTTGAACAGATCCTCGGCGACCTCCAACGGCGTCAGAAAGGCGGCATAGGTGTAGCGCCGCCGCGCTGCCCATTCGACCGTCTCAGGGCTGCCCGTGCCTGGCACCCAGATCGGCGGGTGGGGCTTCTGAATGGGCACCATCCAGGGGTTAACGACGCGGAAGTGGAAATGTTTCCCCTCCCACCGGAATGGGCCTGGCGTCGTCCAGGTTTTGATCAGAAGGTCGTGGCACTCCTCAAAGCGCTCGCGATTATACACCGGGTTGGTATTCGTTGCCCAGCTCTCGACGCCTATGCCGCGCACGACCCCGGAAATCAAGCGCCCACCGGAGATGACATCTACCATGGCGATCTCTTCGGCTAGGCGCACCGGATTATCCGTCGTCGGCAGCAGATTGCCAAGGATGAGGATGTTCGCACGTTTGGTGATGCGGGCGAGAATCCCGCCCGTAATATTCACCTCAACATCCATGCAGGAGGGCGTGTTGTGGTGCTCGTTGATCATCAGCCCATCGAAGCCGACCTCCTCCGCATACTGATATTCATCAAGATAGCGACGAAACAGCTCGCTGGCCAGGCGTGGATCGAAATAGGTATTCGGGAAGGTCAAGCGCATGGAGGGGAATTTTTCAGCCTCGGATTCGGGAAATTCTGCATAGGGCATTTCGGTGAAATAGTACACGTCCATCCCAAAGCCTCCCTTACCAGAGTGATGTGGACTGAACACTTCCTCTCACAGGAACTCGGAGACGATGTTGACAAACTGCTGGGGCTTCTCGATCGGCGGCACGTGCCCACACTGCTCCATGATCACCAGCTGCGAGCCCCGGATGTTCTGGTGATAAATCTCTGCGCAATTCACGGGTACAATGGCATCCTCCCGGCCCCAGACAATCAGCGTCGGCATGCGCAGGCGGCGCAGCAGGGACGGTAAGCGCGGGTCATGCATATAGGGCTTCCAGGTGATGCGGGCCGCCATCTCATTGTTGCGGGTGCGCAGATCTTGCTCCTCAGGGGTTGGCTGCGCACCATACAGTTGCTCGTATTCCGGGGCTTGCTTGGGATCATGAAACATCTTTGCCGTCAATTCCGCGGGGGACAATAGAAAAATATCGGTGATCTCGCCTTGCGTCGGTTTGACGCCCGCCGCTCCCACCAGGACCAGGCGTTCGAAGAGTTGTGGACACAGCACCGCCATCTCCGCCGCCAGCCAGCCTCCCATCGACAAACCCATCACCCGTACCCGCGACAGCCCGAGGTCCTCCAGGGCCCAGAGGTAAAAACACGCGAGATCAGGGACAGAGGCGATCCACTCTGGCTGATCCGATTTCCCGAAGCCTGGATGATCGGGAATGTAGACTTGAAAGCGTCGTGACAATGACTGTGCATATCGCAGCCATCCACGGTTCCCGCCAGCGCCGTGCAGAATCAACAGCGGCTCACCCTGGCCCCCACGCAGCAGGCGAAGGTTCGTTTCGGCGACCTCGACGAAGGTGTCGGTGTATCCGTCGGCCATTCCCCATCCTCCTGATGCTCATCTCCGGAACTCGTGGATACTTGCGTCCTCGCTCATCCACCAGCGCAGCATAGGAGAAGCCTCCCTCTCCTGCTCTCGCGTACCCTAGCGGAGCCCATCTCCCCTGTCAAGCGCATTCGACTGCTGCGCCGGAGATTCCGACATAAGCTGGGTCTTGAGCTGAGGTCCACTTTCCTCTGGACCCCCGACAAAGCGCGAACCTCTTCTTCGCCAACCTCTCCCGGCGGCCGAACAGAAGAAACCCTCGAAGAATTGATCGTCCGAACGATTCTGGAACTCGGAAGACAACACCCCCAGGTCACGGTCGCAATGATTATCGATTCAATTGCATCGATAAAATTCCGGTATATTCGGTCGGTGAGTATAATTCCCGAATAGATGCGCATGCGCCGAACTGGTCATCGGTGGTCAGCCCGGTGATCCCCACGCCTGCCATCTCCAACCGCTCGGTCGATGCGGTTTGACCCTGCCCATGCCGCACTGTGTGTGCTCGGCGACCGATGGTGATCCCTTCCCCAGCCGCGGCTTGGGCCTGGGCATCCACCGTCACCGCCATGTTCTCTTGAGCTCGCGGTCCGACGCGTCGCGGTCGCATTGCCCCTGAGCTTCTGTGCTCGTTGGCAGAACTGGCGGGCCGTCCGGCCGAATGCCCAAGTGGCGAGGGAACATAGGGCCACAGCCCGTCATGATGGCCGGGAGGAGGAGAAGAATGCCAATCCGCTGCAGAGCGTCGACCCTGCTCCCACGCAACGAGCCGAGAAAGACCGGCAGGCTCGCGCGACGTCTCGCGAATTCGCACATGCACTAATCCTCCCTTTCTCGAGCGGCACCCTCATGCTCAAGCTGGTGCGTTCCTACCTGCGCACCCGCACGGATGACTCTCCGTATCTCTTCCTCTCCAATCGTGGCGTCCCCATCGACCGCCGTACGCTATGGTAACTGATGGACCGCTACGCCGAGAAAGCCGGCCTGCCGGCGGAGAAGCACAAATTCCACGGTCTGAAGCACTCCATTGCCACGCACCTTCTCGACGCTGGCGCCGATCTGTCATTTGTGAAAGATTGGCTGGGGCATGCCAACATCCAGAACACGACCATTTACGCGTGCCTGACGACCAGGACTCGGGATGCCGCAGCGCGCAAACTCTTCGCCAGTCACCGCATCGTCTAAGACCTCGCAAGCCCGTGTAAATGTACGAAAATCCCCTTGGGGTCCCCTCCCCTATCTCCGTAATGTTCCTCACCTGTGGAAAACCTGGATTGCGAACCAATTTCGCAATCCAATATAGTGATCACTAATTTATTGAGGCCTTGCCTTGATTGCCTTTACGGCATCGCAAGCGCAGCCGACGGCGGAACATGCGCGCTCGCTTCGACAGACGATAGTCGTGGATGCGCACCAAGGTGGCCGCGTTGTGTGCCATCACCGCCATCCCCGTTTGGACGATCGCGCCGCGATGGCCTTTGTAGGTGAGGCGCCCGGCCCCACGACACAGCAGGCTGGCAATGAGGCTTTCGACCACGGGGCGGCTGTAGCCACACGCATAGGCGAGGTGCACCTGGGACGGGGTCCGGAGGTGGTGCAAGTCCGCTTCGTCCAGGCTCTGAAGGACGTCCTCCGGCGTGGGCGATGGGGGGCGGGGATCGATGGTTTTGGGGATCCCCACGGTGAGAATCCCCCGCGCATGCAACGCCTCACGCAAGGCCGCGTCATTGAGCGCCAGATCACCGGCCAGCGAGTGGATGGCCGGGGTGGGGCGCGTCCTGACCCGCGTGATCGCCTGCTCCACGTTGTCGACTAAGGGCTCCACGTCACTGGCATCAGTCGGATTGCCCACCGGCAGGTGCAGGGCAAAGATCAAGCCGGCTGCCGGCTCGGCGATGATCCCGGGCTTGCGGCCAAACTGGGCGAGGCAATGGCTTTTGCCCTGGCAAATCGGGGCAATCGTGGGATCGTAGGCGTTCACGATCTTGCAATGGGACAAGGCCTTGCCTTGGGTCAGTCGTCGCGATTGACGTTCGATCCGGTGATGCGCCTCGAGCGCAGCCGTGAGCTGGGTGTGCAGACGCGCCTGCTGGTCCGCCGACAGTGGCGTCGCACCATGCAGGTATTCCTGGGCGGCCCGCGCCAGGGGCAGGACTGGCGCTCCCATCTCTAGCAAGTGCGTCTCGGTCTGGCGTACCAGCGTCACAAACACTTGGCCGATCCCCCGACACTGGCGGCCAAAGCGGCGCATCATCTTCGCCAGGTCCTGCTGGAGTTGCTGCGCTTGCGCCTGTAGCGCCGTGCCCTGGGTGGCGCACTGAGCAGTTATGGAGGTGATGACCTGGAGGACTTTTTTGGGGCTTTATACAGCGTGGCCGCATCATTGACGCGTTGGCTGCCCTGCTCACTGGGAAAGGTGTCGACCACGAGGTGCGCGGGGCCGACTACACCGTCCTCCATCGCAGTTGCCGCCTGGATGGCCAGCCATTCCGCCATCAACGGCTCGTCGAGCCGACGGCGACACTGGGCGAGCACTTCCGGAAGTACAAAATGCTCCTGGGAGCCATCCACCTGGACTGCTCTGATCCCACAGGCATACATCACGGCCACGTCGGTCCGCAATCGGTTACAGATCTGTTCATCGGAGCAGGTCAACTCATGGTTGAGGAGTTCCAACGCCAATAACACCCGTGTCGAGACGGGCGGACGTCCACGCGTGCTGGCTCGGGGGAAGCGCTGGGCGAAGGAGCGATCAACGGCCGCGATTAGGGCCTCCCACGGAAACGTCATGGCCCATTGACGAATAGGATGCGTTTCGGGCACGAAGTCTGCCACCTGGAGGTACGGTCCACGTCCAGTCAGCCAATGCTGGAGGTATCGGAAGAGCTTCATGGTCGGCTCTCCTGATCGAGGGCAGAAGAGAGCCCCAGCATACGAGGATCCGCCCTCCAGGACAATCCCCTGTTGGGGGGATAAATTAGTGGTCACTATATAACCGACATTGAGCAACCCTATCCGGGAGAAATTTGATAAAGACGGCAGACCGCATTGCCAAACAAACGTAGGATTTTGATCTGCACGTCATTGAGGCCTTCAATGAGATCATGCATCTGACCTTGCACCGCCATGCGGACCCGGTGAATGCCTTCCAACAGCTGGAAGATCCAACGTAAGGTTGGCGATGGTGTGGGTTGATTGATTTGGTTCGGCACGGTCTCATGGTGCTTGGCTAATGGCTTTCGAAGTCGGCGTTGCGTCACGGAGTAGACCAGTAACGCCAGGGTCATCACCATGAGCAACCCTTCAATTCGGTTGGGTTTTTTGACAAACAACGACGAGACGAAAAATAGCGGGTCTTTGAGAAACCGAAAGCCCCCTTCAACTTGAGCTTGACCTTTGTAGGCGACGATGACCTCGGCATGGCTTAACTCGCTGGCGGCGATATTGGTGCCAAGTACATAGCAGGCCTTGGCTTGCTTGTCCTACTCAATCGTTTCGTCATCCGCATGGACTTGGGCCTGGATTTGCCACGCGATGGCCTTGAGCGGCGTGCGCGGTGTGGGACGGCCTTTGCCAGCGTAGCGTTTGTATTGAGTCAGATGAGAGGACTCAATGCGGTGATACTGCCAGCGCTTGGCCAACGCGGCGAGGGCCTCTTGAGCGGCTTCGGGGGCGCAAAAGCGTTGGGCTTGCAGGTGCAAGAGCGGCTTTGTGATGGCCTCGTATTCGCGCTGTGTGGCTTTGTGGAGCGTGGCTTCGGCACGTTCAAGAGCTGCCCGTGAAGACACCACCAGCCACCGCTGGGCCATGCCATAGTGACACAACTCAAGAAGCTGATAGCGGGTGTCGTCATCAAAAGGCTGCCAGGTGTCCTGCTGGAGCGCTTGGCTCATGACCTGCGACACCACCTTGAGGGTCGCTGGCATACGGGTGATAAAGCCCAGCGGTGCAAGATGGGCGGCAGCATGGTCCTCACAGTAGAGTTTGGCATCGGCGACCAGATAGCGTGGGCTGGGCGTGTCCTTGAAGGCGCTCATCAATGCCTCAGCCCGCTCCTGGAAAACCTGGGTGTCGGCGGTGTTACCGTCCCAACTCTTGCTCACAAAGGGGACGCCACCGTCTTGAGACACCAGCAGTTTCAACACCGCCTGCTTCAGGTCCGGCTGGTGGTCTTTCGAGTAGCCGTGGGTTAGGCGAATGGCGTGCTCGTCGCGGTCAGGGACATACTCGCCCGTGAGGGCAAAGCTAGTCGTGTCGAGATGATTGAAGCGCAGATCAATGCCTTCGTGAGCACAGATCGCACGTGCCAGTTCCTCAAACAACAGGTCGCAGCCATAGGCATAGACTGCATCGAGTGTGCGGCCAACCTTGAAACGGTTGAACATCTCGGCCTCAATGCCTTCGCGAAACAAGAGATCGAGGGGTTTGTTGGCAAAAAACTGCGGCGTTCACGATAAGGGCCGATGGGCAAAGCCCAAGCCATTGAGAATCATTCCGGCCACGGCTTCGCCCGGCGTAATCACTTCTTGATCATCTGGCACGAGATGTCTGTCAATCATGTTCATCAGCCCTAAGTCCTTGATGACAGAAGCAATCAAGCCTAAATGATCGAGACGCTCGACGCGAACCTGTTCCATTTGACAACCCTCCCCTGAAGCTTCTCGAGACCATCAAGCATGCAGCGGAGGATAAACGGTTTTTTCTCTCTGGGCACCTGCTCAATGTCGGATATCAGTAGCAGTCAAGTTATTTCTTGGTTCAATTGAAAACGTTATCTTCTTTTATCCTACGACGTGTTAGATAAAACCCCGGCTTGAGAGAAGATCATGATATACAAGGCATGGAAACCAGTGGTCTGCCCCCTTCTTGGTTGATGCGCTGATTCATGATTTGATAAAATAAGGAAGGCTAAGATGACAAAGAAAAATACCCCCCTCAGTCCCGCAGATGAGGAGATCGGCATATCTCCGGCCATATCGCATCATCTGCTGAGAGAGTGGTCCAACAATTATCAATATATATCATAAAATTTAAATAAATATCTTTCTTATCCAAGAATGTGAAATGGTATCAATACACAATTGGTTATGAGGATGGCAGGGATTGAGCCCACGTTTTAGCGGGCGTAGAATAGGCGGATGGAAGAGTACATCCTCATTCATCTTCAGGCTGAACATCACACGGAGGCGACGATGACTGATCCCTATACGAGGTTCAAGGATGTGTTGAACCAGTGCCTTGAGATGCTTGGTACACGTAGCTTGCAATGGCCACTCCATTGGGTCGTCATGGCACCCAATGGCATGATGCTCAAGGGCAGCTATAACGATGCGGATGAACCACGCCCAGAGTATGCCGACCAGGGCGAGCAGTCTCCTGAAAAATATATGGCCTTCCCCATGCACTATCTATTTGTAGACTCCGTTGGAAAAGGCACGCATATCGTCGTACGCTCCTTTTCCAGCATAGAACTCCTTGGTTGCGGGTGATCCGGACCGATGTTAGGAAACCCGAAGCCTTGATAAGCTAGACTAGCATTTTGAAGCAGAATCCCCACTTGCCCCAAAAGTCCGTCGAAATCAGGAGTTTTGAGGCAAAGCCCCCCTTGGGAGAGGGCTAGGGTGAGGGTCTCCTATGAATTCCTCCCCAGATATCAATCAAATACGTTTGGCGCTCGAACGATTTGGTTATCTCATGGAGCAGCCGCTGTGTCCCTTGATAGAACGCCGAGGAGATCTCGTTACTCCAAACCATGAGTGCCAAGATCCCGATACAGGTATATCGAGAGAGGTCGATATTCACGCCCTAACCAATGTTTCGCTGTATCGCAATACCTTCAATGATATATTCACCTCAACACTTCTGGTGGCCTGCAAAAATAATCACTTCCCTGTGGTCACCCTTGCACACCATAATTACGCTCGATGGATTCCTGTCAATTCCGTTTCAAAGGCAGGCTTCCCGCTCTAAGTCGCACGTTCAGACTCTGTCGAGGATCCGGAGGACATTGAGTGGTTTCTAAAGCTTGGAGACTATCACCACTACTATCGCTCAACAAATATTTCAAGCCAGTACTGCAGAATCCAAGAGAAGAAACAGGGAGAAGCTATCGAATACATTGCAGACCACGGCAATTTGTATGGTGATCTTGACTCATTAGTCAAAGCTGTAGAAGCTGAAACTTTGAATTATAAAAGTGTCGCGATAGAACAATCAAAATTATTAGATGTGGATGTGCAAGAAAGTGATGTAAGATTTCGTTATCGTATATCCTATAATGGTCCTTGCTGGAGAACTGTATGAGTGTCGAAAAGTAAAGAATGGTGTTGATATTCGGCCTGTAAATCATGCGGTTTTTATGAGATGTGTTCAATCGAGAACTGTTAAGGGAGCATTCTTTGTTGATCTTATTCGCGAATCATACCTAAATCGCTACCTCAGATTGATCAAAAAGGAGTTTGAAGAGATTGAAAAGCGCTTGTGGCGTCGTCGGAAATTGCTCAGGAAGAGCGTTGCTAGACAGCTACGCACCTTAGGCTCTAAAACAGAGATCTACTATGCCCTACCAATTCAAACGCGAACCCTTAATGCCCGAGGAAGCCAACCGCCTGGCCAGTACCTACCAGGACGCCCGAGAGAAGCTCGTCGTCTGTCCCCTGCTTGATACCGGCCTTAGAGTGGCCGAGCTTGCCAATCTCAAAAAAGACAACATCGACTGGCAAGGCCATTGTCTGATGGTCTACGGCAAAGGCGGATCCTACGGCTCCAAATCCGAGCGACGCATCATTCCCCTCTCCCCCAGAGTGCAGCCACTCATCGAGGGACACTTTCCCCCGTACCATTCACTCGGTATCACCCCGCGCTCGATTCAACTCCTGGTCAAGCGCGTCGCCAATCGCGCCCGCATCAGCCGCACCGTAAGCCCACATGTCCTGCGCCACACCTTCGCCGTGGCCGCGGTGCAGAAAGGCATCTCTCTCCCCGCGCTCCAACGCCTCCTCGGCCACGACCAGCTTAGCACCACCGAGATCTACCTGAATCTCTCCCCGGAGGATGTGGTGCGGGAATTTAGAAAGAAGTGGTGATCTCCAGCACTATTTTGTGTTTCATGGCTCCTGGATGCCTATCAACGATGAGCCAGTGCTCACATCGCATCATTGATACCAATGTCACGCCCGTTCTTGCTCACGGCGGAGGCGACAAGGAACTGTTGATGTCGCTCGCCGACCACATGGGGACCTGCCAGCAGGTGATGGAGATATCCAGTGGCGAGGAAATGAACGCGCTCCGCCAGCTCCTACTACGGCGCCGTTACCTCAACCTCGAATGGAGGCGTCATGCTCTGCGTCGGTGTTGATTTCGGCACGTCCAATTCGAGTGCGGCGGTCTACGACGGCCGCTCGATCCGCTTGCTCCCGCTGGACCGCGAGGCGTCCGATCCACGCGTGATGCGTTCGCTCGTCTACATCGAACGGTCGGGTAACGTCTGGTTCGGCCAGCAGGCTCTGTCGCGCTACCTGGAGCAGAACACCGGTCGCGCGGTCCGCTATGAGATGCAGCGCGTGGGCGAAGTGACGATGGTGTTCGCCGAGGTCGGAACGATGGTGCAGGATGCGTTTGCGCTCATCGACGTGAGCGAGCCCGGCCGCTTGTTCCAGTCGCTCAAACGCTTCCTCCCGGTAGCGTCCTTCCGGGCGACCAACGTCTTCGGCCTGCACTACACGATCGAAGAGCTCCTGAGCCTGCTCGCCCGAGCGCTGCTTTCGGGGATCCAAGCTGCCCTCGGTCAACCCTTGTCGAGTCTTTCCGTCGGCTGGCCGGTGCGCTTTGCTGAGGATCCTGCGGCGGACGCCCTGGCGCGTCAGCGACTGCGCGAGGCTTGGCGGCTCACCGGGGTCACGGACGTGACCTTCGTCGAAGAGCCGGTCGCCGCGATCCGCCACTTCGCCGTCCGGAACACTCTGGGAGATGCCCGGCACGTCCTCGTGTTCGACTTCGGCGGCGGCACGCTGGACATCTGCGTCGCCAGGCTCTCCCGCGGTGGCGTGCAGACGTTAGCGACCCGAGGGGTGGCCATCGGCGGCGACCTTCTGGACAGTCGCATCGTAGAGACGCAGCTGACGCCGTTGTTCGGCGACGGCGCCGTCCAGCGGTCCACCGGCCTGCCGCTGCCGCGCCACCTGTTCACTCGACTCCGCAGCTGGCAGACCCTCCTCGAGCTGAACACGCCGCAGAACCTGGAGCTGATCCGCAGACTCAAGCACGAGTTCGATCGGCCGGAGCAACTGTCGGCACTCGAAACCCTGGTCGAGAGGAACTACGGGGTAGCGTTCTTCCAGGCGGTGGAAGGCGCCAAGGTCAGTCTTTCGGACCACCTTGAGACGGAGGTGCGCCTCATCAACGCAGACCTCCGTCTACAGCATCCGCTGACGCGCGCCGCCTTCGAATCTACCGTTGGCCCGCAGGTCCGCGCGGCGCGCGGATGCGTTGAGCTGGCGGTCTCGGCGGCCGGCTTGGCCCCGGACGAGATCGACGTAGTGCTCACCACCGGAGGCTCCTCCCGAATCCCGGCTTTTCGACGCATGCTGAGCGAAGCCCTGCCGAGCGCAAGGCTCCAGGAATCCGACCTGTTCACGAGTGTCGCGTCCGGACTCGCCGTGAGCGGCGCTCTCCAGACGGGAGGGAAGTTCAGCTAGGAGGTGCCACCCGCAAACGCGAAATCGGAGATTTTCCTCCAAGCCCTCATCTCCACGACCTCGAAGGGGTGAGCGGCGAACGTTCATCCCCCTCCATCAGAGGCCTTCAAAAAAACCCTGCTGAACACCGCCCCCAAAAGCTTTGATTTCATGCGGGGGTTTTTGTATGAGGGGGCACCACATTGAACCGTGATCACGCTGCCACGGCCATAGCCGGTTGCAGTGCTCGCTTGGGTGGACGGCCCCTGCGCTTGGGTGTCACCCAGGCTGGGAGTGGCACTTGGTAGCGCAGCAGTGCGAGCCTTGTCCACCGATGATGCGTCAGGCCCGCCGCCATCGCGGATGTGCGCCCTTGCCACTTCCAGGGCGCGCCTGGAGGCGCCGTCAACCGGAGGCGTTGATGGAGCCCGCAGAAGTTGTAGCCACAGCCGACCAGCCACATGCCTGCTGTCAGGGCCGCCTCGGTGTGGACGATGGCCCGCCCCCGGCGCACCAGTGCGGCCAGGGCACTGCGGAAGGTGGCGTTCAGCCGCTCGATGTAGGCCGTCTGGATCGCCGTGCCGCTGTGGGTAGCCGCCAGCACTGCCGCAATGGCCTCGGCGGTCCCCCGTAGCACCCGTTGCTTCACGCTTACCACCTGCCGCTGCACGTACCACCTGCCCACCTGGCCCAGGTACAATCCTGGTTCCAGGACCAGGCGCGGACGCCCGCGGCGGACGAGCTTCACCCACAGCTCGTCCGCCTGGACGGGCTGCAGGTCGACACGACCCTGCTGGACCACGTGCTGATGCACCCGCTGGCAGTGCTGGCCCGCGCGTGTCAGCCACGCGGCCATGGTGCGCTCATCGAATCCAAAGGCAGCGACAATAGCCTGGGACGGACAGCCATGGCTCAGCAAGGTCAGGATGAGTGTCACCACATCCGCAGCTTATTTCGGAATCTCGAGACTGCCGCACGCGGGAAATAGCTTTTGACTTCCAACGTCGGGATACGCTAGAGTCGACGCCAATTACCGGCTCTGAGCGCATGTCCGGCAGGCACGAAGGAGGAGCGCAGCGATGCACGCAAGCCAACGCCTGGCTCAAATATATGATTCGGCTGAAGAATTGGCCGAATACCGGCGGCAAAATCCCGTCTCGCTCAGCCGCTTCGAGCAGGCCAAGGCCGTGATCCCCGGCGGGAATACGCGTTTGACGGCGTACTTTGCGCCCTATCCGTTTTACGCCGTGAAAGGGGAGGGCAGCCGGATTTACGATCTGGACGGTAATGTGCGCTTGGATTTTTACAATAATGCCACTTCGCTGATCTTCGGCCATGCCTACCCGCCGGTAGTGGCAGCCATCAGCGACCAGGCTAGCAAGGGTACGGCCTTCGCCATTCCCACGGAGCCAGAGGTAGAGCTCGCACAGCTTTTGACCGCGCGTATTCCCTCGGTCGAGCAGATTCGCTTCACCAATAGCGGCACAGAGGGGGTGCTGTTCGCTATCCGTGCCGCCCGAGTGTTCACCGCGCGGGAGAAGATCGCCAAGTTCGAGGGAGGGTACCACGGCACGGCCGATCACGTTTCCATCAGTGTGACGCCCGACCTCGCGCTCACTGGCGACGCGCACCGCCCCACGCCGGTGCCGGCCTCGGCCGGCATCACGCATAACACGATCGATGACGTGCTCATCCTGCCATTCAATGACCTCGAAGGCACCACTGCCCTCCTGACCGCCCACGGGGATACAGTGGCGGCGGTGCTCGTCGAACCGATGCTGGGCTCGTGCGGCTATGTCCCAGCACAACCCGAGTTCTTGCAAGGGTTGCGCGATCTCACGCAGCGTCTCGGCATCTTGCTGGTCTTCGATGAGGTACAGACGTTCCGTCTGTCATCCGGCGGCGCCCAAACTCTTATGGATATCATGCCCGATCTGACAGTGCTCGGGAAGATCATCGGCGGCGGCCTGCCGGTTGGCGGTGTGGGGGGCAGGAGCGATGTCATGGCCGCCTTTGATGCCACCACGGGCACGCCGCAGATCCCACACGCTGGAACCTTCAACGGCAATCCCATGACCATGCGCGCTGGCCTGGCAACGCTACAGGACTTGGGCCCGGCAACATATGATTGCCTGCATCAGAAGGGCAGCGACTTGCGGTTGCGCCTGCAGACCCTAGGCGCTCGCTATGGGGTCCCTCTACAGGTGACCGGCGCGGGGTCGCTGTTCGGTATCCATTGGAGCGCCGAGCCCGTCACCGACTATCGCAGCTCCGCACGTGCGAATAAATCGTTATCCTACAAATTCTTTCTGCACGCCCTCAATAACCGTATTTTCTTCACCAGCCGCGGCGGTGGCTGTCTGTCGATGCCAATGACGGACACGGAGATGGGGGCATTTCTCGATGTGTTCGAGGGATTTTTGAAGAAGATCACCGCCGGATCGTAGCTCACATGCCGATTCTCGCGCTCCACTCTTCAGCAAGGGCTATTGGTCGGTCCAGACCCGATATTCACCGGGCTGCTCCGCGTCCGTGGTCGGAACGGTGTCGAGTTCTGCAATAGAGGCACCGGGGAATAGACAATTGATGTGCTCCTGCGGGATTCCCAACGCTCGCAATCGTTCTATGGCGTGTTGTATACCTGTGCGTGAGGTGAAAATACCCACCACAGCGATCATAACTATACCTCCTCTCATGAGGTCTCTGTGTCGTCGTCCATACCTGCCCACCAGGCACTGTTGTTCCACCACCCCTGATAACGGCAGAACCTGGCTCACGGCCGACCGGAGATGCTGAGACCGCATCATGGCAACTTCTATGCCGACCGCTGCACTCATCCAAGACAGCATTGCCTTGGAGCCGGGCAAACTGTGCATCGCCACATCGCTGCGAGCTCCCGTTGAGGTTACATAACCAGACAACTCTCACTATGAGAAATCAGCCGAGTCGCCTCTCTCATTTTGAGAGGTATCTATAGCGCAGAGTGCGGTCGAACTCGATCCTGTTGGCAAACGGGTCGCTTCTAGAAATAGGTCGGGGCGAAGGCTATTGCCTGCTCTCAGGACTACTAGGCGTTGTCCATGGCATAAAGCTTGCTCTTCGCTAGACGCTGCCGTGATCGTATGTCCTCTATCTGGTCCAGAATATTATAATATTGTCTTCCTCAGAGGGGTGCCGAGTCTTCAACACCGCCGACGAGGGCTGATGTGCTGGTGAGAATAAGTTTACGAACGGCCTTACGAACAGGGATGTCACCTGTGGCCACCAGAGTTCAAAATCCTTCGCTCATACATATCCTTGGCACCCTGATCCTGATTATTGCCTGTCTGTTTTGGGCAAAGGTCGTGCTCATTCCCATTGCCCTAGCGGTCTTGCTCACCTTCTTGCTGAACCCGATAGTCAGTGCGCTCCACAGCCGCGGGCTGCCCCGGGCGCCGGCCGTGTTAGTGGTGGTAGTGCTGCTCTTCTCTGTGGTGGGAGGCATCGCCTGGACCGTCACACGTCAGCTCGGCATGCTGGCCTATGAGCTCCCGCGCTACCAGGAGAATCTCAAGAACAAGATCAGCGACCTGCGCGAGCTAGGAAAAAGCGGTGTCATCGCACGGGTGCTGACGACCATTAATGAGATTACTGACGAGCTGCAGAGGGACCCACCCCCCCCCTCGGAGCCTCAGGCCGGTGCGAAACTCGAGGCGGCGCCTAATGAGGAATCTGAAAAGCCGGTAGCCGTGGTGGTGCAGACCCCCTCCGTGTTGTGGCAGCTGCCTTCAGTGCTGGAGTCACTGGCAACGGCTGGCCTAGTGATTGTGTTAGTGATCTTCATGCTGATTAGATATGCTGACCTGCGCGCTCGCATACTGTATCTTGCAGGCTATCATCGTTTGACGATTGCGACGAAGGCACTCGACGAAGCCGCTCACCGTATTAGCCGTTATCTCCTCATGCAGTCGATTATCAATGGGAGCTTTGGGATGGCCGTGGGGCTCGGCCTCTTGCTCATCGGCGTGCCGTATGCGATTCTCTGGGGCTTGCTCGCTGCCGTCTTACGATTTATTCCCTACGTCGGTCCCACCATTGCCGCAGTTTTGCCGAGTGCCGTGAGCCTGGCAGCGTTTCCCGGTTGGGGACAACCGTTGCTGGTGATCGGTCTTATTCTGCTCCTGGAACTCGCCAGCAACATGATCATGGAGCCGTTGTTATATGGGCAGAGCGCCGGCGTCTCGGAGGTGGCATTGCTGGTGGCTGTGGCCTTCTGGACGTGGCTGTGGGGGGCCGTAGGGTTGATTTTGGCGACGCCAATGACCGTGTGCATTGGTGTGCTCGGCAAATATATCCCGCAGATAGAATTCATCGGCGTGCTGCTAGGCGATGAGCCGGTCATGGAATTTCCTACCAATTACTATCAGCGCCTAGTAGCCAAGGATCAAGACGAGGCAGCCGCGTTGGTGGAAGAATATCTCGAATCACATCCGCTCGAGACGCTCTACGATGACGTGCTCATCCCCGCCCTGAGGGCGGCGAAGCGGGATCGTCAGCTGGGGACCTTGACCGACGAAGACGTGCACTTCATTATCCAGGCGACGCGGGCGATCGTTGAGGATCTCAGTATGCGCCAGCCGCAACCAGTGACGTCCGCCGCTCCCACGCTGACTCTACCAGCGAGAGAGTTGTCCGTCACGATGCCACCACTCCAGATCCTGGGCTGTCCAGCTTATGATGCCGCCGACGAACTGGCCCTGCTGATGTTACAGCAGGGGCTCGACCCCTCACGATATCGGACAGCGATCATCTCTGCGGAAATGCTCACCGGTGAGGTGCTCTCTGTAGTGGAGCGGCAGCACATCCGGTTGATTTGCGTGGCGGCGCTGCCCCCGGGGGCGTTAGCACCGGTGCGCTATCTCTGCAAACGGCTACGGGCCCGCTTTCCGGACTGCAGGATCGTGGTGGGACGCTGGGGGTCGGGGGAGGAAAGCGATAACCCTCGGGTGCGCTTTCGTGACCTTGGTGCCGATGAGGTGGGGACAACTCTACTCGAGACCCGGAACCAGATTAGTCAGTTGAGCCAGCTCGTTTCTTCCTCCACGTCTTCATCAACGCTGCCGTCTGCATAGATTCTGCGGCGAGGAGCTCAATTGTGAATCCAGGGGCAATACCGAGGTTACTGCAAGAAACGGTCTTCGAATGGTACGCGGATCGCGTGCCACGGTTAGGCGCGGCGCTAGCTTTCTATACGCTATTCTCCCTGGCGCCGCTATTGATGGTCATCATCGCCATCTCTGCCCTGGCGTTCGGGCGCGACATCGCCTCTACCGAGCTCATCCAGCAAATCGAAGCCTTCATCGGGCCAGAGGGCGCGCAGGTAATTCAAGCCACGATCGAAAACACCTCCAGACCGAGTTCGGGCATTGTCGCCACGATCATCGGCCTGGCCACCATGCTTTTCGGTACCACCATTGTGTTTAGTGAACTTCAGGATGCCCTCAATGCGATTTGGAAAGTAGCACCGAAGCCAAGGCGTAGCATGGCGATCGGGCTCATCTGGAGTCGCTTTCTAGCGTTTAGTATGGTCTTGGGGATGAGCATACTGCTCCTCCTGTCAATTATAGCGAATGCCATGCTCAAGGCCATACTGCCGATTTTCGGCACTATGCTACCTAGCCAAGTGAACTGGCTGCAAACCGTCAACTTCGGCTTCGCGTTGGTGACCGTCATCCTGCTCTTCGCCATGGTCTATAAAGTGTTGCCGGATGTCGAAATCGCCTGGGAAGACGTGTTGATCGGCGCCGTGGTCACCGGGGTGTTATTCATGATTGGGAAATTCCTGATCGAGCTGTATCTGCGCTATAGTACGACCGCATTAGTCTATGGCGCCGCTGGCTCTCTAGTGATCCTGCTCATGTGGATCTACTATTCCGCCCAAATTGTGTACTTCGGCGCTGAATTCACCAAAGTCTTTGCCAAGTATAGGGGACATCGGGTCGTCCCAACCGAGAATGTTGCATCGATGACGCAGGAAAGCCTCGTCAAGTGAGGCCTGTAGATCGAGACCGCTGGAACCCATAAGCGGCGACCTTTGGAGGAGTGAATCAGCATGAAGCACCGAACCGCTGCGACCATTCGGCAACCCCGTGAGACGGCTGAGTTGCGCTCCAACCTACCTGCTGGAGAACTAACGGAAGGCGCACGATTGAGCTCTGATGATCTTCCACATGAAGTGGACCCACTGGCAGCCGCCCCGGACGGATCGATGGCAGAAGAGGCATGGGCTGGACTAAATTTCCTTAACCTGGAGCAGCAAACCCTCACAAGGGAAGATATCGACGTGCGGGACCTGAGCGAGCCTGAGGGCCTGATTGGGATTCATTCAGCTGAATTTGAAGAGGAAGAGGAGACTGTCGGAGTTGTAGACCTGGTCCTCATCTACCTACAAGAGGCTGGGGCCATCCCGTTGTTGACCCCTGCCGATGAGACCCGCTTGTCGATCCTGCTGCAAAACGCTAGGGCGCGCCTCGTGGAGATTCTGCGCGCGTGGCTACCGATCGGTCCAGAAGCTGGGACACCCGAGGCTGAGAGGTGGTGGGCCGAGCGTCTTCGGCAAGTCCACGCAGAGATTAGCCGTCTCGATCATGATGTGGCTGGGGTGCAGCGGGACAGCGGATTGTCCAGTGCACAGCTGCGCCAGTTGTGGACCGAACTGCAGCCCTGGCAGCAGGCACTAGAAGAGGCGAGAGCGACGCTTGTCTCAGCGCACCTCCGCTTGGTGGTGACCATCGCGAAGAAGTATACCAACCGGGGCCTACCGCTCTTGGATCTCATCCAGGAGGGCAACCTCGGTTTGCTGCGCGCCGTTGAAACCTTCGATCATCGGCTTGGCTTCCGTGTCAACACGTATGCCAGTTGGTGGATACGCCAGGGAATAAACCGAGCCATTGCTAAGCAAGGACGCGTAGTGCGTCTGCCGGTGCGCATCGAGGAACGTGCAGGACGGGTGAAGCGCACCGCTGAGACGCTGCGCCAGCAGCTGGAGCGTGAGCCGACAATCCAGGAGATGGCCCAGGCATTGGACGTCCGTGCTTCTGAGGTCCACTCTATCGGAGAACAAAATCAAGCGATATTATCGCTGGAGACACTGGTAGCCGAGGCTGGTCGCTTGATGGACTTCATCGCCGATCACACCGCCGCCAATCCAGCTGAGTCGGTGATCCAGGAGGAACTGATCGGCTACCTCAAGAGGGCTTTAAATGAACTCAACCCGCGCGAGCAGTTTATTCTGCGGGCCCGTTTTGGTCTAGAGGATGGCTATATGCGGACGCTTGAGGAGATCGGTCGGGAGCTGCAGCTGACTCGCGAGCGCGTGCGCCAGATTGAGGCGAAAGCCCTGGGCAAGGTGCGCCATTCAGCATACATTCCACAGCTGGCCAGCTTTCTAGAGCATTAAGCGACGGGATCTAGGAGTGTAAGGAGTGCGTTTATCCGCATGTATCGCAGGATCGATAGCGATAAGGCCCTTGACCGGCAAATGATCTGAAGCGATACGCGCCAACGGCTTGGCATGCGCATGTACCTCGATCAAAACCTCCCGCGGCAGGACCCAGATGCGGTCCAAGGCGAAGAGTGGAAGCCAAGACGGAAAGGTGCGTGGCGCAGGAGGTGTGCCGAATCGAGTATAAAACCAACGCAGCGGACGACTCCTGAGGACCCACTCGTTGATGTCTCCCAGCACAATAATAAAGCGGCTTTGCCCCTTAGATAGGGCCTCAAGTATGCGTCTCACCTGATAGCGGCGCTCGGCGGCACGTAGCCCAAGGTGTGTGACAATCACCCGTACAGGTCTGCCCTCGATCATCAGGTCTGCGTCAATAGCCCCACGCGGTTCCCGCCCGGGCACGCTCAGGTCAAGGAGACGGCTGTCGAGCACGTGCCAACTCGTGAGCAGCACATTGCCAAAAGGCCCCGTCTGTCGCTCAATCGTGGGCCCAGCGATAGCCTGCAGGCCGGTGGCTCTCGCCAGGTATTCCATCTGGCTGGATTTTCTCCCATCTTCGGCATCCGTTCCAACCTCCTGAAGGCCGATGAGTTGTGCGTTGAGGCCGCCGAGAACACGCGCAATGCGTGCGACGTCACGGCGACCATCCAGGCCGACGCACTGGTGGATGTTATAGGAAACCGCCGCGAACATACCGCGTGGGAGCGTCGGATTTGTCATCCGGAAGCTGTGCACGTTCCTCCTCATCTGGGGTTGACGGCCCGGCGGCGCCCGCATCAGGTTTTCCGAAATGCCGACGTAACCATGCCATCACCAGCACAAGAGCTACGACTAACACTACGAGAATCATGAAGCTTTCGGCCCTGGGATCTTGGATGGCGCTTTGTAATCGATCCCCGAAAAACGTCATCATGAGAAGGCCTGGAAGCATCCCCAGAAACGTAGCTAGGATGAAATCGCGAAATCGCACCTCGGAAGCGCCCGCCATGATATTGACGATTGTATAGGGGGCCACCGGCAGGATACGCACGATCAGGATGGCAGTCAAGCCATGGCGTGCAAGCCGATGGCTCAGGTGGCTCACATGCCTGCCGGCGAAGCGCCGCATGGTCTCGCGTCCCAGCAGGGAGCCGACGCCATAGGTAATCGCGGCGCTTACCAGGCATCCGAGCAGAGAATAAGCAAAACCGAGGAGTGGTCCAAAGGCCATTGCAGTAGCGATAATCAAGCCCGTGATCGGAGCCACCACCAGTCCCCCTATCGCATAGACGCCGATCACCAGAAGCGGGGTGAACGGATGATCGCGCAGAGGTCTCGCCCCCTCTACAAGCATCGCGGCATCAAGCCAACTCCCCAGGGGAGTCCACTGCCAAGCCGCGGCAAGTGCAACAAGCACGACCAAGAAAATCGCACTGCGCATTAGCCTGCGCCCTCCTAATCGCCGGTTATCCTGCGGAATATATGGCTCGATCAATCGCTCGGGTGCAATCGGGCACTCTGGATCGAGGAGCGTGCCGTTAGGCAGTAGACGGTCGTGCCAGGTTGCTACTTTCGGATCCAATAGCTCGAGCCTGCGCTCGGAACCATTTAAACTCTCGACCGCTGCGATGAGCGATTGCCTTGCCGCTACCCTTTCCGCCACCCACTCCGACGCCACTCCGAGATGCTCACCGAGCAGGCGGTCGCGAAAGTGGGCGATAGCGCCCCCGATGCGGGCATCACCGGCGGCTTCTATAGTCAGATCGCATTCGGTGTCGAGGCCCATGGAGCGATTGGATAGGTTGGATGAACCGACGCGTACGAGCGTATCGTCCACCACGAGAATCTTTGAGTGCACATTGATACAACCATCGCCAAGCTTCAGAACAGCCGGATAGTACACACGTAGACACCCGAAACGATCAGCGGCACGCAGCCGTCTCAGGAGACGCGCCCGTAGCACCGTCATCGTATTCTGCTCTAGCCATCCAGCGCCGTCGCGGGGAAGGATCAGGAGGACTTCCGGCCCACCTGGTTCCGTCAGTCGCTTCTCTAGGGCCTCCGCAATGGCGGTCGAGGTGAAATATTGCGCTTCGATATAAATAGAGCGCTGTGCGGCGGCGATAGCATCCAAGTATAGCGCTTCCACCTCGCGGATCGCGGGATTGCCGTTGTAGGCTGGCTGCGTGCGTGAGATCGCCACACCAACGTTTTCAAGGTCTGGTGACAGGAAACATGGCCACGGATCACTCCCAGGCTGGTGTATGGTGCCGATGTGGCGGCCAGTGGCGCGTCGCCAGCGCTCCCTGGCGAGCTCCCCCAAGGCTGCCGCGGCCTCGCCGTCGACCGCCATTTGAACATCATGCATCGGCGGATATGGTTGACCACGGGGATCCACCCGCCGTCGGTCGTCGGCACTGTGCTCGGGAGTATCCCATCGCCTGATAGCCAGGTCAATCCCTCCGACGAAGGCGAGCGCATCGTCCACCACGACGATCTTCTGGTGGTGTGAGGCCGCGACCGGATGGTGCCCGTCTAGGCGGAGATGTATCTTCCGGTGAGCCGACCAGCCCAGCTTCAACATAGGCAGTGGCTCGCGTTCGAGCGCAAAAACCACGGAGAAGTCCCAATTCAGGATATATACGTGGAGGCGCCGCCGCCGGGAGACCAAAGCATTCAGAAAATGTCCGAGTTCTGCTGGCATCGTGCGCTGCCCATCGTCAGGCATGAGACGGGCCCGACTATCGACGTCCCAACCAACGATGAAAATCGACTCCTGGGCCTGCTCAGCAGCGGCTGCAAACGCAGCAAAATACGCCGCACCATCGATCAGGAAGGAGACCCGTTGGGCGCGGGTGATGCGCCAACAATTGCACCCTTCGGTTAGGATGCGCTGCTCGGCCATAGCCTGTTGAGTGTGCGTTCTCGCCCGCCCTGCCAACATCGTGGCTCACCGCGGCACATCTGGTCTCCCCTGCTTGCGGTCGAACCCCTTCGAGTTCGGCGAAAATGGCCAGAAACTTGTCGACGCGATGGACGCACATATGCCGGCGAAGCATGGTCTCTCGCCCATGCTCGGCTAGCTCATGCGCCATCGCCTCGTCTTAGAAGAGATCTTGCAGGAGGCCCTGCATCTCCGCTGTAATCTGGCGACCCGGGATCGGGGAATAGAGACACAAGTGCGTTGGCCCAGACGCCATAGCACCGTAGGTGCCGCCGCCGTGCCCCGCGAGCTAAGGTGATGTCGGCGAAACAACCCCTACATCGCCGACGCGATACCTACCAGTGATTTCCGACTGGATATGCCTTCCTGAGCAGGGCGATTATGCACCCAGCGATCGTGCGCACCGTGTAATGGCAGCCAGTACCCACGTTGAACACCTGCCTCGCTGCCTCAGGTACTTCCAACGCTAGGCAACAGACCTGGACCACATCCGCGACGCGGACGAAGTCACGCCGCTGATCGCCATACTCTCACAGATTAGGGGGGCTTCTCACAGATAGATAAATAGCACACGAACTTGCACCTATCCTACCTAGTTCGCGGCCTGAGGGAGGTGCGGCCAGTCTCAGGGGCAAGTTTCATACCAAGTAATGCCAGCTCTCCCCTCTCCGGCTGCTAGGCGAAAGTCAGGGCCCGTGGGAACGTCAAGATAGGGGGTCAGACGGCGACCGACCTTGTCTCAAACTGAGAGGCGGAAGTAGCAGATGCTTTGACCTTAGAAACCCTCAAGAGCATAGAGGTGACGGATTTATTGCTCTGGCTGCAGGGCGACATAGAGTGTATTTTCGCCTCGGCGAAGGAGGAAGAGAACAGAATTCATGTCAGTTGTATGGCCGAGGGCCACCCGAAAGTCATGCAGGTTAGTCACCTGCTGTCGGTTGACTTCAAGGATCAGATCACCGGGTCTCAGCCCTGCCTCATCTGCCGGACTGCCCTCGTCGACGTCGGTGACCACTATTGCCTGCATATTGCGTAGGCCCAGCTCTTGGGCGATATCTGACATCAGCTCTTGTACCGTCAGGCCCAACTCTACACCAGGCATAGTATCTTCAGACACCTGAGGCGGCTCCTCTGGCATATCGCCGATGTTAACCTGCACACGGCGCTCCTGCCCCTGGCGAATGAGCTTCACACCGGCTTCGCTCCCAGGCGGTGTATTCGCCACGAAGCGCGGCAGTTCGTGCATGTCCATGATGGGGCGGCCGTTGAACTCCAGGATGACGTCGCCCTCTTGGATACCCGCCCTCGCCCCTGGGCTATCCGGCTGCACGTATGCCACAAGCGCCCCTCGTCGCTGCTCCAAACCGAATGATCGGGCTAGCTCCGGCGCGACTTGTTGCATCTGTATGCCTAGAAAGCCGCGGGTCACCCGGCCTTTCTCCTGCAACTGCGTCAGTACTTCCTTCGCCAGGTTGATGGGGATAGCAAAGTTTATCCCCTGGCCGGTTGCCACGATAGCGGTGTTGATGCCGACCACCTCACCATGGAAGTTGAACAACGGTCCGCCGCTGTTGCCTGGATTAATCGACGCGTCCGTCTGGATGAAGTCGTCGTAGGCGCCCGTGCCAATGATCCGCCCTTTAGCACTGGCAATTCCCGATGTGACTGTCTGCCCCAACCCGAAGGGATTGCCGATGGCGACGACCCACTCGCCCACCCGCAACTTGTCGGAGTCACCCAGTGGCGCCACGGGGAGGTCTCGCTGCGCTTCGATCTTGATCAGCGCTACCTCCGTCTGGGGGTCGCGCCCGACCACCTCGGCATCAAACTCTTCTAAATCCGAGAGAGAGACCTTGATATCGGTGGCATTTTCCACAACATGGTTATTAGTGACGATGTAGCCATGCTTATCGATGATGAATCCCGAGCCTAGGCTATCCTGGCGGACCTCCCGTTGCGCACTGCTGTCACCGAAGAAGCGTTCGAGAAATTCATTCAAGAGATCGCGCTCGCCGGACGGGCGTCGAGGCAGAGCACCACCCATGCCGTGCTGTGGGCCTTTGACGACCTGCGTGGTGCTGATGTTCACCACTGCAGGCTTCAACTGCTCGGCCATGTCGGCGAAATTAGGGCCCTGCAGGCGCGACGTTTGCCTAGACAGAGGTTCAATCCAAAACGCACCCTTCCGTGCTCCAAAGACCATGCTGAGCACTCCGCCTCCACCAGCCCCGATGAGGAGACAGATGAATACAATTATCGCATAGCGCCTGCCGATCGGTGAAAACATGCTCTCCCTCCCCAGGGGTGTAGGCCGATCTGGACACCCTCTAAGGACCGTCGATTACCATCAAGCACCATGACCGCCTATGCCACTACCGCCGGTCCTGCCCACCTAGGGCGCTCTAACGTTCCGTCTACGAGACCTGTGCTCACTGCCTCTTCTGCTTCTCATTGGCTGCCGCCATACGGCGGCGATGCTCCGCGGTCGTCGTCGGTCGTAACTCGCTACCAGTATGGCCGATACGCTGGCCTAATGTCGCTTGGACGACCTCGATCTGGAACTCTGCGTGACCGTCATCGCTCTCCTCTTGCGCCTTCGGCATAGCCAGCACCAATACGCCATTACCATAAGTCGCATTCGTGAGAGGACCATTCACCGGCTGCGGCAGAACGACCTCACGTGTGTAGGGGCCAATTGTCCATTCGGCGACCAGGATATCCTCTTTCTCCTGGCGCGAGCCCCGATAACTGCCATGAAGCGTGATTTTATCACCCGCGATGACGATAGAGATATCTTGAGGTTCTAACCCAGGCATCGGTGCAGCAAGTACGATATGCGCATCGCTCTGGTGAATCTGCACAGGAACCGATTGCGCCGGAGGTGGCGTCTTAGTCATTGATGATACTCCTCTCTACCTTTATGTTGTCTGAATGAGTGTGGCGAATAGCCAACGAATTTCCGCGATTTAAGCTTCCTATGATATACCCCACTAAAAGCGCACTCCCCAACATAATCCATGGGTCTTGATTCACCCGTTCAATAAGATATAGGATGGCTTTGACTCGTTCGATTGTTTCAGCAACCGCGTGATGAATGGGCTTATCACCTTTATCTATTACCGCTGTTTGCTCTTGCATTGTTTTCTTAGCTTGAACCAAATTTTCTATGAGACTGTCGGCTGCTATTTTTGGTCCTGCTATTGTAGTATAAACTCGATTGGCAATCATATCAATCTTTTCACCCATGGCGATTCGGGTTTCATTAATGCTTCTTCTGATCTGAATTTCTTCTTGATCCATCGCGTATCCAGCCTTTCTATAACCCCAGCGGCGGCCATCCTTGCAGGGTACATGTCAAGGACGGCCGCCACTCGCTCACTCGCTGAAGCATTCAAAGCGCAGTGATGCGTGCGCTATGGTCTCAGAGTTTACCCCTACCGGCCAGGGCTGGAGCTCCCTGGGAGTCTTGAACCGGCCCCAGGTTCGCTGGGGGTACGACCACCCGGCATAGATTCCCCAGGTCTTGTCTCTTCTCGTGTGGATCCACGGGGAGCCTGCATTTCTGCAGGCGCATCCTTGGGATTCTGCACCATAAGGAGGTCTCGCGTGGGCTCATCGAGTTGCCCCGTCTGAGGTAGTCCTTGAGCCTTCTGATACTCCTTAATGGCCTCCTTGGTCTGTGCTCCAAGTTGTCCATCCGCGGGACCAGGATTAAAACCAGCCTCTTTCAAGCGCTCTTGCGCCTGCCGGACATCTCCCGGATGCACGTCCGTTTGGCCGCGCCGCTCCTCTTGTCCCATTCGAGTGCCAGAGCCGCTCCCACCGGCTCCCGGCCCACTACCCGTCCCAGGTGTTGATGGCATCATCTGTCCATTCGCCAGCAAAGGCATAGCCAGCATGGCAGACAGCCCTAAGACAAACAAGGTTCGCTTCATCATTCGTGACCTCTGGCCGGAGACCCTGACTGTACGAGGATCCGCCAAGCCATCTAAGGATGGGGTCGTCCCCATCGTGTCTACAGACGACAGACTAACGAGTGTTCCTACTCAACAAGGAACCCCTCTACCCCTGGAAGACCTGTGCCATTCATCTCTATCGACCGCAGGGGGATTCACACTTCTCGAGGGGCACCCAATGTAGTGGCAAGAAGAGTGCCAGGGTCTCTCAGCTGCTGCTTGACGCATTCCCATGCTCGATAGCCCCAGCAGATTGCGAGTTCCCGTCTCCAGTATCTCCCGTCATGAGCCATACGCGCCGGGGTGCGAACACCGATCTCACTCTCGAAATGAGCCGCCCGCCTGCTCGTGCCTTTCGTTTTGAGAAGAGCGCGGGCAGGACATGGCGCCGCCATGGCAAGACACAGCATCGCTGCTCTTATGTCATTTTGATAGCCTTTTGCCACCCCACCACATCACCTTCTTTCACACCATCAGAGACCAGAGCTGCAATCA
>Ga0137403_10001036_pt1 | contig 35248 bp, 27 predicted proteins | sample CZOMad2_1_16fung_FD_122057 | JGI IMG/M metagenome (GOLD analysis project Ga0137403, IMG submission 122057) | Vadose zone soil fungal communities from Angelo Coast Range Reserve, California, USA - CZOMad2_1_16fungal (Hybrid Assembly) | ecosystem: Environmental > Terrestrial > Soil > Vadose zone... | reverse complement strand
CCGAGACCATCAACGCAGACCTGCTGTCGTTCCTGAAATCGTGACGCCACGCTCTCTTTGCCGCACGTCGCGGGCCCTGGGCCCGCGGCGAGGCGGTGCGCGCGCAGCTCGCCCGCGCAGGCGGAAGTAGCGCGATAGCTACGGCATATGCGGACGGGTCAGCGCTCTCGTTCGGCGAAGGTATGACATCAAGTCGAGGAGCGGAACGCGAATCGTATGGCTGACCCGAAATTGCGCCAGCTCGCTGAGTTCGCAAAGGCGATAGACGGTCGCTGTGCTCACCCGAGCAGCTGCGCGACTTGGCGGACGGAAAGAAGCGCCAGTCGCTCCTCGGGCGAGCCCCGATACTGTGAGCTCAAACATTGGACCCAATTTGGACCCAGCCGCGGGAAAACCGGTGCCAAATCGCGATCGGCGAGAAAATCACGTCCGGCATGAACGACTCAAGAAGCGATGGTCTTCGACACGTCACTTTGACAGGGCGGATGGACAGGCTGCACGTGTCGCGGGTGCGGCTCGATACCGAGCTTCTTCATGCGCGCGAGGAGCGTCGTTCGCTTCAGACCGAGCCTTGCCGCGGCGCCATTGGGTCCTCCCACGCGCCCACCGACTTCGCTCAGCGCACGGAGGATCTCGTCACGTCGGGCCTGTTGCAGTGCGTCCCACATGCCTCTCAGAGGCAATGCCTGAACGTTCGGACGTGTCATGCCCGCCTTCGACTCGGGAAGGTCCAGGTCGCCGGTGTCGATCTCGAGGACCGGACCGGGTGAGAGGATGACCGCGCGCTCGACCACGTTCTGGAGCTCGCGGACGTTCCCCGGCCAGGCGTACCGGCACAGCTTGCTCATCGTCGAGGGGGGAATGCCGCCGATCGGTTTGTCCATGCGCCTGGAGAACTCGCCGGCGAAGTGCCGTACTAGAAGCGGAATGTCCTCCGGCCGCTCTCGAAGCGCGGGAACCCGAACTGGAAAGACGTTCAGACGATAGAAGAGATCTGACCGGAAGGTGCCCCGGCCGACCATCGCCCTCAAGTCTTGATTCGTCGCCGCGACCACTCGGGTATCGCTCTGCAGCGTGCGCGATCCACCGAGGCGTTCGAATTTCCTTTCCTGGAGCACGCGAAGCAGTTTCGGCTGCAGTTCGAGCGAGATCTCGCCCACCTCGTCCAGGAAGATGGTTCCGCCGTGCGCCAACTCGAAACGTCCCATCCGTTGAGCGGAGGCGCTGGTGAACGCGCCCTTCTCATGGCCGAAGAGCTCGCTTTCCAGGAGGCCGGCGGGAAGGGCTGCGCAATTGAAGGTGACGAAGGGCCCCGAGCGGCGACCGCTGAGGTCGTGCACGGCCTGAGCCAACGCCTCCTTGCCGGTACCAGTCTCGCCATGGATGATGACGGTGCTGTTGGTCCTGCTCACCATCTCGATGTGCTTTAGCACCCGCCGCAGCGCAGGGCTCCTGCCGATGATCTGCCGGAAGTTGAGCTGATGACGAACCTCGTCCTCGGGATCCGGGTCGGCGATGACCTGCCCGGTCCTGAGATCGACGACCTGTGTGCTCTCTTCGCTCGTGATGGCGTCCATGAAATGCCCTCTCGACGTTGGGTCGGTACGACCGTTCGACCTGGCAAAGTAGGACGCGCCTCGATTCGACCGCGTCACGAAATCGCAGGTTTTTTTTCTGCCACCTCCTCTGTAGTTCGAACTACCGCGATCTGGGTATTTCGCGGGTTCGAATTGCCGTCGTTCCGCGCGGTGGGGACTGCGCCGCAGCAGTCGGCCGCGGTCTGGAGAATCTGCAGGTCCATGCGCCCCAACGCATCGGTCCGAAAGCCTCACTGCTACATGGGGGCGGGGCACGCGCTTTGCATCAGCCGGACTCATGAAGAAACAAGTAGTGATCGTCGGCGGTGGGTTCGGCGGCCTCCGCGCGGCCCGCGCGCTGAAGTCCGTGCCGGTGGACGTGACGCTCTTCGATCGGCGCAACTATCACCTCTTCCAGCCGCTCCTTTATCAAGTTGCTACCGGCTCGCTGTCGCCCGGCGAGATCGCCGCGCCCCTGCGCAGCGTGTTCAGCCGCCAGAAGAACGTGCGCGTATTGCTCGGAGAGGTGGTCGACGTCGATGCCGAGTCGAAACGCGTCGTGCTCGCGGACGGCGCCGACTTTTCGTACGACGCGCTGATCGTCGCCGCCGGCTCGCAGAGCTCCTACTACGGGCACGACGACTGGCGGCAATGGGCCCCGAGCTTGAAGAGCCTCGAAGAGGCTACAACCATCCGGCACAAGATCCTGTACGCATTCGAGGTGGCGGAGCGCCTGTCGGATCCGATTCAGCGGCGCGCCTGGCTGACGTTCGTGATCGTGGGCGCCGGGGCCACTGGCGTGGAGCTGGCGGGAGCCATCGGCGAGATCGCCCGGCAGACTCTCAGGAACGACTTCCGGTCCATTCGCTCCGAGGAGGCGCGAATCATCCTCGTGGACGGAGCGCCTCGCGTGCTGCCCGGGTTTCCGGAGGACCTCTCGCGCAAGGCGCAGGTCGCGCTGGCAAAGCTGGGCGTGCAGGTTGAGATCGGCGTCTTGGTCGAAAAAATCGACAAGGAAGGACTGGTGTTCGCGGCCCCGAACGGCGCCGGCAGAGATCGCCTCGACGCCCGGACCGTGATCTGGGCAGGAGGCGTGGCGGTACCCGCCTTCGCGAAGACCCTCGCGAAGCGGATGAACGCCGCGGTCGACAAGACGGGCAGGATCATGGTGAACCCGGATCTCACCGTCCCCGATCACCCGGACGTCTTCGTGATCGGAGACCTCGCGGTGGCGTCGGGCCCGAATGGCAAGCCCCTCCCGTGTGTGGCGCAGGTAGCCATGCAGCAAGGGACGTATGCGGCGAAGGTCATCGTGCGCCGGCTGCGAGGCGAGAAGGCGCCTTCGCCGTTCAGGTACCTGGACAAGGGAAGCCTTGCCGTGATCGGTCGAGCCGCCGCCGTCGCGGACGCGTTCGGACTCCACCTGTCCGGATTGCCGGCTTGGCTCATCTGGGCGCTGATCCACCTGATGTACATCGTTCAGTTCCAGAGCCGTCTGGTGGTGTTCCTCAAGTGGGCCATCCAGGATCTGACCTTCAACCGAAGCTCCCGGCTCATCACCGGCGAGGCTGCTTCGGACTTCAAGTTCGATCGGGAGGTCGCGCGGGGAACCGCTGCGTTCCCGGCCACGCGCTCTCCTCATGAAGCGACGGCGCAGGTCCCGGCGGACGCGCTCCCTGCTCCGGGTCGATTCCCGTGAACAGCAACGTCCCGCGCTTCTCTTCCGGGACGCCCGAACTGGGCCGCCGCCGGGACGGATCGTCGCGCCAACGGCGCGGATCGTCCGCTGCTTCCGCCCGCAAATCCGCTATGCCCTTCCCAGGAGCGTCTTCGCGGCCGCCACCACGCGCTCCGGCTGAAAGCCGAACTTCTTCTGCAGCTCCTTGAGCGGCGCTGACGCTCCGAACGTCTTCATCCCAATCACCTGGCCGCTCGGCCCGACATATCGATCCCATCCGAACGTGGACGCCTGCTCGATCGCGATTCGCGCCTTTACCTCCGGCGGGAGCACCGCGTCGCGGTACTCCCGCGTCTGCTGCTCGAAGATCTCCCACGACGGCATGGAGACGACGCGCGAGCGGATCCCCTCGGCGGTGAGCTCCTCGTGCGACTCCACCGCGAGGCTCAGCTCACTTCCCGAGGCGATGAGGATCACCTCGGGATTTCCACCCTGCGTGTCCGCCAGCACGTACGCGCCACGCGCGACGCCCGTCGCCGGCGCGTAGACGCGGCGATCCAGCGTCGGCAACGGCTGCCGCGAAAGCGCGAGCACGGCCGGCTGGTGGCGGAGCTGCATCACGTACCGATATGCCTCCACCACCTCGTTGGCGTCGCCGGGCCGCAGCGTGATGAGCCCGGGGATGGCGCGCAGCGATGCGAGATGCTCGATCGGCTGGTGCGTCGGGCCGTCCTCGCCGTCCCCCATGGCGTCGTGCGTGAAGACGAGGAGGGTCGGCAGCTCCATCAGCGCCGAGAGCCGGATGGCCGGGCGCGCGTAGTCGCTGAAGATGAAGAACGTCGCCCCGAACGGCCGCAGCTTCGAGAGCGACATGCCGTTGACCGCCGCCGCCATCGCGTGCTCGCGGATGCCGAAATGCAGATTCTTGCCGCCAGGGCTCCCGGCCTGGAAGTGTCCCGCGCCCTCGTACGTCAGCGTCGTTTTGTTCGAGGGGCCGAGATCCGCGGAGCCTCCCAAGAACCACGGGATGCTCTGCGCGAGCGCGTTCAGCACCTTGCCGGAGGCGTCCCGGCCCGCGATGCCCTTTGCGTCGGCCGCGAAGACGGGCAGGTTGCGGTCCCACCCTTCCGGCAAGTCCCGCCGCTGCATCTGATCGATCTCCCGCGCCAGCTCGGGATGCTCCGATCGGTACGACGCGAAGATCGCCGTCCATTTGCTCCGGGCCGCCGCGCCGCGCGCTCCGATGCCGGCTGCGAAGTGCTCGCGGACGCCGTCGGGCACCAGGAACTGCGCATCCTCCGGCCAGCCGTAGCTGCGCTTGACCAGGCGACATTCCTCCTCGCCGAGCGGCTCGCCGTGGGCCGCCGCGGTGTCGTGCTTGTTCGGGGACCCGTAGCCGATGTGGCTGTCGAGGACGATGAGCGTGGGACGACCCTTGGTCTCCCGGAAGGTGCCCAAGGCTTGCTCGATGCGATCGAGATCGTTGGCGTCGCCGACGCGCAGGACGTTCCATCCGTATCCCTGGAACCGGGCGGCGACATCCTCCGTGAAGGCGAGGCTCGTCGATCCCTCGATGGTGATGTGGTTGTTGTCGAAGACCCAGCAGAGGTTGTCGAGGCCCAGATGGCCAGCCAGCGAGGCAGCCTCCGACCCGATGCCCTCCATCAGGCAGCCGTCGCCGACCACGGTGTAGATGTCGTAGTCGAAGATCGGGAAGCCTGCTTTGTTGTAGCGGTGGGCTAGCCACTTGCGGGCGATGGCCATACCCACGCTGGTCGCGGCGCCTTGCCCGAGCGGGCCGGTCGTGGTCTCGACGCCGGAGACCCAGTGGTACTCGGGGTGCCCGGGCGCCTTGCTTCCGATCTGGCGAAAGCGGCGGATGTCCTCGAGCGACACCGAAGGCTGCCCGAGCCGCTCGTATTCCGCATTCACCGCCTTGGTCCCGGTCAGATGCAGCACCGACCAGAGCAGCATCGAGGCGTGGCCGTTGGAGAGGACGAACCGATCGCGATTGGCCCAGATCGGATCGTCCGGATCGAAGCGCATCACGCGATTCCACATCGTGTAGACGAGCGGCGCCAGCGCCATGGGCGTGCCGGGATGGCCCGACTTTGCTTGCTGGACCGCATCGATCGAGAGCGTGCGGATGGTATTGACCGACAACTGGTCGAGGCTCACGTCGGTCATCCGCTCGGCTGCGTTGGTCATGGGTTCGTCCTCGTGAATAGCCGCTCCAACGACGCCACCTTGCCCAGGCGGCGCAGGTGTCGCGGGGACTGGCTGAACTCGGCAGAGAGGAACGTCTGCACCAGGTCCCAGGCGACTTCCGGCCCCACCGTGGGGCCCCCGATGCAGATGACGTTCATGTGATCGTCCTCGACCGCCTGCTTCGCGGAAAAGTGGTCGTGGATCAGCGCGGCACGAATACCCGGCACCTTGTCGGCGCAGACTGCGGCGCCCGCGCCGCTGCCGCACACCGCGACTCCACGCTCGACCGTTCCCGCGGCCACCGCCCGCGCGAGGGGAGCCACGAAGTCCGGATAGTCGTCGTCCGGGTTCAGCGTGTTCGCGCCGAAATCGACGACCTCATGGCCGGCCTCGCGCAGGCGCGCGACCAGATCCTCTTTCAAGCCAAATCCACCGTGATCGGTGGCGATGCCCACGCGCATGCCGGTGTCGCGTCTCACTGTGCCCTCACTTTCGGGTCCTGCCAGCCACCGGGAGGAGCGACTCGCGAGTCGACCTCTTTCGGCCCCCAGGTGCCTGGCTCGTATTCGTGGGCGGGCGGGGCGTCCTTCACCAAGGGGTCTACGATTCGCCACGCCTCTTCGACATAGTCCTCCCGCGCGAACAGAGTGCGATCGCCGTGCATCGCGTCTCCGAGGACCCGCTCGTACGCATCCATCTCGTCGGCCCGAGGGAGTTGGGTGCCCACCATTTCCGCGGTCTGGCTGACCGTCTCCTCTCCCGGCGCGATCACGTTGGCGCCAATGGCGAGCGTCACCTCGGGACTGATGCGGAAGCGGCAGTAATTCGAATCCACCCGCATGCCTTGGTAGACCGGGGGCGGCCGGCGGAGCCGGACGACGACCTCCGTGCACGTCACCGGCAGGGACTTTCCGGCCCGGATGTAGAAGGGGACGCCCTGCCAGCGCCAGGAATCGATCTGCAGCCGCAAGGCGATGAACGTCTCCACCTTGGAGTCCGCCGCAACCCCGTTCTCCGAGCGATAACCGCGAAACTGCCCGCGCACGACGTCGTTCGCGCTCAGGGCGGGGATCGCCTTCAAGACCTTCACCTTCTCGTCGCGGATCGATTCGCTGTCGGTCCTGACAGGAGGCTCCATGGCGAGATTGCTCAGGACCTGAAAGAGATGGTTCTGCACCACGTCGCGCACGGTGCCGGTCTGGTCGTAGAACGCGCCGCGGCCCTGGATGCCGAAATCCTCGGCCATGGTGATCTGCACGCTCTCGATGTGGTTCCGGTCCCAGAAAGACGCCATGAAGGGATTCGCGAACCGGAAGAAGAGCATGTGATGCACCGGCCGCTTCCCTAGATAGTGGTCGATGCGGAAGATCGCCTCCTCTGCGAAGGAGCCGAGCAGGGTGCGGTTGAGCGACTGCGCCGAGGCGAGGTCGTTGCCGAAGGGCTTTTCGACGATGACCCGGGCCCCCTTGGCGCAGCCCGAATGGGCCAGCTGCTCGACCACCGGCCCGAACAGCGCCGGCGGAATGGCGAGGTAATGCGCGGGCCGCTGGGCCCGGCCCAGCTGCTCACGAAGATTCGCGAACGTGGCCGGGTCGCGATAGTCGCCGTCGACGTAACGCAAGAGACGGCACAGCTTGTCGAATGCCGAGGCATCGAGTCCACCGTGCTTCGTCACGCTGTCGCGCGCGCGGGCGCGAAGCTCGTCGAGCCCCCAGCCCGCCTTCGCGACCCCGACGACCGGCACGTCGAGGTGTCCTCGCTTCACCATGGCCTGCAGCGCCGGGAAGATCTTCTTGTACGCGAGGTCGCCGGTCGCGCCGAAGAAGACCAGGGCGTCGGAGTGTTCGCTCATCGCGAGGCCCGATCGTTGCCGGTTTTCTCGAGGTGTCCGCCGAACGCGAACCGCATGGCGGACAGGACCCTGTTTTCGAAATCGGCTTCGCCGCGCGAGCTGAAGCGCTGGTAGAGCGCGGCCGAGAGCACCGGCGCCGGCACTCCCTCGTCGATGGCAGCGCTGATCGTCCACCGCCCCTCGCCCGAATCGGAGACCTGGCCCGCGAATCCGGACAGCGCGGGATCCTTGACCAACGCCGCTGCCGTCAGATCGAGGAGCCACGAGGCGACTACGCTCCCGCGCCGCCAGACTTCGGCGATGTCGCGAAGGTTGAGGTCGTACTGGTAGTGCTCGGGGTTTCGCAGCGGCGTGGTCTCGGCGTCGACGGTGCGCGAGCTCTTTCCGGCGTTGGCGTTGCGCAGGATGCTCAGCCCCTCGGCGTAGGCAGCCATCAGGCCGTACTCGATTCCGTTGTGCACCATCTTGACGAAGTGGCCGGCGCCGTTCGGCCCGCAGTGCAGATAGCCCTGCTCGGCGGTGCCGCCGATGGCCTCGCGTCCGGGAGTGCGGGGAGCGTCGCCTTGGCCCGGCGCGAGCCGCGCGAAGATCGGGTCGAGGTGCTTCACCACGGCGGCCTCGCAGCCGATCATCAGGCAATAGCCGCGCTCGCGTCCCCAAACGCCGCCGCTGGTCCCGACGTCGACGTAGTGGATGCCCTTCTCGTTGAGATCCTTCGCGCGCCGGATGTCGTCGACGTAGTAGGAATTTCCGCCGTCGATGAGGATGTCGCCGGCAGCGAGGTGCGGCAGCAGGTCCTGGATCGTCGCGTCTACCGCGGCGGCGGGGACCATGAGCCAGACGGCTCGTGGCGTCTCCAGCTTCTTCACCAGGTCCGCGATCGAGGTGGCCCCGACGGCCTTGGCCTTCGTCAGCTCCTCGACCGCCTTCGCCGACCTGTCGAAGACCACGCACCGGTGGCCGCCCGCGATGAGCCGCAAAGCCATGTTGGCGCCCATGCGGCCGAGTCCGATCATTCCGATTTGCATAGTTCGTTCCTTTGGAAAGTGGATTGCATGGCGAGCTCCGCTTCGTCTTCTCCGTGATTCAGTGCCGATCGCAAGCGTTTCATGGCCGTCCGGTGCAGATTGTCGTTGCCCTCCCAATGGACGAGAAACGAATCGGAGCCCGCCGCGGCAAACCCTTCGAGAAAAAGGTCCGGATCCGAGACCATCAGATGCATCTCGAGGGGCAGTTCCGTGACCCGCCGAAGCGACCCGACGATGGCCGCGCCCATCGAGAGATTCGGCACGAAGTGCCCATCCATCACGTCCACGTGGATCCGATCGGCCCCAGCTTGCGCCGCCTCCGCGACCTGCTCGCCCAGGCGCGCGAAGTCAGCGGAGAGGATCGAAGGGGCAATTCTGACTTTGACGGTGCTCACGTGTTGGACGCCTCGAAGATGCTCTGAATGGACGCGTTCAGCACCGCGTCGTATTCGGCGTCGGATTGCTGGGCCGACAGCCCCTCCAGGAGCGCCCGCGAAAAGCTCGCCACGACGCCGTGGTTCCTTCGCAAGCGCCTGTTGCCTTCTTCCCGTGTGTAGCCGCCCGACAGCGCAAGCACCCTCACGACCTTGGGATGGCCGATGAATTCGGCATAGAGGTCGTCCTTCTCCGGCAACGTGATCTTGAGCATGACCAACTGGCTCGCCGGCAGCCGGTCTAGCTCCTCGAGGATGGCCGCCTTGAGCCACTCTTCGGCTTTGGCTTTTTCCGGGCAGTGGATGTCCACTTCTGGCTCGACGATCGGGACCAGGCCCGCGGCGATGATCTGCCGGGCTGCTTCGAATTGCTGGGCCGCGATCTCCTTGATGCCCGTTCGGTTGGCCTGCTTGACGAACGAGCGCATCTTGGTTCCGAGGATGCCTTTCGTTTTGGCCTTGTCGAGCAGCGCGGCGAGCCCCGGCATCGGCTTCATCAGCTGGACGCCGCCCTTCTCCGCCGAGAGGCCCTTGTCCACTTTCAGTAAGGGCACGACCCGTCTTACGTTCCACAGATAGTCCGCGGTGGGCCGCCCCTCGATGTCCCTGTCCATCGTGTTCTCGAAGAGGATGGCAGCAAGGATCCGCTCCCCGGTGAAGGAGGGGCTGGTGATGATGCGCGTGCGCATCTGGTGCACGAGCGCGAACATCTCCTCGTCGTTGGACCACGCCCCTTCCTTGATTCCGTAAGCGCGCAATGCGCCGGGCGTGCTGCCGCCGCTCTGATCCAGGGCCGCGACGAACCCCGGACGGGTTTTCAGCTGCCCCAGCTGTTCTTCGAAGCTCATCGCCGCGCGTCCTTGCGCTTGCGGTAGCGGCGGATGAGGTTGTTCGTGGAGCTGTCGTGTCGAAGCGCCGGTTCGGCCTCGCTCTCGATCTCCGGGATGATGCGCTGGGCGAGCTGCTTGCCCAGCTCGACTCCCCATTGATCGAAGGAGTCGACGTCCCAGATCACTCCCTGGGTGAACACGCTATGCTCGTAGAGCGCGACCAGCTTGCCGAGCGTCTCCGGCGTCAGGCGCTCGGCGACGATCGTGTTCGAGGGACGGTTGCCGCGGAAGACGCGGTGCGGAACGAGGCCGTCCGCCGTCCCCTCAGCCTTGACTTGCTCGCGCGTCTTGCCGAAGGCGAGCGCCTCGGTCTGCGCGAACACGTTCGCGAGCAGCATGTCGTGGTGCCGGCCGAGCGGGTTCAGCGTCTGATTGAAGGCGATGAAGTCGCAAGGGATGAGGCGCGTCCCTTGATGGATCAGCTGGTAGAAGGAGTGCTGCCCGTTGGTGCCCGGTTCACCCCAGTAGATGGGCCCGGTCGCGAAATTGACCTCGGTCCCTTCGCGGGTGACGTGCTTGCCGTTGCTCTCCATCGTCAATTGCTGCAGGTACGCGGGAAAGCGCTTCAGGTACTGCTCGTAGGGCATGACCCCGATCGTCTCCGCCCCGAAGAAGTCCGTGTACCAGACGGTCAATAGACCCAGGAGCACGGGCAGGTTTTGCTCGAACGGGGCGGTGCGGAAGTGCTCGTCCATCTGGCGGAAGCCATCGAGCATGGCGCGGAAGTGTTCCGGGCCGACGGCGATCATCGTTGAGAGGCCGATCGCCGAGTCCATCGAGTAGCGGCCGCCGACCCAGTCCCAGAATCCGAACATGTTCGCCGTGTCGATCCCGAACTCCGACACCTTCTTGGCGTTCGTGGAGACCGCGACGAAGTGCTTGGCCACCGCCTTGGCGTCGCCGCCGAGTCCCGTGAGCAGCCACTGCCGCGCGCTCTGGGCGTTGGTCATCGTCTCCAGCGTCGTGAAGGTCTTCGACGAGGCGATGAAGAGCGTCTCGGCCGGATCGAGGTCGCGGGTCGCTTCAGCCAGATCGGTCCCGTCGACGTTCGACACGAAGCGGAACGTCATTGCGCGGTCGCTGTAGTGCCGGAGCGCTTCGTAGGCCATCACGGGCCCGAGATCCGAGCCGCCGATACCGATGTTGACGACGTTGCGGATCCGCTTGCCGGTGTGCCCCTTCCAGGCGCCGCTCCGCACCCGGTTGGCGAAATCGCTCATCGCGTCGAGCACCGCGTGGACGTCGGGAACCACGTTCTTCCCATCGACGGTGATCGAAGCTCCCCGCGGCGCGCGCAGGGCGACGTGCAAGACGGCGCGGTCTTCGGTAACGTTGATCTTGTCACCGCGGAACATCGCGTCGATCCGCCCGCGCAGATCGGCCTCCGCGGCCAACCCGCGCAAAAGCGCGAGTGTCTCGTCCGTGACCCGGTTCTTCGAGTAGTCGAGGAAGATGCCGGCCGCCTCCGCGGTCAGCCGCTCGCCGCGTGTGGCGTCGTCGGCGAAGAGGGTCCGCAGGTGTACCTCCCGGACTTTCTCCTGGTGAGCCTGCAGTGCCTTCCACGAGGGGCGCGCGGTGATAAGCGTTCGTGTCATTGTTCTTTCCTTTCGAATCAGCTCGCCCTGTCCAAGGCGGCGGTTTTAGAGGCGATCACGTCCATCAGCTCGGTCCAGGAGCCGACGAAGGATTTGGCGCCCTCGTCCTGGAGCCTGGTGGCGAGGGCGTCCACGTCGACGCCGGCGGCGGCAAACCGGGCCAGCACTTCCTCGCTGTCGCCGCCGTCGGCGGTGAGGACGCCGCCAAGCGATCCGTGATCGGCGAGGGCCTTCAAAGTGCCCTCGGGCATCGTGTTCACCGTGAAGGGCGCGGCGAGCGACTTCACGTAGAGGACGTCCGACGCGCCGGGATCCTTGGTGCCCGTGCTGGCCCACAACAGGCGCTGCGGACGGGCCCCCTCGTTGAAGACGCGCTGCCAGCGCGGAGAGCCCAGGAGCGTGCGGTACGCCTTGTACGTCTTCTTCGCGATGGCGATGCCGAGCTCATTGCGCAGCGCCGCGGGCACCTTGTCCTTCACGGCCGTGTCCCAGCGGCTGATGAACACCGAGGCCACCGAGCCGACTTCGGGATCCATCCCGGCATCCACGCGCCGCTCGATCCCGCGCACGAAAGCTTCGGCCGCGGCCAGGTATTGCTGGTGCGAGAAGAGCAGCGTCACGTTGATGGGAATGCCGGCGAAGATCGCCTCCTCGATGGCAGGCAGGCCCTCCTTCGTGCCCGGGATCTTGATGAAGAGGTTGGGCCGGCCGGCGCGCGCGTGCAGGGCTTTCGCTGCGGCGAGTGTGCTGGCCGTGTCGTGGGCCAGGACCGGCGAGACTTCCAGGGACACCCAGCCGTCCACCCCGTGCGTGCGATCCCAGATCGGACGGAAAAGATCGGCGGCCCGGGTCACGTCCTCGATCGCCAGCTCGAAGAAGAGGTCCTCACCCGACTTTCCTTCCTTCGCCTTCTTCCGGATTGCGGCGTCGTAGGACGAGCTGTTCTTGATGGCGTGGTCGAAGATGGTCGGGTTGGACGTGAGACCTGTGACCGACAGGTCGCTGATGTAACGCTTCAGCGTCCCGCTCTGCAGCAGGTCGCGCGTGATGTTGTCGAGCCAGAGGCTCTGCCCCTCGCCGTGAAGCGTTTCGGTGACTTTCATCTTCTCTCCTTGGTCATGACGCGGCCGCCATCGAACTGCCGGTCGGCGTTCTTTGCGCATCGGCCGCTCGGGCCGAGGCGCGGGTCAACTCTTGGAGCGACTGGAATGCCGGCGCGGCCAGCATTTCGTCCGTCGAGCGCCAGCGCCAGTTGCCCTCGGCGCTGCCGGGCTGGTTCATCCGCGCTTCCTTGCCCAGGTTGAGGACGTCCTGCAGCGGCGCCATCGCGAGCGCAGCCACCGACGACCAGAGAACACGCAGCAGGGCAGGGGACGCGTCCGCGCTGGTGCCACCCGGGCGTTTCAGGTAGCGCCACAGGTTGCCGCGCGCGGTGTCCGGCAGATCCTCGTACCACCCACGCGTGGTCGGATTGTCGTGCGTGCCCGTGTACCCGACCGCGTTGGGCTGGTAGTTGTCGGGCAGGTGCGGGTTGTCGGAATGGCCGTCGAAGGCGAACTGCAGGACGCGCGTCCCGGGGAGATGAAACTCGTCGCGCAGAGCGCTCACGTCCGGCGTGATGATCCCCAGGTCCTCCGCGAAGAACGGAAGGCCGCCCAATTCCCTCTGCAGGGCGTTGAAGAATCGGGCGCCTGGGCCCGGTTGCCACTCGCCGGTTTGCGCCGTGGGCGCCGCGAAGGGGACGTGCCAGGCCGCCGAGAATCCGCGGAAGTGATCGAGGCGGATCGCGTCGACGTGCGCGAGCAAGGCCCGGACGCGGTCGATGCAAAAGCCATAGCCGCGCGCGGAAAGCGCGTCCCAGTCGTAGATGGGATTGCCCCAGAGTTGCCCCTGGGCGCTGAAGTAGTCCGGCGGCACGCCGGCGACCACGCGCGGCCGGCGCTGGTCGTCGAGCAGGAAGAGCTCCGGATTGGCCCACACGTCGCTCGAGTCCGGGGAGACGAAAAAGGGCAGATCGCCGATCAAACGCACGCCTCGAGCGCGGGCGTGTTCCTTCAGGCGCGCGCCTTGGCGGAACAAGAGGAACTGGCTGAAGCGGACCTGGTCGACTCCTCTCGCGAGATCCCGGCGGGCCCGATCGAGCGCGGCAGGGTTCCGCCGGACGAGCTCCGCCGGCCAATCGAGATACGGCGCGCCTCCGTGCCTCTCCTTGAGCGCGCGGAACAAGGCGTAATCGTCCAACCAGTGGGCCTGCGTCTGGCCGAACTCCTCGAACGCAGGCTGCAAGTCCGCGCGCAGGCCGGCACTGAAGTTCCTCCACGCTGCCTCGAGCAATGAGTGCTTGAAGCGCTTGACGGCGTCGAAATCGACTTTCGTCGGCGGAAACGAGTGGTCCGCGCAGTCGCTGGCGCGGACGAGCCCGTCCTCGATCAGCCAGTCGGGGCTGATCAAGAGCGCGTTGCCGGCGAACGAGGACAGGGCCTGGTACGGCGAATCCCCATAACCCGTCGGCCCCAAAGGGAGGGCCTGCCAATAGGTCTGTCCCGCCTGGTGAAGCCGGTCGATCCACGCAATAGCCGAAGGGCCCATGTCGCCGATTCCATACGGCGAAGGCAGCGAGGTGACGTGCAGCAAAACGCCGGAGGCGCGGTAGCTCGCGGGGAACGGGGGCAGGCTCATTTCGAGCCCCCGATCGCGGTGTCGACCAGGCCCTGGGCCTCGTTCAGGAGGGCGTCGAGGTGCGATGCACTCCTGAAGCTCTCCGCGTAGATCTTGTAGACGCTCTCGGTCCCCGACGGGCGGGCAGCGAACCATCCGCTCGCGGTCACGATCTTGAGGCCGTCGATCGGCGCACCATTGCCTCTTGCCTTGGTCTGCTTGGCGGTGATCGGATCGCCTGCGAGCGTCTCTTTGCGGACGGCCTCGGGCGAGACCGTCTTGAGCCGCGCCTTCTGCTCGGCGGAAGCCGGCGCGTCGATGCGCGTGTAATACGACGTGCCGAGCTCGGCCTCGAGCGCCTTGTAGTGCTCGCCCGGATCCGTCCCCGTGGCAGCGGTCATCTCCGCCGCCAGGAGATCCATGATCACGCCGTCCTTGTCGGTCGCCCAGACGGTCGCGTCGCGCCGCAGGAAGCTCGCGCCGGCGCTCTCTTCACCCCCGAAACAGCAGGAGCCGTCGAAGAGGCCCGGCACGAACCATTTGAAACCGACCGGCACTTCGTACAGCCGGCGGCCCAGCTTCTCGACGACGCGATCGATCATGCTGCTGCTGACGACCGTCTTGCCGACCGCGGCGTGCGCCGGCCAGCGTGGCCGATGCGTGAGCAGGTAGTGGATGGCGACCGTCAGGTAGTGGTTCGGGTTCAAGAGTCCTGCGGAGCGCGTCACCACGCCGTGCCGGTCTGCGTCGGCATCGTTGGCCACGACGACCCGGAACTTGTCCTTGAGGGCAACCACCCGCGCCATCGCGTACGGGCTCGACGGATCCGTGCGGATCTTGCCGTCGTGATCGACCGTCATGAACGAGAACGTCGGATCGATCTCCGGATTCACCACGGCGATGGAGATCCCGTGGACCGCTCCAATCGCTTCCCAGACGGGCTTCGACGCGCCGCCCAGCGGGTCCACGCCCAACTCGAGTCCGGCCTCGCGAATGACGTCCATGTCCACCACGTTCCCGAGATCGCGGACGTACGGCAGGACGAAGTCCAGCTCGTGAGTGGTCGACTTCCTCAACGCGGTCGCGAACGGCACGCGCTTGACGCCGGCGTTTCCCGCCCGCAACAGCTCGTTCGCGCGGTCCTGGATCCACCTCGTCGCCTCGACGTCGGCAGGTCCTCCGTTGGGCGGGTCATACTTGAAGCCCCCATCCTCGGGCGGATTGTGCGAAGGCGTGATGACGATCCCGTCCGCGAAGTGCGCCTTGCGGCCCCGGTTATATGTGAGGATCGCCCAGGAGATCACGGGCGTAGGCGTGACACCGCCGTCGCGCTGGACGATCGTTTCGACGTCGTTGGCGGCCAGCACTTCGAGCGCGGTCCTCTGGGCCGGCTCGGAGAGGCCGTGCGTGTCCTTGCCCATGTGCAGCGGACCATTGATCCCGTGAGCGCCGCGGTACTCGCAGATCGCCTGCGTGATGGCCCCGATGTGCGCCTCGGTGAACGAGCCGCGCAGCGAGGAGCCGCGGTGTCCGCTGGTGCCGAAGCTGACGAGCTGTGCCGGATCGGATGGATCGGGCTTTCGGCGGTAGTAGTCGCGCTCGAGCCGCGCGAGATCGACGAGGATCGATCTCGGGGCCGGTTTGCCGGCCATTGCAGACAGCGCATTCGACGGGTCGTGAGCCATCGCGCGCTCCCTCACTCGACCGGACAAGGGCTGACGCGCCAGATGTCGGCCGCGTACTCGGAGATGGTGCGGTCGCTCGAGAACTTCCCGGAGCTGGCCACGTTGAGGATTGACTTGCGCGCCCACGCATCCCGATCGGCATAGAGCGCGCACAAGCCGCGGTCGGCCTCGAGGTACGAGGCGAGGTCGGCCAGGTGCATGTAATGGTCTTGCGTCAAAAGCGCGCTGCGCAGCGGATCGAACACGCCGGGTTCGCCGCGGCTGAAGTGATCGGAAAAAATGAGGTCCAGCGCCGCGCGGGTCTCCGGCTGATTGTCGTAATGCCAGCCCGGGTTGTACCAGGAGCGGCTGTCGGCCACCTGCTCCGCGGTCAGGCCGAAGAGGAAGAAGTTCTCCTCACCGGCTTCCTCGGCCATCTCGATGGTGGCGCCGTCGCGCGTGCCGATCGTCAGCGCGCCGTTCATCATGAACTTCATGTTGCTCGTGCCGCTCGCCTCGTATCCGGCCGTCGAGATCTGGTTGGAGACGTCGCTCGCGGGGATCAGCCGCTCGGCCAGCGAGACGCAGTACTCGGGCAAGAAGACCACCTTGAGCCGTCCCCGCACCGCCGGATCGGTATCGATGGTAGCGGCCAGGTTGTTGAGGAACTTGATGATCAACTTCGCCAGGCGGTACGCAGGCGCGGCCTTGCCACCGAACAGGAACGTCCGAGGCGCCATCTCGACGTTCGGGTTTTCCCGCAGCCGGTTGTAAAGGACCACGATCCGCAAGGCATTCAGGAGCTGCCGCTTGTATTCGTGGATGCGCTTGATCTGGCTGTCGAAGATCGAGTTCGGATCGATCCGTTCTCCGACGCTCGTTCGCAGCCACCCGGCGAAGGCGGTCTTCGCCGCCTGCTTCGTCTGCTGGAACGCGTCGCGGAAACCTGCGTCGTCGGCGAGCGGCCTGAGCCTCTGCAGCTGATCGAGGTCCGAGATCCAGTCGGCGCCGATCGCTTCGGTAATGGTCGTTGCGAGCGAAGGGTTGGCGAGCAACAGCCACCGGCGTGGCGTGACGCCGTTGGTCTTGTTGCCGAAGCGCTCAGGGAAAGCCTCCGCCAGGTCCCGCACGGTCAACGAACGCAAGAGCGCGGAGTGGATGGCCGCCACGCCGTTCGTGCTGTGCGAGCCGACGATGGCGAGATTGGCCATGCGGACGTGCTTGTTCGGGCCTTCTTCGATGACGCTCGCGCGTTCGACGCGGCCCTCGTCTCCGGGGAAGCGGCGCCGGACGCCGTCGAGCAGCCGCCGGTTGATCTCGAAGACAATCTCGAGGTGGCGCGGGAGCAGCTTCTCGAACCAGTCGAGTGGCCATTTTTCCAGCGCCTCGGGCAACAGCGTGTGATTCGTGTAGGCGAGCGTCCGCTCGGTGAGGTCCCAGGCCTGATCCCATCCGAGGTGCGCGTCGTCGAGCAAGATTCGCATCAGCTCGGGGACGGCGACGGCCGGGTGGGTGTCGTTGAGCTGGATGGCGACCTTTTCCGGAAGGGCGCTCCAGTCGGCGCTGCCGCGCCGGAACCGCCGGATCAGATCGGCGAGCGAGGACGCGACCAGGAAGTACTCCTGCACGAATCGCAATCCTTGCCCTTGGCTCGTGCTGTCGTCGGGGTACAGAACGCGAGTGAGAGACTCGGCCGCGAGCGTCTTCGCCAGGGCGCCCACGAAGTCGCCGTGACTGAAGGTCTGGAAATCGAACGATTCGGGAGCGGCCGCCGCCCAGAGGCGAAGGGTGTTGATGGTCTTGCCGCCGTGCCCGACGACGGGCCGATCGTAGGGAATCCCGATCAGCTTGGATGGGCGGCCAATGATCGGGCGTAGCTCTCCTCCCCCGACCTCGAACGAGCAGTTCAGGTTGATCTCGACCTTCTCCTCGGGGCGCGCGACTTCCCAGGGATCGGGACGGCGGAGCCAGTTGTCGGGCTGCTCGCGCTGCCAGCCGTGTTCGATGGACTGCCGGAACATCCCGTACTCGTACCGGAGCCCGTATCCCATGGCCGGCAACTGCATGGTGGCCATCGAATCGAGGAAGCACGCGGCCAGACGGCCCAGCCCGCCATTTCCCAGGCCGGCGTCCGGTTCCTCCTCCAGGAGGCCGAACCAGTCGAGGGACTTCTGCCTGACGGCGTCGCGCGCGACGGGACCGAGCAAGAGATTCGTGATGTTGTTCGTCAACGATCGGCCGATGAGGAACTCCATCGAGAGGTAGTAGACGCGTTTGGGGTTCTCGCGCGCGTACGTCTGCTCGGTGCGGACCCATCGCTGCGAGAGGATGTCCCGGACGGAACGCGCGACGGCCTCATAGCGCTCGCGCGCACCAGTCGAGTCGGGATCGGTGACGTTGTCGAAGAGCAGGTGCCGCTCGTAGAACGCATCGGCGGTGCCAGTCAGCTCGATCCGGCCGCCGTATTGCCGCCGCAGCGCCTCGGGATCGTCGGTGGGCGTCGTTGCTCGAAGGATGGCGGCCTGTCTCGCGCTCATGTGGTCTCCCGGTTGCGCGCGTGCTGCTTGTCGCCGCGCCGCTCGTGATGCATTTCGCCCCAGAGCCAAATGACCGGCTCGGATCGATCGCGCTCGTCGCCCATCTCGCTCAGGCTCGCCGTGCCGAGCACGAAGTACCGGCCCGCACCCGGATCGAGCCCGAGCCAGCGCGCTGCGAACATCCGCAGGAAATGCCCGCTGGAAAAAAGCAGCACATCACCGCCGATCGCCTGCACCCGCCGAATAACGCGGCCGGCCCGTGTTGCAACCTCTTCCGGCGATTCTCCACCGGGACAGCCGTCGCGGAACAACTGCCAGCTGGGGCGCTCGGCATGGATCTCGGCGGTGGTGCGGCCCTCAACGCCCGTGTGCTGATGAGAGATCGTCCAGGCGGTCTGACCGTGCCTGGCCAGGCACACGACGGGGAGTCGCTCCGTCGCGGCAGCTTGTGGGAGGCGCGTGTGCTGTGCGGCTGTCAAACGCATCGACACTTGTTGCGGACTCCTTCGACTGCTCGAGTCACGATCGACCGATGGAGCGAGCTTGCTGCACGAATCATGCCTCTTCCGCGAAACGAGACGCGAGACCCGATTGGGGCGAGAGCATCCGGATCGTGCTGACCGTCGCCGGAAGCAGATACGCGATCGTCACCCAGAACCACATCAGGGCGCCTGCGAGCTCCTGATCCTGCAGGGCGGTCAAACCGAAGGTCGCGTGGACGAGGTGATGCGACGGATAGACCACGCGCCCGCAGAAGGAGAGAAAGGCGGAGAGAGCGTCGCAAGGCAGGGTCGCGAGGAACAGATAGAGCGGGGCGAAAGAAACTGAAAACGTCGCTGAGCCGCGGCTCGGGTGCATCACGGGCCACCAGAAGAGAAGCCCACCGAGGAGGAACGTGACGTGCTGGATCAGGTGCCACGAGCTCGACGCCATGCTCAGCGCGTGCGCCGGCGGGACGTGCCACGCGATGACTACGCCCGTGCCGGCCAACCAGCACACGATCGGATGTGTCAGCGAGCGTCCGATCCGGACGGCCGGCGCGGATCCGAGGGGCCAGACCGATGCGCGGCGGATCGGCAGCGGCAGGGCGCGCAGGAACGCGGCTCCCGGGCTTCCCAGCAAGAAAAGCGGAGCAGCGATCGTCATCAAGAGGAGATGCTGCAGCATGTGGAACGTGAGCAGCTGGTGATCGAGCGTCGAAAGCGGAGAGCCGATCACGATCCAGAGGACGAGCAGTCCGCCGAGGAAAACAGAAGGCTTGCAGCCCGCCGCGCGTTCCGGGTAGCAGCGTCGAAAGCGCCGCAATCCGCGCAGGTAGAACAGGGCCGTCCCGGCGACGGCAACCGTCACCGCGATCGACGTGGACCACGGCGCCGTCGCCAATTGGTGAAGGCCGCCGTCCATCTTCGACCTACGGCGGCGTGCCGGCAATGGCGGCTCGCGAAGCGTCGCGCGCCGGCGCCTGCCCCGCGGGGTGCAGCGTCTCGAGGAAGGCCACCAGGGCGGTCGTCTCCGCGGGGCTCAAGTTCTTGCCATAGGCCGGCATGTTGCCGCCGCCCTGCACCACCTGGCGGATGAGCTGATCCTGTGTGAGCCTCACGGCGATTCCGTCGAGCGCGGGGCCCCGCTCCCCACCAGCGCCGTCGAGCGCGTGGCAGTTGCGGCATTGCTTGAGCTGCAACACCAGCGCGCCGTGTCTCTCCAGGGCGGTGCGGCCCTTCAGATACCGATCAGGGATCGGCTCTCCGCTCCACGCGTCCATCTGCGGGCTCCACGGCGTGTGCGCACCGAGATGCGTGAGAGCGCCGAGCGAGACGGCGGCGAGCAACACCGTCAGCACCGCGATCGGTCTGCGCTTCCAGCTTTTCTCGCCTTCGCCGGAGAAGAAGGGGAGGGCGATGAGCACGACGAGGCCGATCGCCGGACCGATGAGGAGGATCGGCGTTTCCGCCGCGGGCGGCAGGAACGAGAGCAGCGCATAGAGCCACCAGAAGAAGAAATCGGGATGCGGGGAGGTCTGGATGATGGTGGGGTCGGGCTGGCCGCCTGGGCCGAAGGGGCCGAGGAGGACCGCGCAAGCGACGATCGCGAGGAGAACGAATCCGGAGAAGACGATGTCCTTCCAGACGGCTGCGGGCACGAAGGGGATGCCCTCGCGCTGTGTAAGCTCGTGGTACTCGGCGAGATAGGTCGCGCGGCGCACAATTCGTCCAGGCATCGGCCACTCGTTGATTCCCAGCTTGATGACGAGGAGCAGGTGCAGGCCGACGAACGCGATGAGCAGGCCAGGAACGACAAACACGTGCAGCGCGAAGAAGCGCGACAGCGTCGCGCCGGCGATGATCGGACCGCCCAAGAGGAGCTTCACCAGCGTGGGGCCCATCAGCGGGACCCGGCTGGCGATCGAGGCGCCGATTCCCAATCCCCAGTAAGCGTCCTGATCGAATCGGAGCACCTGGCCGGTGAAGGCCATTCCCAGCGTCGTGAGCAAGAGCAGGATGCCGACGATCCAGGTCAGCTCCCTGGGGAACTTGTAGGCCCCGAAGAGGAAGACCTGGACCATGTGGATGAGGACGATCCCGAGCATGAAGTTCGAGCCCCAGCCGTGCAGCGCCCGGATGAACCAGCCCGCCGCGACCTGGTGGTTGAGCATCTGCAAGCTGTTCCAGGCTTCGCCCGCCGACGGCACGTAGAGGATGGCGAGAAGGATTCCGGTCACCACCTGCAAGCCGAAGACGGTCAACGCGGCGCTGCCGAACACGTAGAACCAACTCGAGGTCTGGCGCGGCACCGGATGCGCCATCGTTTCCATCAGCGGCTTGCCGATCTGCAGGCGATCGTCGAACCACCGGCCGATCTTCGTCAGGACGGACACGACGGCCTCCTCACCGAGAGGGTGGCCAGGGCTCCCGGCGTAGGCATGTCGCCGGCCTCGACAAAGAGACTGCCCCCCTCGATCTTGTAGCGCTGCTCGAACAGCCCCCGCTCCGGCGGACCGGAGGCTCGCGCGCCGTCGGCGTAGTAGGCGCCACCGTGGCAAGGACACATGAAGAGGTTGGATTGCGGGAACCAGCGGACCGGACAGCCGAGATGCGCGCAGTTGACGGCAAAGACCTGGAACCGTGCGCCGTCGATGTTCCGTACCCAGCAGGCGATGGTGGCCGTTTCTCCGTCGGAGGGCCTCACCACCGGATTCCGGTACGTCGCGAAGCGCGTCTCTCCCGCCGGGAAGTTCGCCACGCTACCGAGCGAGACCCAGGACCGATAGCCCGGCTTCCGCTCCCGAGAGAGGGGAGAGAGGAGGTAGCGCACGACGGGCACCGCCAGCACCACGCCGACGATCCCGTTGAGCAGCAGTCCGGCCTTGAGGAAGAACCCTCGGCGCGAAGGCCGTTCAGGCGAGCTCATTGGCGTACCCCCACCGCGGTCCGGGCCGCTGGATTCGGATAAGGCTGTCCGGCGATTTCCGGCCGCTGGGCGGCGAGCCACGCCACCACGTCGGAGACGTCCGCGGCCGACATCGGCTTGCCGGGCGCGTTCCCGCGGAAGTCCGGAGCGCCCGACTCCGGCCGTCCGACGATGACGGTCGTTCGCAAGGACTGGTTGCTCACCAGCGCCAGATACGAACCGTCGACGATCGACGAGGCTCGATCGCTTCCCTCGCCGCTCATGCCATGGCACGACGCGCAGTACGTCGAGTAGACGCCCGCGCCGCGCTTTGCATCGCCGCCGTCGTGCGCTGCATAGGGCGGTAGCTCGACTCCCCGGGCTCCGTCCGGCTTTGCCCAGCGCGCACGAATGCCCGCAACGATCGCGTCGATCTGCTGATCGGCCAGCATTCCGCCGGCGCTCTGCGCGAACGCCGGCATCGGCGTTCCGGGAACTCCGTTGCGGACGACGCGACGGATCGTGGCGTCGTCGGCGATCGCCAGATAGAGCGGATCGCCGAGCGATTGAGCCGCTCCACCTTTTCCCTCGCCGCCGTGGCATCCCGCGCAGTTCGCCCCGAAGAGCACGGCGAACGAAGTCACCTTGTCGGGGCGGGTGACTTGTGAGTCCGGCGAAGGCTGCCCGGGGGCGCCGTCGCGGATTCCGCAACCAGAGACGATCAGCGCGATCCCGGCGATGAATCCAGATTCGATCTTCATCGCTTCTCTTCCTCTCCGGCCTCGTCCTCGAGGCCGGGAGCCTCGATCCCTGCGCGGATGGCGAACGGTGCGCCTTGCCACGTCCGGATACGTTCCTGCCGGATGACGATCAGCCCGGCGACGAGCCCGAATCCGATCTGCGAGACCACGAACCAGAGCCAGTCCACGCGTTCGTTGAGCACGGGATTGATGAGGCCGATGAAGCTGTGCAAGAGGGCAGTCCAGAGAAGGGGGACGGTGAAGCCCGCGAGGAGAACGGGCCGGCGCGGGAAGATCGGCAAGAGCGCCCCGTACAGAAGTCCGACCAGGAGCGAGCCCAACCCGTGGATGACGAAAGCGATGGCGAACGCGCTCGCCTGGAAGCGTGCGATCTGCGCCGTCGTCTGCATGACCCCGGCGGGGTAGAAGCCGGCGGCCAACAGGTTGATCGGGTACCAGATACCGGTGCCGCTGACGATGCCGTAGAGGCTGGCGATGATCGCCATCACCGCGCCGCCGGCGAGCCCGCCTTTGATCCCGGCCGAGATCGGATAGATCTCGACCGGCAGCCAGGCCCGGCGAGTCTCATGCAAGACGTGGAAATGGACGACCTCGCGGCGCAACGTCACGGCCGGCCGAGGTTGCGGCTCCGTCGCCACTTCCTCCTGTGCCTCGCGCGGGAGCACCGCGCGAAGCCAGCCGACGGCGCCCCCGACGGCCGCGACCGCGCCGAGAACGCTGACGGCCGCGCTCGTCGCGAGGCCGGCGAAGACCAGGCTCAGGCCAAATGCCAGAACCATCGGCCAGGCGGTCGGAGCGGGAACGGCGATGGTGCCCGCCGGGGTCTCTGCTTCGATTTGCGAATGCGCTTCGGCTGCCATGTTGTCCTTCTCTCAGCGACCGACGACGTAGACGACGAGAAAAACGGCGACCCAGACGACGTCCACGAAGTGCCAGTAGAGGGAGACGACGTCGACCGAAGCGGCGTGCTCCTTCTTGACGTGTCCGAAGAAGGCGAAGAGCGAGACGGTCGCGAGCGCCAGAAGGCCCGCAGTCACGTGGAACGCGTGCAGGCCGACCAGCGAGTAGTACGTCGTTCCGAACAGATTCGTCCGGATGGTCAGGCCTTCGTCCACGATGAGGTGCCGCCACTCCAGTCCCGTGCCGGCGAGGAACAGCGCTCCGAGGACCAACGTGGCGAGCCAAAAGCCGGCGAAGGAACCCACCTCTCCGCGCTTCAGGGCCAAGACCGCGCGATGGATCGTCCAACTGCTCGAAAGCAGGCAGATGGAGAAGAAGATCGGCGCGTGCAGGATCGCAGGCGTCGGTCCGCTCGGGCTCTTGCCCACGTAGAACAGATAGGCGACGACGAAGATGACGAAGATCGCCGACTCCGCGCCGATCAAGCAAAACATACCGACCCGTCCTCGCGACGGAAGGGTCCACGCGATTGCGGTAGCGGGGGCGCTCATTCGTACTTCCAGTCCGGGTCCTCGGGGTGCTTGAGGTCCCAGAGAGGCCGGCGGCTCTTCACCAGCGGGATCGATGCGAAGTTGTATTCAGGCGGCGGCGAGGTGGTCGACCACTCCAACGTCCACGCATCCCAGGGATCGCTCCCTGCCGACCTGCCGCGCAGATACGACCGGACCAGGTTGACGACGAACACCAGGATTGCAGCAGCCTGGAAGAGGGCGCCGATCGAAACGATCACGTTCCAGACGGCCCACCCGCGCCCCGGCTCGTAGGTGTAGATGCGGCGGGGCATCCCGAGCAGTCCGGGAACGTGCATGAAATCGAAGGTGAGGTGGAAGCCGACGACGAAGAGCCAGAAGTGCCACTTCGCCAGCGTCTCGCTGTACATCCGCCCGGTCGCCTTGGGGAACCAGTAATAAAAGGCGGCGAAGACGGCGAAGAGGATGCCGCCGACGATGACATAATGGAAATGCGCCACCACGAAGTACGAGCCGGCCAGCTGCCAGGTCAGGGCCGCCGAGGCGAGCATGACACCGGTCAGCCCCGCGATGAGGAACTGGAAGAGGAAGCCGATGGCGAACAGCATCGGGGCCTTGAAGTAGATCTTTCCGCCCCAGATGGTGGCGAGCCAATTGAAGATCTTGATCCCGGTGGGGACGGCGATGGCCATGGTGGTGATGGTGAAGAAGACGTTGCTGCCCGCGCTCATGCCGACGCTGAACATGTGGTGGGCCCACACGCTGCAGCTGATGAACCCGATGGCGAGCGTCGCCGCGACCATGACCGGATAGCCGAAGATGGCCTTGCGCGAGAAGACGGGAACGATCTCGGAGATGAACGCGTACGCCGGGAGGACCAGCACGTAGACTTCCGGGTGCCCGAAGACCCAGAAGAAGTGCATCCAGATCACCGCCGAGCCTCCTGCTTGCGTATCGAAGAAGTGCCCCCCGAGGTAGCGGTCGACGAGCAACATGATTTGCGCGGCGGTGAGCGGACCGATCGCGAGGATCACCAGGCTGGCCATCGTCAGGCCCAGCCAGGCGAGCAGCGGCATCTTGGCGAGGGTCATTCCCGGGCAGCGCAGGCTGATGATGGTGGCGATGAGGTTGACCGCGGTCCCGATGCTGCCGAAGCCCGACACCAGGACGGACAGCGTCCAGTAGTCGGTGCTGTGACCAGGGGAGAACGTCTTCGCGGTCAGAGGCGCGTAAGCCCACCACCCCACGTCTGGAGCGGTTCCCGCGCCATACAATCCGTAGCCACCGACGAGACTGTAGTGGAGGAGCAATCCGCCGCACGCCGTGAGCCAGAAGCTGAACGCGTTCAGGCGCGGGAACGCCATGTCCCGGGCGCCAATCATCAGCGGCACGAGGTAGTTCGTGAACCCGAACATGATCGGCATGGCGACGAAGAAGATCATCGTCGTGCCGTGCATGGTGAACAGCCGGTTGAAGGTCTGCGGCGAGACGAAGTCGTTGAGCGGCCGGCTGAGCTGGATGCGCATGAGGCTGGCTTCGACTCCGCCGACCCCCAGGAAGATCAACGCGTACACGATGTAGAGGGAGCCGATGCGCTTGTGATCGACGGTCGTCACCCACTCGTGAAGCCTGTCCAGAAGAGGCCGCGATGTGACCCGGGGAGAAGGCCAACTCAAGGTATCGGTCGTCGACACGTGCATTTCTCCTCGGTGCTCATCGGAGGCTCGCCAGGTACGCGGTGACCGCGTTGAGCTGCTGATCGGTCAACCCCATCGGCGGCATCAGGGAGCCGGGCTTGAAATCGTCGGGGCGCTGAATCCAGCGGCGCAGGTTCTCGGACGTGTTCGCGGCCACTCCCGAAGCGAGGGTGTCGCGGCTCATCAAGTGCGTCAGGTCGGGACCGAACCGCCCGTTCGCCGCCGTTCCTGCCACCGCATGACAGTTGATGCAGGCGGTACGCTCGAAGACCTTCCGCCCTTCCGCGAACGACTCGTCCGCTCGCGCTCCCGCGGCCTGTTCATTGATCCAGCGATCGAAGTCCTGGCGGGTCTGGGCGTAGACGCGCAGGAGCATCAACGCGTGCTGCGTCCCGCAGTACTGCGCGCATTGGCCGAGATAGACCCCGGTTTCGAGCGGCTGGATCCACATCTTGTTGGGGTGGTTGGGAATGAGATCCGTCTTGCCCGCCAGGCGAGGCACCCAGAAGCTATGATCGGTATCCGCGGACAGGAGCGTGAGGAAGGTCGGTTCGCCGACCGGTACGTGCAGCTCGTTTGCCGTGACGACGTTCAGGCCCGGGTACCGGAACTCCCACCAGAACTGGTGGCCGACGACCGTCACCGCGAGCGCGCCTTTCGGCTGCGGAGCTTCCTGGACGCCGAAGATCGCCCGCGCCGTGGCGAGGAACAGGACGAGCACGATGATGACCGGAGTGATCGTCCAGGCCAGTTCCACCTGCGTGCTGCCGTAGACCTGGGCGGGCTCGCGGCCGTCGTCGTTCCTTCGCTTGCGGAACTTCACCACCGCGTAGACGAGCAAGCCGCTGACGATGACGAAGATGACGGCGACGATCGCCAGGATCATCATCGACAGATCGAAAATCGATTGGGCGGGCGTGGAGAGCGGCGCGAAGATGTTCGTCGGACTCAGTGGCGACGGGGTGGCTTGTGCCAATGACATCGACATTTATGACACCCCTGCTACGGCGGCTGGTGACGCGCCTCACGAGCTCGCTCACGATCCCGAAGGGCTCCACTGCAACGGCCGTGCCCGGCTGCGCGCAACTGGCGGCGGCCTGCAGGCTCCATCTTGACGTGCGATCGCGTGAAGATTTCCCGCTGGCATGCGTCCTGCTCGAGCTGCCGCCATGATCATCTCGGTATTGCCCGATGCGGGCGCACTGGGCCGGGTTGCGGCCGAGCAATTCCTGGAGTTGGCGCAGGCTGCGGTCCTCGCGCGCGGCCGGTTCACTGTTGCGCTGGCCGGCGGCAGCACGCCGCGGCGGATGTACGAAATCCTGGCGGGGCCGGCGTTCCGGCACCGCGTGGACTGCCCATCCTCAATCGCGCGCGCGAGATCCGGGTGCTCGTCGCCGGCGCGGACAAGTCGGTCACGCTCCGCGCAGTCCTGCAGGGACCGCATGAACCGGAGCGTATGCCCGTCCAACTCATCAAGCCGGAGAACGGCCGGATGATCTGGCTGGTCGACGAGGCCGCCGCGAGCGGTCTCGAGACAGCAGTGGTCGCGGGAGCCGCGAGATGACGCTCCTGGCCGGTGACGTGGGCGGGACCAAGACTGTGCTGGCGCTCGTCGAGCCCGGCGCAGACGTGTTGACGGTGGTGCGGCAGGGCACTCTCCACAGCACTGAGTTTGCGACCTTCGAGGCGGCTGTCGCGCGGTTTCTGGACGATGGACCGAAGGTGAGCATCGACGGCGCGTGCTTCGGCGTCGCGGGCCCGGTCGTGGGCGGCCATGTCAAGACGACGAACCTGCCCTGGGACATGGACGAGGCGCGGCTCGCCGCGGCGATTCCCGCGAGGCGCGTGCGTCTCCTGAACGATCTCGTCGCGATGGGGGAGGGCATGCTCGCGCTGCTCCCTGCGTCATTCCAGACCATCCAGACGGGCGAGCCGCGCGGCGGCACCATGGCGCTCATCGCCGCGGGAACGGGACTCGGCGAAGCCGTGCTCTTCTGGGACGGGAAGCGGCATATCGTCGTCAGCTCGGAGGGCGGCCACGTGGATTTCGCGCCGCGGACCGATCTGGAAGCCGACCTGCTTCGGTTCCTGCAAAACGAGTTCGGCCACGTGAGCTACGAGCGCGTGGTCTCCGGGCCGGGATTGTTCAACGTCTACCGGTTCCTTCGCAGCAGAGACGGGGCTTCGGAGCCTGCATGGATTCGCGATCGGCTGGCGAACGGCGATCCCAGCGCCGTGATCTCCGAAGCCGGCCTTCTGGGCGAGCACGCGCTCTGTGTCCAGGCCCTCGACATGTTCGTCTCGATCTACGGGGCCGAAGCGGGCAACCTCGCACTCAAGTCTCTCGCGGTCTCCGGCGTCGTCATCGGCGGCGGAATCGGTCCCAAGATCCGCAAGAAGCTCTGCAGCCGCATCTTCCGCGAGGCATTCTGCGACAAGGGTCGTTTCTCGGGACTGATGGCCTCGATCCCGGTGCGGCTCGCCCTCGAGCCGAACGCGCCGCTTCTGGGCGCCGCCAGAGTCGCAGCATCTTTCTAGCGGATCAGGGCGTTGCCGGATGGCAACGCCCCTCGACGATCCCTCAGCCCTGCATCTGCTCGAGCGTCTTGCCTCGGGTCTCGCGGACGGCAATCCACACGAAAGGCAGCGAGATCGAGGCGGCCAGAGCGTAGAGTCCGTACGTGCTGGCGAGACCAGCCACCTTCACCAGAGGCAGGAAGGTGACGGTGACCGCGAAATTGGTCACCCAGTTGGTCGCGCCAGAGACCGCGAGGGCGGCGCCGCGCATCCGGTTGGGAAACATCTCGCCGAGCAGTACCCACATCACCGGCCCCCACGAGATGGCGAAGGCGATGACATACAGGTTGGCTGCGACCAGGCCCATCACCGCGGCCCCGTGGGTGAGCAGCGGCTTCCCGTTCGCTCCGAGTCCCGCCGCGCCGAACACGATGGCCATGGCGGCCAAGGTCACCGCCATGCCGGCCGAGCCCACGAGCAGCAGCGGTTTGCGGCCCGCGCGATCGACGAGCGCGATGGCCGGAATCGTCGCCAGGATGTTGATCAGGCCGGTGAGAAGATTGATGCGCAAGGCCCACTGCTCCGTCGCGCCGGCCGCCTTCCACAGGACCTCGCCGTAATAGAAGATGATGTTGATACCCACGAGCTGCTGGAAGGTGGCCAGCCCCATTCCAATCCAGACGACCGAGGCGACGCGGCGCGTGCCGGGAACGAGTACGTCCGACAACTGGCGCCGGTGCTCGCCACGCAGGCTCTGCTCGACCTGATGAGTCAGAGCCTCGGCATCCCCGCCGATTCGAGCGAAAATGCGGAGGGCGTCGTCCCGTTTGCCGTTGGCGACGAGGAAGCGCGGCGACTCGGGGATGAACAAGACGCCGACGAGAAATGCGAGCGACGGCACTACCTCCATCCAGAACATCCAGCGCCAGGCCGGTTGCCCGAGCCAGAGAGTCGCGCCGGCTCCACCGGCGAGCCTGGCGATGACGTCGTTGCTCAAGAAGGCGCTGAACAGTCCCAGGACGATGGCCATCTGCTGTAGCGAAGCGAGCCGGCCGCGGACTTGCGACGGGGCCACCTCCGAGATGTACATCGGGGCCAGCACGCTGGCGGCGCCGATGGCCAGACCACCCACAAGCCGCGACGCGATGAAGAATCCCGGCGAGTCGGAGAAGCCGGTGCCGATCGCGCTGATGAGAAAGATGACAGCATTCAGCAGCATCGTCGGGCGCCGGCCGTAACGGTCGGCGATCGTCCCCGCGACGAAAGCGCCCACCGCGCAGCCGACCAGCACCGAGGCGACGGCAAAGCCGGTGGTCGCGGCTCGGGTGCCGAAGGTATGCGCCAACGCGTCGACGGTCCCGTTGATGACGCCGCTGTCGAAACCGAACAGAAAGCCGCCGACGGCCGCCACGGAGCTGAGCGCGATGACGTAAGTCCAGCGATCGGGGTCGGTTCCGACCTGCACCACCGCCGTGGCACCTGCGAGCTGCACGTCGCCGGTCATATCCGTCCCCATTCCTCGTACGAATTCATCCACGGCCGAGCTCCTTTTTCAGAAGGGCAGTGCTCCTCAAAAGTTGATCCCGCCTTGGAGTCCGCACACGAATGCGTCGCCGATCTGGCCCGTCCCACCGGGCCGGATGACGTACTGCAGGTCGGGTTGGACGGACAGCGCGTCGCCGAAAAACCGCAACCGGTAGGTCAGCTCGAGCGCGACCTCGTGTTGCTGCACTCCGACGGTGGGATCCGACTGCTGAGCGCGCCGCTGAGAGTCCTGCAAGTCATTGCTGAACTGACCGTAAACCACGCCGAAGCCGGCCACGTCCGTCGCACGCGAGGGGAACAGGCCGCGCGCGAGGAGGCCCGCGGTGGCGAAGAACGGCATCTTGCTCACCGATTGGTCCGGAGAGACGAGGAGGGATCCAGTGACTCCGAAGCCGCGGCTGCTGCCGGGTTCGCCGAAGCGCACCAGCACCTGGTCGAACAGCCCGTAGATACCCCAGTTGCCTCGAGAGACGCCCGGCGGCTGACCACGCGCCACCGTGTTGAAGTTGGTGTACTGGCCATGGTCGTACCAGAAACCCGCCTTGTAGTTGCCGACCAGACCGGAATTCCCGGGCAGGCCGTTGACCTGGTACCCGACCTCGGCAATCGCGAAGAGCGGACCGTTCAACGACCAGTCCGCGCCGTGATGCGCGTTGTCGCGGATGGTGGGGTCGCCGTTGTACACGCCACCGATCAGGTAGGTCCGCTCGGTCGGTTTCACTTTGACGAGCCCGCCCCAACTGGCATTGGGGTAGGCCGTCATGCCCGGAGCGTTGAAGAAGACGCCGACGGGATTGCCGTCGAAACCGTTCTGGACGAACACGTAGTCGTAGGGGGAAACGAGGAAATCGTCGCCGGCAGCGATGCGGCCGACCCGGAATTCGACGCGGTCGCCGAAGAGCCGCTGCCGATACGCCACATCGACGATTCGGTAGGTCTCGCCTCCGAAGACCTGCTGCACGGTAAAGACGTTGCCGATGTCGTTTTTGGAGAGGCTGGAGCCGAAGCGCTCCGAGAAGGAGATCTCGAACGAGCCGCCATCGAGCCCGACGAGCTTGTGAAGATCGAAAAGAAAGTCGACGCCCAGGTTGTTGGCTGCCGTGAAGCCGAGCTGCGCACCGCCGGTCGGATTGCCGAGAGCGTCAATGACGAAAGTCAACGTGGGGGTGACACCGTGATCCTCCAGCCAGGTGCGTGCTCCAAACCAGTCTCCCACCAAGTGAGCGCGCGGCAGCAAGAGTTGAAACGGCGTATCCGCCAGGGCGCGTGCGCTGACAGGTGGCTCTGGCCCCTCCTCGGCGTGGGCGGGGGAGGTCCAGCCGAGGATGACCAGAACGGTGACAGCGAGGCAACTCCTCCGGTGAAGGTCCATTTTGTGATCGCTCGGTGGATGGCGTTTCGGAGCGCGACCAGTGCAATGTCGGTGCCGTCGGCCGCGCCTTCGCCACGCTCCCGCAATCGCAGCTACATCGCGATGTCGCCATACAGCCGTCCCTCGGCCGCTGCCACCTCGGCGCGCCGGATGTCGAGGTTGGCGCGGGCCTGCGCCGCCGAGCTCTGGGCCTGGAAGAGCCGATTGTCCGCATCGGTGAGGTCGAGGGAGGTGGCGACGCCCTCGCGGAACGAAACGTCGCTCTGTTGCTGGGCGCGTTTGGCCACCCGGACCTGGGCCTCGCTCTGTTCGAGCACCGCCTGCGCCGCAACGAGGTTCTCCACTGCCCCCTGCCACGCGGCTTTCGCTTGAGCGCGAGCCGAGGCGAGGGTTGCCAGCGACTGCCGCAGTCTGGCTTCGTCCTCGTGCTTTCGCGTGTAGCGCGCGCCACGATCGTACAGCGGCACGCTGATCGCGAGGATCAAGTCGTAAGTCGTCTCGACGCCGGAAAACCCGCCGTTGGAGTTGTGGTTCCCTCTCGCGATGGCCGAGACGGAAGGCATCCAGAGGAACTCGTCGTAGGTGACCGATCGCTTTAGCGTCAGGACCTGGGCGATCGCGCTCCGCACCGAGAAGGTATGCTCCCATGGTTGCGTCGCCTGGTCGGCGGGCGCGCTCTTGAGCAAATCACCGCTGCCCTGCGCCGCCGGGACCGGCGCTACCGGCTCGCCGACGAACGCTTCGAGCAGCGGGAGCAGGGAGCGCTGTTGGCCGCGCAGGCTCGCGATCTGCGAGCGAGCCACCGCCGTATCGCTCTGCGCGCGCAGCAAGTCGAGCTCCACCGCCGCGCCAGCCGCGATCCTGGCGCGCGAATCTTGCTCGCGCCGCAGCGCGACCTTTTCCAGGTCGTATGCGGCGGCGAGCAGTCCTTCGATTCCCTGCAAGCTCAGGTACGTGCGCGCCACGCTGAGCAGGATCTGCTCGCGCGCCTCGTCGGCGCCGCGGTCCGCCGCCTCTGCGGCGCTGCTCGCGATGCCGGGGAGGAAAAGGCCTTCCGGCGTGAGCAGCGGCTGACTGAGTTGCAGCGTTCCGTAGCGGGAGTTCGTGGCCGTGATGTTGATCGTGCCCGCCGCGGCGGCGCGAGCGCGGATTCCCGGGTCGTTGGGATCGAATCCCGCGGTGGGTCCGATGACCTGCGCCACTCCGAGAGCGATGTCGCCTGTGTTCAGGACCGCGGACGAGCTGGTGTGGTCGTACGTCCCGGTCGCGGAGATGTCCGGCTTCCAGGCTTCGTACGCGCGCTCGATCCCCACGCGGGCGATTGCAGCCCTCGCGCGCACCGCAGCGACGTCGGGCCCTTGTCTGGCAGTGAGTTGGAGCGCCTCGCGCAAAGGCACCGGGCGCCGTTCCGACACGGAGGCCGCCGGCTGGGCGCGCGCCGCGGTGGATCCGAGGACGAGCAACGCCAACGCTTTCCATGAGGTCGTCGATTCGGGCATCGCGTCCACTGCGGACTGCAAGCGTCATGCCGTCCTCGACGCACGGAAACCCGAACGCAGCGCGCGGACGCGGACGATCCCTGGTCACCGAGGTTGTTGACGCGCGGCACGTGTCTTGCTGCCGTGGAGACGCAATGGAGACAGGTGACATGTCCGAACCGACCGCCACCGTGAAACCGGTAGTGACTCCTCCCGTCGTGTCAAATGAATCGGGGGCGGCTGCGAAATCAGCAACCGCTCCCGTGATCGCGAGCGCGTCGCCCGCCTCCGCCAGGACGGCAGCCGCTCCCGCGACTCCGAGCCGGAGCAAATTCCGCCAGGCTTCGATCCCGATCGCGATCATTGCAATGGCTGCCGTGATGGTGGCGGCGATCGGCGGACGGTGGGACGTGTGGGTCGGCGCCCGTTCCCGGCAAACCACCGACGACGCTTACCTGCGGTCCGACGTGACTCCGCTGAGCACCAAGAGCGCGGGGATCGTCGCGCGCGTCGCCTTTGGGGACTTCGCTTCCGTGAAGGCGGGGGACCTGTTGGTCCAGCTCAGGGACGACGACTTCCAGGCGCAAGTCGAGCTGGCCGAGGCCGGCGTGAATGCCGCTCGCGCGGCGCTCGAGAATCTGCGCAAGCAGAAGGATCTGCAGCAGAGCAGGATTGCGCTCGCCCGGGCCAATCTCGACGTGACCGCCGCGGATCTCGAAAAGACGAGAAAAGACTGGATCCGCGAGGAGCGGTTGGTCAAACAGGACGTGAGCACGCCCCAGAGGCTGGAGCACGCCATCGCCGATCACGATCGATTCCGGGCGACGCTCATCGGCCGGCAGGCCGAGATCGACAGTCAGCTGAAGCAGGTGGCGGTCCTCGACACCCAGGAAGCGCAGCTCAAGGCGGATCTGCGCGCGAAGGAGGCCGCTCTGAAGGTCGCGCAGGTCAACCTCGATTATACGAGGATCGTGGCGCCTACCGACGGGGTGCTGGGCGAGCGAAAGGTCCGTCCCGGTCAGCTCGTGAGCGCGGGCACGCAGGTCGTGTCGCTCGTGGGCAACACGGTCTGGGTGATCGCCAACTACAAGGAAACGCAACTGGCGAACGTTCGCGTGGGCGATGACGCGGAGGTGAGGGTGGACGGAGTCCCGGACGTCGTGTGGACGGGCCACATCGACACGATCTCCCCCGGCACCGGATCGCAGTTCAGCCTTCTTCCACCTGACAATGCCTCGGGGAACTTCACCAAGATCGCGCAGCGGATTCCGGTGAAGATCGTCGTCGATCCGGACCAGCAGAATGCCGATCGCCTCCGATCGGGCATGTCGGTCATCACAACCATCAAGACCAGCCGATGAGCGACGACAAGGGCGCGGGCCCGTCCTGGAAGGTCTACGTCGGCACGTGTGGCGTCTTTCTCGGCGCCGGAATGGTCTCGCTGTATCAGCGCCTGCTGAGCGTCGGGCTTCCCGACCTTCGCGGGGCGCTGGGCCTGGGCTTCGACGAAGCCGCGTGGATCCCGACCGCCTACAACATGGCGCTCATGTTCATGGGCCCGTTCTCGGTCTATCTCGGCGGTCTTCTGGGAGTGCGGCGGGTTCTCTTGTGGGCGGGAGCGGTCTTCACGGTGGCCTCGATCGCGCTGCCGTTCGCGCCTGACCTGGGCACCTTGCTCGTCCTGCAAACCATCGCGGGACTGGCGTCGGGGACGTTTTATCCTCTGGCGCTCAGCTATGCGCTGCGCGCGCTCCCGCCGCGCTACACGATCTACGGGATCGGCGCCTATTCGATGGAGCTGCTCTCCTCGCTGAGCATCGCGACCCCGCTCCAGGCGTGGTACGCGGATCACTGGTCGTGGCACTGGATCTTCTGGACCGCCGCGCTGCTCACACCGCTGATGATGCTGTGCATCTACTTGGCGATCCCGCCGCCGGCGCCGCGGCAAGATCCCAAGCCGGCGGTGAGTTGGAGCGGTTTTCTCTTCGCCAGCGTGGGACTGAGCCTCATCGAGGGGGCGCTGGAGCAGGGGGAGCGGCTCGACTGGCTCGGATCCGGAACGATCGTCGCCATGTTGTGCGGCGGAGCGTTCCTGCTGGTGGCTGCGACGCTGCGTCGCCTTTGGCAGCCAAATCCGCTCGTGGACTTCTCGTTCCTGGGGAAGCGGAACACGCTGATTCTCGGCGGCGGCATTTTCACGCTTCGGTTCGCTCTGCTCTCCATCCTCGTCCTGGTTCCAGGTTACCTCGGTGCCGTCCAGGGCTATCGGCCGCTGCAGACCGGTAGGGTGCTCCTCTGGCTCGCGGTGCCCGCGCTGGTGACGGGCATTTGCGCGTCACGGCTCATGAAGTGGGTCGACGGACGCCTGATCGCGGGCGTCGCGCTCGCCGGCATCGCAGCGGCGTGCCTCATGGACGCTCAACTCACCAGCGCCTGGGCGGCGGACCAGTTCTGGTTGCCGCAGCTCGTGCTGGCCAGCAGCCTGGCCTTCTTCTTCGTCGGGCAGATCGGAATGGTGGCGCAGCAGGCGATCGAGAGCGGCGCGTTCACGAATCCCGTGGGGATTCTGACCTTCGCCGCGTTTTTCCAGACCATCCGGCTTTTCGGCGGCCAGATCGGCGTCTCGGCCATCCAGCGCCTCATCGCGGTCCGCGCCGCGTTCCATTCCAGCATCCTCGCGAGGAGCGTCGAAGCCGGTCATTTCCTCACTGACGAGCGCTTGCGGACTCTGACCGGCGCGTTCGCCGGCGCGTCCGGATTGGAGGAATCGCAAGCGCGCGCCGTGGCCGTGCTCGGCGCCGAGGTCAGCCGCCAGGCTCTCACACTGACGTACCAGGACGGCTTCATCCTGGTGGCGTGCGTCTGCATCGGCATGCTGATTCTCTACGCGTGCCTGAAACCGATGAAGATCTATTTCGACTCGACACAGCTGGCGCCGCG
>Ga0137403_10000779_pt2 | contig 35266 bp, 33 predicted proteins | sample CZOMad2_1_16fung_FD_122057 | JGI IMG/M metagenome (GOLD analysis project Ga0137403, IMG submission 122057) | Vadose zone soil fungal communities from Angelo Coast Range Reserve, California, USA - CZOMad2_1_16fungal (Hybrid Assembly) | ecosystem: Environmental > Terrestrial > Soil > Vadose zone... | reverse complement strand
GTTTGGAAGTGGTAATTGTCCGCCCGCCATTGGTATATGGTCCCGGAGTGAAGGGCAATTTCATCAGCCTGCTTGCCGCAATAAATAAGGGTGTGCCATTGCCGTTGGCGGGCGCGCATAACGCGCGCAGTTTGTTGTATGTAGGTAATTTGGTGAATGCATTGATCGTTTGTGCGACGCATCCCGTGGCTGCCGGACAAACCTATTTGCTCAGTGATGGTGAAGATGTGTCTACGGCAACGCTGGTTGAAAAAATTAGCCAGGCATTGGGACGAAACAGCAGGGCATTTTATTTCCCACGCTCTGCGTTGCGTGCCGTGGCAGTTATGTTAGGGCGCGCTGAGCAGGTGGACAGGTTGTTCGGTTTGCTACGGGTGAGTGACAAAAAGATACGTGCCGAGTTAGGCTTGTATCCGCCGTATACGCTGGAACAAGGTTTACGTGAGACGGCAGATTGGTATCACCACAGGCGTGACTGAATTAAACAAATTTTTGGAACAGAAGACTTTATATCGGATCGGCACTCTCTTTGAGGAGTGCCAGCAGATATTCTCCGTAGCCGTTCTTGACTAACGGGTTGGCCAATTTTCGTAACTGTTGCTCGTTGATATAACCTTTGCGGTAAGCGATTTCTTCGGGGCAGGCAATTTTTAAGCCCTGGCGTTTTTCCAATGTTTGAATGAAAGTGGACGCTTCCAATAATGAATCATGAGTGCCGGTATCCAGCCAGGCATAGCCGCGGCGCATCACTTGGACCTCAAGCTTACCCTGCTCCAGATAAATCTGGTTCACATCGGTGATTTCCAGCTCACCACGTGCCGAAAGCTTAATGGATTTGGCAATCGTTACGATGTCGTTATCGTAAAAATACAGCCCCGTTACCGCATAGTGTGATTTGGGCTGCAACGGTTTTTCTTCAATGCTGATGGCTTTGCCACGCGTATCAAATTCCACTACGCCATAACGTTGTGGGTCACGCACACGATAGGCGAATACCGTCGCGCCGCTTTGTTTGGCTGCCGCTGGTTGCAGCAGGTGTTCGAAACCATGCCCATAAAAAATGTTATCGCCCAGCACCAGCGCGCAACTGTCGTTACCGATAAATTTTTCGCCGATGATGAAGGCTTGTGCCAGCCCGTCAGGTGAAGGTTGAGCCGCGTAACAGAGATTCATTCCCCATTGCGATCCGTCACCCATCAACTCGGCAAAACGTGGTGTGTCTTGTGGCGTTGAAATCACCAGCACATCGCGTATACCGGCCAGCATCAAAGTGGAGAGCGGGTAATACACCATTGGTTTGTCGTACACCGGCAAGAGTTGCTTGGAGATGACTTGTGTTACCGGGTATAAGCGCGTGCCGGAGCCGCCGGCGAGGATGATGCCTTTCATAAATTACCCCTGTTCTTATAATGCTGTTGTAACCACTGTTGATATTCGCCGCTAACCACATGGCTGACCCAAGCGGAATTATCCAGATACCATTGCACGGTCTTACGTATGCCGCTGGCAAAAGTCTCTTGCGGTTTCCAGCCTAATTCCCTTTCTATTTTAGACGCATTAATGGCATAGCGCAGATCGTGTCCGGGCCGGTCTTGCACAAAGCTAATCAGACCACGATAGGATTGTGCTTGTGGACGTAGTTCATCAAGGACATCGCAAAGCGTATGCACCACTTCCAAGTTGGTCTTCTCGTTGTGTCCGCCGATGTTATAAGTTGCACCGATCTTGCCCTGTTCAAATACTAGGCGTAACGCACGGGCATGATCATCAACATATAACCAATCGCGGATGTTATCGCCCTTGCCGTAAATTGGCAGTGGTTTACCGCTGAGGGCATTCAGGATCATCAGCGGGATAAGTTTTTCCGGAAAATGATAAGGGCCGTAATTGTTTGAGCAATTAGTCGTTACCACCGGCAGACCAAAGGTGTGGTGCCATGCGCGGACCAGATGGTCAGAAGCGGCTTTGCTGGCAGAATAGGGAGAGTTGGGTTGATACGCAGTCTGTTCGGTGAAACAACCGGTTTTGCCCAGACTGCCATAGACTTCATCGGTCGAAACGTGGTGAAAGCGGAACAGGGACTTTTTGGTTTCTGGCAAAGCATCCCAGTATTCGCGCGCAGCTTGCAGCACATTGAATGTACCGACGATATTGGCCTGAATAAATTCGCCAGGGCCAGAAATGGAACGATCCACATGCGACTCGGCAGCCAGGTGCATGACGCCGTCCGGGGCGTGCTTGGCGAACACGGCGCGCAGCGCGGCTGCATCACAAATATCTACCTGTTCGAAGCAATAGCGCGGGCTATCAGAAATTTCGGCGAGCGATTCCAGATTGCCCGCATAAGTGAGCTTGTCGACATTGATGACGAAATGGTCGCTCTCAGCAAGCAGTTGGCGTATCACCGCTGAACCGATAAATCCTGCCCCACCCGTGATGATAATTTTTTTCATGATGTAAGCTCTTCCATGCATGGCAGAATGCATTTGCGTTCTTTAATTAAGTTTCGTCAGCTGCAAAAAGTTTGGCTAGGGCGCTGCTGCCTGTGGTTTCGAGGATAGTTGCCATTTGGCTACTTGATTGATAGTTAATTTATCAGCATGTGTCGTATCGCACGTGTGATCATGTGACGAACGGCGCACGAAATGTATTTGCCGCAATTCTGCATGAAATCCATGATAAGCGAAACTGTGGTGCATGAGTTGTTGTTTTGCCATAATCCGGCCGTATTTAGTGATGAGAATAGAGCGTTTCCTATGGCGTAACGGAAAATCTGCCGCTCAAAACTGACATAGTATTTGAGGCTATCCGGTTTTTCAAAGGGGAATTAGATGAAACATATGGTTATTACGGAGGATTTATGATGAGCGTGAAACGTAAAACGGCAGATGATTTTGCTCCTGAGGTTTTAAAGCTGTTCGACAAATATGTTCATGGTGATATTTCCCGTCGAGATTTTTTACAATCGGTCACCCGGTTCTCTGTTGGTGTCAGCGCCTTGGGCTTGCTTGATGCACTGAGTCCGGATTTTGCCTCGGCACAACAGGTTGCAAACAATGATCCACGAATTACGGCAAGCTATATGGAATATCCGTCGCCTCAGGGTTACGGTAAATCGCTTGGTTATCTGGCGCTGCCTGTAAAAACCAAAGGCAAGTTGCCGACGGTGTTGGTGGTGCATGAGAATCGTGGATTGAATCCGCATATCGAGGATATTACGCGCCGCCTGGCGCTGGATAATTTTATTGCCTTTGCACCGGATGCATTGTTTCCATTGGGCGGTTATCCGGGGAACGAGGACGCAGCGCGCGAGCTCTTTTCCAAACTTGATCAGACCAAGACGAAGGAAGACTTTATTGCTGCGTTTGATGTGTTGAAAAAACTTCCCGAAGGCAATGGCAAAGTCGGTGTAGTGGGTTTTTGCTACGGTGGCGGCGTCGCCAATTTTCTGGCGACGCGTCTGCCAGATTTGAATGCGGCGGTGTCTTTTTATGGGGAGCAACCGCCAGAAGGAGATGCAGTCAGGATCAAGGCGCCGCTGCTATTGCACTATGCCGAGCAAGACGAACGTATCACCAGTGGATGGCCGAAATATGAGGCCGCGCTGAAAGCTGCTGGCGTCGCCTATCAGGCATTCGTCTACCCGGGTGTGCAGCACGGTTTTAACAACGATACCACCCCGCGCTACGATGAGGCGGCGGCAAAGCTGGCGTGGCAACGCACCATTAGTTTCTTTGATATTCATCTGCGCAGCCATTAAACGGATAAAATAGCCTACCTTTCGTGCGACGGTCGTGAGGTAACTGTTTCCAAAGGGGCAATTTTCGACGCGTGATGAAATCCCAATCGAATAACCGGGGTCGGATATATAACGGATGGTCGCAGATAAATTGCCCAAGGGCGGCGGCGCCCAATAGATACTGACCACACTGAGGAACTGCGTGAAAATTCTTATCGTAAGGCTGTCTTCGCTGGGTGACATTCTGCATTTGTTTCCGGCGGTCAGTGACTTGCAGCGTCATTTTCCGGATGTGGAAATTCATTGGTTGACAGAGCCAGCCTTCGCCGAAATGGTGGGCTGGCATGCGGCGGTAAGAAAAGTCATCACCATTGCGCTGCGCGGACACAAAAAAATCTGGTGGAAACTGCCACGCATTTTGAGTCATTTACGTCGGCAGCTGCGTGCAGAACATTATGATGTTGTGCTGGACGCACAAGGGTTGCTCAAGAGTGCATTTTTGGCGCGCTTGGCCGGGGTTGGCGTGCACGGCTTTCACGCCAACAGTGCGCGGGAATCACTGGCCGCGCAGTTTTATCAGAATACCGCCAAGGTACAGCAGGGGCTGCATGTCATCGAAAAAAACCGGCAACTGGTCGCGCAGATTTTTGCGGCAGATATCATCCAGCCCGCTGATTTTGGTTTGGCTGCGTTCCGACATCAACGGCTAATGGCCGATGTGGGTACTGAACTCAAAGTTATCGTCAATCAACCTTATCTGATCTTGCTGCATGGCACGACTTGGAGCAGTAAATATTGGCCGGAATCCTCCTGGGCAGAATTGATTGGCCTGCTGGCTGCACAGGGATGGCGCTGTGTATTGCCGTGGGGAAATCAGGACGAACATTTGCGCGCGCAGCGTTTGTATTTGGCCGGCGGTGAACAGGTGCGGGTGTTGCCCAAATTGTCGCTGGGCGAACTGATGAGTGTTGTATTGCATGCGCGTGCGTTTGTCAGTGTCGAAAGCGGCATCGGACATTTGGCGGCAGCGCTGGATGTTCCCGGCGTCATGCTGCATGGCCCGACCGATCCGGCTTACAGCGGCATTCTGGGTAAATCCTGCCGACACCTGACCACGGGTATCTATTGTTCGCCATGCTTCAAGCGCGATTGTCCGAGGCTGGAAACACCGCGAGGAATTCCGCCCTGCCAACAGTTAATCACCGCGCAGCAGGTCAGTCGCGAGGTGCTGGCACTATTGGGCAAAAACGCGGGAGGGATTGCCGCCGCAACTGTTAAAATATCACCCGTTTAATTAGAAACAAAACATATGACGCATTACGCACCGCTTGTTTCCGCATTTGTTACCTTGATGCTTGTGTTGATTCTGACCCTGAAAAAAGACGGCACGATTCAGGACATTCCCAACGAGCGATCCTTGCACAGCGAGCCGATACCGCGCATCGGCGGCATCGGCATGATGGCGGGCATACTGTCCGGGTGGGTGTTGCTGTTCAAATTCTGGGAGTGGTGGGTCGTGTTACCGGCGCTGGGGTTATTCGTACTTTCCCTGCTTGATGACATACGCAACTTGAGCGTCACGACGCGGTTGATCGGCCATTTTCTGGCGGCGTTGATCGTGTTATGGGGGGCAGGTGTGTCGTGGCTATGGTGTGCACCGGCCTTGTTGTTCATCGTGTGGATGACTAACTTGTATAACTTTATGGATGGTTCGGACGGCTTGGCCGGCGGCATGACCCTGTTTGGTTTCAGTATGTATGGCGTTGCCGCATTGATGCAGGGCAATGATGCGTATGCCATGCTGAGTTTTTCTGTTGGCGCAGCAGCCTTGGGCTTTCTCTACTATAACTTTCATCCGGCCAGGGCATTTATGGGCGATGCGGGTTCCATCCCGCTGGGTTTTCTCGCAGCGGCCTTCGGCGTATGGGGTTGGCAGCAGGCCTATTGGCCGTTCTGGTTTCCGATCCTGGTATTCTCGCCATTCATAGCCGACGCAACTTTCACTTTGTTGCACCGTTTGCGCCGTGGTGAAAAATTATCCAAAGCGCATTGCAGTCACTATTATCAGCGTTTGGTGAAAATTGGCTGGGGACACCGCAACACTGCGCTGGCCGAATATTTGTTGATGTTTCTGGCGGGCATCTCTGCGCTGTGGGGCATCAAACAGGATGCCGTTACACAAGGAAATATGCTGGCCTGGTGGGGCGCGGTTTACCTGGGCTTGTCGATGTGGCTGGACAAGCGCTGGCGTCTGCATCAAGCCAGACAGGAAGAAGATGTCGATGTTGCGTAAATCGAATTTACGCACTGCATTGGCAATGCTGCACGACGCAATAGCTGCCGCGTTGGCATGGATGCTCGCCTATTTGTTGCGTTTTAATTTTGAGTTGCCAGCAAATTTTATGGCCGAACTGCAACGCACGCTGCCCTGGATTGTGGTTCTGCAAATGGCGGTGTTCTGGCGGTTTGGCTTGTACCGCGGCATCTGGCGCTATGCCAGTTTGAATGATTTGCGCCGCATCGTGCTGGCCGTGCTGTTGGCGGCAACACTGTTCCCGTTTGCATTATGGATGCTGCGTAGCGGGCTGGTTGTGCCGCGTTCGGTGTTGGTGTTGAATCCGCTGCTGTTGATGCTGATTATGAGTGGCAGCCGCCTGTTGTATCGGATGTGGAAAGAAACCGGGCAAATGAAATTGTCCGGTGAACCAGTGCTGATATTGGGTGCGGGTGATGCGGCGGTGAGTTTGTCCAAAGAGTTGGCTAAAAATCCGGCGTGGCAATTGGTCGGTTTTCTGGATGATGATGTCAACAAACAAAATTTTGTCTTGAATGGCGCGAAGGTGTTGGGCCGGATCGATGATTTGGCGCATTGGGTCGATCATTTCAGTATTAAACAAGTCATCGTTGCAATGCCGTCCAGTTTGCACCAGCAGCGCAAACATGTGATTCAGCTATGCGACCAAGCCCAAGTCAAAGCGCTTACCGTGCCATCATTCGACGATCTGATGAGCGGCAAAGTGGCCGTGTCGCAGTTACGTGCAATCGAACTGGATGACTTGCTCGGGCGTGATCCGGTGATGCTGGACAATGCGGGTTTGCAGGATCTATTGAATAAAAAAGTGGTCATGGTGACCGGCGCGGGCGGCTCTATCGGCACCGAGATATGCCGTCAAATTGCACGTTTTGCCCCGGCCAAGCTGGTTTTGTTCGAGTTGAATGAATTTGCCTTGTACAGCATCGAGCAGGAATTGCAGCAGGCTTTTCCAACACTGAATTTTGTCTGCTTGATCGGCGATGTACGTGACGCGGCGCGGGTGGGTGAAGTTTTTGCGCAACATCAGCCGACTGTGTTATTCCACGCGGCAGCCTATAAGCATGTGCCACTGATGGAGCAACACAATGCCTGGCAGGCGATACGCAATAATGTGCTGGGTACCTGGACGATTGCTCGCGCGGCACAGCAATATGGCGTCAGCAAATTCGTGCTGGTTTCCACCGACAAGGCGGTGAACCCCACCAATGTAATGGGCGCGAGCAAACGATTGGCAGAAATGGTTTGTCAGGCGTTGCAACCGTCTGGTGATACGCGTTTCGTGATGGTGCGTTTTGGCAATGTGTTGGGCAGTACCGGCAGCGTAATTCCAAAATTCCGTGCGCAAATCGCGCAAGGCGGGCCGATTACCGTGACGCACCCCGACATCACGCGTTACTTCATGTCCATTCCCGAAGCGGCCCAATTGGTATTGCAAGCCGGCCTGATGGGGCAAGGCGGCGAGATTTTTGTGTTGGATATGGGCGAGTCGGTAAAGATTGTCGATTTGGCAAAAGATCTAATACGCCTGTCCGGTTTCACCGAAGATGAAATCAGAATCGAGTTTACTGGTCTGCGACCCGGTGAAAAACTTTATGAAGAATTGCTCGCCGATAACGAACATACTTTGCCGACCCAGCATTCCAAGCTGCGCATTGCACAGGCGCGGCAGGCCGATGCAGCATGGTTGGAAGGGTTATTGGAATGGACTGCTGCGACTACGCTGCCTGACGAGCAAGTGCGTGTGGCACTAACGCAGTGGGTTGCAGAGTATCAACCTCAACAGGGTTCGGCATAATCAATGAGGATAGCTCCCCGATGAATTGGCTACAGCGTTTTGTGTTGCCTCCATTGCGCGTTAGCACTGTGTTGATTGGCGTCAGTGTGACCATCTCGACGGCGCTGGATAATTTATTGTTGGCAATTGTGCTGGTTGGGATACTGTTCAACGCGCGCGCAGTTTGGCAAATCGTTGCACAAAATCCGGTAGCGCGTGCTGCCTGGTTACTGTTTGGCGTGCTGTGCGTTGCGGCATTTTATGGCACCGCGCCGTGGCGGGAAGTTGCCGATGTGCTGGGTAAATATATCGACCTGGCATTTGTTCCATTGTTTATGTTGATGCTGTCTGGTGAAACGTTCAGGCACCGGGCGCAGTATGCTTTCCTCGCTGCGATGGGTTTGACGTTGTTGTTATCGTACCTGATCGGATTAAAACTATTGCCGGTGCAACATTGGATGGTCGCGTCCGCTGACGCAGGTGATCCGGTCATTTTTCGCGACCACATCACGCAAAACAACATGATGGCGTTTGTGGCATTTCTTGCGCTGCTGAAATTACGTGCAACGGTTTCAATCAGGTTGCGCCTGGCGTGGGGAGTGTTTGCCGGACTGGCATTGGTGAATGTGTTATTCATGGTGCGAGGTCGCACCGGCTACCTGATTTTATTGGTACTGCTGGCTTGGTTCGGTTGGACAACGTTGGCAAGATATCTGCATCAACGTGGTAAAACATGGAATTGGCGACAGGGCGCAGCAATAATTTTGCTGTTGTTTAGCCTGATAGCAGCCGTATTTTTTACATCTTCGCGCCTGCAAGACCGGGTCGGTTTAGTTGCCTCGGAGTTCCAAGCGTGGCAGCCGAATGATGGTAAAGAAACATCGATTGGAGATCGTTTGAATTTTTACTACAACACCTTGAACATTGTGAAGCAACATCCCTGGTTTGGGGTCGGGACGGGTGGGTTTGCCGCGGCATTTACCAAACAGACGCAAGGTGTCTTGCAGACACATAATCCACACAACGAATATCTATTGATTACAGTACAAACGGGTGTGATTGGACTGCTCTTGCTGAGTTACTTGTTTTACACCCAGTGGCGTTGCGCAGCTTGGCTAGATAACCCGTTTGACCAGGATGCCGCGCGCGGATTGGTGTTGGCTTATTTGATTAGCTTTGCGTTTAATTCCTCCCTATTGGATCATGCCGACGGTTTGTTTTTTTCCTTTATGACCGCGATATTTTTTGCCAACCTGAAAACCGGCCAAAGACATGGCTGAGGTCTCCGTCATCATTATCACCAAAAATGAGTCGGCGAATATTCGTGCCTGTATCGAGTCGGTACGTTGGGCAGATGAAATCATCGTGGTAGATTCCGGCAGCAGCGACGACACAACAGAAATTTGCCGTGAATTGGGCGCGCAGGTTTATGAGCATGATTGGCCTGGTTTTGGCGCGCAGAAAAATCGCGCTCTGTCTTATGCAACGCACGAATGGGTATTTTCGATAGATGCTGATGAGCGGGTTACGTCTGAACTGTCGTTTGAACTGATTAAAGCGATGCAGGACGATCAGGAAGACGGTTTTTATGTGCCGCGGCTTTCGCAGTTTTGTGGCGCATTCATCAGGTATTGCGGCTGGTATCCAGATTATGTATTGCGGCTATTCAGAACCCGTAAAGGCCGTTTCTCTGACGACATCGTGCATGAACATGTGATACTGGATGGCGTTGTCGGACGGTTGAGCCACCCGCTGCTGCACTATAGTTATCTGACTGAAGTTGATGTGCGGCGCAAGACCTTGCAATACGCGGCGGCAGGGGCATTGCAGATGTTTAAGCGTGGCAAGGTAACAACTGTTGCCGATGCGCCGTTGCGTGCAGTATGGGCATTTATCCGCACCTATTGCTTGCGTTTGGGTTTTCTGGATGGGCGTGCAGGTTTTAAGGTTGCCATGATGAATGCCAGAACGACTTATCTTAAATATATGCAATTGCGTGCATTACATTCAGCCGAATCTGCGCTTTAGTGTGCTGCGTAATCGTTGCCAACGCAGGCTGAATGTATCTTCCGGCTCTGCCAGCAGAATACCGTCAACCGGCGCACCTCGGCGCAGATAATAATGATCGAACACCGATTGCCGAATTCCCCATTTGTGCAAAAACTGTTTTCCGCCATTATTCTTCTTGATCCTGCCGGTGGATTTGGCCTGAAAATGATAAACCAGCGAATCACCCACGCCCAAAAATATACGGCAGCCGGCATGCCACAGTTTCATCGAAAAATCATTGTCACTGCTCATGCCCGGTGAAAACTCACTGCTGTACCCGCCCACTTTGAACCACCATTTGGTGTGTACCAGTGTCGGCGGCCAGGTTGCGCCGTACCAATCCGGCCTGTGGTGGTTAACTAGATTCGCCAGCAAGTCTGCTTCGGCAAACCCGGCTGGATTGCTGCCATAGTCTCGAACTACCACGCAAGGATTACCCGTACTGACTGGTTCTATCATCGTGCCGGAGAGCATGAAGAGATTGGTACCAATACTTTTTATTTTGTTGACTAGCGCGGCATCCCATCCCGGACAACAGTACATGTCATCGTTCAGATAGAGGATGTAATCCCGTTTTGCATGCATAGCCGCTTCGTTCACGGCCAGGCAAATGCCAATGTTCTCTGGCGATGCGGTGTAAGTGATATCTTGTTCGCGTACCCAAGTTAGGCTACCGTCGCTGCCATCATTAACGTGGACGATAATCTGGTGCGAATAGGCAGAATTCTCGCGGATGCTTCTGACGCAAAGCTTCAGAAGCTCCAGATTGTTCCAGCTTGGAATGATGATAGAAAACATTGTCGTTAGCCCGAACGGGTATTAGGCTAAGCCGTCAGTGGTTTGAACGTGTGGATGAAGACATTTTGTCCGGTGTTGCTCTGGTTCATTTGTGCACGATATTCCTGCTGCTAAAGCAGGGCGGAGCGGATGGAGTAATAATGTCAGTCATGATGTTTTACGGTATTGTTGTACGCAGATTATAAACCAGCAAATTGTTGTGATGATAGTGACTTGCAGCTTGAGAATTTGGCTGCTGACAGGAGAAATAGTTATCGTGTTCAGTGGTGAACTTGGATTGACGAAACCGCCCCAAAAAATATTGATCGTAGCGACACAGCGTATCGGCGATGTACTACTTGCCACGCCGCTAATCCGTTCGTTGCGCCGAGCCTGGCCGGAAACCAAGATAGATGCACTGGTGTTTGCCGGTACGGAAGGCGTGTTGTTGAGCAATCCGGATATTGACCAGATCATCACGGTCGAGCAACGACCATCACGCGCCGAGCATTTACGTCTTTTAATGCGCCTATGGCGAAACTACGATGTGGCGCTTTCATTGATGGCGAGTGATCGCCCTTCGTTGTATGCGCGCATTGCCGGTAAGCGTTGCATCGGGCTGCTGACGGATGAGGCCAAACATTGGTGGAAAAAATGGTTGCTGACGCAGTGGTTAAAGTTTGATGATCTTGATACCCACACCGTGCGGATGAATCTCCAGTTGGCAGACGCGCTTGGCGTGCCGCGTTGCCATGCGGTGGTTGCTGCGTGGGACGCGGAGGACGAGCAGGTAACCGGTAAGACGTTGCCTTTTGATATTGATACACAAACCTATGCGGTATTACATGTTTGCCCAATGTATGCCTACAAGGCATGGCATCGGGGAGCCTGGATAGAGCTGGCCGATTGGCTGCGTAAACAAGATATACGTGTGGTGTTGACCGGCGGGAACAGTGCGGAAGAGCGTGCTTATATCGATGAGCTGCTTGGTTTGTTAGCGCACGACACGGTTGATGTTTCTGGCAAACTAAGCCTTGCCAGTGTTGCATATTTACTGAGTAAAGCGCACGTATATGTCGGCCCGGATACGGTGATTACCCATCTTGCCGCAGCAACCGGTACGCCGACGGTCGCATTGTTCGGGCCTTCCAACCCGGTTAAATGGGGTCCTTGGCCCAAGAACTTCGAGCGGGACAGCAATCCTTACAGGATGCGCGGTACGCAGCAGGTGAATAACGTTGTGCTGGTACAAGGTGAAGGAATATGCGTCCCGTGTCGGGAAGAAGGCTGCGATCGGCACAACGCCAGCTTGAGCGATTGCTTGCAGCAATTATCTGCCGCGAGTGTGATAGCGGCGCTGCAAGCGCTGCTCAATAAAAGACAGGCTATTCCGGTATATCCGCATAACCAATGAAATTACGATGTATAAAAAATATACGAAAATCTGATACGCTATTTCACAGATAATCCTGAGCGGGTAAGCGTGATGGCAATTTATGCGGTAGGTGATATACAAGGTTGCTATACCGAGCTGATGCAGTTGCTGGAGGAAATCGCATTTGATCCGGCGACCGATCAGCTTTGGCTGGTAGGCGATCTGGTGAATCGTGGACCGGATTCACTGGGAGTGTTGCGCCTGATCAAGTCGTTGGGTGACAGCGCGATTACGGTGCTGGGCAATCATGATCTGCATTTGTTGGCTGTTGCGGAAGGCGTGGCCAGCTTGCACCACAGTGACACACTGGACGATATCTTGAATGCGCCGGATCGCGATGAACTACTGACCTGGTTGCGCCAGCAGCGCATGTTGCATGTGTCAGAAGATGTGGTGTTGGTGCATGCCGGGTTGTTGCCGAGCTGGACAGTAAAACAAGCCATTAAGATGGCAAATGAAGTGGAAACGGCGTTGCGCGGCGAGGAATATGCCACATTCCTTGCTCATATTTATGGTAATCGACCCAACATGTGGGACGAGAAACTGACAGGTTATAAGCGTTTGCGTGTCATCACCAACATTTTAACCCGAATGCGTATCTGTACTGACACGGGTGAAATGGAATTCAGGTTCAAGGCAGAGCGGCAGAAAATTCCCGATGGCTACCGTGCCTGGTTTGATATGCCGGAGCGTGCCAGCAGCGACACCACCGTGGTGTTCGGACATTGGTCCGCGCTCGGATTACTAGTGCAAAAAAACCTGATCGCACTGGATACCGGGTGCTTGTGGGGTGGCCCGTTAACGGCGATTCGTCTAAAAGACCAGCAGGTTTTTCAAGTACCCTGCGCCAATCCCAACGCGAAGAAAAATTGGTGAAGTCAGTGCAGCGTCTCATTTACACCTTCGTACTGTATTTGTTGTTGCCCTATATTTTTTTACGCTTGCTGTGGCGCGCACGTAAGCAGCCTGAATACCTGCAACATATCGGCGAGCGTTTCGGGTTTTATGGGCAGCGTGGCGCTAAGCCGGTGATTTGGCTGCATGCTGTTTCAGTGGGCGAAACGCGTGCGACGGTCAATCTGGTAGCCAGATTGCGTGCTGAATATCCCAATCATCAAATCGTATTGACGCATACCACTCCGACCGGACGCGCTACCAGCATGGAATTGTATGGCGACAGTGTAATGCGCGTTTACCTACCCTATGATTATCCGTTTGCAGTACAGAATTTCGTGCGTCATTTTCGCCCACGGCTGGGCATCTTGATGGAGACTGAGATCTGGTTCAATCTGATCCATGCTTGTCATGCGGCACAGATTCCCATGTTATTGCTGAATGCGCGCATGGCTGAAAAATCGGCGCGTGGCTATGCACGTTTTGCGCAATTGACCCGTAGTGCGCTTCAACAGCTCAGTGCTGTCGCAGCACAAACCGAAACAGATGCAACACGTTTACATGAGCTGGGTGCGCAACGGTTGTCAGTGATGGGCAATCTCAAATTTGACGTTGAGCCGCCACAGGCCATGTTCGACCTTGGTAGGACTTTGCGCCAGCAATTTGGCAGCGCACGCAAAGTGTTTTTGGCAGCCAGCACGCGTGATGGTGAAGAAGAATTGTTATTGGATGCATGGCAAGCACAGCCTGATGATACTTTGCTGGTTATTGTGCCGCGCCACCCGCAACGTTTTGCTGAAGTGGCCGAGCTGCTTGCCAAACGTCAAATACATTTTCAGCGCAGAAGCGAGAACAAACCGGTGGCGACAGAAGTGCAAGTGGTGTTGGGAGACAGCATGGGCGAAATGTTTGCCTATTACGCGGCGGCCGATCTCGCTTTTATCGGCGGTAGTCTGCTGCCTGTTGGCGGGCAAAATTTGATCGAGGCCTGTGCAGTTGGCACGCCGGTGTTGATCGGGATGCACACCTATAATTTTGCCGAAGCCACACGGCTTGCCATAGCAGCAGGTGCGGCGTTGCGAGTGGCAAATGGAACAGAGTTGATCGCGGTCGCGCAACAGATACTGAGCGACGCAAACACCTTGGCTGCAATGCGCCGCGGCAGTTTGCAATTCGTCGCTGCGCATCGCGGCGCGACGGATAAAGCGATGGCAATCATCAAGCAAGCACTCAACTGATGCTGCGCAGTAATTTCTCCATCATCTGTTCCGCTTGCCGCGCATAACCGCCGCCGAACATATTGGCGTGATTAAGGATGTGATACAGATTATATAAATCACGCCGCAGCGCATACCCCGTATGTAGAGGGTAAGCGGCACGATAGCCGGCATAAAAATCAGCGCCGAATCCGCCGAATAATTCCGTCATGGCGATATCCGCTTCACGGTCACCGTAATAAGGCGCAGGGTCAAATAACACCGGCTCGTCCAATACCGTGTAGCCGTGATTCCCACCCCACAAATCACCGTGCAACAGTGCGGGCGCAGGCTGATAATCAACAAAAAAATCCGCCAGTCGGCCCATCAATTTTTCGCCGTTTTGCTGCAACCTTGCGGAACAGCCGTTACGCGCCACAAGCGTGAGCTGGAAGCCCAGCCGTCGTTCGCGCCAAAAAGTTATCCAGTCGTCAGACCATTCATTTTGTTGCGCCGTATCGCCAATGGTGTTGTTCTGCCGCCAGCCGAACTGTGCCGCCTGAGTGCGATGCAGTGCAGCCAGTTGTTTGCCGAGTAAAGCGCCGTTGTCAGGCCCAGCCAGATCGAGATATTCCAGTACCAGAAAACTTTGCGCACCGGCAATGCCGTGCGTGATTGGCTGTGGCACACGGATAGTTTGCGTCGCGGCTATTTCATTCAGGCCAGCAGCCTCTGCGGCGAACATGGCAAGCCGGTTTGCGGTGTTGAGCTTGATGAAAAACTGCCGACCGTCTTGCCCGTGCAGGTGATAGGTTTGGTTGATGCAGCCAGCACCACTCGCTGCGTGGTGGGCCAGATGAAAAACTTGTCCGGTCGCTTGGCTGATGGCATCCGAGATGGCACTACTGTCTATCATGATGAGGACGAGACAGGCAGTTTTTCATGCGCTACAGAGGCAGCGCAAACCCGAAGTGATGCCGGAACTGCGTTTTCAATTCATCGCGCGTCGGCGCGTGATTTTGTCCGCCACGGCTGGCAATTTTAATCGCACCAAGCAGCGCAGCCAGACGTCCAGTGGTCTGCCAATCCCAACCTTGTTGAATGCCATGCAACAGACCGGCACGATAGGCGTCCCCGCAGCCGGTTGGGTCGATCAGCGCGCTGGGTTTGGCGCTGGGGATAACGATTTGTTGCCCGTCCGCATAAATGGTAGAGCCTTCGCCGCCACGGGTGATGATGAAAGCGCGCTTGCCCTTTGCCAGCTGCTCTATTTTTGTGCCGGTTTTATCCTGCAATAACTGCGCTTCATAGTCGTTTGTTGTCACATAGTCAGCCAGTGCTATCAGGTGCAGTAATTCCTCACCGCTGAACATCGGTATGCCTTGGCCCGGATCAAACACCCAGCGAATACCAGCCTCATGAAATTCGCGTGCATGTTGCAACATGCCTGCACGTCCATCCGGTGAGACGATGCCGAGACTGACCTGCTGCGCGTCGCTGATGTGGTTTTGCTCGGAAAAATTCATCGCGCCGGGATGAAAGGCGGTGATTTGATTATCGTCCAGATCGGTGGTGATAAAAGCCTGTCCGGTATAGCTGCCGGGAATAGGGCGGATGTGGGTTTGCGCCAAACCGAGTTTTTCGAGATGTGACGCGTAACTGGAAAAATCATCACCCACGGTGGCCATGATCAACGGTTCAGCACCGAGCAAACTCAGGTTATAGGCAATGTTGCCGGCGCAGCCGCCGAATTCGCGGCGCATCTCCGGCACCAGAAACGCCACATTCAGAATGTGAATTTGTTCGGGCAGAATGTGTTTTTTGAATTGATCCTGAAACACCATGATGGTGTCGTAAGCCATCGAACCGCAAATCAATGTACGCATCGCTCAATCAGTCTGCATGGGAAGGCGCGAATTGTAGCACCGGCGTAGCGACTTTTTGTAAGCCGCAAAAAACGCGAGTCAGATTATGAATTGGTAGCCCAGTCCCAATACACCACAGCCAAAAATTACCGGGATGACGCCCGCGCGATAGCGTAACAGTACAAATAATGCAGCCACGCCAAGCAGCGCGGAGAACCATTCAAATCTACCTGTCAAACCTTGCGGCCACAGCACATGGTAGGCAAAGAATACGGCCAGATTCAGTACTACTCCGACCACCGCTGCAGTGATGCCGCTGAGCGGCGCGGTAAATTTCAAATCACCGTGTGTACTTTCTATAAATGGTCCGCCGAGAAAAATAAAGATGAACGAGGGCAGAAAGGTGAAAAAAGTTACCACTGTCGCTGCCACTGCTGCGGACAGAAACAGTGCATCGGAGCCAAACAAGGCGTTACCCCAGCCGCCAACAAAACCGACAAATGCCACCACCATAATCAATGGTCCGGGTGTCGTTTCGCCTAACGCCAGTCCATCTATCATTTGCTGTGCTGTCAGCCAATGATAGTGTTCGACAGCGCCTTGAAACACATAAGGCAGCACTGCGTAAGCGCCGCCAAAAGTCAGCAACGCCGCTTTGGTAAAAAACCAGCCCATTTGTGTATAGGTGCTTTGCCAACCCAATTGCGTGGCCAGTAGCGCCATTGCGATTAGCCAAATCCCCACACCGATGATGGTCACACGCAGCATTCGCGCCCAACTGAAACGGGCGTGCTGTGGGGTTGGTGTGTCATCGTCGATCAACGCGCTGCCTGCGCGCTTGCCCGCTTTGCCATGCCCCGCAACGCCGGTGAACTGTCGTGGCGCAATTTTACTGCCGGCATAAGCGATTAAACCAGCGCCTAAAATAATGACCGGGAATGGCACGTTGAAAGCAAAGATCGCCACAAAAGCTGCTACGGCGATCAGCCTTAATGCATTGCTTTTCAACGAGCGCGAGCCGATACGTTGAGCAGCGGCAAGTACGATGGCAGTTACTGCTGGTTTAATGCCATATAACACGCCCGCTACTACCGGCAGGTCGCCGAAAGCAAGATATACCCACGACAAGGCGATCAAAATGAATAGCGACGGCAGTATAAACAGTATGCCGGCGATGATACCGCCGCGGGTCTTATGCATTAACCAGCCGATATAAACGGCGAGTTGTTGCGCTTCCGGGCCGGGGAGCACCATGCAGTAATTGAGCGCGTGCAAAAAACGCTGCTCCGATATCCAGCATTTTTTCTCGACTAAGTCCTGATGCATGATGGCGATTTGTCCGGCAGGTCCGCCGAAGCTGATGAAACCCAGTTTTAGCCAATACCAGAAAGCCTGGGTCAACGTGACGGGTGCGGGGGAAATAGCAGGGTTGGAAAATTGTTGCTGTGATACGTCCATGATCGCTCCTTGGAAAGTGCTCCAATCAACAGCAAACCTTGGACGAGGAAACGTCTTGAAGTGGGGAGGTTGCTTGATCCCCGCGGTTCGTCAGTATCCATCCTTTTGATGTAAAAAAGCAAGGCGCGGCGCAGAAGAACTTGAAAATGTGTACTGCGCAGTTTGCATTCTTAATCATTCCGTAACGCAAAATTCACAGAACCTTTGCATTTGCGGCGTAGCGTGCCGCGCTATGAACAAGATACGGCATCTGGTGTGGTTGATCCCGCTGTTGCTATACAGCAGCGATGCGCTGGCTTGGGGTTTATATACCCATGTGTATTTTGCCCAGCAACTGGTGTGGGCCATTCCCCTCACCGATCCGCGTTTTCGGCGCGCACTGTTTGCGTTTCCGAACTGGGTGATGGCCGGCAGTTGCTTGCCGGACTTATCCTTGACCGGCAATTTTGCCGGCACGGAAAATTTCAACCAGACACATCAGTGGAGCACCGCAAAGAAACTGCTGGAACAGGCCGCGTGCGATCAGGAACGTGCCATTGCGCTGGGTTACGCCAGCCACTTGTTGGTAGACATCATCGCGCACAATTATTTTGTTCCTGCTCATGAAAGCATGTGGCTGAATCTGCCGATACTGACCCATGCGTGCAGCGAATGGGCAATGGATGCGCATGTCAAGAAATATGCGTTTTCCTCACCTTCCCATCTGCTCAAACAAAACCGGGGTGGCTTGGCCAGATTTGCCGCGCAGTATTTTGCTTGCGAATATAAGCAAGCTGAACGTGCCATCGTGCTGTTAGAACACGCCGACGGGATATTGCGCAGCAGCGCCATCACAGAAGCTATTTACCACACCGGCAAAGTATTGGATCGTAACTTGCAGCGTCGTTTTAATTATTACTTACGCGAAACTTCGCGTCGCTTGGTGCAAATCAATCGCATGCTGGCAGGTGATTATCCGGCATGGCATGCCGACCCCCCGAATTTGGCACCTCAACGTGTTGGGCCCTATCCAACGCGCCAGTTAAAGCATCGCTTACCGCTACCGCTGGATTTGTTTATGGATGCCGAGCAGTTGACTGATGCCTGCTTAAAAAGCAAGTGAAAGGGCGGAGATGGTTGCGCCGATCAGTACCCCCACCAGCACGTCACTTGGATAGTGCAGGCCGAGCACCAGACGCGACAGCGCAACCAGTGCGGTGAACGGCACCAGCAGCCAGACAAGCGCCGGAAAATAAGCCAGTGTGACAATGCTGAAAGCAACCGCATGCAGCGTGTGACCGGAAGGAAAGCTGAATTGATCCAGCGGCGCGGCAGCACAACTGACGGCCCGGTGCGTATCAAAAGGGCGCGGGCGATGTGTTTTGCGTTTCAGCCATTTATAGATGACGGTGCAAACCAGACCCACCGCAATCATGTGCAGGACGGCAAACAGGGCGGCGGCTTGATAGCGCACCAGTAACACGATCATCAAGCCATACCAGAAAATACCGTCGCCTAATCGGCTGATCAGGCGAAACGATTTGCGTATCCAGGGATTAGCGCTGGCGCGGTTGAAGCGCAAGCACCACGCTTCATCCCAAGTTTGAATCTGTTGCAGGGTGTAGGTTCGTTGTGACATGGCGCACCTCCTGTTGCAAAGCGAGTTGTGTAAGTGCCTGTTCAAATTCGTCCACGATATTTTTCCAGTCAAGTTTCAACATGGTCTGATGCGCATGCTCACGCATCTTTGCGATGCCCTCAGCATCATTAGCTAGCGCACAAGCCTGCTGGATGAATTCATCTGCATTGCCATATTCGGCATGCAAACCATTCTGCCCGTGTCTGATATGTTCAGCCGCTGCTGCGTAACGATAGGCGAGCACGGCAAGCCCACTTGCCATTGCTTCTACAGTCACATTACCGTAGGTTTCTGTCATGCTCGGAAACAGGAAAATATCGCCCGATGCGTAATGTGCTGCGAGGTCTTCGCCAGTCCGCATACCGGCAAAAACATGTTGCGGGTATTGACGCTGTAATTGTTCGCGTAGCGGGCCATCACCGACCAGTACCAGTTTCAGCTTTGGATTGGCGCTTTGCATTGCTGCAAAACTGCGCAGCACCAATGGCAAATTCTTCTCTGCCGCGATACGCCCCACGTGAATCACTACCTGTTCATCATCGGCTACACCCCATTGTTGACGCAGCGCGCTGCTGCGTTTGCCGGGGTGAAATAAAGTAGTGTCCACGCCACGCGCAACGACATGGAGATTTTGATAACCGTCTTTTGCCAGGGTGTCGCGCAACTCCAAAGTGGGTACCAGAGTGGCATCAGTGCGGTTGTGCAGATTGCGTAAATGCGCGGCAACGGTTTTCTGTAACCAACCAAAACCATAATGCTGGCTGTAGCTGTGGAAATTCGTGTGAAAATCGCTGCTGACCGGAATACCGAGCTTGCGCGCCGCTGCCAATGCGGAAGCGCCCAACGGACCTTCGGTAACCAGGTGAACGATATCGGGGCGTTGTTCAGTCCAGAGTTTGATCAATTTGTGTTTGGCAGGTAATCCCAGACGTAAACCCGGATAGCGCGGGATCGGGAAACCGCGTACCAGGATTTCTTGCAGGGTAACTTCATGTTTCGCACGGTCTGTTTTGCTTTGCCGTGGACGGATCAATTCAATCACATGACGCTGACGCAAGCCTTCTACCATGCGGCTGATGGTCATCGCCACGCCATTGATTTCGGGCGGATAGGTTTCCGTTACAACAGCGATGCGTAGCGCGGGATTTGCCATGTCTTTCCTCATATAGGAGTTTGCATGGCGCGCACTGTCCCACTTCAATGAGAAGTTTTGATGAAGGATTTATGAGGATTTAGTGACAGCGGTTTGTTGATTGGATGCTGTGCCGGGTAGCGGGATTAAAGATGGGGTTAGAAGAACAGCACCAACACCCAGACTGAAACGACATTCAGCAAACTCAACAAGACAGCCGCGCTGCCGATGTCCTTGGCACGCTTGGCAAGTTGGTGTTGATCCAGCGAGGTGTGATCCACTGCGGCTTCGATGGCGGAGTTCAGTAATTCTACGATCAATACCAAGATGATGCTGCCGACCATCATGGCCTTGCCGAGCCCGCCGGCTGGAGTCAGCAGGGCGGTCGGAATGAGGAACGCGGCGAGCAGCACCTCCTGACGAAAGGCATCCTCATGCTGAATCGCCGCGCGCAACCCCGCAAGTGAATAAAAAAAAGCGTTGCACAGACGCCGCAAGCCAGTCTTACCTTTGTACGGACTTTCCATCTTTGAACCAAGTGTGAAAACAAACAAAAGTAAGACTCTAGCCGAGCAATGTTACGGTACGGTTAATTGGCTATTTTGTGCAGGCAGTGCTGTTGTTAATGACTGATACGTGTCACGCCGCCACCAGTGAGTACGCGTACACGGTCGCCGACCTTGAACTGTTCGTCCGCCGCTTGTGTGACGGCGATCAGCCTGCCATTATCGAACTTGACAGTAATCTCCAAGCCGGGTTGACTGGTCAACTTCTCTTCAGCGGCAGAGCCGAGCAGACCGCCAGCCACCACGCCAAGTACCGTGCCAATCGAACTGCCTTTACCGCCACCGATATCGCTGCCAGCGATGCCGCCAACCACCGCGCCAGCCGCAGTGCCGACCGGCGTCTTGGTGCCTTCGATTTGCACGCTGCGCACGCTTTCAACGGTGGCCATTTGTACGGTTTCGGTCTGCCTTGCCTGATCCCGGCTATAACCACCACCGGATAAACTGGACGCGCAACTGCTGAGAACGAAAGCGGCAAGCAATAGTGCGCCCACTTCTTTGCTGTTCAACATGATATCTCCCTTAACAAATTGAGTTGGTCAGACTGCCGCGCGACCACTTAAGTTCACCTGGCAGAAGCAGGACATTCGGTGCACACAGCTTATTTAAGTGCTGCCAGGGTTGCGTCATAATTGGGTTCATCCTTGATATCACCAACCAGTTCGGTATGTATGATTTTATCGTGCTCGTCCAGCACCAGCACGGCACGGGCGGTGATACCGCTCAGCGCTGAATCGGCAATCTTTACTCCATAATTGCGCATGAAATCGCGTCCGCGCATCAATGATAGAGGGATAACATTATTCAATCCCTCGGTGGCGCAGAAACGACTCATGGCAAACGGTAAATCCGCGGATATTACCAACACCACCGTGTTCGCCAGTTTACTGGCGGCCTCGTTGAATTTACGGGTAGAGGTGGCGCATGTCGGCGTATCCAGGCTGGGTACGATATTCAGTACTTTGCGCTTACCGGCAAAGTCTTTCAGCGATACGTCCTTTAAGTCTTTGTCCACCAGTGTGAACGCAGGCGCGGTTTGACCGACGCTCGGGAAAGTGCCGAACAGTGTGATTGGCGCCCCGCCTAAAGTAACGGCACTATTGTTTGAGGTTTCTTTGTTCATGATATTTTCCTTTTAAGGGTTGTTGTAATGCGCATTATACCGACTCTGCATAGCTTTCAATCGGTGGGCAGGCGCAAATCAAATTTCTATCGCCGCGCACATTGTCGATACGCGCAACACTAGGCCAGAATTTGCTGTTCCGCACCCATTGCAAGGGATAAACCGCTTTTTCACGCGAGTAGCTGTGCGTCCAGTTTTGCGTAATGACAGACTGTGCCGTATGCGGGGAATTTTTGATTACATTGTCTTCCCCGCTTGCTTTACCGCTCACGATCTCATCAATTTCCTGGCGTATCGAAATCATCGCTGCACAAAAGCGGTCGAGTTCTTGCTTCGATTCACTTTCGGTGGGCTCTATCATCAAGGTGTCTGCCACAGGGAATGAAACGGTGGGTGCGTGATAGCCGTAATCCATCAAGCGTTTGGCGATATCGGCGACTTCTACCCCGGCATCGCGTTTGAATGCGGTGCAATCCAGAATCATTTCATGCGCGCAACGGCCATTCGTGCCGCTATACAAGGTCGGATAATGATCCTTCAGCGATTCCTTGATGTAATTGGCATTCAATATGGCGATGCGTGTTGCTTCCGTCATACCGGCGCCGCCCAGCATTTTTATGTAGCCGTATGAGATCAGCAGGATCAACGCGCTGCCGAAAGGCGCTGCCGACACCGCATGTATGCCGTGCGTACCGCCGGATCTGACCAATGGATGAGAGGGCAAAAAAGGCATCAGGTGTTTCGCCACGCCTATCGGGCCCATGCCTGGCCCACCGCCACCGTGCGGAATGGCGAAGGTCTTGTGCAGATTCAGATGGCAAACATCCGCGCCGATATTGCCGGGGCTGGTCAGGCCGACTTGCGCATTCATGTTGGCGCCATCCATATAAACCTGCCCGCCATTTTCGTGGATGATGTTGGTAATGGTGATGATGCTTTCTTCGTAAACGCCATGCGTGCTCGGATAGGTGACCATCAAGCAGGCCAAATCATGTTTATGTTGAACGGCTTTTTCACGCAGGTCGGCCACGTCAATATTGCCTTTTTTGTCGCACTTCACCAGCACGATCTTCAGGCCACACATGGCCGCACTGGCAGGGTTGGTGCCGTGTGCAGAGGTGGGGATCAAGGCGATATTGCGGTGCGCCTCGTTGCGCGATTGGTGATAAGCCTGAACCACCAGCAGTCCGGCATACTCGCCCTGCGCGCCGCTATTGGGCTGAAAACTCATTTTTTCAAAGCCGGTGATTTCACACAACGACTGATCCAGTTCATCAATCACCTGATGAAATCCCGCTGCTTGTTGTGCAGGAGCGAAGGGGTGCATGTGCGCGAATTCGGGCCAAGTAATTGGTATCAGCTCGGCTGCGGCATTCAGCTTCATGGTGCATGAGCCCAATGAGATCATCGAATGCGTCAGCGACAAATCTTTGTTTTCCAGTCTTTTGATATAGCGCATCAACTCCGATTCGGAATGATAGCGATTGAAGATCGAATGTTGCAATATCGGAGACCGACGATACTTGAGCGCTGATTTTTGATTCAACACCTGTTCTGCTGCCAGTGCGGCAGCGGGCTTGCCAGCCGCTGCTGCGAACACGGCAATGATGGCATTTAAGTCGTCTGCACTGGTCGTTTGGTCGATTGAGATGGTGATGGCAGTGTCCGTGTAACGGAAGTTGATTTGCGCTGCTTCTGCCAAGTGCCTGATGCTGGCTTGTTGCGCGGCAGTTGATGAGATTTTGAGCGTGTCAAAATAGTTGCCATCATTGGTAGCATAACCCAGTTTTTTCAATTCAGCAGCCAACGCCAGCGCGGAAAAATGTACCTGTTGTGCAATTCCTTTCAAGCCTTCCGGCCCGTGGTATACGGCGTACATGCTGGCCATGACGGCCAACAATGCTTGGGCGGTACAAATGTTGGAAGTTGCCTTATCTCTGCGGATGTGTTGCTCACGGGTTTGCAGCGCCATGCGCAATGCGGGGTTTCCTTCCGCATCAACCGAAACGCCGATGATGCGACCGGGCATGGAACGTTTGTATTCTTCACGGCAGGCAAAATAGGCAGCATGCGGGCCGCCATATCCCATCGGCACACCGAAGCGTTGCGTGGAGCCCACCACCACATCCGCCCCCCATTCGCCCGGCGGCACAAGCAACACCAAACTTAACACGTCGGCTGCCACGGCAATGCCAGTTCCATTGGCTTTGGCACGCGTTACAAAATCGGCGTAGTCGTAAACTTGGCCGTCAGCACTGGGATACTGAAGCAGCGCACCGAACATGCTGCCGTCTAAAGCTGCCGTCTGAAAATTACCAATCACCAATTCGATGCCGAGCGGAGCCGAACGGGTTTTGAGCAAATCAATGGTTTGCGGATAGCACTCATGCGAAACAAAAAATTTGTTGGCGTTATTTTTAACCGCTTCGCCGGAACGATTGCTGAACAGCATGGCCATCGCTTCTGCAGCGGCAGTGGATTCATCCAGCAGGGATGCGTTGGCGATTTCCATGCCGGTCAAATCCATGATCATGGTCTGGAAATTCAGCAAAGCTTCCAGACGGCCTTGAGCAATCTCCGCCTGATAAGGTGTGTAAGCGGTGTACCAGCCGGGATTTTCCAGCACGTTGCGTTGAATGACGGCAGGGATGATGGTGTTGTAATAACCCAAACCGATATACGTTTTGAACACCTGATTTTTGGCGGCAATACCGCGCAAATGCTGATGATAGTGATACTCCGTCATTCCGGTGGGCAGGTTTAACGGTTTGTTCAGGCGTATCGCAGCCGGAATGGTCTGGTCTATCAACTCATCCACGGAATCCACCCCGATCTTTTCCAGCATGATTTTTATGTCGGTGGCGCGTGGGCCGTTATGGCGGTTTACAAATTCATCGGTGCTGATCATGTTCATGTTTGAGGCAGATAAATATTTAGAAGTGTTGCGCGCGATGCCAATTGGCAGTCGTTTTGGGGTGGCTGGTTGTTATCCCTCAGTACCAGTTTAATGTGCCTCGTTGTCGACCAGAGCCTGGTAGGCCGTGACATCCAGCAGTGCGGCGACATCAGCGGCATTATCCGGTTTCATTTTGAACATCCAGGCGCCGTAGGGATCGGCATTGATTTTTTCTGGTGCGCTATCCAGCTCTCCGTTGATTGCGAGCACCACTCCCGCCAATGGCGCATATACGTCGGAAGCGGCCTTGACCGATTCGACCACGGCGCATTCTTCCCTGGCAGCCAGTTTGCGACCAACCGCGGGGGTTTCCACGAAGACCATGTCACCTAATAATTCCTGTGCATGTTGGGTGATGCCGATGGTTACTGTGCCATCGGTTTCGGTTTTGACCCACTCATGGGAAGTTGTGTATTTCAAGTTTGCCGGGTTGCTCATAGCCGTATCCTCAAGAAGAAATTTAAATTAACCGGGGAGTAATGACTTGCCGTTGCGCGCAAACGGATATTTCACTACTTTTGCGTTTAGCATTTTATCGCGTATCGACACTTGTACGGTATCGCCGACTTGTACTGCTATGGGCAGACGTGCCAAAGCGATGGACTGACCCAAAGTGGGCGAGAAAGTACCGCTGGTAATTTCGCCCGTTCCGTGCGCAGTGTGCACAATCTGGTGACTGCGTAATACGCCGCGCTCCAACAACACCAAGCCGACCAGCTTGCGGATGGGCGGGTGGGCAAGCAATGCCGACTTTCCGATAAAGTCGCGCGCGCTTTTTAGATCCACCGTCCAGGCCAATCCGGCCTCCAGCGGGTTGATCGTTTCATCCATGTCCTGCCCGTACAGATTCATGCCGGCTTCCAGGCGCAGTGTGTCGCGCGCGCCAAGGCCGATAGAAGCAACACCCGCCCGGTGCAGGGCAATCCAAAAGTCTGCTGCTTGTTGCGCAGGCAGCATGATTTCGAAACCGTCTTCGCCGGTGTAACCGGTGCGGGCTATGAAATAATCCGCGCAGTCGGCCGCCTGAAAATTTTGCAGGTTTTCTGTGGCCGATCTGGTTTGCGGCAGCACCTGCCAGACTTTTTCGCGTGCGTTGGGGCCTTGCACGGCAATCATCGCCATATCATGGCACGGTGTGACACTCAATAGCGGCGCGTGTTGTGCAGCCTGTTCGCGCATCCATGCGATATCTTTATCGGCAGTGCCTGCATTGACTACGATACGAAACCACTGCTCGCTCATGAAATAGACGATGAGATCGTCGATCACACCCGCGTCGGGACGCAACAGGCACGAATACAGGGCTTTGCCGGAAGACTGCAATTTGTCCACGTTGTTCGCCAACAGGTAACGCAGAAAAGCGCGCACTCCGTCACCTTTCATATCCACTACGCGCATGTGCGAAACATCGAACATGCCGCAATCATTGCGAACTTGATGGTGTTCGTCGATTTGTGAACCGTAGTTCAGCGGCATATCCCAGCCGCCGAAATCGACCATTTTTGCACCCATGCTGCAATGGGTTGCATGTAAAGGAGTTTGTTTTAGAGCCATTGCATCCCCGATCATCAATAAGACGGGGAATGTCCGATCGCTGTCATGAGCGGTTTGAGATGCGCAGAGCGGTGCAGTGAGACACGAAACATATCTGGCAAGACAGACGGGTGGCGAGTGAGCACGCGACAAAGCAAATCAACCGCGCAGTAGGTTAGTGGGCATTCCCTGGTGCTGCGCCCCATCTGTCCCTGATACCTGAGAGATTACAACTGACGTTGCTTGCCCCTTCGGTGGCTACTTAAAATAGCACTCTCCAGATTTGCCTGTGCCAATAGTTCTTGAGCCTGAGCGATTGCGGGTGTTGCGCCTTCGGCGGCATAACAGTCTCTATGCAAAACTGCTATGCACTCTCCCATTGGTCTAAACGGCAGGGCGAATTATGCCGCAAAGAGCGCACACTGACAAACGGCAAAACGATTTATTTGTTCGAATAAAACAGCGCCAGTCGATAACCGCTTGGCTTGAGGTCAGCGGTATCCAGACGGAGTTTGATATTGACTTCGTGATTGGAGAGCAATCCGGCCGTTTCATTTTCTGTCGCAGGCAGATAATCAGCTGGCTTGAATATGCGCCGTACCAGCGCTTTGTCCTGGGTGTCGTTAAGAGTTAGTTCCAGATCAGGAAAGGCAAACGCATAACTGGCACGGTTGCGCAGCAGGGCATTCAGGGTGATTTGGTTGGGCTGTGCGGGACTGGATTCAAGGTCCGATGACTCTATGCTGATCAAATCGCTATTTTGTGGCAGAGGTACGCTGCATTTAAGCAGCCGGCAGTAGCTGACCAACACGGGCTTCAAACCGGGCAGGCGTGCGGCGATGTCGACGCGGAACCAGTAAACGGCCTGGGCGATCAGTATCAGCAATAACAACACTACGATCAGCCAGAGCCCGGTGCGATGTTTGGGTTGTTCGGTATCTTCCTCCCGGTCATGCACGATAACAACCCGTTCGGCCAATGTTCTTTGCGGCGGGACAACTGCTTCTGCCAGGTTCAGAGTAGCGGTTTCAGGTATTGTCGCATTCGGATTAACAGAAATATGGCTTGTTGCTTTATCTGGCAGTGAAGTATCTCTGTCTGCTTGGACAACCGGTCTGTCCAGTATCGGCAATTCGATCTGTGGGCTGGGTTGATCTGGTATGAAATCAGATCGCGCATCGAAGGTTCGCAGGCAATGCCCGCACCGCACCATACCTTGCTGTGCATGTAACTGCGCATCATTGATGCGGAAGCGGGTATGGCAATGCGGGCAGAGGGTGGTGCCGTCCATCATTTAGTCAATCCGAAATTTGCATGCGTTTACGGCCGGTCAAACATGCCCAGTCATCCTCAAAAATCGGGGCATTCAGGTCAAACCATGATTGGTAGATGTCCATTACTTCTTGCGCTTGTTCCTTGAGAATGCCGGACAGTACGATTTGCCCACCCGGTCGAGTCGCATTGGCCAGCAAGGGCGCAAGCATGCGTAGCGGATTGGTCAGGATATTTGCCACGACCAAATCATAGCTGGCTTGTGGTGCAACGTCGGGTGAATAGAAGCTCACGTTCTCGACTTGATTGACGTTGGCATTGCCTTGGCTGGCCGTTACCGCTTGTGAGTCTACATCAATACCGACAGCACGGGCAGCCCCCAGTTTGAGTGCTGCGATGGCAAGAATGCCGGAACCGCAGCCATAGTCGAGTACCGTTTCACCACCCTGTAAATTGCTGTCCAGCCAGCGTAAGCACAGGCGCGTAGTGGCATGGCTGCCGGTACCGAATGCCAATCCGGGATCCAGAATGATGTTGATCGCATTCGGGTCGGCAGGTGTGCACCAAGTGGGCACGATCCAGAGTCGTGGTGAAATGCAAATCGGGTGAAATTGAGATTGCGTGTGACGTACCCAGTCGTTATCAGGGAGTGTTTCAATACGATATTTGGGTAACGGCGCAAGACCGATGCTGGCGGCGGCAGTTTGCAAGCGAGCTGTAATATCCTGGCTGGCATCGAACAACGCACTGACACGATTATGTGCCCACACACCGGGCGTCGGCTCGCCGGGTTCGCCGAAAATTGCTTGCTCATCCGGCGTATCCGCGTCCGCATCGAGCAAATCGACCGACAATGCGCCTGACTCAAGCAAGGCATCACTGAGTGCCTCGGCGTGCTTGGCATCGGTATCAACGATGAGCGATAACCAGGGCATTACTTCACCTTGGTTCGTTCGGCGAGACGCTCTTCCAGGTAATGAATATTGGTACCGCCGCGCATGAAAGCCGTATCCTGAAGCAACTCGCGATGCAGTGCAAGGTTGGTGTCTATGCCTTCCACTGCCATTTCTGACAGGGCGGTGCGCATCCGTGCCATGGCTTGTTCGCGCGTGTCACCATAGGCGATGATTTTGCCGATCATGGAATCGTAATGTGGCGGCACAAAGTAGTTATTGAACACATGTGAATCAACCCGAATACCGGGGCCGCCCGGCACATGCCAGGAAGTGATACGGCCGGGCGACGGGGTAAATTTATAGGGGTGCTCGGCGTTGATGCGACATTCGATGGCGTGCCCCCTGAGCTCAATGTCGCGTTGTTTGAACGGTAGTTTTTCGCCCGCAGCGATGCGAATTTGTTGTTGTACGATGTCAATGCCCGTGATCATTTCAGTCACCGGGTGTTCGACCTGCACACGGGTATTCATTTCAATGAAAAAGAACTCACCCTTTTCATACAAAAACTCAAATGTGCCCGCGCCACGATAGTTGATTTTGCGACAGGCTTCAGCACAACGTTCACCGACTTTGTTGCGTAACTTGACGTTCAGTAATGGAGCCGGGGCCTCTTCGATGATTTTTTGGTGGCGCCGTTGCATGGAACAATCGCGCTCACCCAAAAATACCGCATTGCCATGTTGATCGGCAAGCACCTGAATTTCGATGTGGCGCGGATTCTCCAGGAATTTTTCCATATATACGACGGGGTTATTAAAAGCTGCCTGCGCCTCGCTGCGTGTCATGGTCACCGCATTCAGCAGCGCTGCCTCGGTATGAACGACGCGCATACCCCGACCGCCGCCGCCGCCCGATGCTTTGATGATGACCGGGTAGCCTATGCTGCGCGCGATTTTGATGATTTCGCCGGAGTTGTCGGGCAATGCCCCATCCACACCCGGCACGCATGGTACACCGGCTTTTTTCATGGCGTTCTTGGCGCTCACTTTGTCGCCCATCAGACGGATGGTTTCGGCGCGCGGGCCGATGAAAACGAAGCCGCATTTTTCCACGCGCTCGGAAAAATCAGCGTTCTCAGCCAAAAAGCCATAGCCCGGGTGTATCGCTTGCGCGTCAGTCACTTCTGCTGCGCTGATGATGGCAGGTATGCTCAGATAGCTTTGCGCAGACGGGGCAGGGCCGATACAAACCGACTCGTCAGCCAGCTTCACATATTTGGCGTCGGCATCCGCTTCAGAATGTACCACCACCGTTTTGATGCCCATTTCGCGGCAAGCGCGCTGGATGCGCAACGCTATTTCACCGCGATTGGCTATTAGTATCTTTTCAAACATTGCTGTTAACTCCGAACTTGGGTGGCGCGCTTAGGCCGCGCTATAGCAAATACCAGGCTTCTGCACGAGGACAAAAGTAATTTAGCCGATAACGAATAGGGGCTGACCGAATTCTACGGGCTGACCGTTCTCCACTAGAATAGCCTTGATGACGCCAGTCTGATCTGCCTCGATTTCATTCAGTAGCTTCATCGCTTCAATAATGCATAAGGTTTCACCGCTGTTGATCGACTGGCCCACATCCACAAATGCTTTGGCGCCAGGAGTGGGCGAACGATAAAAAGTGCCGACCATGGGTGATTTAACCACGTGGCCTTCTGTGACCGCCGGTTTGACGGGTTCTGCAGCGGCTACCGGGTGAGCGGTCGCGACGTTGGCAGGTGCCATCATGATCTGTTGTGGCGCTGCTTGAATTTGCTGCGCAGCAGCAACGGTGCGAGTGATACGCACACGTTCTTCTCCTTCGCTGATTTCCAGCTCGGCGATGCCGGAGCTTTCAACCAGATCAATCAAGGTCTTTAGTTTGCGTAAATCCATCATGTTCTCCCGGCTTAATTTTTGTGGTTTAGTGCATATTGCACGGCGAATTCGTAGCCGGACGCGCCCAAGCCGCTGATTACGCCTACCGCGAGGTCGGAAAAATACGACTCTTTGCGGAACGCCTCGCGTGCATATACGTTGGAAAGATGTACTTCAATAAAAGGGATACTGATCGCTGCCAAGGCATCACGTAAAGCAACGCTGGTGTGGGTGTATGCGGCAGGGTTAATAACGATGAACTGCGTACCGTCACCACGCGCTTGTTGCACCCGCTCGACTAATGCGGCTTCGGCATTGCTTTGAAAGTGGGTTAACTGCGCCCCATGTTTGTCAGCTAATGCCAATAAACGGGCGTTAATTTCATCCAGGGTGATTTGTCCATACACCTCCGGCTCGCGGCTTCCGAGCAGGTTTAGATTGGGCCCATGCAACACCAGAATGTTTTTGGCGAAACTTGCTTTGCTCGTTTTCATGAGCGCAGTTTGCCGTAAGTTAGGGTGATTTGTCTAGTTTTTTTCAGAAGATAGGCAGAATATGTCTATAGACCAACGCTTTGGAGTGTTTGCAAAAACTGTTTGGCGTCCTGATAGCCTACCAGACGAAGATCGCTTATCTCCTGCTTTTGTGCGTTAAAAAATAAAGTGGCGGGCGGACCAAACAGGGCATAACGTTTGAGTAATGCTTTGTCTGCCTCGCTATTGGCTGTGACATCAGCTTGCAGCAGCAATGCGGGTTTGAGTCTGGCTTGAACGCCCGGATCGGCAAAAGTATAACGCTCCATTTCCTTGCAGGCGACACACCAATCGGCGTAAAAATCCAGCATCACGATCTGACCGCGCGCTTGGGATAGCTGTTGGTCAAGCTCGGCAAGGTCTTTGACACGGGAAAATTGCAATGCCGACCCCGGTGTTGTTGCGTGGCCGATATTGCCAAGCGGGCGCAGAATATCGCGTCCGCCGGATAATGCCCCGATCAGGTAGGCAATGCCCAGCAATAAGGCGAGTACGCCGATGCCCTTGAGTAGCTTATGCCGGCCATTGGCATTCTGTGGCAATGCATCCAAGGCGCGCAGGTAAACCCCGGAGAACAGTAGCAGTGCCGCCCACAACAGCATTTGCACGCTGATTGGCAGCAGGGGTTGTATGATCCAGATCGCTAGCGCCAGCAGCAGTACGCCAAAGAAACGTTTGATGGCCTCCATCCATGCACCCGCTTTTGGCAGCAGCGTACCTGCAGAAGTCCCTATCAATAGTAACGGCGCGCCCATCCCCAAGGCCAAGGCAAACAGCGCCGCGCCGCCCAGCGCTGCATCATGGGTTTGTCCGATGTAAAGCAATGCCCCGGCAAGCGGGGCTGCAACACATGGACCCATGATGATCGCGGACAGCGCACCCATCACGAACACGCCACCCAGATGCCCGCCATGTAGCCGATTGCTGGTATCGGCAAATTTGCTTTGCAGCGCGCCTGGCAGCTGTAATTCATAAAATCCGAACATGGACAGTGACAACAGCACGAATACGGCGGCAAAGCTGCCCAGCACCCAAGGTGTTTGCAAAGCATTGGAAATCAGGCTGCCGGAAAATCCCGCCACCACACCTGCTGCCGCGTAAGTGATTGCCATGCCCAACACATAGGCCAGAGACAAGCTGAATGCATGCATTTTGGTTATTTTGTGGCCGCGTCCGACGATGATGCCGGACAAAATTGGAATCATTGGAAATACACAAGGGGTAAAAGCGAGCAACAGACCTGCGTCAAAGAAAAAGGACACAATCAGCCAGAAATTACCGCTGTTTAAAAGCCGCGCGATTTTTGAGTTTTCTGAAACTGGAGAAATAGCCAATGCTGGTTGAATTGGTGCGGGTATGACAGTTTCAGGCGGTGTCATGACAGGCAAACCGGCTGTTACAGCAGGCAGGTTGATTTTGATTACTTTATTGATGGGCGGATAACATAGTCCCTGCTCGCTACAACCCTGATAGCTGGCATTAAGCGTTACGGCGGTTGCCGCATCGGTGAGTCGATTCAATATGATCTCGGCCTGGAATGACCGATGAAATACTTCCTGATTGCCGAAGTTGGCGTCATATTTCATTTCACCCGCAGGCAGATTGACCGTCTTTACTTTGACCGCACCGTCCTGACTCGAAAAGCTGATCTTGCTCTTATACAAGTAGTAACTCGGTGTCACGCTGAAGTGAGCGATCAGGCTGCGCGCATCTGCGACGTCAAGTTGCAAACCAAAAGCCTGGTCAGGAGGTAAAAAACTGGGCTGTTTGGTTCCGCCCAGATTGGTCAGGTTATCGAGGAAAGTGCCGGCGTTTGCAACAGGGACAAACCAGCAGAGCGCTAACAGTAATATAAAACGCATGACTTATTCCTTGACGAGGTGGACTTCACTGCCTATCCAATCAAGGTAAGCGGGTAAACCGGCTGCAATCGAGACAGCGATGATCTCGGGAAGTTCATAGGGGTGAACTGCGCGTATCAGCTGTTCGAGACGTGGATAGGCAGCCTGTGTGGTTTTAATGAGCAGCGGCACTTCACTGTTTGTTTCGATTTTGTTTTTCCAGCGATAGGTCGAAACACAAGGCGCAAGCTGGGTTACGCAGGCCGCCGCATGTTTCTCGATGAGTTGTTGCGCCAAGCGCGCGGCAGAAGGCGCATCGGGCAGATTGGTGATGACTAGCAAAACATCGCTCATGGTTTTAAGTGCTTCCCAAAATCACAGCCTCTCGAAATACGAAGCGTAGTGAGTGAGATATATCGCTGAAGGTAAGGAGTGGATTTTAGTACATCCCATTTGGGTGCGGGGTTGAGCTTCATTTTATGGTGGGGTCTTGTAGAACAAATGGATTACCAAGTAGCTGTGTGGAGAAGAGCCTATATTGGACAGGCACTTGTTTTATAAATACATACTTTTGTCTGAAGCCTCTAATGTATTTCTCAAATTCCTCACGGCTGCTTATGTAGTACCTCCATAAAAAAGGCTCTGCTCCACAGTCAAGGCCAAAGTGCCCGACGTAAACGATTTCACCTGGATTCACCGTGAATGTGCCCCCCACCGGCTCACCATCTTTGATGAGATTGTCACTCGACCCCGTTATGTGGGCGACGTCGCTCACTGAGCGTGCAACTTTTATATCAAAGGCAGTTAACACGTATTCACCTGGGCTGATGACAAAGGCATAGGGCAAGAATTTTTTATCCACAAATAATTTGGATGGCGTTACAAGGTTTAGGAATGTCGGCTCAGGAGTATCAATAGGAAATTTAGTGAATGTGAGCGCCTGAAGTTGCGCATTCTCGAATTGACCACATTTCCACGCTCTTCCCCAGTCCACTTGGATGATGATAACGCCAAGATCGGCTTTGTAAGTGGATTCACTAAGGCTTGCTGTTTCTGCCGCAACGACAAGTGTTGGCAGTGCTCCAAGGAGCGCTATTCCGTACCGCAAAGATTCGAACATTTAGCTAACTCCTATGAAGCTAGACGATATGATAGGCAAGAGCGCGAGCGCGGTGCAACACCACGATGCACCCAAAAAATGAGTTTGGTGTATTCATTTAGCAAAGCGCAATCCCAGTTGCAGTAACTCGTCCCACACATCACCGGAGCGTAGACCTTTAATGGTCTTGTCCAGGCGTGCTGCCTGTTGTAGGGCGCGTTCGATGTGCGGAAACTTGAGGCGGCGTACGGCTGTTTCAACCAGCCCCTGGCGCGCTCCCCACACTCGTGCGTCACGTAGTGTACTGCCGAGGTTGTCGCCGCGCTGCATGGCAAGCAACACTTTGCCGAGTGTGCGTATTTCTTCACTGATTGCCCACAACACCAAAACTGTGGCGGTTCCTTCGGCGCGCAGGCCGTCAAGAATACGGGTAAAACGGGTGGCATTGCCGCTGAGCATGGCTTCTACCAGCTTGAAAATATCGTAGCGTGCCACATCCATCACGGCATCTTTGACTTGCTCAATAGACAGCGATCCGGCCGGATACAGTAGTGCGAGCTTCTGGATTTCCTGAAACGCGGCAAGCAGATTACCCTCGCAGCGTTCGGCAAGAAATTCCAGGGTGATATCCTCAGCGCTCTGTTGCTGTCGCTGGAGGCGGCTTGCTATCCAGCACGGCAAAGCGTTACGCGCAATATCGTCGGCAGAAATCACCACCCCGTGTTGCTGCAGGGTACTAAACCATTTACTGTTTTGCGTGGTTTTATCCAGCCTGGGTAAAGTGATGAGTGTGAGCACATCCTCGTTCAGCGTGGCGCAATAATCTTGCAATACCTGTCCACCCTCCACACCGGGCTTGCCGGAAGGAATGCGTAAATCCAGCACTTTGCGTGTGGCAAACAGGGATAAGCTTTGCGCACTGTCGCGCAACTGATTCCATTTGAAATGTTGTTCGGCAACAAATGTCTCACGCTCAATGTATCCCGCTGCCCGCGCGGCGGCACGGATGCTGTCTGCGGCTTCGATGGCAAGCAATGGCGCATCGCCACAGATCACGTACAAGGGTTTCAGGCCGGTATCAAGCTGGCGCGGTAGTTCTTCGCTGGTGATTGCCATAAAACTTTACCTTGCTATTGTGGTTGCGGCTTGGCACGACTCAAGCGCCGCACAATCTGCTGCACCATGTCCGAGCGCATGCTCTGATAAAGCAAGTTTTCTTCTGCTTCCTTGGCGAGAATCTGGGCGTCATCATAAGTGTAGTCGCGGTATAAAACGATTTCCTC
>Ga0137403_10001035_pt1 | contig 35280 bp, 34 predicted proteins | sample CZOMad2_1_16fung_FD_122057 | JGI IMG/M metagenome (GOLD analysis project Ga0137403, IMG submission 122057) | Vadose zone soil fungal communities from Angelo Coast Range Reserve, California, USA - CZOMad2_1_16fungal (Hybrid Assembly) | ecosystem: Environmental > Terrestrial > Soil > Vadose zone... | reverse complement strand
GTCATGCCCTACGTCATGCAGTTCAACCGCAAGGCCATCGACGAGAAGATGCAGCGCCTCGCCGCCTGGCTCGGCCTGAAGCAGCACAGCTACCAGGCCGTGCTCGACTGGGTGCTGGCCCTGCGCCAGGAGATCGGCATCCCCCACACGCTGAAGGACCTCGGCGTCGGCACCGACAAACTCGACACGCTCAGCCAGGCCGCCTTCGACGACCCCTCCACCGGCGGCAACCCCGTCCCCGCCGGCGTGGCGGAGATGAAGCAGATGTTCATCGCGAGCATCGAGGGACGGCTGTAGCGGTGCAGCAGCGTGGGGCGACCGCAGATGTGATCGCGGCCGCTGCTGACACGTTCAAGCTATTGCGGGCTGGGCTGAGTTCGCTAGTCCCACGCCTGCTACCGAAGGTAAAGCGGACCTGCGGCGGACGTGCGTTGTTCGACGGCTCGTGACCCAAACCAGACTCGCTATTGCGCCGGTTCGCGTCTACGATTTGTCGACCTGAGCGTCGGAATTTCTAGGACAACCTGCTATGGAGCGTCGCCTCTCCGCCGTTCTGGCCGCCGACGTGGCAGGCTACAGCCGGCTTATGGAAAGGGATGAAGAGCGCACGCACGTCGCTTTTCTTGCGTGCCGGGCCGCAATCGCGAAAATCATCACCGATCACCGCGGCCGCATCTTCGGCGGTGCTGGAGACAGCGTCATGGTCGAGTTCGCGAGCCCAGTCGAAGCGATGCGGGCCGGCGTCGAGATCCAGAACCGGCTGGCCGATCAGCCGCTCGACCTGCCGGAAGATCTGCGGATGCAGTTCCGGATCGGCATCAATCTTGGCGACGTAATGGTCGACAATGGGGAACTGTTTGGCGATGGCGTCAACGTCGCCGCGCGACTGCAGGCCCTCGCCGATCCCGGCGGCATCTGCATATCGGAGGGCGTTCACCAGCACGTCGAGAGCAAATTGAAGCTCGCCTTCGACGATCTCGGCGTGCATCAGGTGAAAAACATCGCTAAGCCAGTCCGCATGTTTCGCGTGCTGCTTAGCGCGCCCGCTACGCCCACCGAGACGGCGACGGGGCAGCCACCGACCAAGCCATCGATCGCCGTGTTGCCGTTCACGAACATGAGTGGTGAACCAGAGCAGCAGTACTTCAGCGACGGCATGACGGAGGACATCATCACCGAGATATCGCAGTTTCACGATCTGTTGGTCATCGCGCGAAACTCCTCGTTCCAATACCGAGACAAGGCGGTTGATGTCAAACGCGTCGGGCGCGAACTCGGCGCCCAATTCGTCGTCGAAGGCAGCGTTCGAAAAATAGGCAGTCGCGTTCGGATCACCGCCCAGTTAATCGATACGGGAACCGGTAATCACCTGTGGGCCGACCGCTATGACCGCGAGCTGGCGGATGTGTTCGCCCTGCAGGAGGAGTTGGCCCACGCCATTGCGGCCACCGTGGGCGGCCGGGTCCAGGCAGCCGCGCGCGGGCGAGCGACGCACCTAAGCCCGGCGGGACTGACGGCCTACGATCTCGTCCTTCGCGTCCACGCCCTCCGATTGAAATATACGAAAAGCGATGCTTTTCAGGCTCGCGCGCTCGCCCAGCGCGCTATCGAAATCGATCCGACCAACGCCCGGGCTCATGCGTTCTACGCGAACATCAACTACAACATCTGGATGGCGCATTGGACGGCAGAACGTGAAAGCATGTTCAAAGATATCTACCGTCATGCGGAACACGCGGTCGCCCTCGACGACTCCGACAGCATAGTTCGTTGTATGCTGGGATTCGTGAAGGTTTTTGCACGCGAGTACGAGGAAGCGCGCGTCCATCTGGAAAAGGCGCTGGCCAGCAACCCGAACGATACAGAGGCGAGGCTCTACTACGCTGTATATCTCATTGCGACCGGACAAGCCGATGCCGCGATCGAGCAGCTTGATCTCGCGAAGCGGCAAAATCCCTTCGATCTTTCTTGGGCTCCTTGGGTCAGAGGCATGGCGTACTTCACGGCGCGGCGCTACGGCGAAGCCATTGCTGTCCTGAATCAGATTCCCGAACCGATCAATGAAATCCGCGGGTGGCTGACGGCCTGCTATGCGCAGACGGGTCAGCTTACCGAAGCGAAAGCTAGTCTCGACGAGTTTCTCCGCATTGCCAGACACGACATGGTCGTCTATCCGGGCGACCGGCTGGAGGACTGGGAGTCGTACTGGCACGGTGCGATGGAGTATCGGGACCAGCGCGACTTCGATCATCTATTTGAAGCTCTGCACAAGGCAGGGCTACCGAAATGACCTTTGACTATTTTCGCGTCTAACGTTCTGCGGCATTCCGGTCTTGGCACATTTCTGCCGTGCATGCGGTGAGGGCAAGAGGTCGGCAGAGAGATCCAAACCAGACGCGCTTCTTTCTATCAGACTCCACGAACTCAGCGAATCGCTCACCATATGGAGGCGGCCCTGCGCCCTCCGAATCTCTGTTTCCTCTGCGTCTCTGTGGTGAACCCTTCACTTCACCTGCACCACCAGCTCCGTCGGTCCGCCCGGCGCATTGATCGTCCAGCCAGGAATCTGCAGATCGAACGGACAGGACGACACCACGCAGATCAGATGCATGCGCCTTAGCGGGCCCGACCTTGCGTTTCGGAGGACGACATGAAGAGCGTGGGGACGCTGAGGCTACTCTATTTGATCGTCATGGCCGTCTTGGGGTGGCTCGCCATTGCGGTGCAGCTATTTCTCGTGGTTCGGATCGTCACGGCCGCCGGGCAGCCGGCGATCGATGGCGTCGTGAACGCCCTCAGCTATTTCACCGTTTTCACGAACCTCCTTGCCGCCATCGTCGCGACGGCGTCAGCGCTGCGCAGCAGCGCGGATACATTCCTCACTCGCCCGAGCACGATATCGGCGATTGCGGTCTACATGTTCGTCGTCGGATTGGTCTATTCGCTCGTGCTGAGGGCGCTCTGGGAGCCCACGGGACTGCAGCTTGCGGCGGACATCGCTCTGCACGACTTGATGCCGATCCTGTTCGTTCTGTATTGGCTGCTTTTCGTTCCGAAGGGAACGCTGAGGTGGCGGCAGCCGATCTCTTGGCTGATCTATCCCGCTGTTTACGTCGCCTATTCGTTGGCGCGCGGCGCTGTCACCGGCAAATATCTCTATCCGTTCGCCGATGTGACCGCGTTGGGCTACCCGAGGGTCCTGCTCAACACCGCGATGCTGCTCGCGGGATTCTTCGCGCTCGGCTTGATCATGGTCGTCCTCGATCACCTGATCGGGCGGCTCCAGGGTCGGTAGGATACCCTGAGGACTTCAAACTGATCTCACCCTTGAGCGAGGCCCGGTCATGTCTTTCGCGGCTAGATAACCTCCACCACCAGTTCCGTCGGCCCGCCCGGCGCGTTGATCGTCCAGCCGGGGATCTGCAGGTCGAACGGGCAGGACGACACCACGCAGATCAGGTCCATGCGGGCCGCCAGCTCGACATAGCCGCCGGGTGCCACGGTGTTGGGCGGCGAGATCAGCTTGCCGTCTGCCTCGACCACCGTGTTGGTGAAGAAGTTCACCGGCTGCGGCACGACGTCGAGCGCGTGCCCCAGTCGCGCCATCGCGTTGCGCAGGTTGTCCGAGCAGCTCGCATGCGGTCCCGCGAAGCCGAACTGCTCGTAGCGCGCCTGGTCGCAGGCCGCGATCATCATGTCGTGCATGCCGCCGGCGCCGTCCTCGACCAGGTCGAGCAGCGGCCGCCGGAAGCGCGACAGGAAGGTGTCGCCGACCCTCGGCTTGAGCGAGCGCGTCGTCACCCAGGTGTGCATGGGCGACAGCCACTCCCGCACATTATCGGCGGCATAGGCGAAGAAGTCGGCCGCCTGCGCGCCCTTGGGCGTGATGAGGCGGAGGCGCTGCCCCCGCTCGATCGGCACTGCCAGCCCGCAGCGTGCGGGGATTTCGTGCTTCGTCACGGGAATTCAGACCTCCAGCCGGTTTTACGCATGTTCTTCCGGAGCGCGTTTATGTTCTATCAATGTTCTTGACTATTCATGGCTGACCGCGTATTATGCAATTGCCCTCGCAATCCGCCATGACGTTGTTTGCTGTGCCGCCGCAAACTCTCCGCACCTGTTGGACAGCCTCCGAGATACGCATAAAGCGCATGCCTGAAGTCGATCGTTATGCGTTAACTTCCTTTACATGGGCTCGTTGTTCAGATTCAAAAATCCGAGTCAGCAGTGCTGACCTATCACCTGGTTCACCCGCCCTCCTCCTCCAACGACAGCAGCGAAGCGTTGCCGCCCGCCGCCGTCGTGTCGATGGTGAGCGTGCGCTCGGTGGCGAAGCGGTGCAGGTAGCGCGGCCCGCCGGCCTTGGGGCCCGTGCCCGAGAGGCCCTCGCCGCCGAAGGGCTGCACGCCCACGACGGCGCCGATCATGTTGCGGTTGACGTACGCGTTGCCCACCCGCAGCCGCTCATGGATGTAGCGCACGGTGGAGTCGATGCGGCTGTGGATTCCGAGAGTAAGGCCGTAACCGCTGGCGTTGATCGACTCCAGCACCTGATCCAGCCGGTCGCCGGCAAAGCGGATGACATGCAGGATCGGCCCGAACACCTCGCGCTCCAGCCGTTCCAGCCGGTCGATGCGGAAGGCGCGCGGCGCCACGAAGCTGCCGTTAGCTGTGTCGGGGCCGAGCGGCACGCAGTGCAGCAGCTCGCCTTCTTGCGCCATCCGATCGGCGTGCGCCTCCAGGGTCTCCGTGGCCGCCTCGTCGATCACCGGCCCGACGTCGGTCGCCAGCAGCGCCGGGTCGCCCACCGTCAGCTCGGCCATCGCGCCCACCAGCATCTCCTCCAGGTTCTCGGCGATGTCCTCCTGCACGAACAGCACGCGCAGGGCCGAGCAGCGCTGCCCCGCGCTCTGGAACGAGGAGATCAGCACGTCCCGCACCACCTGCTCCGGCAGCGCCGAGGAATCGACGATCATCGCATTCTGCCCGCCGGTCTCGGCGATCAACGGCACGATCGGCCCGCCGCGCGCGGCCAGCACCTGGTTGATGCCGCGCGCCGTGTCGGTCGAGCCGGTGAAGGCGACGCCGGCGATGCGGGGATCGGCGACCAAGGGCGCCCCCACGCCGGGCCCGTCGCCCGGCAGCAGATGCAGCACGTCCGCCGGCACGCCCGCCTCGTGCAGGATGCGAACAGCCGCCGCGGCGATGAGCGGCGTCTGCTCCGCCGGCTTGGCGATGACGGCATTGCCGGCCGCGAGCGCCGCCGTCACCTGCCCGCTGAAGATCGCCAGCGGGAAGTTCCAGGGCGAGATGCAGGCGAACACGCCGCGCCCCTGCAGCGCGATCTGGTTGCGCTCCCCCGTCGGCCCCGGCAGCGCCAGCGGCTCGGCGAAATCGGCCCGCGCCCGCTGCGCATAGTAGCGGCAGAAATCGACGGCCTCGCGCACTTCCGCGAGCGCATCGGGAATCGTCTTGCCGGCCTCGCGCACGGCCATCGCCATCAGCGCAGCGCGGTCCCGCTCCATCAGATCGGCCGCGCGCTCCAGGCAAGCCGCCCGCTCGGCCGCCGGTGTCCCATTCCAGTCGTCAGCCGCGCGCACCGCGCGCGACAGCGCCTCATCCACCTCCTTCTTGCCGGCCTCGATCACCTGTCCCACAACCTGCCGCCGGTCGGCCGGATTGGCGATGGGCCTGGCCGCGCCGCGGCGCGCCGCGCCGCCGATCACCGGCGCCGCCGTCCAGCTTGCGCCCGCTGCCGCCGCCATCGCCTGCGCCAACGGCCCGAGCTCATTCAGATCGGTCAGGTCGATGCCGCCTGCGTTCTTGCGTCCCTGCCCATACAGATCAGCGGGCAGCGGGATGCGCGGATGCGGCTTCACCGTCAGCCGCCGCACGCGCGCGACGGGATCGCCGATCAGCTCCTCGATCGGCGCCTTCTCATCGACGATGCGGTTCACGAACGAGGTGTTGGCCCCGTTCTCCAGCAGCCGCCGCACGAGATAGGCCAGCAGATCCTCATGGCTGCCCACCGGCGCATAGATGCGCGCCGCCAGCCCCATCTTCTCCGGCCCCACCACCTGCTCGTAGAGCGCCTCGCCCATGCCGTGCAGCCGCTGGAACTCGAAGTCGCGGCTGTTGCCGGCCATCTCCAGCACCGCCGCGAAGCTGTGGGCATTGTGGGTCGCGAACTGCGGATAGAAGGCGGCGGGATCGGCCAGCAGCTTCCGGGCGCAAGCCAGATAGGACACATCGGTCGAGGCCTTGCGCGTGAACACGGGATAGCCGGGCAGCCCGCGCTCCTGGCTCCACTTGATCTCGCTGTCCCAATAGGCGCCCTTCACCAGCCGCACCATCAGCCGCCGCTTGTGCCGCCGCGCCATGTCCGCCAGCCAGTCGATGAGAGGGAGACAGCGCTTCTGATAGGCCTGGATCGCCAGGCCGAAGCCGCTCCAGCCGGCAAGATCGGAATCGCCGGAGACCGCCTCGATGACATCGAGCGAGAGGTCGAGCCGGTCGGCCTCCTCCGCATCGACGGTGAAGCCGATATCGACGCGCCGGGCCGCCATCGCCAGCCCTTTCAGGCGCGGCACCAGCTCGTCCATCACGCGGTGGCGCTGCGCGAACTCGTAACGGGGATGCAGGGCCGAGAGCTTCACCGAGATGCCGGGACTGTCGACCGGTCCGCGCTTGCCGGCGGCCGCGCCGATGGCCGCGATCGCCGCGTGGTAGGCGCGGTCGTAGCGGTCGGCATCGCCCATGGTGCGCGCGGCCTCGCCCAGCATGTCGTAGGAGTAGCGGTAGCCGCGCTTCTCCAGGGCCTGCGCGCGCTCGAGCGCCTCCTCGATGTTGCGCCCCATCACGAACTGGCGGCCGAGGATGCGCATGGCCTGCATCACTGCCTGGCGTATCACCGGCTCGCCGCTCTTCGCCACCAGCCGCCGCAGCACGCCGCCGAGGTCGCGCGTGTCATCGGCCCCGAAGCGCACGATCCGCCCCGTCAGCATCAGCGCCCAGGTCGAGGCGTTGACGAACAGCGACTCGGAGGTGCCGAGATGCTTCTCCCAGTCGCCGCTCCCGAGCTTGTCCTTGATGAGCGCGTCGGCCGTCTCCGCATCGGGGATGCGCAGCAGCGCCTCGGCCAGGCACATCAGCACCACGCCCTCGCGGCTGGTGAGCTGGTAGGCATGCAGGAAGGCATCGAGCCCGCCCTGCCCCAGCCGCGCCTCCCGCACGCTGCGCACGAGATCGCGGGCGCGGAGCGCGACCCGGTCCAGCATCTCCGCCGGCATCTCGGCCTCTTTCAGCAGCGCCTCGATGCAGGCCGTCTCATCAGCCCGATAGGCCGCCCGCAATCGTTGACGGAGAGGATCGGGAGGCGCCGGCGGTGTGACGATCATCATAGCGGTGTCTGGGTGCCCGTGTTATCAGCGCGCAGGCGGCATTCCGCCGCCGCGCTATCGTCGCTCGCAATCATGCTAGTCTGATTCGCCATGGCAACCGTCAACCTAGCACCCTTCGAGGGTCTGAACATCGACCGCATCTGCGGCAACGAGTTTACCGATCCGGCGCAGAATCACTGCGCCCACCTCGTCTGTCACTGGCTCAACCTCAGCTTCGGCTATACCTGCCGCAGCGCCGGTCGTGCCAACACCGACGGTGCCAACCTGCGGGTGCACGAGTTGTTTGCCCGCTGTCCGCTGGTCGGGCGCTGGGCCGACAAACCGGACGGCAACCTGCTGGCCTTCGTTACCGCCGCCGCCAATGTCGAGCTGAAGGCGCCGCACCGGATGGTGAATGTCCCCAACAAGCATGTCGGCATATTCGTAGCGCCGCACATCTGGAACTACGACAACACCGGCGACAAGGTCTGGAAGGAGACGGTACCCGTCTTCGAGCAACGCTTCCGCACCAAGTATGGCAGCACCGCGACCCTGTTCTTCGGGACCTTTCCGCCCGGCGCCAACACGGTGATCGTGGGCATTACGTCATGACACCCCGCCGCTTCCTGCCCATGGCGGCGCTGCTGTCGGCGGCGACCGTCAGCGCCGCTTCGCAAGCCGACGGGCCGTCCGGTCCATTCGTCGCGACGATTCCGGCGACGGCCAAGGATGCGCTGCGGCTGGTCTTTCACAATGCCGACCTGCCGCTGCCGCGGGGCGGCTCCTGCGAGGGAGTCGACACCACCGGCATTGAAAACCCCACCATCGGCGACTATCTCGGCGGGTTCCTGGCCGAGTTGCGCCCGGCGAAGGGGATGAGTGGCGTCGCCGCCGCCTGCACCGGCGGGCTCTCGGATCTCTCCTGCGAGATCACGGTTCGGCGCGAGGCCGGCGACGAGGTGTGGGCATGGGGGTTGCGATTCCGCGCCAACGGTATCACCGGCACGATCCGACCGGAGGGTCTGGAATGCACGGGAGCGGGATGACGATGATGCGAGGATTGCTTGCCTGCGGGTTCGCGTTGCTACTGGCGCCGACCTCCGCCTTCGCCGATGTCGGTTGCCCCAGGCCGTGACGGTTACGCAGACGCTCGCCGCGCCGCCGTCCGGTTGGACCGCGGGCCTCGACAAGCTGCCGACGGAGGTCGCGGGCGTCTCGGTGTTCGACGGTCCGCCGGAAGAGCTGGCCGATCTCGTCCCCGACGACGGCAAGAACGCCGCCGACACCCGCAGCGACATCTGGAACCTGCCGCAGAGCGACCATGGCGACTGGCTTGTCTGCCGCTACGCCAACACGACCGTGATTCTCAGCCGCCGGCTGCCGGCCACCCTCACCCGCTGCGAGGCCATCTATGAGAAGCAGCAGACCTTCGCCGGCGGCGCGCCGGTCGTGCGGTCGGTCAAGTGCGGTCCGGGCGGTCCGTAGCGCTCGCGGACAGCGCCTTCGCCAGCCGGGCGACGACGGCATCGATCTGCCGCTCCGGCACGGCTGTGTAGCCCAGCAGGAGTCCTTGATGCGTCGCGCGCCCGATCCAGTGACTCGAGAGCGGAGGAGCGGCAATGCCGGCGGCCTCCGCGCGCCGGCTGGCCTCCCGATCATCCATGCGGCCGGCGAGATCGGGATGCAGATAGCCGATGAGATGCATGCCGCCGGGATCGGCGCCCAGCTCGAGCAGGCCGCCGAGATGCCTGCGCGCGGCCCCCAACAGCAGTTCCTGTCTCGCCTTGTAGCGCCGCCGCTGCCGGCGCAGATGACTCGCGAGATGCCCGCCGGCGACGAACGCCGCCAGCGCCGGCTGCGCCAGCACGGCCGGCTGGTCGTCCAGGGCCTGGCGCGCCGCCAGGAAGGGCGCGATCAACGGCTCCGGCAGCACGATGTAGCCGAGCCGGATCGACGGGAACAGGATCTTCGAAAACGTCCCCGCATAGAGCACGCGGCCGTCCCGATCGAGGCCCTGCATGGCCGCCAGCGGGCGGCCGGCATAGCGCCACTCGCTGTCATAGTCGTCCTCGAAGATCCAGGCGTTGACCTGCCGCGCATGCTCGAGCAGCGCCAGCCGCCGCGCCACGCTCATGGTCATGCCCAGGGGATACTGGTGCGACGGCGCGATGCAGATCAGCCGCGGTCGCGGCGCCAGCCGTTGAGCGGCCTGCAGGGACAAACCCTCGCTGTCGACCTCGACCGGCACCAGCTTGGCCCCCGCCGCCACCAGCGGTCCGCGCAAACCCGGATAGCCCGGATTCTCGAGCCAGACCGGATCGCCCACATCGAGCAGCAGGCGCGCGGCGATCGCCAGCGCCTGCCGGATCCCGGACACGATGACGACATGCTCGGCCGTGGCGCCGACGCCGCGGGCGGCGGCCAGGTACTCGGCGATCGCCGCCCGCAGCGGCGGATGGCCGGCGGGATCATCCCCCAGCAGCATGGCCCGCGCCGGCGCTCGCCAGCTCTCGGCCAACAGCCGGCTCCACAGCGCCAATGGAAAGCCGGCCCAGTCGGGTTCGCCCGGCCGCAGCAGCCCGCGGGCCGGCAGCGGCCGGTTGGCGGGCACGACCAGGGACCGCGCGCGCCGCGCCAGGCGCGGCCGGCGCCCCGGCTGCGGGGCGTGCGAACGCAATCGCTGCGGCGATCGATCCGGCAGCTCGCCGGATACATAGCTGCCCGCCCCGCGGCGCGTCTCGACATAGCCTTCGCTCAGCAGCTGTTCGAGGGCGAGCAGCACCGTATTGCGGGCAACACCGAGCTCGTCGGCCAGCATGCGGCTCGACGGAAGGCGCGCGCCCGGCCGCAGACGGCCGGAGAGGATCAGCTGCACCAGCTCGCGATAGACCTGGCGATGCAGCGGTTCGTCGATGCCGCGTTCGACGTGGACCGGGATCGGCGGGGCGCTGGCGGAGCGGCGGCTCACGGGGACATTCGCGAAAGTGGTTCCATCGGATCGGTCGAAGTGGCTCTTTTCGCAGGGCCACTCTAGCGCTACATCAAACGCGCATCAATCCGGGAGCCAGACGTTCATGGACGCCTATACGCCGACGGCGCGCTCGAAGGTTAAGCGGCTGCACGAGCGCGGCCGCTACGACCGCGAGAGCGTGTTCGCCGTTCTCGACGCCAGCCTGTTCTGCCATATCGGCTACGTCATCGACGGCCAGCCCTATGTCACGCCGACCGGCTTCTGGCGCGTCGACGACCATCTCTACTGGCACGGCTCCTCCGCCAGCCGCATGCTGCGGACCCAGAGCGCCGGCATACCCGTCTGCTTCACCGTGATGATCGTGGACGGCCTGGTGCTGGCACGCTCGGGCTTCCACCACTCGGTCAACTACCGCTCGGTGATGGCCTTCGGCCAGGCCCGCAAGATCGAGGACAACGAGGAGAAGCGCGCAGCCCTCAACGCCTACGTCGATCGCTTCCTGCCCCAGCGCAACCGCGAGCTGCGGCCGATCGATGCGCAGGAGCTGAAGGCCACGACTTTGCTCGGCATGACCATCGAGGAGGCCTCGGCCAAGATCCGCACCGGGCCGCCCAAGGACGACGAGCCCGACTACGAATTGCCGGTGTGGGCCGGCGTCGTGCCGGTCCGCCAGGTCTTCGGCGAGCCCGTGCCCGATCCGCGCCTGCGCGACGGCACCAAGGTGCCGCTGCACGTCGCCACCCTGGCACCCGGCGCGGACTTCAGCGCCGTCATGGCGCGGCTGGCGAAGAGCTACTGAGCGGCCGCCCCATGCCGAGCATCCACAGCCTTCTGGTCTTCACCCTGGCCGCGGCAGCGCTGAACATCTCGCCCGGCCCGTCGAACCTCTACGTCATGTCGCGCAGCCTTTCGCAAGGCGCGCGCGCCGGGCTGGTCGCGGCGTTCGGCCTGGCAACCGGCAGCCTGTTCCACGTGACCGTGACGGCGCTCGGCCTGTCGGTCGTCCTGCGCTATTCGCCGACGCTCTATGCGGTCGTGAAGCTGGTCGGCGCGGCCTACCTGATCTTTCTCGGCCTGCGCCTGCTGCTGTCGAAGGGCGCCGCCTTGACTGCCACCGCAAGCGGCAACCGTCGGCCGCACCGGCGCATCTTCCGCGAGAGCATCCTGGTCGAGATGCTGAACCCGAAGACCGCCCTCTTCTTCCTTGCCTTCCTGCCGCAGTTCGCCGATCCCGGCGCCGGCCCGCTGGCGCCGCAGCTGCTGCTCCTGGGCGGCATCGTCACGCTGACGGCCATCCCCTGCGACGCCTTCGTTGCGCTGGCGTCGGGCGCCGCCGCCAACGCGCTGGCGCGACGGCCGCTCTATGGCCGCCTTCAGAAATGGTTGTCCGGTTCAATCCTGATCAGTCTGGGCGCCTACGTCGCGGCGTCCGAGAGGTCTTAGAGCGTTTTCCCTATTGGTGGAAACACCAAACCCTCGGCTGTCATGCCGGCGAACGCCGGCATCCATAGTCACAGGCCTGTGTTTATGGATTCCGGCTTTCGAGCGTGTGAAGAAACCCGAAAAGCGACCTTCGAGAGATCCGCATCGATGTCGTGCGTCCTTCGAGACGCGCCCTTCGGGCGCTCCTCAGGATGAGGCAGACTTTTGATGGCATTAAGAAAATTCCTCATCCTGAGGAGGCCGCGAAGCGGCCGTCTCGAAGGACGCGCGATGTTGATCCAGCGTCTTTCCGGATTTCTTCACAGCCTCTTTCGCCGGAATGACAACGAAAGAAGGAATGCGATTCTAGTTTCGGGAAAACCGCTCTAGGCGGTGCCGCCGGAGTCACCCGGGACAGGCGACTCCGGCGGCGAACCCTAGCCGATCAGATCTTGTCGGTGAAGAAGCGATGGACGGTCGAGGTCTTGTAGGTCTCGCCCGGCTTCAGCACCGTCGACGGGAAGTCCGGATGGTTCGGCGAGTCCGGGAAGTGCTGGGTCTCCAGACACAACCCGTCGCCCTGCCGATACATCTTGCCGGCGGAACCGACCAGCGTGCCGTCGAGGAAATTGCCGGTATAGAACTGGATGCCCGGCTCGGTCGTCGAGATCTCCAGGATGCGGCCGGTCTTGGCGTCCTCCAGGCGGGCCGCCAGCGCCAGCGAGCCATCGTTCGGCCGGCTCAGCACCCAGTTGTGATCGTAGCCGCGGCCGTAGATGAGCTGCTCATCGCCGTCGCGGATGCGGTCGCCGATGCGGGTCGGCTGGCGGAAGTCGAACGGCGTGCCTTCGACCGACGCGATGCCCGTCGGGATCGAGGTTGCGTTCACCGGCGTGTACTTGTCCGCATTGATCGTGAGCTTGTGGTCGAGGACGGTGCCCGAGCCGTTGCCCGCCAGGTTGAAGTAGGAATGGCTCGTCAGGTTGATCACGGTCGCCTTGTCGGTGGTCGCCGCGTAGTCGATGCGGAATTCATTCTTGTCGTTCAGGGTGTAGGTCACCTTGACATCGAGGTTGCCGGGATAGCCCTCCTCGCCGTCGGGGCTCCGATAGGCGAGCTCGAGGCCGACGCTGTCGCCGCCCGGCAGTTCCTTGACCTGCCAGATGTGCTTGTCGAAGCCCTTCACGCCGCCGTGCAGCGAGTTGGGCCCGTTGTTGGCCGCCAGCGTGTATTCCTTGCCGTCGAGCGTGAACTTGGCGTTGGCGATGCGGTTGGCATAGCGGCCGGCGATCACGCCGAAATAGGGATTCTTGCTGACGTAGCTGTCGATGTCCCGGAAGCCGAGAACGACGTTGTCGATCTTGCCGTCGCGATCCGGCACCTTGATCGAGGTGATGATACCGCCATAGTTGATCACGCCGACCGACATGTTCTTGGCGTTGGTCAGGGTGTACTCGAACACGGGCGTGCCGTCCGGCAGCTTGCCGAAGTCGCGCTTCTCGATATTGCCCGCGTTGGCGGTCGTCGTTGCCATGAGAATTGCTGCACACGCAATGGCGCCCATCAGGGCGACCGGTCGCCTGACACCGTGCCATGAAGCACGCTGGCTGACCACATATTCGGCGTCGTCTTTTCGCATAGCTAATCCTCCCCGGAAGTGAAACATCACTTACGCATGACAGTGCATTGAACTGTTCTGTGTACGCACGACACGATGCGTGGCGATTGGGACCCGGCCACGCGGGGATCGGCGCGGGAATTCGGGCGCACATCGCCCGAGCGGCGAGGGCATGGTGGCGAGGAACAGGCTGCTTCGTCGATCACCACGCCCGGTGTTGGTTGCGAGTCCTCCCGTTCGTCGATCGGTCCGGTCAACGCCGAACGCCCAATCTATTTGTCATACAAATAGGAGATATTGTCAATCGTGATCGAATCGCTTGCCAGGGCGATCGGATGAACGCGGGTCTGACGCTCTGCAGTCCTACCAACTCTGCTGTCACCCCCGCTAAAGCGCTACGGGATTCACACATCTCTTGCGAGTGACGCAGGACGTTTCAACAGAGTCCCCTCTCCCCTTGTGGGAGAGGGACAGGGTGAGGGGTCTGGCGCCGGCAGGCGCCGATGAGTCCGTTTCAAGCCAGCGCCGCCACAAATTCGAACAGGCGCGTCAACCTGCGCATCGCACGGTGCGATCTGAACAGGTTTGTTTCGCGCTGCCGCGCGAGTCCCCTCACCCTGTCCCTCTCCCACAAGGGGAGAGGGGACCCTATAGGACGGCCCTGCGTCAGCACGGATTTGTGTGCATACCGTAGCGCTTTCGCGGGGGTGACACTCGATGAAATCCGGCGACGAATTGCAATCTGGGCGCGCGGGCCGCCCCTACAGGGATCCGTCTCCGACGAAGGTCACCGCGCTGCGGCCGAAGCCGTTCGGCGGGCTGATGGCCTCGGTGCGGAAGCGGCCGGTCTCGCCCGGCTGCAATACGGCGTCGTCGCCGGCGAACGTCCAATCCATGATGCCCTTGTCGTTGGCGTCGAACAGCGTGGCGCGCAGGATCGGAATGGCCTGGGGCAGCCGGCCGCGATTGGTGATCTCGCCCTGCAGCACCAGCACTTCCATGCCCCCGACCGGCTGGTGGACGATCTTCAGGTTGCCGACGTCGAGGGTCGCACTCGAGGTATTCACCAGGCCGCTGATGAGATCATAGACGCGCTTGGCCTGCGGCCAGGTCTCGATGATCTGCGCGCGCGCGAAATAGCCGGCGCCGACGACGGCGATCACCAGCACGGCGGCGAGCGCCAGCGCCGTGCGCAGGCGCGAGCGGCGGCGGCGGGGCGGAACATACGGCGCCGGAAGATTGAAGCGCGGCGGCCCCAGGTCCGGCTGGCCGCTCGCCGGCGAAATGACATCGACCCGCCGCGGCAAGTCCGCCGGCGGCGCCTGCATCCAGGTATGGCCGCATTTCGCGCACCGCACCATCCGGCCGATGGCCCCAAGCGCGGCCGGATCCGTGAGGTAGCGCGTCTTGCACGCTGAACAGGTGACGATCATTACACGCGCGGTTTTCCCCAATCCCCAATCGTTTAGCCTTGAGTCGCCTGAAGCGCAAGAATCACGGGTTCGCACCGCCCGCCCAGGCGGCTGGACGTTGCAAACTCCCCTGTGTCATCCTGCGCCCCCAACGGTTCAGCCGGGATGCCCAGACATTGGTGCTGTTCGAGAACGTCGGCGTGCGCTATGGCGCCGGACCGGAAATCATCCACGGGGCCACCTTCACGCTTGCGCCGGGCTCGTTCCACTTCCTGGTCGGCCCGAGCGGCGCCGGCAAATCCTCGCTGCTGCGGCTGATGTATATGACGCTGCGGCCCTCGAGCGGCCGCGTGAACCTGTTCGGCCGCGATCTCGACAGCCTGCACCGGCGCGAGATTCCCCTGCTGCGCCGGCGCATCGGCGTGGTGTTCCAGGATTTCCGGCTGCTCAGCAACCTGACCGCGCTCGACAACGTCGCCCTGCCCTTGCGTATTGCCGGCGTGCGCGAATCGCAGGTACGTCAGCATGTGACCGAACTCCTGCAATGGGTCGGGCTGGCCGACCATGTGAGCGCCTATCCCGCCACGCTCTCGGGCGGACAGCAGCAGCGGGTGGCGATCGCGCGGGCGGTGATCGCGCGGCCGAGCCTGCTGCTGGCCGACGAGCCCACGGGCAATGTGGACGACAGCATCGGCGTGCGCCTGATGTATCTGTTCGAAGAACTCAACAAGATGGGCACCACCGTGGTGATCGCGACCCACAACGAGCGGCTGGTCAGCAAGTTCGAGCACCGCCAGCTGCGGGTCGAGTCCGCCACCGTGCGGCTGGTCACGCGGCCCGAGGCGGCCTGAATGGCGCTGCTGCGCAGCGACCTTCCTCTCGGCGGCGACGGCTCCGCCCGCTTCCTGCCGTGGATCATCGGCTGCATGGTCTATCTGGCGGCGCTGGCGCTGGCCGCCACCATGGGCGCCGGCCGCGTCGCCGACCACTGGCGCAGCGACCTCTCCGGCACCTTCTCGATCCAGATCCCGCCGATCGCCGCCTCCACGGCGGCCGAGCGCGACCAGCTGCTGCACGACATCGTCGACGCCATCACGAAGATGCCGGAGGTGGCGAGCGTCCACCTGGTCGACGATGCCGAGAAGCAGAAATTGCTGGAGCCCTGGCTGGGCGCCGGCGGCCTGCCCGAAGATGTCCGCCTGCCCGACCTCGTCGTGGTGAAGCTGCGGTCGGACGCACCGTCCGGCCTCGCCGCGGTCAGGACGCGCGTCGCCGCTCTCGCGCCCGAGTTCACGATCGAGGACCATGCGCGCTGGCAGGGCGACATGATGGCCTTCACCCAATCGATCGAGCTCCTGGCCAGCATCATCATCGGCCTGATCGCCGCCGCCGCCGTGACCACCGTCATCTTCGTCACGAAGACCGGGCTTTCCATCCATCGCCGCGTGATCGAGATCGTCCACCTCGTGGGCGCCTACGACAGCTACATCGCCAAGCAGTTCCTCCTGCACGCCATGCGGCTCGGCTTCATCGGCGGCATCGCCGGCGCCGGGCTCGCCGGGCTGACGCTCATCGGCCTCGATCGCGTGCTGGGGACTGGGCAGACCTCGCTGCTGCCGGCGCTGGCGCTCGACCTCGACCAGTGGCTGACGCTGGCGGTGGTGCCGATCGCCGTCAGCATCGTCGCCATGATCACGGCGCACCTGACCGTGCTCTACGTGCTCGGGCGCGATCTTTAGGGCATCCGCACGATGACGGGAATCGCCACTACCCTCGTTGTCATACCGGCGAAAGCCGGTATCCATACCCGCCGGCCCGTGTCCATGGATTCCGGCGTTCGAGCGTGTGAGGAAATCCCAGAGGTGTTGGATCGGCATCGCGCGTCCTTCGCGACGGCCGCTGCGCGGCCTCCCCAGGATGAGGAATCTCCTTAATGCCATCAAGAGTCCGCCTCATCCTGAGGAGCGCCCGCAGGGCGCGTCTCGAAGGACGCACGGCGTCGGTGCAGCTCTCTCCGAGGCCGTCTTTTGGATTTCTTCACACGCTCTTTCGCCGGAATGACAGGGAAGGCCTGCTCGCGATTTCCGTCATGCCGAGACCGCTCTAGCGCATGCGGTCGTCGCGACCAGTCTTCCGCCGACGCCGGGGTGAGGGAATGCGCCGGCGGCTGGCGCGGCTGTTCGGCGCGTTCCTGCTGTTGTTTTCGATCTGGCTCGCCGGGCTCATCTACTTCACCACCCTGATCCCCGACAGCGTGGCCGATTCCACGACCGCGACCGATGGGATCGTCGTCCTCACCGGCGGCAGCGACCGCCTGCGCGAAGGCCTGCAGCTGCTGGCCGACGGCAAGGCCAAGCGGCTGCTGATCTCCGGCGTCTACCGCGACGCCAGCCTCGCCGATCTGCTGCAGACCGGCGAGGCGCCGGCCGGCCTGTCGCAGCAGATGAAGGATTGCTGCATCACCATCGGCTATCGCGCCGGCAACACCCTCGGCAACGCCACCGAAGCCGCCGAATGGGCGGCCGCCAACGGCCTCCACAGCCTGCGCCTGGTCACCGCCGACTACCACATGCCGCGCAGCCTGCTCGAATTCTCCCACGCCCTGCCGGGCGCGCTGATCGTCCCGCACCCGGTCTTCCCGGAGGAGGTGAAGAGCAAGGAATGGTGGCTGTGGCCGGGCACCGCCGGCCTGGTCGTGACCGAGTACCACAAATATCTGGCGGCGCTGGCGCGCAGCTGGATCGATCGCCTGGCCGGCCGATGACGACCGTCCGCTCCCTCCTCTTCAACATCCTGTTCGCGCTGTGGACCGCGCTCATCTTCCTGCTCAGTCTGCCGACGCTGGTGCTGCCGCGCAGCGCCGCCTGGTGGATGGGCGGCCTGTGGGTGCGCGGCGCCCTCCTGCTGCTGCGCGTGACCGTCGGCCTCACGCACCGCGTGCGCGGCGTCGAGCACCGCATCGCCGGCCCCGCCATCTACGCCGCCAAGCATCAATCGGCCTGGGACACGCTGGTGTTCCCGCTGCTGCTGGACAAGCCGGCCTATGTGCTGAAGCAGGAGCTGATCCGCGTCCCGCTCTTCGGCTCCTACCTGAAGCAATGCGGCATGATCCCGGTCGATCGCGAGGGCGGCGGCAGCGCGCTGAAGCAGCTGCTGCGGGCCGCCCGCGCTGCCGTCGCCCAAGGCCGCTCGATCCTCATCTACCCCGAAGGCACGCGAACCCCGCCCGGCGAGCGCCGCCCCTACCACCCCGGCGTCGCCGCCCTCTACGGCGACCTCGGCGTGCCCGTGGTTCCGGTGGCCCTGAACTCCGGCCTGTTCTGGGGCCGCCGCGCCTTCCACAAGAGGCCGGGGACCATCACGATCGAGTTCCTGCCGCCGATCGCGCCGGGCCTGCCGCGGCGGGAGTTCATGCGGGAACTGCAGGAGCGGATGGAGGGCGCGAGCCAGCGGCTGGCTGGGGCGGATGCGGGGTGATGTCCGGCATTCGAAGCCGGTGGATCAGTCTGTGGAAAAGGCAGGAGTTATCCGCAGTATTTCTGCCGCTGGCCGTGTGGAAATCGGGGATTCTCGAAATTAAGCAAGCTGGAACAAGCTGCTAACGCATGGCGCGCCGTTGAATAGTCCGGCAGACATTCCGTGCTGCGGCCCATCGAACGGGCTAGCGATGCCCGGATTCAGTCTCGCCGTTCGACGGTCTCGGCCGCAACCCGGTCAGGTAGTAGATCAATCCAATGAACGCCGGGAGCAGTACAAGGGCGTCGATAGATAGGAATAATTTCGTGGCGCGCCACTGGCCGTGTTCGGAGAGAAAAGCGACAGAGCCGTGGCTATTCGAGAAGCATTCGGCGTCGGCAGGGATGGATAGATCGGGATGGCTCGCGGCGTCGAACTCCGAGAGCGGCTCACAGTAAATCCACGGCATCCATATGATGAACAGCACGACCGCTGTCATAAACAGGCACACGCCGGTTCCGTTGAAAACGGCTGCGGAAATTCCAGCGGATCTGGGGTCGACAGCTTTGGGATTCATGTTCTGCCGAAGTTGGCGCTTCGATCGAGCGACGCATCTATTGCAGCAGCGTCACATCGATCCACCGCGGTCAGGCCGGATGAGTGATGTCTTCGTAGAGGTTGCGACAGGAGGCGGGGGCCGGCGGCTCGGGATAGATCGTGCAGTCGACCGTGCCTGACGAACCCTTCGTCCGGTAGGCCTCCGGCAGGTTCGGCGAGGCGCAACCGGCCAACAGGAACGCCGCAACCAAGAGCAACGACCTCACCATGGCGTCACGCTCTGCATCCGCCCGATTCGGCATACCATCGATAGTTGATCATAGCCATATAGGTCGGCAATGTCAGTGCACCGGCAGAAGGATCATGCCGGCAATGCTTGACTTGTTCTTAGTATGTTCTATGATAAGCTGCTCTCGCCGGAAGTGGCATTGATGCCGGCGGGAAGCGCTTTTGCTCGATAGAAAGGCCTAGGTTTGCCCCAAGTCGCCGCCATATCCCAGCAGATCTGGGACATGAAATACCGCCTGAAGGACGCGGGCGGCGGAGCCGTCGACCGCACGATCGAGGACAGCTGGCGACGCGTCGCCACCACGCTGGCCGCGCCCGAGAAGGACCCCGCCCTCTGGACCGAGCGCTTCTACGAGGCGATGGCCGACTTCAAGTTCCTGCCGGCCGGCCGCATCCTCGCCGGCGCCGGCACCAAGCGCAACGTCACCCTCTTCAACTGCTTCGTCATGGGGACCGTCCCCGACGACATGCGCGGCATCTTCGAGAACCTGCTGGAGGCCGCCCTCACCATGCAGCAGGGCGGCGGCATCGGCTACGACTTCTCGACGCTGCGGCCCAAAGGCGCGCCGGTGAAGGGCGTGGGAGCCGACGCCTCCGGCCCGCTCACCTTCATGGACGTGTGGGACGCCATGTGCCGCACCATCATGAGCGCCGGCCATCGCCGCGGCGCCATGATGGCGACCATGCGCTGCGACCATCCGGACATCGAGGCCTTCATCGAGGCCAAGCGCGAAGCCGGGCGCCTGCGCATGTTCAACCTCTCGGTGCTCGTGACCGACGCCTTCATGACCGCGCTCAAGGAAGACGCGCCGTGGGAGCTGAAGTTCGGCGGCACCACCTTCAAGGTCCTGCGCGCGCGCGATCTCTGGGACAAGGTCATGCGCGCCACCTACGCTTTCGCCGAGCCCGGCGTGATCTTCATCGACCGCATCAACCGGCGGAACAACCTGCACTATTGCGAGCTCATCAGCGCCACGAATCCGTGCGGCGAGGAGCCATTGCCCCCTTACGGCGCGTGTTTGCTCGGCTCGATCAACCTGGCCGCGCTGGTCAGGAGTCCGTTCGGCGCCGAGGCCCGGCTCGACATGGCCGAGCTGGAGCGGCTGGTGCCCATCGCCGTCCGGCTGATGGACAACGTCGTCGACGTCTCCGGCTTCCCGCTGCCGCAGCAGACGGCGGAGGCCAAGGCCAAGCGGCGCATCGGGCTGGGCGTTACCGGCCTCGCCGATGCGCTCATCATGTGCGGGGCCCGCTACGGCTCGAGCGCGGCGGTGTCGCTCACGGAAATCTGGATGAAGGCGATCCAGCGCGCCGCCTATCTGGCCTCGGCGGACCTGGCCGCGGAGAAGGGCAGCTTCCCGCTCTATGAGCGCGACAAGTTCATGGCCGGCGAGAACGTCGCGGCGCTCGACGAGGATGTGCGCGCGAAGATCGCCGCCCAGGGCATGCGCAACGGCACGCTGACGGCGATCGCGCCGACCGGCACCATCTCGCTCTTCGCCGACAACGTCTCCTCGGGCCTCGAGCCGGTGTTCAGCTTCCGATACGCGCGCAACCTGCTGATGCCCGACGGTACGCGCGTCAGCGAGGAGGTGACGGACTACGCCTTCAGGCTCTTCCACAAGCTCAAGGGCGAGACGGCGCCGCTGCCGGAGGCCTTCGTCGACGCCCAGCAGCTGACACCCGGCGACCACGTGATCATGCAGGCGGCGGTGCAGAAATACATCGACGCCTCCATCTCCAAGACCATCAACTGCCCGGCCGACCTCTCCTTTGAGGCCTTCAAGGACGTGTACATGCAGGCCTACGAATTGGGCTGCAAGGGCTGCACCACCTACCGGCCGAATGAGATCACCGGCGCTGTGCTGGAGGTGAAGGACGGCAAGAAGGCTGCTCCGGCGCGGCAGCCGGAACTGCCGCTGGCGCCGCCGGCGCCGGCCAAGCCCAGGGACATGTATGACAGCGGCGGCGTCGTCTACATGACCCAGCCGCTCGACCGGCCGGAGGCCCTGCCGGGCCGCACCTACAAGCTGCGCTGGCCCGAGAGCGAGCACGCCATCTACGTCACCCTCAACGACATCGTGCAGGACGGGCGCCGGCGGCCGTTCGAGATCTTCATCAACTCCAAGAACATGGAGCACTACGCCTGGACCGTCGGCCTCACCCGCATGATCAGCGCCGTGTTCCGGCGCGGCGGCGACGTGTCGTTCGTGGTCGAGGAGCTGAAGGCGGTGTTCGATCCGCGCGGCGGCAGCTGGATGGGCGGGCACTACGTGCCGTCGCTGCTGGCCGCCATCGGCGAGGTCATCGAGCAGCATATGATCGACATCGGCTTCATGCCCGATCCCGCCCGCGAGCGCCGCGAGATGGTGGAGGCGCTGGCCGAGCGAAAGGTCGCCAATCTGCCGCCCCCCGGCAGCGAGGCCGCCGAGCTGCGCCTGCCGCGCTGCCCCCGATGCAGCCAGCCCTCGCTCATCCGCCAGGAGGGCTGCGACCTCTGCACCAGCTGCGGGTACTCGAAGTGCAGCTGATGCGCACCGGCCGGCCATGACGCTGCAAGCCGCCGTCACCTTTGCTTCGCTGTTCGGGCCACCGGTCTTCGGCTTTCACGTGTTTCGCCGCCACATGCGCCGATCATTCATCCGCGCCTTCATCGACTCGCTCTATATCTTTGCCGTCTGCATGTTCGTTCTCATGGGCGTCGCGCTCCTCGACGCAGCGGGCCTGTTCGGAGAAAACGCCGTGTTCGCGCTTCCCTTCATGGTCGTCGCCTGCCTGTGGGTGCTGATGGCGCCGCATCTCGACAAGCGCTGATCGGCAGCGCGGCGAGCATGCGGCCTGTCCGCCGGCCCCAGACCTGCCCGCATTGCCACGCCGCGCTCGGGCGGCTCGACGGGGATTGTCCCGTCTGCGGCAAGGCCACCGGCCAGCGGCCGCCCTTCTACGTCTATCTGCTGGGCGCGCTCCTCGTGTTCCTGCTCTTCCTCGCGCTCGGCGACTTCCCCGCCCTCCTGCAGTTCCTCGTCAATCTTGGCGGGCAATTCCAGCGATAGACAGGACGCCGGCCGCATCGACGTCAGCGCGCGCCACGGCGCGCCGCCACCAACTGCAGCAGGTCGCGCAGGGGGCAATCCGCCACACCCAGTTCGTCCAGGTGCCGCACCGTGTTCTCGAGGTAGGCGACGTTCGTTCCCGTCGTACCGACGCCCTGCACGATCTGCTCGGCAATCCGTTCGGGCGGCAATCGGCGATAGCCCGGGTGGCGGCGATCGACGACGAAGGCCGCGGCAGTGACGACGCGCGACGGGGAGCGCGGGGCGTCCCGCTTCGGCGGCACCTCCATGGGCGAATCGGCGGCGGGCAGCAGCGTCGCCTTGAGCCAGCGCGGCTCATAGATCCCGCTGAGCATCTCGCGCTCGTGCAGATAGTCGCTGACGGTCTTGCCCTGGGTGCGGCAGACCTTGTAGGCGCGGCCGCGGCAGGCGCCGCCGCGATCGAGGCCGAGCACCAGGCCGGGCCGCTCCTTGGTGCCGCGGTAGTGCGTCGATTCCACGCAGAACGACCGGTGAAAGCCGCGCACCAGGGCGGGGTGGCTCTCGAGGAACGGGAAACCCGGGTTCCACATCAGCGAGCCGTAGGCGAAGACCCAGAAGTCTTCGCCCGGCGGCGGCGACAGGCGGCGCTGCTCGATCAGGTCCTGCTCGCTCATCGCCGCGCCACGAGGGCGACACCGAACACCGTGACCGCCATGCCCACGAGCGCCAGCGGCCCCAGCGTCTCATCGAACAGCAGCCAGCTGCCGAGGGCGGCGGTCGGCGGCACCAGATAGAACATGCTGACCACCCGCGAGGCTTCGCCGCGGCGGATCAGCCAGCCGAGCAGGCTGACGGCGCCGATGGAGAGCACGAAGATGAGCCAGGCATAGGCGATGACGATATCGCGCGACCAGTGGATGGCGCCGGTCTCGCCCATGATCAGCGTCATGACGTAGGTAGCGACGGCGGCCGCGCCATACTGGATGACGCCGCCGCTGCGCCAGTCCATCTGGCTGCAATACTTCTTCTGGTAGAGCGTCGCCACGGTGATGCCGACAAGCCCGACGACGTTCCAGGCCACGCCCTCGAGCTGGCCGATGTCGAGCGACAGCTTGTTCCAGAGCACGAGCCCAATGCCGAGGAAGCCGAGGACAAGCCCCAGCCACTGGCGCGCCCGCACCCTCTCACCCAGCAGGGGCCCCACCACCACGGCCGTGATGATCGGCTGCACGCCGACGATGAGCGCGGAGATGCCGGCAGGAATGCCGCGGGCGATCGCCGTGTAGACGCCGCCCAGATACATGGCCTGCAGGAAAAGGCCGACGACGGCAATGTGGCCGGCGAAACGCCAGGTCCGCGGCCAGGGCGCCCCGGTGGCGAGCGCGATCGTGGCCAACAGCACGGCCACGATGACGAAGCGGTAGAGCAGGAAGGTGAAGGGCTCGGCGAAGGCGACGCCGAGCTTGGTGACGACGAACCCGCTCGCCCACAGCAGCACGAACAGGGGCGGCATGAAGAAGTGCCAGAGCGGACGGGCGGCGGCGGTCTGAGCGGCGGTCATCGATGGCCAGGCAGGATGACGCCATCATAGCCGCACACGGCGGCCCCACAAGCCGCACGGCCGCCGGGTGCCGCCCTGATCAGGGACCCCGTGTCCTATTTCGAATTAGCAGGTATGATCGCTGCCTCACTCAAAGAAGCGGGGCGACCATGGCTATCAAATTCTTGCTCTCTGCCGACGACGATTTGATTTGGGATATCGACGACCATAGCGAGCCGATCACTGAACAACAGGCGATGATAATAGCGGTCCGCCAAATGGCCGGGTCGCTAGGCGCGATCGCCGAAGTCCTTGCGCAGCACTCGAGCGCTGCCACGGCGAAACCCCAAGCGCCCAAGGCGAGCGCCAAGCGCGCGACTAAACGCCGGAAGCGCTAGCCCGCGTCGCCTTCGCCGTCGTCCACGACTTTTCCGCATTCGTGGGCTAGTCTGCGGCCATGCGGAAACGCTGGGTCATCGGCGGACTCTGTCTCGCCGTCCTGCTGGGCGTGGGCTATACCGGCTACTGGTTCTGGCTGGCCCAGACCTTCCAGCAGAACCTGGCGCTCTGGGTCGATCAGCAGCGCGCGATGGGCTATCGATTGGCCTATGCTGCCGACGGGCCGCACGGCTTTCCGCTCGCGGTCGCGATCGGCCTGGACGATGTCGTGATCGAATCGCCGCCGGGGCAGGCGCCCTGGCGGCTGATCACGGCGTCGAAGCTACTGAGCCTGTCGCCGTGGGCCCCGCTGTCGCTCCGCATCAGCGACGGCGGCGAGCGCGTTCCCTGCAATGTGCGGTGGACCGCCGATGGGCGTGACTACGATATCGTCGTCGATGGCATCGACACGACGTTGCACCTCTCTACGCAGGGCGACCTTCCGGCCATCAGGATTGCGGGCGACTCCGTCGATGTACGTGAAGACGGGAAGACGATCGCCGGGGTCACGCAAGCGTCGGGCAGCGTCGATTTCCTCCCGGCGATGTCGCACACCGAAAGCTCGGTCGAGTTTCGACTCGCGGCCCGCGGCATCGATTTCCAGGCCTCCCGTGCTGTCGATACCAGGACCGAGCAGACCCATGACTGGCTGCTCGCCGGGCAAGTCAAGGGGCCGGTTCCGCTTGGCCCGCTGCCGACGGCGCTGGCAACCTGGAGCAACGATGGCGGCCGCATCGAATTGACCGAGTTCAACGCGGACTGGGAGGCGGCGACCGAACTGTCAGGCGACGGGACGGTGGCGCTCGACGAGCGGTTGCAGCCGGTCGGTTCCTTCAGCGCGGTCGTGCGCGGCTACAACGAGGCCGTCGATGCGGCCGTCGCCCGCGGCTTCATGACGCCGGCCCAGGGCGCGGCCGCGAAGTTCTGGCTCAATGCGCGAGCCGAGAAGGACGATCGCGGCTTGAAGGTGAAGCTGCCTCTGACGATCCAGGACGGTTTCCTCTCCATGGGGCCCCTGAAGCTGGCGCGACTGCCGATCATGGCCTGGCAATAGGCTGCCACGACGATCCGTGCGTTCAATCCGGGGCGTCCTTCGCGTTTACGTCACCCGGAAATTCCCGAACTGCCAGGGGTCGGTCCAGTCGAGGCTGGGCTCGGGGAACAGCACGGCGCGGCCCTTGAGCGGGGTCCAGTCGCCGCGCGCCGCCACCACCTTGCCGAGATAGGGCCGGCAGACATCGAGCACGAAATCATGGTCGAGGTCCTCCGGCTCGAGCAGGCCCTGCTTCGGGTTCTCGATCATCCAGATGGCGCCGGCGATCACGGGTGCGGCGATCTGCAGCGAGGTGGCGTTGAAGCGCGGCCCCAGGATCTCGCGCGCCTCCTCGATGGTGAGCTGGGAGCCGTACCAGAGGGCGCCGAAATCGCCCATGAGGAGTGCGCCGAGCTCGTCCATGCCGTCGACGATCTCCGCTCCCATCAGCCGCACCGTCTTCTGCATCTTGAAGCCGTGCATCTGCAGTTCGCGCACGGACGTCACGGCGTCGTCGCAGGGGTGGTAGGCGTAGTGCACGGTCGGGCGGTAGATCGGCCGCTCCTGGTCGAACACCGTGAGGTAGTCGCTGAGCGTAATGGACTCGCCGTGGGTGATGCAGAAGCCGATCATCTGGCCGTTGAGCGGCGTCCACGACCGCACCTGGGTCACGCAGCCCGGCTGGTTCAGGTAGATCGCGCATTTCGGGCCGACCGGATGCTCGTTGGCGTCGAGCGGCAGGCGCTTCTCATGGGTGCCCCAGCCGAGCTCGGCCGGCTGCAGCCCTTCGCTGACGAAGCCGTGGATGCTCCAGGTGTTCACGAACTCGTCCATGCGCTTGGGGATGTTGGCGACCTGGGTGTCGCGCTCGGCCACATGGATGACCTTGAGGCCGATATCCATGGCGAGCCGCGCCCAGCCCTCCCGCGTGATTGGCTTGCGCGCCTTCGGATTCTGGCTCCGCGCAATCTCCAGGATGCCGGCCTTGACGAAGTGGCTGATGAGGCCGGGGTTGGCGCCCATCGTCATCACGGCCGACGGCGAGCCCTTCGGCCACTTCTTCGCCGCTTCCTTCACCGAATAGCGCAGGTGGTAGTTGCTGCGCTCGTTGGCCGGGATCTTCGGGTTGTCGTAGTAGCCCGGCCAGGGCTCGATGCAGGTGTCGAGGTAGAAGGCGCCGTGCTTCTGGCACCACTCCAGCACCTCATGGCTGCTGACATTGACGCTGAGATTCAGCACGAGATCGCCGCGGCCGACATACTTCGCCAGCACCTGCTTGAAATTTCGGCGGGTGATCTCCTTGATCTCGTAAGTCACGCCTTCCGCGACATAGGGCGCGATCTCCTCGCTATGGTCGTCGGCCTCGACGACGGCGACGCGCGAGAGCGGCATGTCCAGATGGCGCGTGATAAGCGGCATCGTGCAGTGGCCGACCGAGCCGTAGCCGATCATGAGGATGCGGCCGTTGAATTTGGTCTTCTTTGCCATGGTTCCCCCTTCAACACGACGGTGGCCGGTTTGCCGGCAATTTCCCTCCGTTGTCATTCCCGCGACAGCGGGAATCCAGGGCGGCCGCACCATCGGCTGCCCTGGACCCCCGCTTTCGCGGGGGTGACACGCAAGAGAAGTTTACGATGCGCTTTGACCTGTGACAGTCGGTGTAGTGTCGCCGCAGGCCTAGATACAATAGGTCTGCAGCGGCGCAAAGCCATTGAAGCCCACGGACGAGTAGGTCGAGGTGTAGGCGCCGGTACCGAGGATGGCCACCTTGTCGCCGACCTTGAGATCGAGCGGCAGCTTGTAGTCGCTGTTCTCGTAGAGGATGTCGGCGCTGTCGCAGGACGGGCCGGCGATGACGACCGGGCCGGTCTCGCCGCCCTCGCGCTCGCTGACGATCGGATACTTGATCGCCTCGTCCATGGTTTCCGCGAGGCCGCCGAACTTGCCGATGTCGAGATAGACCCAGCGCTTGCGGTCGGCGTAGTCCTTGCGCGAGATCAGCACGACCTCGGCCTGGATGACGCCGGCAGCACCGGCCAGCGCCCGGCCGGGCTCCACGATCATGTCGGGCAGGTCGTTGCCGAAGTGGCGCGTCACCGCCTTCATGACGGCGTCGGCGCAGGCTTCGGTCGCCGGCACGTCCGTGCGGTAGCGGGTCGGGAAGCCGCCGCCGAGATTGAGCATGCGCAGATCGATGCCGTCGTCGCGCAGCCGGCGGAACAGCTTGGCCGCGTCGCCCACGGCCTTGTCCCAGGCCTCCAGCGCGGTCTGCTGCGAGCCGACATGGAAGGAGATGCCGCAGGGATCGAGCCCGCGCTCCTTCGCCCGCAGCAGCAGGGCGGCCGCCATCGAGGCGCCGCAGCCGAATTTGCGCGAGAGCGGCCAGTCGGCGCCCTTGCCGTCGGTCAGGATGCGGCAGAAGACGGCGGCGCCGGGTGCCGCTGCCGCCAGCTTGTCCAGTTCGCCGTCGCTATCGAAGGCGAAGAGGCGCACGCCCTTCTCATAAGCATAGGCGATGTCGGCCTGCTTCTTGATGGTGTTGCCGAAGGAGAGGCGCGCGCCCGGCACGCCGGCGGCGAGGCAGAGATCGATCTCGCCACGGCTGGCGACGTCGAAGCAGGAGCCGAGCTCGGCCAGCTTGGCGATGATCTCCGGCGCCGGGTTGGCCTTGACGGCGTAGTAGATGCGGGCGAGCGGCAGACGGCGCTCCAGTTCGCGATAGTTTTCCTCGATCACCGCGAGGTCGATGACGAGGCAGGGCGTCTGCGGTCGTCGGTCGGCGAGGAACTGATGGATGCGGTCGGTCATTTTGTGCTGCTCCAGTGCGCGGGCCGGGACGCCGGCGCGCGGACGATCGGGTCTATGGGCGGGTGGCTGAGGTGCCGGCAGAGCCATCTCCAGGCTCCGCAGGCGCGGCGTCTAAATGCGCCGGCCCGTACTGGAGAGCGGGCTCTCCCGATCGATGAGCAGCTGATAGGCGCGGCGAAGCACCGCACAGGAGCGCTGCGGGCGCAGGCCAAGCCAGGATTTGCGGACAAGTGTGTGGGGCTGATGCCCAATTCGGTTAGCAATCATCGCCGTTTCCCTCTCGGCATGGGCGGCCTCGAAACCGCCCGTTACACCAAAAAGGACGCGTACCGTCGTTGCATAACCACTGGGGGGCCATTGGCACGTGCGTTGTGCGTCGCTTGCGAGAATTAGTGCGATTGCACCAGACTTCAAGAAAAAATTCGTTAAGGGGCGAAAGATTTTTTCGCGCTGTGGCGCGCGCGTCACTTCACGCCTGTTTCGCCTCGACGATGCCGCGGGTGCGGGAACGTCATGACCTCGACTATGACAGAGGCTTGCAGGCTCCTACAAAGAACGAGTCGCCGGCGTTGGCAGAGAAACGCAGAATATCTCCCTCACTCCAAATGTGTAAACTGACCTCGGGAAAGTCTTGTCTTTGACTCACCGCTTTGAGTTCAAATGGATCGGCTATATCAACCTCTAATGTCATTGTCTGTGGTTTGCCCTCACCCCAGACGAGGACTTTCGCATCAGCGTCAAATTTGAGAACGGTGCCCTTCTGTTGATCCGACGATACCGTACAGGCAAGTCGCGAATTGTTCGAGCTGTGCGCGTCCAGCGCCACGCTCACGACCACAGGGCATAGGAGCCAAGCTGCCATTCGGTTGGACCGGCAGGGCTTCGGGCGGTGCGTCACGCCTGCTTAGCCTCGATGATGCCTCGGCGGATGGAGCGGGTGCGGGTGAAGAGATCCTCCAGCTTGTCGCCCTCGCCCCAGCGGATGTTGCGCTGGAGGGCGGCGAGGTCCTCGCTGAAGCGGCCGAGCATCTCCAGCACGGCCTCGCGGTTATTGAGGAAGACGTCGCGCCACATGACCGGGTCGGAGGCGGCGATGCGCGTGAAGTCGCGGAAGCCGCTGGCGGAGAATTTGATCACTTCCTTCTGGGTCGCCTCCTCGACGCCCGTCACCGTGGCGACGATGCAGTAGGCGATGAGGTGGGGCAGGTGGGAGGTGATGGCCAGCACCTGGTCGTGATGGCCGGCCTCCATGATCTCCATCATGCTGCCGCAGCGCCGCCACAGCTCGGCCAGCTTCTCGACCGCGGCGGCGTCGGTGCCGGCCGGTGGGGTCAGGATGCACCAGCGGCCCTGGAACAGCTCGGCGAAGCCGGACTCCGGCCCCGAATGCTCGGTGCCCGCCACCGGGTGGCCGGGGATGAAATGCACCTGCTCCGGCACATGCGGCCCGAGATCGCGGATGACCGCCTGCTTGACCGAGCCGACGTCGGTCAGGGTCGAACCGGGCTTGAGATGGGGCCCGATGGCGGCGCCGATGGCGGCGTAGGCGCCGAGCGGCGTGCAGACGACCGTGAGGTCGGCGCCGGCCACGGCCGCAGCCGGCTCGGCATGGATGCTGTCGACGAGTCCGAGTTCGACGGCCTTGGCCCGCGTGCGCTCGCTCTTGGCGTGGCCGGCGATGTGGCCGGCGAGCTTCCATTGCCGCATCGCCCGCGCCAGCGATGAGCCGATCAGGCCGATGCCGATGAGCGCCACGCGCCCGAACAGGGGGGAATCGGCCATGGCGCGCTACACTCCGGCGCGGCGCTTCAGGCCGGCGCTCACGGCGGCGAAGGCGTCGAGCGCCTCGGCGACGATCTCCATCTCGTCGGCCCGCCCGATGGTGATACGCAGGCAATCGCCGAGGCCATAGGCCCCCATCTTGCGCGGGATGATGCCGCGGGCGTTGAGGAAGGCGCAGGCGGCGTCGGCGTTGGTCGCGGGTCCCGCGGGAAAGCGCACCAGCACGAAGTTTCCGGCGCTCGGCAGCGGGGTGAAGCCGGCGGCGGAGACGCGCGCGCTGAACCAGGGCAGCCAGCGATCGTTGTGCGCCTTGGCCGCCGCCACATGGGCCCGGTCCGCCAGCGCCGCCAGCGCAGCGGCCTGGGCCGGCGCATTGGTATTGAACGGGCCGCGCAGCCGGTTCAGCACATCGATCACCGCGGGCGGACCGTAGGCCCAGCCGATGCGCAGGGCCGCCAGGCCGTAGATCTTCGAGAAGGTGCGGAGCGTGACGACGTTGTCATGGGCCGCGACGAGGGCGGCGCCATCCTCGTAGTCGCCGCCGTCCACATACTCGGCATAGGCGTCGTCGACGGCAAACAGCACGTCCTTCGGCAGCCCGGCATGGAGCCGACGCACCTCTGCCGCCGGCAGCAGGCTGCCGGTGGGATTGTTGGGGTTGGCGAGCAGAACCACGCGGGTGCGCGGGGTGACGCGCGCCAGCAGGGCATCGACGTCGGCGCTGTAGTCGCGCTCGGGCGCCGCCACCGGCGTGGCGCCGGCGCCCTTGGCCGCGATCGCGTACATGAGGAAGCCGTATTCGCTGTACAGCACTTCGTCGCCCGGCCCGGCATAGGCCCGCACCAGCAGGCTGATCAGCTCGTCGGAGCCGGCGCCGCAGACGATCTGGTCGGCCGGCAGCTTGTGATGTCCGGCGATGGCGACGCGCAGGGCCTCTTGCCCGCCATCGGGATAGCGGTGCAGCTCGCCCGCCAGGTCGCGATAGGCGCGGACGGCTTGGGGGGAGGGCCCGAGCGGGCTCTCGTTGGAGGCGAGCCGGATCACGCGCTGCTGCCCGGGCAGCGTCGAATCGCCGCCCTTGTAGGGCGCGATATCCATGATTCCCGGGCGCGCTTTCATCATGGCATCCTCAACTCGGCGTGGCTTCCAGTTCCGCCGGAGTCAGCGGCACGGCGTAGCCGCCGAGCGGCCAGACATGGCTGAAGCCGCTGAGCCGGCTCGCCAGCCTGGTGAAGCGCTCATCGGTCGACCGTATGCAACCCTCGACCTCGATCATGTGCAACCATCGCGCGGCCTCGTTGCGGTCGCGCCAGAGCTGAAGCGAGGTCGGCGCCAGCGACACCGCCGCCAGCGCATCGCGCAGGCCGCTGCGGCTGATCTCGGCGGAAGCCTCGATCACGAACAGGCTGCGATCGCGCCCGGTCTCCTCCTGCGCCACGCGGCCGATGGCGAGCGCCTCGACCGCCTTGCCGCGGGCGTTGCCGGAGGCTCCAAAAGGAAGCCGCGCGATGACGCGCGGCTGGCCTTCATCCCTGCTGACGAGGAAGGGCCACCAGGGCTCGCGATCTTCCTCGCGCGGCAGCGGCAGCACGCCGACGGTGGCCGGGCCGTCGATGACGGCGCGCACCACCTGCCCCGCCTTGTCATGGGCGGTCGCCGGCATCAGGCTGCCGAAATGATCGCGCGCCAGGTCCCAATAGCCGCTGCTCGCCTCCGGCGCGAAGACGGCGACGGCGAAGGGTCCTTGCTGACGCAGGGTCGCCGACAGCATCTCCCGCCACATGCGCACGATCGTGGCCCGCGGCAGCGAGCCGCGATGGCGTTCGATCAGTCGGCGGATGATGAGCGCCTCGCGGCCGGGCCGGAAGAAGCCGTTGCGGCTACCGTCGCCGCCATTGCCCTTCAACGCCCCAATCTCGGCGACGACGCCCGAGCGGCGCATCAACAGGTCGTGCAAATGGGTGTCGATCTCGTCGATTTGTCGGCGGAGATCGTCGATCGCGGAGTCGGCGGGCGGCATGACTGGAAATCGTGGATATGAGCGGCACAAGTGATAGTCGGAGCGGCCGCCAAAAGCAAAGAAAACGTTGACAGGTTCAGTTCCAAATACCTAGCTATCGCCAATGACTTAACGAAAACTTCAGGCAACCGCCGTCGTCGATGAACGCCCTGCCCATCAGCTCCGTTGCCCGCACCGACCTGCCGGGACAGCGCGTCACCTTCGGCGCCGAGCGGCCGATGCGGCTCGATTCCGGGGTCGAGTTCGGCCCGTTCACCATCGCCTATCAGACCTACGGCACGCTCAATCGTGAGCGTTCGAACGCCATTCTGCTCTGCCACGCCCTCTCGGGCGACCAGTTCGCCGCCGAGATCCACCCGCTGACCGGCAAGCCCGGCTGGTGGGAATTCGCGGTCGGCCCCGGCCTGCCGTTCGATACCGACCGCTACTTCGTGATTTGTACCAATGTGCTCGGCGGCTGCATGGGGACCACGGGCCCGAAGGAAATCAATCCGCGCACCGGCAAGCCCTACGGCCTCGGTTTCCCCGTCATCACCGTCGGCGACATGGTGCGGGCGCAGAAGCTCCTCATCGACCATCTCGGCATCGAGCAGCTGTTCTGCGTCACCGGCGGCTCCATGGGCGCCATGCAGGCGCTGCAATGGGCGGCCGCCTACCCGCAAGCGGTGTTCGCGGCCGTGCCGATCGCCGGCGCCGCCCGCCACACGGCGCAGAACATCGCCTTCCACGAGGTCGGCCGGCAGGCCATCGTGGCCGATCCCGACTGGTGCGGCGGCGACTACCAGATCCAGGGCCGCAATCCCAGCCGCGGCCTCGCCGTCGCCCGCATGGCCGCCCACATCACCTACCTGTCGGAGGCGGCGCTGCACCGCAAGTTCGGCCGCAACCTGCAGGATCGCTCGACTGTCACCTACGGCTTCGACGCCGACTTCCAGGTCGAGAGCTATCTGCGCTATCAGGGTTCCTCCTTCGTCGACCGCTTCGACGCCAACACCTATCTCTACATCACGCGGGCCATGGACTATTTCGATTTGGCGGTCGAGTTCGGGTCGGTGCCCAATGCCTTCCGCGGCACGCCCGTGCGCTTCTGCCTGGTCTCCTTCACCAGCGACTGGCTGTTCCCGACCAGCGAGAGCCGCGCCATCGTGCATGCGCTCAACGCCGTCGCCGCCAATGTCAGCTTCGTGGAGGTCGAAAGCGACAAGGGCCACGACGCCTTCCTCCTGGAAGAGCCGGAATTCTTCGCCACCCTGCGCGGCTTCCTCGACGGCTGCGCCGAGCACCGCGGTCTCTAGCGCGAGCAAGAAATAAGAATCACTGCAGAGGCGCAGAGACACAGAGATACCGAGATGGTTGATGCACCGGACGCGCTCACCAGCCGTGTCATCGGCTTGGCCATGGAGGTTCACCGCGCCTTGGGGCCCGGACTGCTCGAGTCCGCCTATGAGAAGTGCCTATGCTACGAACTGGCGTCCCATGGCATCCGTTTCGGTCGGCAAGTGCCACTGCCGGTGATCTACAAGTCCGTTCGCCTGGACTGTGCCTACAAGCTTGATCTTGCTATTGAAGACATGCTGGTAGCGGAGCTAAAGACGGTCGAACGCATTCTGCCCGTGCACGAAGCCCAATTGCTGACGTATCTGCGGCTGTGTGGAAGGACAACCGGATTGATACTCAACTTCCACGTGCCGGTCCTCAAGGATGGCATCAAACGCTTGGTGTTAGGCCGATCATGAGCTTCTCTGCGTCTCTGCGTCTCTGCGGTTCAACTTGCTTGCAGTGCCATCAGACGGATGTCATGGAATGACAGACGCCGCCGCATTCGCCGCCCGCCAGACGGCGGTCAAAAAGCCGGCCACAACGGCCGCCGGCATCCGCATCGATCTGCAGCTGATCGCCGACATGATCGCGCCGGAGTCGCGCGTGCTCGATGTCGGCTGCGGCGACGGCGCGCTGCTGGATCATCTCGTCCACGCCAAGGGCGTCGACGGGCGCGGGGTGGAGATCAGCCAGGCCGGCGTCAATGCCTGCGTCACCCAGGGCCTGTCGGTCATCCAGGGCAACGCCGACACCGACCTGAAGGACTATCCGTCGGACGCCTTCGACTACGTCGTGCTGAGCCAGACCCTGCAGGCCACGCGCAAGCCGCACCAGGTGATGAAGCAACTGGTGCGGATCGGCCGCCGCGCCATCGTCTCGTTCCCGAATTTCGGCCATTGGCGCGTGCGCTGGCAGCTGCTGACGCGCGGCCGCATGCCCGTCACCGATTCCATGCCGCTGCAATGGTTCAACACGCCGAACATCCATTTCTGCACGATCCTCGACTTCATCGGCCTGTGCGGCGAACTCGGCATCGTCGTCGAGCAGGGCCTGGCCATCAGCCGCAGCGGCCGCCCGAGCCCGATCCGCTCGATCGGCGCCGCCAACCTGTTCGGCGAGCAGGGGCTCTTTCTACTGCGGCGGGGTTAGCGTCGGAGAGAGCCCGCGTCGGTGCGCCGAACGCCCCGCCGCCGGCTGGGGGAACGGCACGATGACCGGCCGGCGCTGGCGCTTAGCGCGCACGGTCGTGGCGGCATAGAGCTGCTTGCCGGCCTCCATCAGCACGACGCCGCCGAAGCGCGGCAACCAGCGTCCGCCGATGCGCTCCCAGGCCGGCGCCGTCCGCAGCAGCGTCGTCGAGCGGACCGGCGGGATGAAGAGCGCCTGGCTGGATTGAACCGGCGTGAACAGGTTGTCGCGCAACAGGCGCGAGAGCTGGGGCGGCGAATAGGGCAGGCCCTGGCCGAAGGGCGTGCGGTCGATGCGCGCCCAGATGCCGCGCCGGTTGGGCACCACGATCAGCAGCCGCCCGCTGCCGGACATGACGCGCCAGATCTCGCGCAGCATGTCCCGCACCTGCTCGCCGCATTCGAGGCCATGGACTAGAAGCACCCGGTCGACGGACATGTCCGGCAGCGGCAGCTCCGTCTCCTCGGCCAGCGCGACGGCGTTGGGGCCCTCCGGCGGCCAGGGCAGCACCCCCTGCCCGGCCGGCATGATCGCCAGCACCCGCTCGGCCTCGTCGCGATACTGGCGCAGATAGGGCGTGGCATAGCCGAGTCCCAGCAGCGATTGGCCGCTGAGGTCGGACCACAGGGCCCGGATGCGCCGGCGGATCAGGTGCCGGGTCACCTGGCCCAGCCGCGTATCGTAGAAATCACGCAGATCGACGATGTCGTTCCACATGGGCTTAGGATAGCAGAAAGCGCGCGGCTGTCAGCTATCCGTCATGAGCAATTCGTTAACAGGGCAAGCCGAGATTCAATCTCGCCCTAGGCCCGCCGAAGGACGTGATGGCAATGGCGCGGTGCCTGCGTCGATAAGCCTGGACCATCCTCCTTGACGACTTCCCGGTGATAGCTGATAGCTGAAAGCTGACAGCTGAGAGCGTCTGCCCCATGTCGTCCCTGGAAATCGAACTCGTTCCCCTGCTCAAGGACAACTACGCCTACCTTCTGCATGACAGCGCCACCGGGACGAC
>Ga0137403_10001034_pt1 | contig 35299 bp, 25 predicted proteins | sample CZOMad2_1_16fung_FD_122057 | JGI IMG/M metagenome (GOLD analysis project Ga0137403, IMG submission 122057) | Vadose zone soil fungal communities from Angelo Coast Range Reserve, California, USA - CZOMad2_1_16fungal (Hybrid Assembly) | ecosystem: Environmental > Terrestrial > Soil > Vadose zone... | reverse complement strand
TTCGATCAGGACTACGTGACCACGCTTTCGCGATTTCTGAGCGATGACGCGATTGGGACGAATGGCGTGGCGTTGATGGTCGATGGCGTGGAATCGAATGGGCCGGGCGTCTCGCCGTCCGCGGTGCAGGAAGTGAAGATCAATCAGAATCCGTATTCGGCGCTCTTTTCACGGCCGGGGCGCGCGCGGCTAGAGATTGTGACCAAGGGCGGCACTCCTAAATATCACGGCACGATCAATTTTTTGTACCGCGATTCCGTGTTTGACGCGCGGAACGCTTTTGCGGACGTGAAGCCGCCGGAGCGGCGGCAATATTATGAAGGTTCATTGACTGGGCCGGTTGGCGGGTCGAAAAAGACGACATTCTTGCTTTCGCTTGAAGGGGACGTCAACGATCAGCAAGCGATTGTGGACGCGCAAGAACTGAGCGGTCCGGTCCATGAAAATGTGCCGGCACCCCTGCACCATTTTTTTGGCTCGGGACGCATTTTCCACGATTTTGGCCAGGCGGACCAATTCTGGATTGCGTATTCGTTCGAGCACGAAAGCATCATCAATCAGAACGTTGGGGGCACGACACTGCCGGAGGCGAGCTACGACTTCAAATCGCTGGAGCACGAGGTTAATGTCAGCTACCGGCATTTGTTTTCACCGAAATGGGTGAATCAGCTGCGGTTTCTGGTCGGGCACAACAACGAGCCGGTGATCAGCCACAACGCTGGTGCGCAGATCAGTGTTTCGGGCGCGTTTGTCGGAGGCGGAGCGCAAGCGGACTCGCGACGCACGGAGAGTCACTTCGATGGGCAGGACATCGTGTCGTACGCGAGCGGAAAACACGCGCTGAATTTTGGAGTGGACATCCCGGACATCAGCCGGCGCGGAGCGGACGATTTCACCAATCTTGCTGGAACCTACACGTTCGGCTGCCTGTTCATGCCTGGAGGAGATCCGTTCAATTCGAAAGATCCGGGTTGCGCGAACAGCTTGCAGGCGAATACTCCTTCTCGGTTTATCGTGCAACGGGGGCAAGGGCATCTCACGTTTCTGGAAACAAACTTCGCGCTCTTGGCGGAAGATACGATTCGGCTGCGGCCGAATCTGTCCGTGGCGATTGGCGTGCGCTACTACTGGCAGAATTTCTTTCACGACGATCCGAATAATTTTGCGCCGCGTTTGAGTTTTGCATGGGCGCCTTCCAAAAAGAGTAAGACCGTTTTCCGCGGCGGCGCCGGGATGTTCTACGACCGCTCGGGGCCGCGGCCTATCGCGGACCTGTTGCATTTCAACGGCGTGAATCTGTTGCGCTTTATTCTAACGAATCCGGCGTTTCCCGTGACGCCGGCGGACCTTACGAATTTGCCGACGAGCGTGGTCGTGCTCGACCCCGCAGCGCGCTTACCGTACACGTTGCAGTACAGCGCGGGGATCGAACGGCAGGTTACGGCAAAGAGCACTTTCAGCGCGACTTACGCGGGGTCGCGCGGAATGCATCTTTTTCGGTCGGTCGATGCGAATGCTCCGGTGTTTGACGGTGTGACGGGCACATTCGTGCGCCCGGATGCGCAACTTGGTCAGGAGCGGCAAATGCAGTCCGAGGGCTACCAGAAGAGCAACGCGCTGGAGCTTACGTTCCGCGGCAAACCCAGCAAATTCTTCAGCGGACAAGTGCAGTACACCTTGAGCAAGACGTACAACAACACCAGCGGAATCACGTATTTCCCCGGAAACAGCTTCGATGCTGCCGCGGATTGGGCGCGCTCGGACAATGACCGGCGGCACAAGTTCGATTTGCTGGGCGCGATGCAGCCGTCGCGCCTGTTTACGCTAGGCATGGCGTTGTCGGTTTATTCGGGAAAACCGGTGAATGTGACGACGGGCGCCGATGACAATGCCGACGGTGTGGTGAATGACCGGCCATTCCTCTTGCATCCGGGCGGGAGCTTGAACGAGGTTTTGCCGCGGAATACGCTGCATGGGCCGGGGCTGATCAATCTGGATTTGAATATCGCGCACGATTTTATTTTCTCGAAAGACAAGAAGGAAGCACGGGCGCTTACGGTAGCGCTGAATTCGTTTAACGTGCTGAATCACCGGAATGCCACAACGTATGTCGGGGTGTGCGGCGACAACGTGATCGGCCCGACCGGGTGCCCAGCGTCACCTTTCTTTGGGCGCGCGGTCTCGGCGCTTCCGCCACGGCGGATGCAGCTGAATCTCACTTACAAGTTTTGAACGACGCTCTTCTTAATCACAAGAGTAAAGTCTTCGTCTTTCGCTTCTTGAGTGTTGGCTTTCGGCGAACGAATTATTGCGCGGATTTTGGTTCTTCCGCAGCCGGCGCTACCGCAGGAATGTTGGATTTTTGAATTAGCGCGTTGAGTGCGGCGAGATCCTTGGACTGGAGGTCGCGCCAGGCTGCTAATTGCGTTTCGAGACGGGCGTTCAGTTCGTCGAAAACGATGAAAGAGGAGGCTGTGGGCGCAGCGTCCGCGCTCTCCACGGAGCTTTGCAGCGCCACCAACTGATCGGCGCTCTGGATAGGATAGTTGAGGGCGTCTTCGCCGGTCTTCGATTTCGGCTGGATTATTTTTTCTTCGACAGCGTTCATTTTCTTTTTCAGGTCTTCGGCGGCGTCCAAGACGGGCTTGGCACTTGCGTCGGCCTCCAGGCGTTTTTTCAGCGCGTCGAGCTGCGTTCGCACGCTGCGGATTTGATTGACGGCGTCATGGCCCGCGCTGACACGATCGCGAATGTGCCAGGCAAATTCGGCTTGTTTCTCGAGATCGGATTGCGAGGCGCTGACGCGCGGATCTTTCTGAATTTCGGCCGGTGCAGTGTAACTCTTGCCGCTGATCGTGAGTTTGATTTGGTAACTGCCGGGCACGACGAGCGGTCCCTGAGGTTTACCGCCCCAGGTGATTGCGCCTGGAACGGTGGATGGATCTTCCTGGCGCATATCCCAAACGAAACGATTGAAGCCGGCTTCGGCTGGCAGAGCGCCGGCTGCAGCGGTGACTCCGAATTCTTGTTCGTCGGGCGTGGCCTCTTTCGCGGCTTTCTTGCTGGAGAGCTTACGGATGAGCTTGCCCTTGGCATCGAGAATTTCGAGCGTCACGGCGTCTTTAGCCGCGGCTTTAAGGTAGTAGTCGATGACTACGCCGGTGGGCGGATTGGCTCCGACAGGCGCTGTAGGCGGCAACTGGAAACCTCCGCCGGAATAGCGAATCGTGGTGCCGGGCTGGTAGAGGTGCGCATCTTCGCTTGCGGTAGATCCGGTCATCTGGCGCACGGCGTGAATGCCGTCGAGGATCCAGAAGGAGCGCCCGTGCGTTGCAACGATGAGGTCATCGTTTTTCACGACAAGATCATGAATCGGCGTTGTGGGCAAATTCAGTTTAAGCGATTGCCAGCGGGCGCCGTCGTCGAACGAAAGGTAAATGCCATTTTCCGTGCCGGCAAAGAGCAAGCCTTTGCGCTTGGGATCTTCGCGCACGGCGTGGGCGTAGCCGTTGTCCGGTAGGCCGGCGGTGATTTTCGTCCACGTTTTTCCGTAATCAGTGGTCTTGAAAATGTGGGGCTTGTAGTCGTCGAGCTTGTGGCGATCGATGGCGACATACGCGGTGCCTGCGGCGTGCGGCGATGCTTCGATGATACTGACAAGGCTCCACTCGCCGAAGTCTTTCGAGGTGACGTCGGTCCAGTGTTGGCCGGCGTCGCGCGTGAGATGCACGAGGCCATCGTCGGTGCCTGCCCAGATGAGTCCTTTTTCGACGGGAGACTCGGCTAGCGCGAAAACGGTGTCGTAGTATTCGACGCTGGTGTTGTCCTGCGTGAGCGGACCGCCGGAGGATTGCTGCTTGGTTTTGTCGTTGCGGGTGAGGTCGCCGCTGAGGGCGGTCCAGGTCATCCCGCCGTCGGTGGTCTTGAAGACGGATTCGCCGCCGTGATAGATGGCGCTCGGGTCGTTGGGCGAACTCACGATCGGCGCGGTCCATTGGAAGCGGTGCTTGAGGTCCGCGGCGCCTGCGCCCATCGGATTGAGCGGCCACGAGGAAATGTCTTGTACTTGCCTGGTCTTTTTGTCGAAGCGGGTGATCAGGCCGTCGTAGGAGCCAGCGTAAACAATGTCGGGATTGCGCGGATCAGGCACGACGTAGCCTGCTTCGCCGCCGCCAACGTCGTACCAATCCGGGCGGTCGATGGCACCGTTATCGCTCCGGCTGACGATGGCTACCGTGGAATTATCTTGCTGCGCGCCGTAAACGCGATAAGGCACGGAGGTATCCGCTGCGACATGGTAGAACTGCGCCGTCGGCTGATTATTTTCGCTGCTCCAACTTTTGCCGGCGTCATGCGAGACACTGGCTCCGCCGTCGTTGGCGATGATCATCCAGCTTGGTTCGGAAGCGTCGATCCACAGGCCGTGATTGTCGCCGTGCGGCGCACGGATAAATTCAAACGTGTGGCCGCCGTCGGTCGAGCGCGAAGTTCCGGTGTTGAGCACGTAGATCGTGTCGACGTGTTTGGGGTCCGCGAAAATGTGGTGGAAATACCAGGCGCGCTGCGTGAAGCGATGGTCGGGATTGATCAGCTTCCAGGAATCGCCGGCGTCATCGCTGCTATAGATACCGCCCTTTTCCGCTTCGATAATGGCGTAGACGCGGTTGCCATCCGCGCCCGAAACAGAGACGCCGATGCGACCGAGCACGCCGCTGGGCAGGCCGTGGCCTTCGAGGCGCTTCCAGGTGGCGCCGTCGTCGCTGGATTTGTAGAGGCCGCTGCCGGGACCGCCGCTGGTCATGCCCCATGGCGTGCGTTGCGCCTCCCACAACGCTGCGAAGAGAATGTGCGAATTGTTGGGGTCGAAAACCAGATCGATGGCGCCGGTCTTGTTGTCCTTGAAGAGAATTTTCTGCCAGGTTTTGCCGCCATCGCTGGAGCGGAACACACCGCGTGAATCGTTGGGTCCGTAAGCGTGGCCAAGAGCAGCGACATAAACGATATCGGGATTCTGCGGAGAGACGAGGACCTTGGCGATGTGCTGCGTGTCTTCGAGTCCGATGCGCGTCCAGGTCTTACCGGCGTCGAGCGATTTGTACATTCCGTCGCCGTAGGAAATGTTGCCGCGAATGCAGGATTCACCGGTGCCGACGTAAAGGATGTTGGGATCGGAAGGCGCTACCGCGATGGCGCCGACCGACATGATCCCGGTCTTGTCAGTGAGAGGCAGCCAGGTTCCTCCCGCGTTTGTAGTCTTCCAGACGCCGCCGGCCACCGCGCCGAAATAGTACGTATCTGGATCGCCGGTTACGCCAGTGACCGCGAGCGCGCGGCCACCGCGAAACGGTCCGATCTGGCGCCACTTCATGGCCTTCAGGGCATTTTCGTCCAGAGACTGCGCATGGAGCGGCGCCAGGATGACAACGGCTGCCACGACTGCCAGGCAAGTCGCTGCAAATCTCGTCAACCCCCGTACACAAATGTTCTTAGGATCACTCATGAGTCTTCCCCCGAAAACGAAGATGGAGTGGGCGACGGGAGCACGGAGAGAAGTGTCAAATCCACTCAACAAGAATCAAACCAGGCAAACACGTTCCGCAAATCCAGGACGCGTCGTCAGCCTGCCCACCAACACGCCTTATATCACCAAATGAAACACCGTTACAGCGCGACGACGGACTCGGTCTTGTCCAGGGCCGGTCGCTCTATCGAATGACGGTCATGTTCCCGGTGCGATCCACGAACAGAGCGTGATAGATCAAGTGCGTTGCCGCGTCGATCTGCTGGTTCAAGGCGGCTTTCGGCAGCTGCACCGCCTGCGCCAGGAGGCTCCAGAAAAAGCTGTCCATCGCGCGGGCCAGACCCGCGACGTCAGCACTGCGGCGTGCGCCGGGTTGGACTTGGAGCAGCCGGAACACGTTCATCACACGCGATGTCGTCCACGCATGAATCTGTGCCTGTCGGCGGGCCAAATCTGTATCGGAGAGCGCCGCTTCCTGCCAAGCCCGATAGGCACCGAGGTACTTCAGATCGGCGGCAAAAGCGCGGGCCAGAAGTTGGCGCAGATTGGCGCGGACGTCTCCGGTTCCCTGCGGACTAAGGTTCAACTGGCTAAGCCTTTCGAGGAGTTCCTCCATCAGTGTTAACAGCAACTGCCGCTTCGAGCGGTAATGCTGATAAAAAGTGCCGACCGCGAGATTCGCCCGGCGAGCGATTTCATCGACCGAGGTGGCCTCGTAGCCCTTTTCGCCAAATAGCGCGAGGCCCGCGGCGTTGAGTTGCGCTCGCTTTTCGAGGCTTCGCTTTTGATGTGGCGCCGGCGGAAGATTTTCGCCAGCGAGCAAGTTGGGGTGCGACTTTCGCGTCATGCTCTCGAAAGCCTCGGCTGACCGACCATCACGCCGAGCAGAGCGCCGGCGCAACAACACAGCATCCATCCGCCAAAAGCTCCGGCCATTTCCGGGGCTATTTTTGGAAATACGCCGGAGAAGAACGCACTGCTGATGGGGTCGAGCAGCAGCGTTGGCAGCGCCAGCGAGATCGCCGCCGAGGGCCAGCGTTCGCGCGGAACTTGAAAGCGCTTGCACAGACGGCGCGTCAACACGGCCAACAATAGAAAGCTGATGGCGAACAGCAGCAGCGTTGCCCACCACGGGCCCGGGCGCAATAAGCGCTGGCCGTCCAGCCGCAAATAGGCGGTTGCACCTGCCCAGATCGCTAGCCCTGCGAGAAAAAGATGCGAATGCATAATATGAATATGACCTCATATTCGCATATTGACGGATAGGAGGCAAGTACAAGGCGGGAACAGGTCGACCGTGGGTCCCCGAAACTACCGTTTTCGAGTATGGCGCTCCTCCGCAGATAAGGCTGTACGGGAAGGGCAATTCATGAAATGATGGGGTTGCGTTTGTTGCTCTTGTAAAACCTTTGGATTCGTTTAGAGGCTGCAAGTTCACAACTTGCAGCTTTTTTGTTGCGGCTGGAGGCTGTAAAGAAGCATCAAATAGCTCAAAACAAGATGAGGAACTTTTTGTGAAAGAACAAGGAACAGTGAAGTGGTTCAACGCCAGCAAGGGCTTCGGCTTCATTCAGCGGCAGTCCGGCGAAGACGTTTTCGTCCACTTCTCTGCAATTCAGTCGGATGGATACAAGTCTCTGAACGACGGTCAGGCCGTTGAGTTTGAAGTCGTGAAGGGTCCGAAGGGTCTGCAGGCTGCGAACGTCACTGTCCTCTAGCCCAACTGGCGGGCTGCGCATCCACTGCGCGGCCCGCTTTTTTTATTTGTGCCCGCAATTTTTGCAACGAAATCGCCGGATAGAGGAGCAGTCCATGAGCGTAAAAGTTGTGGCGGCGATTCACTCGATGAACAAACGCGGACACAAAGCGCATCTCTTCAAGCACGAAGGCCACACCTGGGTCGAGATCGATGAGCGCATGCTGGCGTCCTTCGATGAGATGGAGCAAATCGTGGATGGCAAACACACCTTTGAAGATCTGGCTGAGGGGTTTGAAAAGCGCCACGCGCTGCAGCTCGGCACGGCCAGTTAGCACGACCTAGGAATTCTAGGTTGTCCCGCCTTGTGTCTGCTTAGTTTTCACCTTTATGATTTCGCTCGGCCTGCTTAATAAGGAGCCTCTGTGCCCGTCGGAACCGCTTTTCACGAACGCACGCTTGCGCTCTGCGAGAGTCTGAACTACCGCGAGTGGTCGGGCTATTACACAGTCAGCGTCTATGAGATGCACCACGAGCACGAGTACAACGCCATTCGCAATTCGGCTGCCTTGATCGATATCTCACCTCTGTTCAAGTATCACGTTACGGGGCGTGATGCGACTAAGTTCGTAAACCGAGTGATTTCGCGCGACATCAATAAGGTAGCGGTCGATCAAGTGATTTACTGCTGCTGGTGCGATTCTGCCGGCAAGGTGATCGACGACGGCACGATTACGCGCCTCGGCGAAAACGAATACCGGTGGACGGCGGCGGATCCGAGCCTGCGCTGGTTCCAGCAAAATGCGCTGGGGCTGGAAGTAAAGATCGAAGATATTTCGGAACAAGTGGCTGCGCTGGCGTTGCAGGGACCTACATCGGGAAAGCTGCTGCGCGCCGTGACCGACGCAAAGATCGAAAACCTGAAATATTTTCGCGTGACGCGCGGACAAATCGCCGGCGTGCCCGTGGATATTTCTCGTACCGGTTATACCGGAGACCTCGGCTTCGAGATTTGGATGCCGTGGAAAAATGCCGTCAAGGTATGGGACGAGTTGATGAACAAGGGCCGCGGATTCGATATTCATCCGGCGGGAATGATTGCGCTGGATGTCGCGCGCGTCGAAGCGGGTCTTATTCTGATCGAAGTGGACTATTACTCGAGCAAGAAGGCGGTCATCGATTCGCAGACATATTCTCCATCGGAGATCGGTCTGGGTAAGCTGGTGGATTTCAAGAAAGAGAATTTTGTTGGGCGCGATGCGCTGTTGGCTGAAGCGAAAAGAGGCGCGGATCGCGCGCTGGTGGGGCTGGAGATCAATTGGAATGAAGTGGAAGCGCTATACGACAAGATTGGGATGGCGCCGCAGGTTCCGAGCCAGGCTTCGCGCGTCGCGGTGCCGGTTTATCGCAATGAACGGCACATCGGCAAGGCTACCTCCACCACTTGGTCGCCGACGCTGAAGAAAATGATCGCGCTGGCTTGCGTCGACCGGGCGCACTCGGTGAACGGCAATACGCTGAGTATGGAGATGACCGTGGAAGCGGTGCGCCACAAGGTCAGCGCCACCATCGTGCCGCTGCCATTCTTCAATCCGCCCCGCAAGACGGCTGTTCTCGTCATCTGATACCGATTAATGGACCGCCGCAAATTTCTGCACTGCGCTGAGCATTCCATCCAAGGCGGCGCGGTCCATTAACTTCCCGCGTATGACGACAGTGCGGATCTTCTGTGTGCTGCGGATATCATCGAGCGGATTGCCGTCGAGCAGCAGCAGGTCGGCGAACTTGCCCGGCTCGATAGTCCCCTGCTCTTCCAGCTTGCCCAGGAATTCGGCGGGATTGCGCGTGGCGGATTGCAGCGCTTGCAGCGGCGTGAGGCCGGCCTGTACCAGCAGCGCCAACTCCTCGTGGAGGCTGAAGCCTGGAAACACGAAGGGCGCGGCGGTGTCTGTGCCGGCCAGCAAACGCACGCCAGCGGTATTCATCTTGCCGACGATCTCGAACGATTTTTGCAGCACCGATTCGCGTAGTGCAAAATCTTGCGGTGATGTTTGCAGTTCCTTCACACGCTCACCTTGCCAGCCCGCGAGCATCTTGCGTGGGATGAATTGGGTTCGCGCATCGTTCCCGAAATTCTGCGCCGGCGTTGGAAACGCCACATTTCGCAGGGTGATCAGCGTGGGCACCTGCCAGGTCTGGTTGTGCACGAATTCCTCGAGCAGCGCCGCGGTGAATTTCACGGATTGCGTCCGCAGCAGTTCGCGCTGCCAGGCCGATTGGCGGGCGCGCGATTGTGCAGCCGTCTTTTTTCTTCGTGTCACGAAGAACTGTTCGCGCATTAAGCGCTTTTCGTGATTGGAACAGGCGCGCAGCACGCCGGTGAGATGTTCGATGCTGCGTTGCCCAGCGTCAGAAGCTTCCGCGGCGGTCACGCGGTCCGGAACATGGCCGGCAAACGAGATGTGTTCGCGCTTGCATTCCGCCGCGATGGCAAAGTATGCGTCGCGGCCCAGAATCGACTGTACTTTGATGAAATCGACGCCGCGCTGCACCAGTTCGTGTACATATTTCTGCGCGTCAGCCGCATTCGCGACTATCAACGAAGGCTGGAACGACGGCGGATTGCCGTCCAGATATGGCCCAGCAAAGAAAATCTCTGGGCCGACGCGCTTGCCTTCGCGAATCTCTTTGCGCAGCGGCTCCAGCGATTCCAAGTAGCCGCCCATATCACGGACGGTGGTAATTCCGTTGGCAACGAGGAGCGGCACGATGAAGTTGCGGCTGCCGTCCGGCTCGCCGGCGCCCGTCAGATGCGCGTGCATGTCCGCGAGGCCCGGAATCAGAAATTTTCCGGTGCCGTCAATCACGCGCGAGCCGGAAGCGAACGAAAGAGTGTTGGCGGGTGCGATCAACGCGATACGATCGTTTTCGACAACGACGGTCGTGTCGCTGCGCGGAGCCGCCCCCGTCGCGTCAATCACGGTGACGTGCGTGATGGCAAGCATGTTGCGCTTCTGATGCGAACACGCGCAGAACAGGTTCGCGGACACCAGCAGCCAAGCAATCGCGACCCGATTACACATAAACGAGGTTCTCGCCGCCTTTCGAGGTTCAGCCGATTAGATTTAGAGCCAAGAAAACGATGAAGAACAACGTCGAACGCGATCAGTCCGAAAACACGTGCGAGACCGCGTGCTTTAACGCCGCGCGGCTATCATAGCCGATTCATCGGAAGTAGCGATAAACGGAGGAACAAGCAGGATGTGTTCGCCGTTGACGCCATCCACGCAGCCTTGGGTGGGATAGGTGAGCACGTTTTGCTCGAGCGCAGCCTGACTGATTTTTTCGGCAATATTGTCGGCTTTCGGAAAAGGCTCGCCGGTTTGGTTATTCTTTGCGAATTCGACGCCGAGTAGAAGCCCAAGGCCGCGAATCTCCGCTATGTTCGGATGTGGCGCATCCAGCAGCCTTCGCCACGAGAGGCGACGGGCGGCGATTTCTTGAAGCTACGCGGAAAAACGCCAAAATGTTGGGCATGCAAAGCTCGGCATGAAATTGTAGCAGAGCGAGTCAGCACGCTGTCGCTGCTGCGAGTCCCACGCTATCGAGTGGGCGTTTCTTGGCTAAAAATGCAAAGCCACTTGTCTCCGCGTTTTGTCCAAATAGCGGAAGCATATGCCTTTGCCGAGAATTCCTCGCCGTGAGCCTTGCCTTTCTCAGTCAGCTTGTAAGCAATGAGGCCGGAGGTCGCCGAGAGTGGCACGAACTTAATATCTTCCATCGAGTATTCCTCAAGGCGGAAGTCGGCGATGTGGGAGACAACTTCGACCTTGGTACCGGTGCCGCGAGGATCAAGAAATAAGGCATCATCGGCCAAGAGATTGGCGAAGACTTCCTCGTCGCCGCTCTTCAGCGCGTCGAGTTCCTGGCGCTCTTTAGCGACGATTTGTTCCTGAACTGAATTCTCCGCGGCAAACAGGGCCGAGCGCTTTGCCGAGTTGATGCAAAGGCCAAGGACGATGAGCAACGCAACAGCCATCAAGTACTTCGAGAAAAGTTTCAAAGATATCCTCCAAAGCAGATGAGCGGAGCTTACACAGAGGTTGTGGCAGACGTATAGGACAAATGCGACATGGCGGGAGAGCGCACGAAATGCCGCGCCAAGTCGCTTTCTTGAGCAAGTAAGGCCGTAGGCGTCTTGCCGGAAAACTCGCGGAAATCGCGGATCAGGTGCGCCTGGTCAAAGTATCCGCAACGCACCGCGGCGCCGACCCAATCCGCGCCAGAGCTTTCAATCGCCCGAAAAACGCGCTGGAATCGCTGCATGCGGCAAAAGAGTTTCGGGGGAATGCCCACGGCATCACGGAAACGACGCTCGAACTGGCGAACACTCAGCCCGGTTTGCTCGGCTGCGGACTTCACGCTAACTTGACCGCCGGCATGCTCGAATCGGTGCACGGCGCTCGAAATGGGAGGGTCATTGCTGGACGCATTCCCTACCGCACCGAAGGCAGCGTCGAGTACAGGCTGCGCGAGCGATGAAAAAGGTGAGTCCCGCAAACGCTGCAGATCGCGAAAGATTTGCTTGGAGATGTCGTCCACGCGAACGACGCTATTCGTTAGCTCACGAACCGGCATTCCAAAGAACTGGCTGGCACCGTGAGGAAGAAACCGAATTCCCAGCGTCCGCGCCGGACCCTTGGCACGCAGCAACATTGGGCGTGTTATCTGCCCAACGAAGAAGCAATCCGGTTGCGCATGCCAAGCTTCGCGGAAGCAATTCTCGAAGGGTCGAGCGAAGTTGAGAATGAGTTCAGGCCTGCCGTCAGGCACGATCCTTTGTGCCGTGTCGGCCCGGGAGTCATCTTCCAGCAACCAGTAACATTGGATGTATCGAGCGGCTGCCGGACCCGGTTTTATCTCACGATATTGCATGTTCGCGTCGCCGTTGCGGTCCGTATTGTAGCAGCGACGGAGTACGAGCGGGAATGCCGCGCTGAAGACGAGCCCGGCGATGGTGTTCACTGCGATGTCAATCGAAGTGCGAACCGGGAAATAGGCCAATTTGGAGAGGCTTTCTTTTGTGCACGGACTGGCGGAGACTGCCGGGAACACTTAACTCTTAGCTCGGACGTGGTGAGAGAGGCGAAACGCGCCCATGACGCAAACGCGATCAGGAATGGCTTGGATGCCAGCCGATGAATATGGGCGATCTTTGCCGCCATTCACGGTGAACTTGATGGTGCGGGACGTGATGAAGGCCCTGCCTTTTTATCGCGATGTGCTGCAGGTCGCGGTACGCTATGCGGACGCGGACTTCGCCGCGCTGGAATGGAATGGGACGGGGTTCATGCTGCATGCGGATCACACTTACGATCACCATCCTTTATATGGGCGGCTGCAAGCGGCAAGGTTGCGCGGGACTGGCGCGGAACTGCGCGTGATGGGCATCGACCCTGATGCGCTGGAGGCACGGGCCCGAGCCGCGGGAGTGAACGTGCTGCAGCCTTCCAAAGATTTTCCTCATGGCTGGCGGGACGTCATACTCGAGGATCCCGATGGCTATATCTGGGCGGTAGGCATTCCCATCGGTGGTGCCTCCGGCGCGCCGGTCGGCCACAAGTAACACTACTGCTTCGGGCGCTTGGATTTGCCCCGCAAAGGTGCCATGATTCGCAGTCGGATATGAGCGGTTGCAAGCCTGTTTGTTCCATGAGGAGAGCCAATGAACATGCGCGCATCGTGCGGTAGCGCGAGGTTGTGTGCGCCAGCGAGGTTGACTGCCGCGGGAATGTTGGGAGCACTGATCTTGTGCGGCTCGGTCGCCACGCAGGCGCAGACGGCGAAGCGCGCAATCGCGTTTGACGACATGATTCAGATGCATCGCGTCGGCGAGCCGGAGATTTCGCCGGACGGCAAATGGATCGCATACACGCTGTCGACTCCAGACATGGATGCGAACCGCAATGCCAGCAACATCTGGGTGGTGGCAACGTCGGGTGGAGCACCCCTGCAACTGACCCGCAGTGGGCACGACTCTTCGCCGCTTTGGTCGCCGGATGGCAAGACGCTGGCGTTTTTGTCTTCGCGCAGCGGCGATTCGCAAGTGTATCTGATGGCGATGGATGGCGGCGAACCACACCAATTCACGCATCTTTCGACGGGCGCCGACATCGTGAAGTGGTCGCCAGATGGAAAGACCATTGCGTTTACTTCGGGTGTTTATGCGGACTGCAAGGACGATGCCTGCAACAAAGAGCGCGATGAAGAAAAGGAAAAGAACAAAGTGAAGGCGCACGTTGCGAATCATTTGCTCTACCGGCATTGGAATCACTGGCAGGACGACAAGCGCAGCCATTTATTTGTGGTAGCGGCGGATGGCAGTGGTACGCCGCGCGATCTGACTCCGGGCGCGAATTATGATGTGCCACCGGACCAGCGTGGCGGCCCTGAAGACATCAATTTTTCTCCAGACTCCAAGGAGATTTGCTACACAGCAGTGACCGATCCGATGGAAGCGGTCAGCACCAATGGCGATTTGTTTGTGGTACCGGTGGAGGGCGGAGCCTCCAAGCGAATCACCACGCAAGCTGGATTCGACGGTAACCCGGTCTATTCGCCGGACGGAAAGTATATTGCGTTTCACGCGCAACTGACCCCGGTGTATGAGGCCGACCTTTGGTGCGTGATGCGATACGACCGGGCGAGTGAAAAGATTGAGGAATTATCGGTTGGATTCGATCGCAGCGCGGAAAACCTGGCTTGGTCGCCGGATAGCCAAACGATTTATTTTACCGCGGAGAATGAAACGCTGCAGCCAGTGTATGCGATGGAAGCGAAACCGGGAGCTGCTCCGAAAAAGATCGTGGCAGAAGGATTCAACTCGGCGATTTCGTTCAACGGCGATGGGAAAACACTGGCGTTCGAGCGCACGAGCTTGACGATGCCGGCGGAAGTGTTTGCCGCGACGGGCGATGGCACTGCGGCTCGGCAACTTACGCATCACAACGATGCGATCCTTGCAGCGCTGGAACTGAATGCGCCAGAAACTTTTTGGTTCGACGGCGCTGCCGGAACCAAAGTGCAGGCCATGATGATCCGGCCGCCAAATTTCGACCGCGCTAAAAAATATCCGCTGCTGGTGCTGCTACACGGCGGGCCGCAGACGATGTGGTCAAACGCGTGGGGCTACCGTTGGAACGCGCAGGTATTTTCCGGGGCGGGCTACGTAACACTGATGATCAACCGGCGTGGCTCGACGGGCTATGGGCAGAAATTCACGGACGAGATCACCAATGACTGGGGCGGCAAAGCCTACACGGACGTGATGAACGGCGTGGATTACGCGCTGCGCACGTATCCGTTCGTCGACGGAACGAAAATGGCCGCAGCCGGCGGCTCTTACGGCGGATACATGGCCGATTGGATTGCTACACATACTGGTAGATTCAAAGCCATCGTGAGCCACGCCAGCACCTTCGACAAAGCTGCAATGTGGGCAACGGAAGAGTTATGGTTTGAAGAACACGACATGCAGGGCACGCCGTGGTCGAATCCGGAAAGCTACCGCAAGTGGTCGCCGTCGACTTACGCGGCCGAGCTTGGAAAATACAAGACTCCGACTTTGGTGATTACCGGAGAACGGGATTATCGCGTGCCATACACGCAGTCGCTTGAGTTTTTTAGCGCGCTGCAGCGGCAGAGCGTGCCGTCGAAGCTGGTGATTTTCCCCGACGAAGGCCATTGGGTGCTCAAGCCGCAGAACAGCAGGTTCTGGTACAAGACGTTCTTCGATTGGCTGGCGGCGTACGTAAAGTAGTTCGCGACGGATTTCAGTTTTTCTCGCACCAACAAAAGAACGGAGAGATTTCTCTCTACGCAGGCGACCGGTTCACAGGAAGTGAACCGGGAAGAAAAAACGCCGGCCTGCTCCGCTCGAAATGACGATGTGTGCAACATTTCTGGATCGGCGATCGCCGTACTAGACAGAGAGCATACGGCGGAAGGCTTTGCGCGCGAAGCGGAACAGGTGAAACAGCAAGAATGCGGAGAGCGCCACGAGCACGGTGACGAGGACAATCGTCGCCACGGGATGAACGGACGCGAGCCAGCTCAGCCAGATGGCCAGCAAATCTTCGCCAAAACTTAGCGCCCAATTGCTGAACGGCTCCGGGCTGGTGTTGATCGCAGCGCGCGCACTGGCTTTGGTGCCGTGCGAAGTGAGCGCAACACCACCTGCGAGTAGCGCTGCTCCCCAGCGCCACTCTGGCGGCGCAGTTCCCGCGGCAGCATAGGCGAGGAGCGCTGCGGCAGGCGGCCGAATGAACGTGTGAACCGTGTCCCACAGTGTATCGACGTAAGGAATCTTGTCCGCAAAAAATTCGACGAGATACAGCGCGACGGATATCCCGATCACCCACGGATGCGAGACGATCTGTATCGGCTGCGGCAAATGAATAATGCCAAAGCGCTGCAACAAGCCAAGCGTCGCCACGGTGGCGTAGAGATTCAGGCCGGAAGAAAACCCCGTACCCAGAGCAAGAGCGAGTGTGTCGAGTGGGTTCATAACGTCGGGCAGATCCGGAGAGCACTGCAGTCTCAACTTAGCATGAAAATACAAATCGAAGCGATTGCGCGGCACCGACCGGCAAAGGCGAAGAGCGGTCTGCCTCAGAAAGCGGACTCTGCAACGGCACACGCAGCCAGCAGTAGGCCTAACTAGGTGGCGCGGGCGAGTTCGTGGAGGAACTCGACGTGAGAGAAAGCCGCGCCATCCATTCCTTGGACCTTGGGATTGGCGGATTCAATCAGGTAGTACTCGTCGGGAGCGTGGGCACCGTTGCCGTGGCCGAGGCCGAAGTGCCCGGCGGGGAGATGCAGCGGTTCGCCGGTGAAGACGTAGCCGGGCCAAGAGCCCGCGAGGCGCGGCATCACGATGGGATCGATTCCGTGGCTCTTGTAGACGGCGAGTTCCGCGTGGATGATGGCAGCATCAGCTGCGGTGGTGGTGGGATCATAGCCGCCGCTGACCTTAACCTCGATATCGCCAAAGCCTTTCTTCGCGAGATGCGCTTTGAGCGCGGTGATGGCTTCCGCCGCGGTCATGTCAGGAACGAGGCGCATATCGATCTTGGCAACGGCGTGGCCCGGGAGAACGGTCTTGCCTCCGGGACCAGTGTATCCGCCGACGAGTCCTTCAATATTGATCGTCGGCCGCGAGTTGAGCATTTCGAGCGATTCCTGCCAACTGACGTCGTGAATCCAGTGTTCGACCCCCATCATTTTCTTGTTGTCAGCTTCGTTGAGGCGGCGAGCAGCGTCGCCAATCAGTTTTTTGTCCGAATCGGAGAGCGGCCGCGCTTTGGCCGCGAAACCTTCGACGACGGGATCGTTGCCGTCGGGCGAAACGAGCGTGGCGAGCGCTTCGACAAGATGCCATGCCGGGCTGTCGACTCGTGCTTTGTTGCTGGAGTGCAAGTCTTTGCGCGGTCCGCGGCCCCACTTTTCGCCGCTCGAAATCAGCTCAAGTTCGACGACGCCTTTCGCTCCAAGGAAAACGGTCACATCGCCGCCCAGCCCCTGCGAGGCATACGGCATGTACACGCCCCTGCACTTTCCGAGCGCCGCGGCAATGTCGGGACGATGGACGACCTGGTGGAAATGCGGCGAAGCAATTTCCTCTTCCCCTTCGGCGACGAAGACAAGATTGACCGGAAGTTTGCGCCCGGCGCCGCGAATAGCGGTGAGTGCTGCAAGTAAGGTGGCTTCCGGGCCCTTCTGATTGACGGCACCTCGGCCGACGATCACTTTCCCGACGCCCGGCTTGTCGACCAGTGCGGCATCGAGCGGAGGCGAGGACCACTCGGACGGATCGAACTGCTTCACGTCATACATGAAATAAAGCGCGTAAGTACGCGGCGCGCCGGCGTCGAGCGTGGCGAAAACGCCGGGATGGCCGTCGGTGGGCACCTTGGTGATTCCGCTAAAGCCGGCTTCCCGGATCAACTCCATCATGTGCGCGCAACCTTCGTTCATGTTGCGATTTTCCGCGGCGATGGCGGGCTCGTGAATCCAATCCTGTAGGCGCTTGACGGATTCGTCGTGGCGTTTGTCGATCTCAACGCGAATCCCATCCAGATCACCGGCCGGCGAAGCAGCACGCGTCCAGCTCGGGAGCGTCAGTGCTGCAGCAGTCGCGACGGCACCATGAAGGAAGGTACGCCGATCGCTCGGCGGAAACAGCTCCGGTGTCTCCACAAATGGTTTTCCTGCTTTCTTGTTAATCCGATCGTTGGACATTTTCCCCTCGTCTCCTTAAGCGTTCGGAATCACCAAAATTCACAATTCAAGATCGCTGGCGTGTGCCGTTGGCATCGAGTAATGCGGCAACGAATGCGGCTTTTTCATTGAGGTGTTTCTCTAACTCAGCAGCGGTAGGTGCGGTCCTTGATCGTTCAAGCCAGAATTCGCTGAGGGCAGCTGTGATTGCCGCCTGGTCTATTCCATGAAGATCAGAGTCGCGCTTGCATTGCAGATAGGCGGCGATCGCTCCTGCCTCTTCCCTGGTAAAGACGGCCAGCCTGTAGCGCGCATAGTCCTGGGAAGTAGCGGCGCCATAGCGTCTTGGATTGATCAGTTCAGACTTCCCGCCTTTTACGGCGAAGCGCCGATCTCGGACGATAGTGTCAGCGTGGAAATCGGAAAATCCACTGGTCAGCGAGAACAGCGGATTGGCACACTTGAGCTGATCCTGGAGGTCGGCTACGAGATAGGCTGGCAAAAAAAACCGGAAGCCAGCTTCCGAGAAAAAACTGAGTGCAGCCGCATGGGCATCGAGGAAGGCGGCATCAAGTTTCTGCCAGTCCGTCTTGCCCTGAAAGGGCCCGATCTCCTCGTAAGGCTCGCATCCATCGGAGCTACCCTGAAGGTACGGATCGCCAGGGTACTGGTTGCTTCCAAAGGCATCGCGAATTGCCTGAAGCGTGGTTTGTGTGTCGCTCATGCGGAAGAGCGCTTAGGCTATGACGCTGAATCCAGAGAAGTAAAGCGGAAAATGGGGCGGCTGACGGGCCGCCTCTGCGTCCTCAAAGCACCTCACGCGGATAGTCCTCACAGTTACACTGAAATTTCTTGCAGTTCCGCTGATTGCAGCGTAGATTTAAGGAGATGTCAGTCCACTCCATTCTGAGTCGGGTCGCAGCCTGTGCGTGTTGTACTTGTTGTCCACAGGTGCGCTCTGGCGTAGGGTGGCTCATAGCCTAGAAATACAGCTCTAGTCGAGTCGTTGTTAATCCCACCGCCAGAAATAGTGGCAGGTGGGTTTTTTGTTTTTTCAGCATGACTTTTTGCGCCGGTCAAGGATGCAAATGGACCAGACGATGCCTGCATTGCTCAACACAGATCGATTTCGCCCAGCGGTGGACCCCGTACAAGCGCCCGTAACGGGCGGAAGGCTGGACCATCTGCAGGCGCTCGAAGCGGAGAGCATTTACATATTGCGAGAGGCCGTTGCGGAATTCTCGCGTCCGGTAATGCTGTATTCCATCGGCAAGGATTCCTCGGTAATGCTGCGCCTGGCGCAAAAGGCTTTCTTCCCGGGAAGAATTCCGTTTCCTCTCCTGCATGTTGACACCAGTTATAAATTCCCAGAGATGATCGAGTTTCGAGACTCTTACGCCAGGGAAATCGGAGCGGAGCTCATCGTTCACCGGAACGAAGAAGCTATCGGGCGCGGTACAAACCCCTTTTCCCTTGGCACACAGAAGTGTTGCGGACTGCTTAAAACCAAATCTCTTCTCGACGCGTTGGCGGAGGGCGGATTCAATGCGGCGTTTGGCGGGGCCCGCCGCGATGAAGAAAAATCGCGGGCAAAAGAGAGGATTTACTCCTTCCGTGATTCGCATGGGCAATGGGACCCGAAAAACCAGCGCCCAGAACTTTGGAACCTTTTTAATTCGCGGATCGAAAAGAACGAAAGCATTCGAGTGTTCCCGCTCTCGAATTGGACCGAGCTTGATGTCTGGCACTACATCCATCTCGAAAACATACCCATTGTTCCGCTGTATTTTGCCCGTGAACGCGAAGCCGTGGTTCGGAACGGTTCTCTTGTGCTAATCCATTCGAAACAGGAATTGCTTCCCGGCGAAGAACCAAAGTTGGTGAAGTGCCGGATGCGCTCGCTGGGGTGCGTTCCCTGCACAGGCGCAATTCGGTCGCACGCGGATTCTCTCCCCAAGATTATCGAGGAGATTGTTTCCTTCCGCCGGTCGGAGCGCGAAAACCGCGCCATCGATCACGATGAGGAAGGCTCGATGGAGTTGAAGAAGCGGGAAGGCTATTTCTGATGTTGTCCTCTGCGCTGGTAGGCGATGGATTTGACCGACTTCCACAGCGGGAACCAGAGAAGGAATTGCTGCGCTTTACGACTGCGGGCAGTGTGGACGACGGCAAATCCACGCTCATCGGGAGGCTGCTGCACGACGCAAAGGGAGTTTACGAAGACCAACTGGCTTCCGTAAAAGAGAGCCGAATCAACCGATCAAGCGGACCGATCGACTTCTCACTCCTGACGGATGGCTTGCGCGCCGAACGCGAGCAAGGAATTACGATCGACGTTGCTTACCGGTACTTCGCCACGGCACAGCGCAAATTCATCATTGCGGACACGCCGGGCCACGAACAGTACACGAGGAATATGGCGACCGGAGCTTCCACCGCGTCCCTCGCGGTGATTCTAGTCGATGGCACAAAAGGCTTGCTGACTCAGACGCGCCGGCATTCCTACATTGCCTCGCTACTGGGAATCCCGAACGTTTTGGCCGCTATTAACAAGATGGATTTGCTGGGTTACGAGGAAGACGTTTTCCTGAGGTTGCAGGACGAATTCCTCGCTCTCACGCAGCGCCTGGGGATCCGGGCGGTGCTGTGCGTGCCCGTAAGCGCGCTTAAGGGCGACAACATCGTTGACCGCAGCCGCAACATGGCGTGGTATTCCGGACCGACTTTGCTGGAGCACTTGGAGACGCTGCCCATCCAATCGCATTCCAGCGTGAATTCCATCCGATTTCCCGTGCAGTACGTCATTCGCCCAGATGCCACGTTTCGCGGTTTCGCCGGACAAGTTGCGGGCGGAGTCATCCGACCCGGGGACACAGTCATGGCGCTGCCATCGCGACGAACCACTCGTGTCGAGTCCATCGTCTCGTTCGCCGGCGAGCTTCAGGAAGCCCTGCCTGCCCAGTCGATCACGCTGAAACTCGAAGACGAAATTGACCTTAGTCGCGGCGACATGCTGGTTTCGCTCGATGGTCCGCCATCGGCGTCGGCGCATTTCAGTGCGGCAGTTGTGTGGCTGAACGAAACGCCACTGCAGCTCAGCCGAGCCTATCTGGCGAAACACACCACACGACAAGTGAAGGCAAAAGTCACGCGCATTCAGTATCGCGTTGACGTGAACACGATGAATCACGAGCCCGCTCAGGAACTTGGCATGAATGGGATCGCCGTCGTGGAACTCGAAACAAGCGGTCCGCTGTTCTTCGATAGCTACCAGCTCAGTCGTACGACGGGTAGTTTCATTCTTGTCGATCCTGTGTCCAACGCCACGGTTGGCGCGGGAATGATTCGAGAGGATTTGTCGCGTCCGCGATACGCGGGAGGCGAGGAAGAAAACGAGACATCGGAAGTCGGCCGCGAAGCAGTCACTCTCCGGGAGCGAATCGGTCGTCATGGCCATCGGCCCGCCATCTTCTTGATCCCCGATCGTGACTCGCTCGCCGAATCGGCGGATCGCGCGCTCTTCGAAAGAGGCTTCGAAACAGTTCTGTTGTATGGGGACGGCTTCTCGCCGCAGTCCCTCGCCGCGTCGCTGAATTTGCTGTGGACAGCGGGATTGGTCGTACTGCTTATGTCTGACGAAATGCCCCGAGAAACGCGGCGACCTCTCGCAGCGCTTGCCGGAGATTCACTCTTTGATTTCTCTGGTAATGAACCGAGCCTCAGCCGAGAGGGCGTACTCGCGCAGATTCTTTCCTATGCGGAGTCGCTGAGAGTTCGCAAAGTTCCAGAAACCTTACGAAAGGCTGACTAAGATGCCCGATCCACACAATTTGGAAGTAATGGAAAGCTACGGGGCGGAGACTCTGCTCAATGCGATATTGGAGCAACACACCAAATCGTCGGTTTGCATGACATGCAGCTTTCAGGCCGAAGACATGATCGTTCTCTCTCTATTAAAGGGCCGGATACCGGATGTGCCCGTCTTGTTCCTGGAGACTGGATACCACTTCTCCGACACCTACAAATTTCGGGATCGAATCGCAGATGAATGGAAACTGAACCTTGTAAACGTGCTTCCCAAGAAAACGGTCGGACAGCAGGAATCCGAATTTGGGATCTTGTATCGGGAAGATCCGGCGAAATGCTGCCAATTGCGCAAGGTTGAGCCGTTGATGGAATCGCTTGAGCCATTCGAGACATGGTTCACCGGCTTGCGGCGTGAGCAGTCCTCAACGCGAAAGAATCTCAAGAAGGTAGAACAACACCGCTTGCCAAGTGGCAAGGCGCTGCTGAAAGTTAGCCTCCTCGCTGACTGGACCTGGGCTCAGGTGTGGGAATACACCGGGAAACATAGAATTGGTTACCTCCCGCAGTACGATCAGGGATACCTGAGCATTGGCTGTGAACCGTGCACCGCCATTCCAATTGATCCAGCTAATCCGCGGTCGGGCCGCTGGAGCGGAAAAAAACTCGAATGCGGAATCCATACCTTTTCGGAGCGCGCCTAGTGATGCACCTCTTTCTGGGGTTCTTCATCGCTTTGGTTGTCGGCCTTACTGGAATCGGCGGCGGGAGTTTTACGGTTCCCGCGCTGCTGCTGATTGTCGGGCTTCCGGCGGGAGAAGCGGTTGGGACGGCATTCGTGTTTGCGGGTGTGCTGCGATTGGTTGCGGCGCCTTTCTATCTTCTCGGCCGTAATGTGCATTCGCGCTACTTTCGTTTGCTGCTCGTCGGTGCCGTACCCGGTCTTGTTGTTGGAATTATTGCGCTGCGTTTTCTGGAGAAGCCGGGAAGCAATCCTGTCCTCGTCGTTATCCTCGGTCTGATCCTTGCTTTGACGTCCAGCGTGACTTTCCTGCCGCGGGTGCACAATCCTGGATTTGCGAAAACAAATAGCCGATGGCTGCCGTGGCTCGCATTTCCGATCGGCGTGGAGTCGGGATTTTCATCCGCTGGTGCAGGAGCGCTCGGCACCGTCCTTCTGCTGAACTACTCGGAAATGGTGCCGGCGCAAGTCGTTGGAACCGACATACTGTTCGGACTGGTCCTCGCGATGATTGGGAGTGCGGCCCACTGGACTTTCGGTTCGATCAGCGCGTCCACATTGTTGCAGCTGCTGGAAGGCGGTGTGCCGGGAGTCGTAATCGGCTGCTTGCTTGCCAGAAGAGTTCCTTCGCAGAAGCTGAAGGCCGTAGTCGCGCTGGTTGCGCTGGCGGCCGGGCTGCAGCTGGTTTGGTCCGGCGTTCATGGACTCGCAATGCAACACGCCTCAGCGGAAGCGAAGTTGGGCGCCCAACGTTCTGGAGTATCTCGGCCATGAAACCCTCCGCAATTATGAAAACTCCGGTCCTTTACCCTGCTGCCGCGCTATTTGTATTTCCTCGCGCCTGTCGTTGCTTCTGTTGTTGTTGACACCTCTCCTTTCTCGATTCAGTGAATTCGGATCCCGTAGTACCGCTTCGTTTCCAAAAATGAAGTGTAGCTGCCTACTGGGCGCATAAAACCAAAAAATCGGAGTGTACAAATGAGATCCCTCGAATCATCGACTTCGTATGCAAAGAAAGCTTTGTTGTATATATATCTGGTGATCCTGGCTGGTGCTTTTGCGGCTTCGCCACTTTCGGCGCAGGGTGATTCTTCGCTATGGGGCACCGTCACTGATGCATCCTCTGCGGGTATTCCCGACGCGACGGTCGTGATCACAAATCTGGAAACCGGAACGGAGCGCAAACTTGTCACGGACGAATCAGGACGTTTTAACGCGCCGGCACTTCCCGTGGGTCGCTACCAAGTTGTCGCTTCCAAAACCGGTTTTCGCATGGATCGCCGGACGTCTGTCAATCTTGTCGTCGGCCAACGAGAAGAAGTGGACCTCCAGCTCCAAGTTGGAGACGTGCACCAGACGGTTGAAGTCTCTGCGGTTTCCAGTGTTATCCAGATCACAACTGAAGACATTTCCGGCCTGGTTGGGGAGCGTCAGGTAAAAGACTTGCCGCTGAATGGACGGAGCTACGATCAGCTGCTCGCTCTGAATCCGGGAATCATTAACTACACCTCTCAGCGCGCGGGTGGGATTGGCACCTCGAACTCCGTGGTTGGAAACATGTTTGCGGTTTCTGGCCGCCGCCCACAGGAGAATCTTTTTCTGCTGAATGGCGTCGAATTTACAAGCGCATCCGAAATCAACAATACGCCAGGCGGGACGAGCGGACAACTCCTGGGTGTGGATGCTGTGCGTGAGTTTGCCGTGGTGAAGGATACATACGGCGCGGAATACGGAAAGCGGCCGGGAGCGCAGATCAACATCGTGACCGCGAATGGAACTAATGAATTCCACGGCGCGGTCTATGAATTCCTGCGCAACAGCGCACTCGACGCACGCAATTTTTTCGATCACGGCAACATCCCGCACTTCGAGCGCAATGTCCTCGGTGGTTCAGGCGGTGGTCCGATCGTAAGAGATAAGACGTTTCTTTTCGCAAACTACGAAGGCTTTCGGCAAACGCTGGGTCTGAGCGACCTTACCTTGGTCCCCGACGATGCCTCGCGAGCCAGCGCGGTTGCGAGCGTGCAGCCGCTGCTCGCACTCTGGCCGGTTGCAAACGGCGCGGAACTTCTGACTTCGACAGGTGCGCCCAGCGGGATTGCCGAAGCCTTCAGCAATCCCCTGCAACACATTCGCGAGGATTTTGGGACGGCTCGTTTCGATCAGGTATTTTCAGCAAACGATACTTTCGCCGGGGTTTATACGGTCGATGACAGTGAGGCGCACTCCCCTACGAGCAATCCTATCAGTTTCGTTGACGTCTCACTCCGCGAGCAGGTGGTGAGCCTCAGCGAGACGCATGTGTTTTCTCCAAGCCTGGTGAATAAGGCCACATTTGGTTTTTCGCGCGGAGATTTCTATTTCAACAGCGGAACAACCGTGGACCTGCCCGGCTGGATTCATTCGAGTCAGCCCGTTGGCGCGCTCGTAGTCGGCGGCGGCACTACGCTCAACGGAGCCTCGCAAATCACAAATGGAGGCACGAATGCCGGAAGTAATCTGACCGCGGTGCGCAACCTCTTCAGCGGCAACGATCAGGTCACGCTTACTCATGGAAAACATTTGCTGAGTATCGGTGCCTGGCTTCAGCGAGTGCAAGCCAACGACGTTCTCATCCAGGATCAGTACGGACAGGCTTCCTTCAGCAATTTGCAGAGCTTCTTGCAAGGGAAGGTAAGCACCTACACCTATGCGCCGACCTTCACGCCGCTCGGATGGCGCTCGCTGGAATCGGCGGCGTATGCGGAAGATACGATTCACTTGAAGCCATCACTTGAATTGCGAATCGGTTTTCGCGCCGAGTTTACAAACGGCTGGAACGAAGCAAATGGACGAGCTTCGAACTACACCTTCGATCAAAATGGAGTAATCGCGACGCTGCCAGTGGTCGGGGATTCCGCTTTCAGCAAGAACCGCGCAAAGTTTCTGCCGGCACCGCGCCTCGGGCTGGCCTGGTCACCGTTTGCATCCAAGAAAACTGTCGTGAGGGCAGGATTCGGCACTTATTACGCGCTGCTCGACAACTTGAGCTATCGTCTGGATCAAAACGGGCCGTTCAATGCAGTCCACGCGGTGAAAGGTATTGCGTTTTCTAACATAGCGCCAGATGCGATGTACACCGGTTCCAAGGTCATACCCAGTGGTGTGCAACCGGATTTGCGCACGCCAACTGTAGAATCATGGTCGTTGAAGGTGGAGCAGCAGATTACCCCGAGCACTTCGTTGAGCGTCAGCTACATAGGCTCGCATGGATATCATGAATTGCTCTCTGTTGACGCAAATCTTCCGGCACCAACGATCTGCCCGGCTTCACCGTGCCCTTCCACATACCCAGCTGGAACATTGTATTACCCAGCCAACGCTGCGCTTCAGAACAATGCGGTATGGAATACAACGCATTGGTTTTCCCAAGGTATCAGTTCGTACAACGGGCTCGAGGTGGATATGAACCGCCGCCTTGGCCACGGACTGCAATTCCGGGGTGTGTACACCTTTTCGAAAGCTCTCGACGACGGAGACAATATGAACACCAGCGTCGCTACGAATTCTCCTGCTTTCGTTGCCAACCCGCTCGACCCAAAGGCGGATTACGGCCGGGCATCATTTGACGTGCAACACGCTGGAGCTCTTAACGCCACGTACGATCTTCCGTTCGGACGAGGACAGAATTCCGACGGCAATCCCTGGATTGCAAGGATTCTCGAAAACTGGCAGGTGAGCGGGATCGAAACAATTCAATCCGGCCTGCCATTCACACCGCAGCTGTCCTACAACCCCTCGAATGACGGCGACACACGGAATCCCGTGCGACCTTCGATAAACCCAAATTTCAATGGACCCGTGGTTCTGGGCGGACCAAATCAGTATTTTAATCCCAATGCTTTCATCCAACCGCTTCCCGGAACCTATGGCAACGTAGGGCGAAACACGCTGCGGGCCCCGGGACTTTTGTCAACGGATGTCGCTGTTGCCAGGAACTTTTCGCTGTCGGAACGATCGAATCTGCAGTTCCGCGCGGAGATTTTCAATTTGTTCAATCACACCAACTTCAATGCGCCGAATCCTGTCGTGTACGCAGCGGCCACAGGAGGGCCATCGCCGACTGCTGGCGTAATCACTTCGACAGCGACCAGTTCACGGCAAGTGCAGTTCGGTCTGAAGTTTTTGTGGTGAGACGCTAAGTAGGACTGTTTGGTGAGATCGTTCACTATTGCAAGATCTAACTCCGTGAAATTTGATCATCGGCGAACAGCGATCACGTTAGAACCCTGCTGCCCATTGGACTCTATCTGTTGTACTAGGGCAGCTCAAACAAATCGACCGGTGCTGCGACGGTGTTGTCTGCTGCACGCTGGAGATGTCAGATATCGCCACCGGTTTTGGCCCGCTGCGTTGGCAACACGAGCAATCCTGACCCTCGGGACAGGTGGTCGCACGGTGGGATGTCCTGTAGGTTTCGAGGGGGAGGAGTCGTGCCCTACCTACCTGAGCGGCTACCGGTCGTCCGCCAAAAGAAACCGGTCATTGAAGAAGGCCCACGGCAAAGCGGGCCTTTGGCTCCCGCAGGGAACTCCTTGCCATTCGACAATTTACGTATCGGAGCCCGCGGCTTGCGAGAGCGAGGCGCGATCACTCGTCTACGCCTTTTGGGAGTAGTCCTTTGGGTTTTGGCCGTTTCTCTTTCTCCGGTGGTTCTCGCGGACACAGGAAATGCAGATTGGCAGGACCTCGATGCGCGGGCCGAACGACTCTTCCAGCAGGGGAAGTACCAGGAGGCAGAAGGCCTGGCCAAGAAGGAACTGGCTCTGGCGGAAGCGGCCTTCGGTTCCGACTCCCCTAATGTAGCCAAGGCTCTCGATCGTTTGGGTGAAGTTTATCTCGCGGAAAGCAATTTCCCCGCTGCCGAATCGGTGCTGGAACGCGCCTTAGGAATTCAAGAAAAACGATTGGGACCTGAACATCCCGATGTGGCCCGCTCGCTGGAAAGCATGGGAAATGTAGTTCGGGAAGAAGGTCATTATGACCGGGCGGAACCCCTCTTTCAACGCGCCTTGAAGATTCGGGAAAAGGCGCTAGGAGCGGAACACCCCGATGTGGCCAAGTCTTTGAACGATCTTGGGGATTTCTACGCTGATCAGAGCAAATACAGCCAAGCCGAGCCGCTGCTAAAACGAGCTTTGGCGATTCGAGAGAAAGCACTGGGCCCCGAAGACCGCGACGTGGCGGAATCGCTGAATAGCTTAGGGAATTTATATGCCGCTCAGGACAAATTCGCGGAAGCCGAAGAGTTGCACAAGCGAACGCTGACCGTCGCTGAAAAAGCTCTCAGTGCGGACCATCCGGACGTCGCGACCTACCTGACAAGTCTCGCGGAAGTCTACCGGCAAGAAGGCAAGTATGCGCTCGCCGAGCCACTTTACAAGCAGGCGCTCGCTATTTTCCAGAAGCTGCGCGGCATCGATCAGCCCGAAGCGGTCGAGACTCTAAACGATCTTGCGCTTCTGTACGCCCAGCGGGGCAAGTATGCGGCCGCCGAACCGCTCCTCGAACAGGTGTTGGTGATCGAGGAAAAACACCTCGGACCGAATCACCGCGATGTCGCCAGGATAATGGCGAATCTGGGAGAGGTTTACAACTACGAAGGAAAATGGCCGGAATCCGAACGATTGGCGAAGCAGGCGCTGGCCATCGACGAAAAAGTTCTTGGTCCGGACCATACCGATCTCGGCATTCGCCTGAGCAATTTGGCGGAACTGTACAGCACAGAAGGGAGATACGCCGAGGCCGAACCGCTGGTCAGGCGCGCAATTAAGTTGGAAGAAAACGCCATGGGACCCGACAGTACAGGCTTAGGCATCTACCAAACTAATTTGGCCAGAATCTACGTCGATCAGGGTAAATACGCCGAGGCCGAAGCATGCATTAAGCGGTCCGTGGCCATTTGGGAGAAGGCCGGCGCGGACCACCCGGAACTGGCCACGGCTCTGAACAATCTCGGACATATATACCTTCAGCGCAAAAGATACGCCGAAGCCGAACCACTCTTCAGACGCGCTTTGGCGATCGATGAAAAAGTCCTCAGCCCGGACCATCCGTCCGTGGCCTGGCCGCTGAACAATTTATCGATCTTGTATCTGGACCGGGAGCAATATGCGGAAGCCGAACCGCTGATGAAGCGGTCGCTGGCCATTGCCGAAAAGGGTCTGGGCCCCGATCACCCGGAGGTGGCCAACGCGCTGAGCAATCTTGCGGTCTTGTACGACACGGAAGCGAGATATTCCGAAGCCGAGCCAATGCTCCGGCGCGCTCTGGCCATCGATGAAAAGGCTTTTGGTGCGGATCATCCCAACGTTGGCACCCGGCTCAACGAACTTGCGTTGATGTACTATGCCCAGGGAGCGGATGCTCTCGCCCTGCCCTTCTTCGACCGGACTCTAGAAAATCTCTCCAGGCAATTTGACTATCACTTCCGTTACATGAGCGAGAAGGATCGTCTGACATTTTTGAGCAGGGTGCGTAGCACTTTTTCGCTGTACTACAGCTTTTGCGTGACCTACGGAGGCAATAATCCCGAGTTGGTAGGCAGGATGTACGACGTAGCCCTCTGGCAGAAGGGCTTCGTGGCCGCGAGCGTGGCCGCGATGCGCGCCAAAATCGCCGCGAGCAGTGACCGGGAGTCGCTGGCGTTGCTGGATCGCTTGAGTGTGATGAAGACGCAACTGGCCGCACTTTTGACCGTCGAGCCGGTGGACCGCGAAGAGTGGCGGCGAGCGGTGGCGGTACTGGAACGGGAATCGGACGATTTGGAAAGAGAGTTGGTGAAGCGTTCGGGAGCCCTGGCGCAAGACAAAAAATTGTCGCGTGCGAGTTGGCGAGATGTTCGGGACTCGCTGAAGGCCGGGGAGGCCGCCGTCGAGTTTCTGAAGTTTCCCTTTTACGACGGCAAGAAATGGACGAAAGGGAACCGCTACGTAGCCTTGGTGGTTACTTCGGAGAGCAAGGAGGGACCGACGCTGGTGCGGCTGGACGAAAGGGCTGGAGACGAAAAGCGGCCCCTGAATGATTACCGCAAACGTGCCGGGCTGGAAGGGCGTACCGGTTTGGAAGATCGCCCGGGCTTTTACGAGACGTATTGGAAACCATTGGAGCCCGCGCTGAACGGGCGCCGGCGCCTTTACATATCGCCTGATGGAATTCTGAACCAGGTCGCGCTTGGCGTGGTCTCGGACGAAGCGGGCCGGTTGCTATTGGAGACATACGAGTTGCGGATGGTTTCAAGCACTAAGGATATTTTGCGGGAGAAAACGACATCCGCCGTGCGGTCGGCCGTCCTGATCGGCAACCCGGCGTTCAGTTTGGGTGTCGAGAGAGAACGGCAGCTGGTGAAAGAGGTGCGCGCGCGCGACGTGCACGACGAAACAGTAGTGGCTGAGGTGACGCCATTCGGGGCGAATGTTGTGCGGGGCCTCGAACGCGGGGCGTGCCCGGCGCGTTCCGAGGGACAGGTGTTGTGTCCTCTGCCCGGGACGCAGCGGGAGGTCGAAGCGATTCAGGAGACTCTCCGGGAGAGAGGCTGGGACAACAATCGTGCCTATGTGGGAGACCGGGCGTTGAAGGAACTTTTGCTCAAAGTACATCATCCCCGGCTGCTGCACATAGCTACACACGGCTATTTCGAAGCCGATGGAATGAAAGAGACGGTCGGCGGAATGGAACCTGGTAGCGGAGACCCGATGCTTCGTTCGGGATTGTTTTTGGCCGGGGCGGATCGGATGTTGAAGGGTGAGGCGATTCCCACGGGGCTGGACAACGGGGTCCTGACGGCCTATGAGGCCAGCACTCTGGATTTACATGGCACGGAGTTGGTGGTGCTGAGTGCTTGCGATACCGGATTGGGCGTGGTGCAAAACGGCGAAGGCGTGTTTGGCCTGAAGCGGGCGTTGGAAGAGGCGGGAGCGGAGTCTGTGCTGATGACCATGTGGGCCGTGCCTGACCGCGAAACCCAGGAACTCATGACGCGATTTTACAGAAACTGGCTGTCGGGAATGGAGAAGGCTGAAGCCCTGCGGCAGGCGCAACTCGCGGAGCGGCGAATCGTCGCCCAACGCTATGGCAAGGACGATCCCTCCTACTGGGGCGCTTTTGTCCTCACCGGACACTGAAGATCCCGATAGGGCCCTTGACGCAAAGGACGAAGATGAACGGCAAGGCAAACAAAGCCGGGAAGCGGGATGTGCAGCGAGCCGGCCATCCGCTGATCGCGAGTCTCATTCTCGCGGGCGCAGTTTGCGCGCTAACTGCCGGGGTAGCCCGCACGACGTGGTTTTCCTCCACCGAACTGCAAGGATATGACTTGCTTACGGCGCGGCAAGACCCAGCGAAGCCCTACGAGAACGCCGTGGTTGTGGATTTCGACGAGGCTGCCGTTCGCGCCTACAACGCATTCCCCATTCCGCGAGACTTGCTCTCCCGCGTGGTGACTAAAATTTCAGCGGGTGATCCGGCAGTCATCGGTCTCGACGTGCTTCTGGATCAACCACGCGGCGATGCCGAGGATCGTCAACTAGCCGACGCCATCGATCACGCGGGAAACGTAGTGTTGGTCGAAGAATACGGCTTCGGTCACGTCCCTCCGAGTGCTCCTCTTCCCGGCTTTCGTGCCGCCGCTGCGGGTGTGGCCTTTGGAGATCTTCCCAGGGATGACGATGGCGTGATTCGGCGCATGTTTTTCGATGCGGTGAGCAGGGACTACAAAGGCTTGTCATTTCCAGTGGCCATCGCCGATTTGTATTCAAACCAGCATCTTCGGCCCGGAACCAATTCGTTCGTCATGTTCGGTGACAAAAGAGTCTTCCTGTCGGGAATCCATCCCGATGCCGCCTTGATACGCTTCCATCCGTCCATCCCCGCGCGCCGAGTATCGGTAATCGACCTTCTCGATCGGAACTTCAACGTGTCGCAATTCACCGGAAAGATGGTTCTGGTGGGGCAAAGCAGCAGTTTCGGGAAGGACTTGTACGAGACGCCGGCGTCCCATTTTCGCCGGCTAGCTGGAGACCGGCCCTTGCTTTCGGGAACGGAAATCCATGCAGCGGCCATCGAAAGCGTGCTCGAAGGAGATTCCGTTCGAACGCTTGGTTCGCAGCCCCTTTGGTTTCTCAATTTCCTGCTCGGACTGTCCGCGGTTTTCCTGGTTCTCAACGTGCGGCCCCTTTTCTCGATCGCGTTCTTGTTTGCTGGACTTCTCGGCGTGTACTTTCTGGCGCAATTTCTTTTCGCTCACCAGCTGTGGGTCAGATTCGTCTCGACCGAAGTGGCATTGTTCCTCGCGGTCTCCGGAGGGTGGGGATATCGCTTCTGGGAAGAACGCCGGATGAAAGGCTTTGTGGAGGCCGAGCGGCGGCAATTGATGGCGCTGTTCGAACGCTATGTCTCCCCCGAAGTGGCTGCTGAAATCTGGAGCAGACGCGACGAGATCGTCCTGGCCGGAGAAGAACGGGTTGCCACCGTTCTATTCTCCGACATTCGCAACTTCACCGCGCTTACCGCGGGAAAGCCTTCCTCGGAAGTGCTCTCCTGGCTGAATCGTTATTTGACGGATATGAGCGAAATCATCAGTAAGAATGGCGGTTTTCTCAACAAATTCATCGGGGACGGCATCATGGTGGTCTTCGGCGCGCCGATCAGCCGCGGCACTGCAGAGGACTCCTGTGCTGCGGTGCTAACTGCGATCGGCATGCTCTCACATGTCGCGGAAATGAACGTCAAGGCCCCGCCGCGTCAGCCGCTATTGAAGATTGGCATCGGTCTTTTTACCGGGCCGCTCACCGTCGGAAATGTGGGATCTCCGAACCGCCTGGAATATTCGGTGATCGGCGAGACCGTCAACATGGCCTCCCGCCTCGAGGCTCTCACCAAGAAGTTTGGAACGGATATCGTCATGAGTTCCGCGACCTACGAATGTGTGCGGGACCGCTTTGCAACTATCGCCCTGGGTGAAACGGAAGTACGGGGTTTTCAGGGCCGGCTCCCGGTCTTTGGGCTCTCGTCTGAAAGCAATCCGGTGGAAACAAAACGCGAAATATTAACGGAGGTAAATGCAGATGCAATCCCGATTTGATTTGTTCGGTTCCAGAGAGCACGGCGGCGCCGCATGCCGCTATTCATTGAGTCTTTTCGCCGGGGCGATGCTTGTTTTCGGGGCGTCATCGGCTGTTTTGGGACAGTCCGTTCCGGACAAGCCAAAGCAGGATGTACCTGCGCAACCAGCAAAAGTGGATCCAGTGAAGAATAAGGTGGTCCATAAGAAACTGGTTGCCGACCTTTCAGGTTTCGAGCTCTTGAAATCTGGGAATGCCTCGAATTCCCAGACGGTTGTAGGAGCCACCCGCGGGGGAGCGCCACCGGATGCTCTGGCTCCGAGACTTGGGAAATTTTATGGGCCCGGCGCTTTTTTCTCATGGAGCAATCCGTCCGCAGCGAGCGACTTCACCTTCGTGATTACTGATGACCAGGATTCTCAAATTTTTAGGACCAGAGTGCACGGGACGAACTTCGTGTATCCTCCCGCCGCGCCGGAGCTTCAACCCGGGAGAATCTATTCTTGGAAGGTGGCATCGTCCGGTTTGCTGGGCGGTGATCCCTCCGACCCTGTCGAATTCACCGTTGTTTCCACTGCAGAACGCCAAGAGATCGAGAAAGCGATTGCCGCCATTCCCCAAGGCGACGATTGGCAGGCTGGATTGGCGCGTGCGCAAGTTCTTACCGATCACCGCTTATGGTACGACGCTCTCGGAGCTTACGGTGTCTTGATTGCGCGCTGGCCTGACCGCGCCGAGTTGTTCGAAAAACGCGGAACCATTTACTCGCAGATCGAAATCACGAAACCACTGGCCGAAATGAACTTCGCGGAGAACGATAAACTGTTGGCCTCTCAAATTTCGGACCGCCACTGAGCAATGCCCTTCGATTTTTGAAGATTCCGCAGAAATGCAAAATGCTGTCGCCCGACACATGAAATCGCTGAAGAATGAGCGGCAAGAACGATAACCGCTGGCTTCATGGATAGCAGCTTTTATCCTGATAAATACGAACATAAAGCGATCGGTGTTCAGTTGCTTCCGGCTCGACCAGCTTTCCGCTGGGCCATTTTCTGTGTCATATGCAGAAGAAGTTTGCGATCGCTTCCCTCGGTTTTGCTCAATAGGCGGCGAAGCTTGCTGAGATAGCGTGCATCTTTGCCAGCACTTCCCCAGTCGATGGCGTCGGAAGCCCTCCGCGCGGGAAGGTTCGGAAGGGTGGGCGGCTCCTGGCCATCATAGAACAGTTGGTAGAGGGGCACTTCCAGCGCTCGAGCCAGTTTCTCCAGTGTTTCAATAGCCGGGACCGTGTGTCCATTTTCGACACGCGAAATGTAACACCGAAGCAGCCCGGTCCGCTTTTCAATATCCCCTTGCGACAGCTTCTTCTGCTCGCGCATATCACGCAAGCGGTCTCCAATAATCACGGTGATCTTGTCTCCTCTGCGCCAGTTGCTGAGTGGTCGAAGGGTGTAACTCCAAATCCTCCGCACCCTCGCTTGGAATTCGACGGCCCTAGCGTCACATATACCTTTGCTCTAAGTCAAAGATAATGTCTGGACAGACTCTTCCTTTGCGCCTCGGTCCATCCTCGCTTCGCTCAAGCAAGAATAATCTTGAGGTTGATGTACGCCTTCGCCGCAAGACACCAAAGAGTGATTCTCAGTTCGATCTCGAAAGCCTCGACCCATCCGCCTCATCCCGCGCCTCAAAAACCAACTTAAGACGTGGCGACATAAGCAACTGGGATGGTCGAGCAAATGCGGCAGAACATCGAGAAGGCGAACAAGAAGGTCTACGGCGAAGGCAATCCATTACATTTTTGTGACAGTCCGTGCCGCCAAAAAAAAGAAGAAATAGCCATCCGTAAGTAACGGATAGAGAAGTGAGCGACCTGAGACATAGGTGACATTTCGTACCGAACACATGGGTAACACTTCCTCCCTCGGGAAGGGAGGAAGTGATGCCTTGGAAGGAGTGTTCGGTTATGGACGAGAGACTGCAGTTTGTGGCTCGCCGGCTAGCCGGCGAGGCGATGACGGAACTTTGCAGGGAGTTTGGCATCTCCCGCAAGACCGGCTATAAGATCTTCGATCGCTATCAGGACTGTGGCATTCAGGGGCTGACCGACAGAAGTCGGCGTCCTTATCGCTACGCCAACCAGCTTCCGTTTCAGGTGGAAAATTTTATCTTGAATGTGAAACATGAGCACCCCAGCTGGGGTGCTCGTAAAATCCGCGAACGCTTAATCCGCAGGTTTTCTGGTATTCCCATCCCTGCCAAAAGCACCATCCATGCGGTGCTCGATCGCCACGGCATGGTCGAGCGCCGTGGCCGAGTGCGTCACTGTGCGCAAGGAACCGCTCTCTCTATGGGGCAGCGTCCCAACGAGTTGTGGTGCACCGATTACAAAGGCGAGTTCTTGCTGGGCAACCATCATTACTGCTACCCGCTGACGGTCACCGATCACGCCAGCCGTTTTCTGTTCACTTGTGAGGCTCTTTCCTCCACCAGAGAAGATTACGCTTTCACTGTATTTGAGCGGCTTTTTAAGGAGCGCGGCCTGCCGGCCAACATTCGCAGCGACAACGGCGTGCCCTTCGCTTCTGCTCACGCTCTGTTCAATCTGAGCAAGCTTGCAGTGTGGTGGTTACGCCTGGGTATTGGCATCGAACGCATCAAACCCGGCCATCCCCAGCAGAACGGCCGTCATGAACGCATGCACCTCACTTTGAAAAAAGAAGCTACCAAACCGGCCGCCGCGAATTTCCTGCAACAGCAGGCCCGCTTCGATAGATTTATCGATGTCTTCAACAATGAGCGTCCCCATGAAGCTCTGGATATGCAATGTCCGGTTGAGGTCTACCAACCTTCTCCTCGTCCTTACACCGGATTGCCGGACATCGACTATCCCTTGCACGACAAGACCATCGTGGTCACGCGTTGCGGCCGCATCTGCCTGGGCAAGAAAAAAATCAATTTCAGCCAGGTCTTTGCCGGACAAGCCGTGGGCATCAAAGAAGTCCACGACGACATCTGGCTGGTCAGCTTTATGGATTATGATTTGGGGTACTTCGATCTGGAGACGCGAGTGCTCGAACCGCTCGAAAATCCCTTCGGCCCAAAAGTGTTACCCATGTCTTAGGTACGTTCTGTCACCTATGTGTCCGGGTCGGACC
>Ga0137403_10001033_pt1 | contig 35308 bp, 35 predicted proteins | sample CZOMad2_1_16fung_FD_122057 | JGI IMG/M metagenome (GOLD analysis project Ga0137403, IMG submission 122057) | Vadose zone soil fungal communities from Angelo Coast Range Reserve, California, USA - CZOMad2_1_16fungal (Hybrid Assembly) | ecosystem: Environmental > Terrestrial > Soil > Vadose zone... | reverse complement strand
ATCGCGCATGGTGAATTCGGGTCAATCGTGTATCGCGGCGAAACGCTTCATCATCGCCGACGCGATTTACGACCAATACCTGGCGCAATTTGTAGAGAGGATGAAGAAATTGAAATTGGGGGACCCGAGGGAGGAAACGACTGAAGTCGCACCGCTCTCCTCGGAACACATTCTTCGCGGGGTCGATGATCAAGTGCAGAAATCGGTCGCCGCCGGAGCAAAAATTTTATGTGGCGGGAAACGCGCTGCCGGCCTCGGTTATTTTTACGAGCCAACGGTGCTAGCGGAAATTCCCAAGAGCGCGCCTGCTTATCGCGAGGAAGTTTTTGGTCCGGTCGCGCTTTTTTTTCGCGCGCGGGATCGCAACGAAGCCGTCGCTATCGCAAACGATTCCAATTTTGGTCTCGGCGCCAGCGTCTGGACGAACGATGCAGCCGAACAGGAATTCTTTTCGCACGAACTTCAAAGCGGAATGGTGTTCGTGAACGCAATGGTCGCGTCCGATCCGCGCGTGCCATTCGGCGGGATCAAACGATCCGGTTACGGCCGCGAGCTTGGTGCCGAAGGGATTCGCGAGTTTACAAACGTGAAAACAGTTTGGATTGCATAGCGCGCAAAAGCTCGTTATCCCGAGCGCGAGCGAGGGACCTCGCCCAAGCTGCGTTCGTCAACCAAGCTACTATGTGAAATCACTCGCGTATCTTAGGTCCTTGTCGTCTGTGCGACTCGGGATGACGCGGCCATGTTGATCAAAACAAAGTCAGTTGCTCGCGCGGACACCTAAAATGTTGAGTCGATAATTCCGGTCGTGGACCAATTCCGACCTTACGACAACTCATCTGAAACAAGGTCGCGATCTGTTCCGCGAAAATTCCTTCCCCTTTGATCCGCGTTCCCCAGCGCGGGTCGCTCAATCTATCGCCGCCACGAATCGCGCGAATACGCGAGAGGACTTTCGCTTTTCGCTCGGGAAAATGCTCGTCCAGCCAGCGCTCGAAAAGGGGCGCCACCGCAAAAGGCAATCGCATGATCGTATAACCCGCGAATTGCGCACCCGCTTTTGCAGAAGCAGCCAGAATGCCCGGCAGCTCATGATCGGTCAGTCCGGGAATGATGGGCGCTACCATCACGCCGACCGGGACGCCGCCTTCACGCAATTTAGAGATCGCTTCCAAACGAGCGTTCGGCGGCGATGTTCGCGGCTCCAGCACGCGCTGCAATTCTTCGACGAGCGATGTAACTGACACGTTCACGGCAGCGCAGGAAAACGCCGCAAGCTCGGCAAGTAAATCGCTGTCGCGTGTGACCAGTCGATTCTTGGTGATGATTCCGACCGGATTCCGGAATCGTGCCAGCACTTGCAAGCATCCGCGGGTAATTTCGAGTTTGCGTTCGATCGGTTGATAGGGATCGGTCACACCGCTGATCGCAATCACCTGCGGTCTCCATTTTCGTGAGGATAGTTCAGCTTCGAGCAATTTCGGCGCATCCATTTTCACCATAATGCGCGACTCGAAATCTGTGCCCGCGGAAAAGCCGAGATACTCGTGGGTGGGGCGGGCATAACAGTAAACGCAGCCGTGCTCGCACCCGCGATAAGGATTCACGCTGGTCTCGAATCCGACGTCGGGACTGTTGTTGCGCGCAATGATCGACTGCGAGCCATCGCGGTAAAAGATGGTTTTCCGAGGGCGCGAATCCTCATCGACTTCATCGTGCGGATCCTCTTCAAAATGCAGCGCCTCGAACCGGTTCGCTGGATTAATCGACGCGCCTCGCGAGTGGAATTCGCGGGGATGAACCGTGCGCGCTGCACTCGGAATCTCGCGCACATTTTTCCAGAGCTTTTTTTCGTCAGGCAACGGCCTCACTGCTTATGTTCAACTGAACATAACTCGCTGTCGAGGCATTTTTTGAAGCCGCGGTCGTCGGCCGCGGTATCCGGCGGTGGAATTCAGCCGCGGCCAGCGACCGCGGGCTACAACGTCGAGCTAATAATTCGAGGGCCAACCGCGCGGCTTGCCCAACGAGTTGTCAATGGCACACTTCTCGAACGAAAACCTCGGAGGGGTGGTCGAGTGGTTGATGGCTCCGGTCTTGAAAACCGGCAGGGCGCAAGCCCTCGTGGGTTCGAATCCCACCCCCTCCGCCAAGCGCAAAGAGTGATTAGTGAGAAGTGATTGGTGACTAGTCAGCCCCGCTCTTCAATTGCGGAATGCGGAGTGCGGATCTTACAAAGCCAATGCACGGCGAGAAGTGCGCAAATTACTCCCACAACGGCCGCGACGGTGACATCAGATAAATAATGGGCGCCGATGATCATGCGCGAGACAGCAATCAGGATTGGAATCAGTAATAGTGGCGCACCCAGTTTTTTTCGCGCGAGAAACAACGCGACAAAGAATGCGGTGGATGAGGCGGTATGACCCGATGGGAAGGCCTGATATTTGGAACTTAATTGCGGGCCGTTCCACCGCGCTTCGGTTTTGACGGATGGACGCGCCCGGCCGCTTGTGATTTTCATGGCCCGTGTGCTAAGCCCGGCGAGCGCAAGCGCAATGAGCATTGCGAGAAAAATTCGCATCCAGACTTTGCTTCCCACGGTAAAGGCAACCGCCAGTCCAATCGCGCCGGCAATCATATGGGCCGGCCAATCCCCCACCCTGCTCACGATTCGCATCACTCGTTTCAATTCGGGTGAGGAATGTGTAGCGATCCAGTTCGCGGTCGCTTGATCGAGAAGAAAGGCGGCGATCAACGCGATTACCGTCGTTACAACTAGCGCGATCCAAATTTTTCGCGGCGACGCCGGTGTGATTTCAGCTTCGGTTTTCACTCGAACGGCTGCTACTTTCCGGTTCAATCGTGCGACCGGCAATGCGCAATTACATCCTGGTGTTTTTTGGCTGCCTGCTTTTTCATCTCGCGGGCACCTGGAGTTTGCCGTTAATCGACCGCGACGAGCCACGTTTCGCCGAAGCGGCGCGGGAAATGCGCGAGCGCGCCGATTTCATCGTTCCCTATTTCAACAATCAATTTCGATTCGATAAACCTCCACTAACCTACTGGTTTCAGGTCGCGAGTTATCGTGTCTTTGGCGAAAATGATTTTGCCGCGCGTTTCCCGACCGCAATCGCCGCGGCGCTGGTTGCCGTTATTCTGTTGGCGTGGGGACAGCAACTGGGGGATGAGAAAGTTGGTTGGTGGGCGGCAATAATCTTCTCCCTTTCGCTGCAAACCTTTATCCACGGAAAAGCCGCGGTAGCAGACATGTGGTTGGTCTTGTTCGTGACGGTTGCGCACCGGGCGGCATGGGAACTTTTCAAGGCAAACACCGAACATCGAACATCGAACATCGAACACCGAACGGTCTTTTGGTGGACCTTTTATATTTCACTCGCCTTCGCGTTTCTGGCGAAGGGGCCGATTGGATGGACGCCGCTCTTAACGGTTGCAATCGCGCACCGACTTCATCGTCAGAAACACTTTGCCGCACATTTCAAATTCGTCCGCGGACTCTTGTTGATGTTGGTGTTGATCTGCCTTTGGGGAATTCCGGCCCTTGTTCGCACGCAGGGCGAGTTTTTCCGGGTCGGGATTGGAAAGCATGTGGTTGAACGTTCGGTCGCTACAATGGAAGGGCATGGCGCATCGTCCGTTTGGATGTATCTGGCGTTGCTGCCCTTTTATTTTTTGACTGTCTTCGCCAGTTTTTTCCCCTGGTCGATCAAACTACCGGCGCTTTGGAAAAAACTGCGGGCGCAGCGCGACCGCACCGACCAATTCCTATTAGCCGGCGCGCTTATCATCTTTGGAATTTTCACTCTGGTGCAGACCAAGCTGCCCCATTACACCTTACCGGCCTTTCCGTTGCTGGCGCTGTTGGTTGCGCGCCGTTTCGAGTCTTTAAGGTTTGCGCGCGCGCTCCCGATCGCGGCAACCGCGGTTTATCTCGCAATCGCGCTTTTCCTCAGCCCGTTCCTCGCAAGATTTTTTCCAACTTACAATCTTGCCCGTGACAGCCGGCCTAATCTGAAGCCTGAAATGGAATTCGGCGCGGTTGATTTCACCGAACCGAGTCTGGTTTGGTATTTTCGCGATAAGGTCCGCGGATTCATGACGTCGCTAAAACACAAGGATGCCAATGAATTTATGGGTCGCGGCGGATCGCGTTTTATTGTGCTGCCAACAGCATCCGTAGCTGAGATTTTTCCGAATATCGACCCATCCTGGCGCAGTTATCACACAAAGGGATTTAACATTCCCAAAGGGCGACGCGCGGATCTGACGATGCTGCTGAAACCAGAGTAGGAAGGGATGGCATCTGCCGCCTACAACGGTTTGCGTTGACGCGTCAAAGCGTTGAAGGGTTGAAGGGTTGAGCATCCGATGTTGGATTCGCTTCATCGCTTTATCATTTTAACGCTTCAACGAACCCCGTGATCACGTTTCTCCATGGCCGCCTGGTGCACGCGCTGCCAACGCAGGCGACGATCGATGTTGGCGGTGTTGGCTACGAGGTTTTTATTCCGCTTTCGAGTTACGACAAACTTCCTGCGGTCGGGCAGCCAATTGAAATTCTCACCCATCTGCATGTGCGCGAAGATGCGCAGATTCTCTACGGATTCATGGGCGCGCCGGAGCGCGATCTTTTTCGCCTGCTGGTCAACCACGTCAGCGGGATCGGGCCGAAACTGGCGCTGGCGGTGTTAAGCGGAATGAGCGTGAACAATTTTAAAGCAGCGGTGGTGAACAATGATGTCGTGTCACTTTCGAAGATAAGCGGTGTGGGAAAGAAAACAGCGGAGCGAATGGTGCTGGAGTTGAAAGACAGGGTCGGGGTGGCGGCGGCCTGGGAAGCGGCGAGCGCGGCGCATGCCCCGACGCCAGAGCAGGAGCAGGCGAACGAAGCGGTTCTGGCGTTGATCGCGCTCGGTTACAAGCAGATCGACGCCCACAAGCTGGTGCGCGATTTACAGGAACGCGAAGGCGCCGGAAAATCGGCGGAGGAATTGGTGAAACTGGCGCTGAAGAAATTTGCAACGGGACGGTAGTTCTCGCGATTTGTCATTCTCACTGAGCGCGTTGAACGTTCCCCGCCAATGATTGCGACAGTTGAAAACAAACTGGATGCCATTCGAGACGCATTACCAAGCGAAGGTTTATTTGCGTTTAAGGATTGGCTGATTTCGCCGGATGCGTTTCCGATTTCAGAGAAATTTGCCAGCGAGCTGGAGCAACTCGGACATCGGTTGTTTGTTTTTCAACGGGCGTGTAATCAGCTTTATCAGCTAAGTGTTCGGGGGAAGCAGCCGGCATGGATCGCGCAATATCTCGACGCCGGGAAACCGGCCGAACTGGTTGAGTTGTCGCGGCAGAAAGTTTTCCGCGACGAGTTACCGCGCGTTATTCGGCCGGACCTTATTCTGACAGAGAACAGTTACATCATTGCGGAAATTGATTCCGTCCCGGGTGGAATCGGATTGACCGGTTGGTTAAATCGCACCTATTCGGCGCTCGGCCAGGATGTGATTGGCGGCGAAGAGGGAATGCTTGATGGCTTTCAAAAGGTCCTGCCGAATGGCGGCGATATTCTCGTTTCGGAAGAGTCGGCGACCTACCGGCCCGAGATGGAGTGGTTAGCAGCGCAATTGAATCTACATCGAACATCCAATCTCGAACATCCAACGTCGAAGTGGCGCGTCGTCCCGGCGGAGAACTATGAGCCACAACCAGGCCGCGATGTTTACCGATTCTTTGAGCTATTCGATCTACCGAACATTCCGAAGATCGAGGTGCTGCTGAGATCGGCGGCGGAAGGAAAAGTGCGGCTGACGCCGCCGGTCAAACCGTTTCTGGAGGAGAAAATGTGGTTCGCTCTCTTCTGGCTCAAGCCATTGCGACAATTCTGGCGGCGCGAGCTGGGCGACAAATATTTTCTGAAATTGCGGCAGGTTATCCCTTACACCTGGTTACTCGATCCTATGCCCCTGCCACAACATGCGGTGATTCCGCGGCTGGAGATTCATGATTGGCGCGAGGCAGCCAAGTTCAGTCAGAAAGAGCGCGACCTGCTTTTGAAAGTGAGCGGATTTTCGCCGCTGGGTTGGGGCAGCCGCGGGGTGGCGCTCGGCGCGGATTTGCCGCACAGCGAATGGGAGAAGCGAATCGACCACGCACTGGCCAATTTTGCGATCCAGCCGACGATTTTACAGCAATTCCACAAAGGCAGCTTGTTCGAGCATTCTTATTACGACGGCGAAAGCGGCGAAGTGCGAACGATGAAAGGACGGATCCGTTTGTGTCCGTACTATTTTGTGGAAGACGATCGGGTTAAATTGCGCGGCGCCCTGACGACAATTGTGCCGGCGGACAAGAAGTTAATCCACGGAATGCGCGACGGCATTTTAGTGCCGACCAGCATGAATACCGTTAACGGGCCGCGATCGTAAGCTCGCGCCGGTGGATGGGACCAGCGGGCGTTATAGTGCTTTGGTAAAGATGAAATTCCGCTACGTGCATCATGCCGGCGTCGTAATCAGGGTGTTTTTTGAGGAATGATTGCATCAATGCAGGCGAGATTCCTCGGCCGCGCGCAATGGTAAAATGGGGCGTCCAGGCCCGCTCCTCGATCGGCAAATTGCAGGCAAGCGCAGCCTCATTGACGCGCTTGTGCAATTGAAAGAGATGCGGGTGGGCGTGACCAACGCCGATCCAGAGGACGTGCGGCGTACCTTTTTTTGGGAAAGTGCCGAGTCCGGTCACCGGCAAAAAAAATGCGCGAAACGAGATGGCCGCGAGTTTTTCCTCGAGCAAATCGGCGGTCGCCGGATCGACCGCGGCGAAAAACGCGAGGGTGAGATGGATCTGCGATGGAGCCGAAAAAATCAGGCCGCGATAATGCGGGTCGAGCGCGACCAGGGATTCTGCGATTTTATCCGGTAAATCGATGGCGATGAAGAGTCGCTGGTTGGTCATGCAGACACACCTCGAACCGGGTTGGTTCTTTCGCTTGCCAACCGTCCGTCATCCCGAGCATAAGCGAGGGACCTCGCCCAACGCTGCGGATCACACAAACTATTTTGCGTAACGCATCTCGAGCATGTGAGGTCCCTCTTCGTCTGCGCGAGTCGGGATGACCGCGTGAGATCTGAGCGTAACTTCAAGGAGTTCCTCTTAATCCGGTTCGCGGTGGTCCGATCATCCGTGTTTGCGATTGAAGCGCGCGACTTCGCGTGCCGTTTCGCGATCGGTCGCTCGCTTTTTCAAATCGGCACGTTTATCGCGCGCCACTTTTCCCTGCGCGACCGCTATCTCCGCTTTCAACTTTCCGTTTTTCCAATGCAAATTAAGAAGCACGAGAGCGCGGCCGCCCACCTGGGTTTCGCCATAAAGCTTATCGATTTCGGCGCGATGGAGCAACAGCTTACGCACTCGTTTGGCTGACGGAATTTCGTGACTTGCACGTTCGTAGGGCTGGATGTCAGCATTATAGAGGAAAGCCTCACCATTCTCGATGCGCGCGAAGGCGTCGTTGATGTTGGCTTTGCCAGCCCGGATCGATTTGACCTCGCTGCCTTTGAGTTCGAGCCCGGCTTCGTAGCGCTCAAGGATATGAAAATCGCGCAGCGCTTTGCGGTTGAGAATCGTCTCGGCAGTCATTAACCGAGCGATGGTGGCGAAAAATCAGGCGCCGTCGGTGGACGCGCTCTGCTCTTCATAAGTGAGTTTGCCGGCAATGATTTCCTTGAGAGCAATGTCGGTGAGTGAGGTCCGCGGGCCGGTGTCGACCATTGGCCGATGCCCCAGCCCAAGCTGGCGCACGCGCTTTGATACAACGTTGATAAGCAATTGCGGGTTGGGAATGATCTGGCTGGCTTCCTGCAAGAGTTGAGTCGTCATAATGCGCAAGGTGTGGACGGCGCGGGTGGGCTCCGCCGGGAATTGGAGAATCGTCGGTGAGCAGGACGAAATGGGACCAGGAAAAAGACGAGAGCCGAGCATCGCGACGAAAGAAATCGTGAATGTGGGAAGTTGACTCGCCTTGTCAACCGATTTTTCCCGCGGACGGGAATTCACCGAGGTTTAGCGAATGTCTTCGACGTAACTGGCAATTCGGTAATCGGTGACGTCACCCAAGCTGTCGAGCGACCGGTCATAATGCCAGCTGGTATTACCGTTGCCGTAAAAGGATTTGGCAATAATTGCCCCGGTCACATCCGGGTTACCGTTCATGGTAAAGTCTGCGCTCGGGGCATAAAACGTGGCCACTAAATTCCCCGGCGAATTGATGTTAATATGCTGAGAGGATCCATCGGTCGGGCTAATGCTGTAGAATTGCATGTTCCCGGCGTAACCAGTCTCGTTGACAATGTCACCTGCTTTAACATCGACGTTGCCGTTAATGAAAAACTGCACGTGCACGCCAGGCTTCACATCGATTGCGCCGGTAAAGTCACTGGTCAGATGGATCGCCACGTAAGTTTGCGATGATCCATTTTGGTTGATAGTAAGTTGTTTGGTGAAGCTGGAGAGCAAGTACACGGTCGGTGCTCGGGCCGTGCCAGCGGCCGGCGGAGTGACTATAGTATTGGCGTTTATATTGGTGGGCGAGGCTTGAGGCGCAGGTAAGTAGGTCGGTATTGAGAACGAGTCCAGCGTAAACGGCACATTGTTGTCGATGGTGCCGTGAACGTTGAGCGTTTTCTTTGTGGTCGTTCCGCCATTGGTGTAAAGGTTTCCGTAGATGTCTCCCATGACGGTGGCGGTAGCGTTGTCAATTTGTACCGATCCGCTTTGCGAATCCGCGTAACGAGGATCGGAAGGATTCGTTTTCACGCTAGGGTCATAGGGCCCCGCACTGGATCGGTAACTGTCAATATAGGCCGCCGATCCAAGACCATAGAAGTTTCCGGTTACTTTGATCGCAACGTCATCGAACGGTCCGACTGGCGCAGCGATTAATTCAATACGGCGGCTAAGTTGTGGCGCTGGTGAGACCGCGACGATGGCTTTGTTCGTTCCATCCCCGGTGGGACCGTAGGTCGCGGTAAAATGATCATATTTGAAATCTATCTTGCGCAGGAGGGTATCGCCGTCCCCGCGAGTCGCCCCGTTAGCGGCGAACCTATTTCCATTGCTCAAGCGATCATCCATTCCGGTGCGCTTCAATCCTTGCAAAGGTGAGATTCCTTTCGAACGGATACGATACCAGGCATTACCGCTTGCCGGATCGGAGTAAAAGAGGTCCACCGTCTGGCTCGTGCGCAGACCATTCGTACCAAAGGTTGTCGTCCCGCTGGTGTAGGTCGTGCCGGAAGTTGCCCAACCATTGCTGGCGCCAAAGGCGCTGGCGGGATTAGAAGCTATCTTTCGGACCTCATTGTATGCAATGTCAGCACCGCTTTCCGCCGCATACAGCGCTTCGTTCCAGGAACGGACCTGGTTCGACGCCTGATTATAGCGGGCAGTGCAATTCAACAGAACATTGGCTGCGATCAACGAGACGACAAAAATCGTGCAAACAGCACAAAGTAGGACGTTTCCCCGTTCGTTTTGAATGAATGATACCTTCATAAATTTATCCGCGTCGTTTATTTCGGAGATAGGCGAGAGAAAAGACGGTTGTCCCAGTGCGTTCGTCGGCGACGTTTCCGCTGGTAAAAATCGGGTGAAACGTGACCGCCATCGTTGTCTTTTCCGTGTTGGCAAGATCCGTATCAATCGTACTTGGCACTAATTGATCCGTGCTCGAGGCAATGGTCGTGACTACACCATCTTCTGTGCGCAAAATAGAGGCACCGTTGATTGAATAGACTACGGTGCTTGTAGCCGTCCCGTAGTTCACTTGGACGCCGCTAGTGGTGGTCGAGATCGTCGGACTCCGCATCGCACCAACCAGGGATGGGTTGCTGACAGCCTCTGCGTCGCCTGATTGAATAATGTATTTAGGAATCGTCAGTGTAACCGTTTGTTGATTGACTGATGTCGTGCAAATAAGAGCCCGTTTCACATCGCGGTTGAGATAATCGATAATGCGAACCTGCTGGATATGAGTGGCGAAGTAGTGATCCACCGCGTTAAAGCTCTTTTGCATCGCGAGCGAGGCCGTAATGATGGCGGCGAAAATGACCACGGCGATAGCCATGGCCGTTAAGATTTCGGCAAGGGTAAATCCAGATTGGTGAGAATTGTGCGTTAGCTTCATTTCTTTGTGCCGTTGGAAATAATGAGCGATGTTTGCTCGGTTCGTTGTCGCCCACCGAACACTGCGGTCCATGACTGCGAAATGTCCACTTTAACCAGCGTAGAACCGAGGCTCGTGGCGGTAGAATTGAGATTGACTGTGCCGTCCATTGCCCGCGTTATTTGAGTAACGCCATTCGCCGTAGGATAGGCGGATATTTTGACAACTTCGGTGGCGGATTTAGCAAAGTCAGACGTGTTCGCCGCGGTGGCCAGAAGGGTCTGGACAGAGGATGTAGTAGTGAGATCGCTAAAGGCGAGGTTACGGAAAACTTCGGCGCGAGCTTGGACAGCCTCGATGGCCCCGACTGATTGCTTGCTCGCCGCGATAAACCGGAGACAAACTGCGTTCGCCTCGAAAAGGGATGCGAAAAAGGAGGCAAGCAAGAGTGTGGCGACGAGGACTTCAACGAGCGTTGTGCCCGAGGTGTGACATTTAGGTGACAGTTTCACGAGTTATATATACTATAAACTTTCGTATATACTATAGCAATCAGAATGCCGTAGACTCTGCGGCCAATACGTAGGATAGTTATAGCTGTATCTATCTTACAACAAGGATATTATGAGCCAATTGCTCCACACCGCCCCATCTCCGTCACAGTTTTGCCCCGGGGGTCGACCGTCTCTCCTTGCCATCCTTAATTAAATAGGCGAAATAGTCCCGCTGGCCGCGGCGGGCGCGGCCGCACTTCGCGGGCTGTGGCTCAGCTTGGTAGAGCGCCTCGTTCGGGACGAGGAGGCCGTGGGTTCAAATCCCACCAGCCCGATTAAACGCATCTGGTTAGGCATGAACGAAACTGTCCTCACTACCATTGCGTTTACCGGATTTACGGTCGCATTTTTTCACGCCGCGATTCCGACCCACTGGCTCCCTTTCGTGGCAGCGGGTCGTGCGCAACGGTGGACCCATTCCAAAACCCTCCTGATTACCGCGCTAGCTGGCACCGGCCATGTCCTCGCGACTGCGGTCCTCGGTTTAATCCTAACCATTTTTGGAGTCGCGCTCAGCTCGCGCATTGGCACCTGGTTCCCGCGAATAGCGGGAGCATTGCTGATCGGCCTTGGTCTATTCTACATCTGGCGACAGCTTTCCGGCCATGCTCACAGCCACACTCACTTATTTTCGAAGAGCGGGCATCAGCATGAGCATGAATTGAGGGAATCGCTGGCGCATTTTCGTGGGCCGGATATTTCGCGCACTCGCACTTCCGACTGGGTCGCAATTAGCAGTCTGTTTGCGATGCTGACCTTCTCACCCTGTGAGGCGTTTCTGCCGATTTACGTTTCGGGAATTCGATTCGGCTGGGGTGGTTTTGCTCTTTTGACTCTCATTCTCTCGACTGCAGCCGTTGCCGGAATGCTGGTATTCACCTGGCTGGCCTTAATCGGAATTCGCGGCATCGGACTTGGTTGGTTTGAACGCTATGAAAGCCTGGTCATGGGATCGCTTCTATTATTAGTTGGTGTAATGGTCTTGGTTTTCGAAAAATGACCAAGCGATTTGCTTGGCGAAACCGTTTGCCATCCTGCACAAGCAATGCTTGCATTTCGCCTCACCGCTACGCCAAAGTAATCTTCCCGCTATGGGTTCTCTCAAAAAACGACGCAAAGCTAAAATCTCCAAGCACAAACGCCGCAAGCGGATGAAGGAGAATCGGCACAAGAAGCGCCTCCGTTACAAGTCGTAAGCGGCGATTATAGGCGGTTTGCCTCGGTAGACCGACACGGTAGATTCAGGAAGGATGATGGTTACGCGCAAGCTGGCAGTTTATCTTGCGCTGCTTCTGCTCGTATGCGGCATCGGGAAGATCTTATCCGCACCGGTACCACCTACGAAATCGCAAAAGGGGACGGCGGCGCGCCCGACGCCGAAGCCAACCGATTTAATCGACGATTCGTTGGCTCTGCCCCCTGCGCGAGATCTAAATCTGAGTATTGAGGGGGGGCACAAGGCTGAGGCCCTCGCCCATTTTGCTGAAGGAATCGATTTTGAGGAGGACGGCGAAATGGAGAAAGCCCTCGAAGCCTATCGCCAGGTTCTGAATGTCGATCCCGGGCAGATCGAGCTGGCGGTTCGTGTCGCGGCGTTGCTAACGCGGGACGATGATTATCCGAGCGCGATCGATGTCTTAAAAGATGCGGTCAAGGTGCATCCGAAAGCGCCGGAGCCTTATCTGGAGCTGTCTTTTATCTACGCCAAGTATTTAAAGAAAGGCGATCAAGCGATTGAATTCGCCAATAAAGCCATTGCGCTGGATCCGCAGAAAATTGACGGCTACCAGCGATTGTTTGAGATCTATCTCACCGCCAGCGATGAAAAAAGGGCGCTCGAAACTCTCGATCGCGCCGCCAAAATGCCAAACGACGATCCGACCTTCTGGGCAAGACTTGGCCGGCTTTACGGCTCGGTTATTTTGAAACCAGACGCCAAACCAAATCCGGAACAAACGGCGCGTCTCAACGATGTTTTTGAGAAGGCGGCCGCCAAAGGGCAAAATAACGCTGCCGTCTTGAAGGAGGTGGGGGATTACTTCGCCTCCACCCAACAGATCAAAGAAGCGCTTCCGTTTTATTTGCGCGTCCTTGAGCTGCAACCTGACGACGCCAATGTCCGCGAAAAACTGGCGACGGGCTTTGTCTTAACAAATCAGCGGGCCCGCGCAGTCGAAACGCTGGAAGCAATCATCCAAGAACACCCCGAAAAATATCAGTCCTACGAATTGTTAGCCCAGCTGCATGATGATGAAGGGCGCGCCTTGGTTCGTGCTAATCAAACCGATCCGGCAAATGCCGAGTTCAAGAAGGCGGCACAGAACTACGAACAAAGCCTGCTCATTAATCCAAATCACGCGGGGACGTATTTGCGGCTGGCGGAATTATTGCTCGTTCCGCTGAAACAGAGCGAACGCGCCGTTTCAGTTTTAATCGAAGGGCGCCGGCGTTTTCCCGATGCTCCCGAATTCGCCTATTACCTTGCGATTGCACTACGCGAATCGAAAAAGGCGAAAGACGCGGTGATCATGTTCGAAGAAGCGCTCAACGAAGCGCAGAATGCCGAGGCTGATTTTTTGAAACCACGCTTTTACGTTGAATATGGCGCGGCGGCACAAGAGGCCGGGCTCTACGACAAAGCGGCGGAACTTTTCCACAAAGCCATCGCGATGGATCCGGCCAACGCGGCCGAGCCCTACAATTACCTCGGCTACATGTGGGCCGAGCAGAATAGTCACCTCGACGAAGCAGAGGACGCCATCAAGCGCGCGCTTCAACTCGATCCCGAGAACGGTGCTTACCTCGATAGCATGGCCTGGGTAGAATACCGTCAGGGAAAATACGATCAGGCACTGGAAAATTTAAAGCGCGCTATTGAAAATTTGCCGCGCGAAGACGCCGTCGTTTTCGAACATCTTGGCGACGTCTATTTGAAATTGAACCGTGTCTCCCAAGCGCTCGAATCGTGGCAGAAGGCAAAAACACTCGATCCATCGAATAAGGACCTAGCGGCAAAAATCGACGGCCAAAAAACCCGTGTCAGCAAAACCAATCCGACTGGAGCGAAGCCATGAGTGAGGCTCGAGGCACCCGTTATCCGGCGGAGTGGCAGCGTAAAGCCATCTGGGCTGCGGTCAGCGCGCTCGCTGTTAGCTTCCTCATTTTCGTATTGGTCGCGGCGATCTGGATCATGGCGAACGTAATCAGTTTTCTGCAACCGATCCTAATTCCGGTCGCGATTGCGGCCATCCTTGCCTATTTACTTGACCCGGTTGTCACACGAATGGCCGCCAACGGCCTTGGTCGAACGAAATCGATTATTCTGCTTTTTACCATTGCCGCGCTCGCACTCGTCGCCGTCGGCACCTGGCTGGTGCCGGCAATTGGAATGCAGAGCTCGAACCTGGTGAGAGAATTACCGCAATACACTGTCAAAGCGCGCGATAAGATCGTCGATATAATTTATCGCTACGAGCGCACCTTTGGCACCAACGACAAAACACGAGCGAAAGCTACCAGTGGGATCGTAGAGTGGTTGCTCGGATCGACTCCGGTTCCGTCGCCGAAACCAAGTCCGAAGCCTGCTGCCACCACCACCCCGGAGGAAACTCTTCCGATTTCTTCACCATCCGCCACTCCGCCATTGGAGGAGATCGCGCCCGCTCCGTCGAAGTTGACCGATGCCGAGCGTGGCCGTCTTCAGGAGTTGGTGGAAAAACAACTGCCTAACCTTGAAAAACAATTGCCCAACCTCACTGAGAAGATCTGGGCGATCATCAAGCAAAGCATTGGCGGGTTTCTCGGCATCACCGGTTTTCTTTTGAGCCTGATCCTAGTACCGATTTATTTATTTTTCCTTCTTCAGCAACGGCCGGCCATCCAGGCTAGTTGGAAAGATTACCTGCCGCTTCGTAATTCGCCTCTCAAAGACGAAGTCGCCGACGTTCTCCTGCAGATCAACAGCTACATCATCGCCTATTTTCGCGGACAACTCCTCGTCTGCCTCGTCGATGGCATTCTGATTGGCACAACCCTCTCGTTTCTTCCTCCGCCCGGATTAAATTTTGCCGTCCTCATCGGTTGCCTTGTTGCCATTCTCACAATGATTCCATACATCGGGATCGTTCTTTGCTGGATTCCGGCCGTTTTGATCGCCGTCGCGCAATGGGGCGACCTCACTCACCCATTGCTCGTCACGCTCATATTCATCGTCGTGCAAAATCTGGAAGGCTTATTTTACGCGCCGCGCATCGTCGGCAATTCCGTGGGGCTTCATCCGATGACGGTGATTGTTTCGATTTTCGTCTGGGGTTTGCTCATTGGGGGATTGCTTGGTCCAATTTTGGCAGTGCCGTTGACGGCGACGATCAAGGTATTGCTCGCACGATATGTGTGGAGTGAGCGTCTGCGCGAGGAAGCCTTTGAAGCGATCGAGGAGGTTCCGGTCGTGGCAGAAGCGGAAGCTGAGGCAGAGACGGCGCGCGCTTGAACGGTACGCTATTTACAGGGAATCGCGCACAGTCCATCGCGAGACTATGACAGATCCGGTGATGCACCAACTTCGGCGACAGATAAACAGAACGGCTTCGGTAGGTCAGGCCCGTCCTGTCCGTGGCGGTCTGATTGTCCTGGCGGTCATTGCCGGATTCGCGCTCGGTCTGCTTGTTCTTAGCATTGGTCCAAAATTCGTTAACGCTTGGCGAGAATCGCGCTTGCTACGACAAGCCGAAACGAATTTGAAACAGGGAAATTTCAATGCCGCGAATGATGCCGCCCGACAGGCGCTACAGATCGATCGTGATTCTTTGGCGGCCTATCAAATTCTGGCCGAAGCAACCGAGAAACAAAATCGCGCCGAAACTGTTGTCTGGCGCGCGCAGATCGCACGCTTGCAGCCGCGCGACATCGATAGCCAGCTCAATCTCGCCTCGGCCGCTTTACGTTTCGGGCAGCTCGATGCAGCCCGCAAAGCACTCGATAGCGTGCCGAAGGAGAACCGCGAAAGCGCGCCTTACCATGTGGTTGCCGGATGGTTGGCGCGTGCGCAGGGCGATGAAGCGGGCCAGGAACGCCACTTCGCCGCGGCTTTGGAAAAGGAACCGCACAACGAAACGTATCAATACAACCTTGCCGCTGTTCGGATCAAATCGCCCGATTCGCAGAAAAACGCGCAGGCGCGGGAAGCGCTCGAGCAGCTCGCCAAAAGCGCTCCGTTTCGCGCCGGATCTCTTCGCGCTTTGCTAAATGACGCAATCCGGCACAACGACCTCAAGGCAGCCGATCGTTTCGCGCAAGAACTGCAATTGAGCCCACAGGTCACTTTCGCCGACGGCCTGCTTTGCTTGGATTTTTACAAAAAACTCGATCAAAAGAAACTGGCGACATTACTCGAGAAAGTGAAACCATTGGCGGCGCGGCAACCCGAGGATCTCGCCGCGCTGATGGCATGGATGAATGGTAATGGCATGAGCGCCGAAGTCTTGCGCTGGATGGAGAAGTTGCCGCCAGAAAAAACCGCTAATCCTCCGCCGGCAATCGAAGTCGCCGATGCTTTTGCCGCGCAAAAAAATTGGTCGCGCCTTCGTCGTTGGACAAAAAGCACTAACTGGGGCGACTCTGAATATTTAGGGCTCGCCTATCAGGCATATGCCAGGCAGCAGTCTCGCCAGGAAGGCGCCGATGCGGAATCTGTTTCTCTCTGGCACGATGCCGAGCGCGCGTGCGAAGAAAATCCCGAGCATGAAATTCGGCTTGCTCGCCTGGCTTCGAAATGGAATCTGCCGAGCCAGGCGGAGCAACTTTGGTTGCGCGTCGCCCATAATCCATTGAGCCGCCGGGAAGCGCTCGATGCCTTGTTTGAGATTTATCGTGCCAGCAATGATCTCCCTAATCTGTGTCTCACCGCCATGCGCCTGCACGAAACTTCTCCGGAAGAACCGCTGATTGCGGCGGAATATGCCCGTCTCTCGATTATCCTCGATCGCAACCAAAGCGAAGGTCAGCGCGTTGCCAAAGAGGCCTTTGATCAAGCGCCGACCGAGCCGCCCTGCGTCGTTGCCCAAGCGCTTTCTCTAAATTCGCAGGGTCGAACTCCGGAAGGAATCGTGATCTTGCAAAAACTCCCGCCAGAGAAATTGCACGACGCCCGCGTCGCACTCTACCTCGCCGTGCTCTTGGTGAGTGATGGCAAAGCCGATGCCGCTCATGAATTCATTGACGCCGCCAATTCCGGCTTCGCTTTCCCCGAAGAAAAGAAACTCCTGGAGGAGGCGTTGCAGAAACAATCAAGCAGCACGTCTGCGACGCCAGCACCTTCGCCGACGATCTCGGCTTCACCCCCCAATCCCTCGCCGCATTAATCGAATCGTCCCTTTTCGTGTAAATGACCGCTCGTAGTTTTTCAGAAACTTTTACGCCCCCGCAGTGTTTCCAGTTGGTATAGCTTAGGGATCAAAGGGAAACGCCGGGAGCGAAATGCTTCCGGCGTTTATTTTTTATGGCGCGAGTAATTTCCACTGCTCGACTTCGATTGCCCTCGTCGTGGGACGAGCGCATCGCATCACACAAATCGAGGTAAAACCAACTTTGCGAAATGGCAGCCGTATGTTGTCCGCTAGTCTTTGCTTGGTCTTTGACGGTAATTTTGCATACAGCAAACTCAGATGCGGGTCGATCAGGTAACGGTTCCGCGCACCTTCCGTTCTCCAGATCGCGTCGCCTAACTGTTGCAGGACACTATTTCTTTCGAACTGCACGAAGAGCGTCTTCGTAAATTGTTCACTGAATCGAATGCTATGAATCGCCAGTTCGATGTCGACCGGTCCGAGCTCGCGTAAAACTTCGAGCGGCGCACGCGAATTCTCCGGCGCGATAAAAATGGTTACGTGCGGCTCGAACAACGGAGCGCCAAATTGCCTCGCCAGTCTCCTAATTTCTCGCAAGAACACTTCACGCGCCGCCGCTTCCGGCAGCAACCAATACGCGATCGCATGGACCTTCTCTGTCATCTGGCCTCGTGCCAAAGCTCCCGTCATCCCAGGGCGAAGTCGAGAAATCCGGCAGCGAAATCTTAAAGATAACCTTCACGGGCTCCCTCGGCTTCCGCTCGGGATGACAAAGGCGGAGGCGCCGTTATCATCTTCCTATGCCCACAAATGTCCTCGGCACCGAACTGCAATGTTGCTGCCGCGATCCCCTCACCGGATTCTATCGCGACGGCTACTGTCGCACCGGCCCCGGTGATGTTGGGTTGCACACCGTTTGCGCCCAGGTAACTCGGGACTTTCTCGATTTTTCAGTGTTGCAAGGAAACGACTTGGTCACGCCGCATCCGGAATGGGAATTTCCCGGGCTGGAGCCGGGCGCCAAATGGTGCGTCTGCGTGACCCGTTGGAAAGAAGCGCTCGACCACGGCGTCGCCTGCCCGGTTGATCTGGAAGCAACCCATGCGTCTGCACTGGAGTTTGTTACCCTCGAAGAATTACAAGCCCACGCGTTGAAATAATAGCGTTCACCGGCACCGTTAGCGCGTCTTGAAATTACCCTTTAGCCTTTTTCTGGCGCTGCGTTATTTAAAACCAAAGCGCACATTTCTTTCCGTCATCACGCTGATTTCGGTGATGGGCGTCATGCTCGGTGTCACTGTCCTGATCCTTGTTATCTCGGTAATGACCGGATTTGACCGCGAACTACGGCAGAAGGTGATCGATTTCGACGCCCACATTCTGGTTACGACGGAAACAACACTCACGAATTGGCGCGAGCTGACAGAAAAGATTCGGGCAACGCCCCGGGTGGTCGCGACCGCGCCCTTCGTCCAGGGACAGGTCATTGTCGAACATGACGAGCGCCGTCTTGCTCCCACGATCCGCGGTATCGACCCAGAGCAGGAAGAAAGAGTCATCTCCCTGCAAAAATTCGTAAAATGGGGAAACCTCGATCTTGATGGCGATACCACCGTTCTCGGAATCGAGCTGGCGCGACAATTAGATGTGCGGGTTGGCGATAAGGTGACGGTCTATTCGCCGGGCAATCTTTCCATAGTTCTCGACCGAATTAAGAAACTCGAGGGCGCCAAAGGCGATGAGGAGAAACGGGCCATCGAAGAATTGCGCGAAGTCGTGCTTCCGAAGGATCTGACAGTGACCGGAATCTTCGAGACCGGTCATTATGTACACGATTCTCAGTATCTGCTGGTACCGCTTTTCATCGCTCAAGAACTCTATAATTTAGGTGACGCACTTCACGGAATCACGGTCAAAACCGAAGATCCTTATGATGTCGATGAGGTGAAGGCGCAGATCGAAAAGTTCCTCGAAGTCCCCGAGTTCGCGCGGACTTGGATCGATATGAACCATCAGATATTCGAGGCGATCCGGCTCGAGCGTAATGTGATGTTCTTTCTCCTCTTCTTCATCGTGGTCGTCGCTGCTTTCGGCATCATGAGCACGCTGATAACCGTAACGGTGCAGAAACGCCGCGAAATTGGGATCATGAAAGCGCTGGGCGCGAACATTGCCCAAATCGTCTGGGTTTTTTTGGGACAGGGAATGGTCGTCGGATTTTTCGGGACCCTAACCGGACTTGGACTCGGTATGACTCTGATTCGTTATCGCAACGAATTTAGTCAATGGCTGGCCAATACTCTGCACATCGAAATCTTCCCGCGCGAGGTTTACCAGTTTTCATCGATCCCGGCGGAAGTAATTCCGCGTGATGTGACCTTGATTTGTCTGAGCGCATTTTTGATTTGCTCAATCGCCGCGCTCATCCCGGCATATTTCGCCGCGCGCCTGGATCCAGTTAAGGCATTGCGTTTCGAGTAATTGTAGCACAGCCATCCTGGCTGTGGGGCTAACGGGCATCTTGTCCGTTGACTGCTGTGCCTGGCCTGCAGCGAGACACTTGCAGCTACAACTATCCAAATAAGAAAGAAAGAGGCGGCGCCCTTCCGAACGCCGCCCTCCCCTCGCTGCGATATCGCCGTTATTTCCCCTTGGCTTCGTGCAATTCTTTCATTGCGTTGTGCAGGTCTTCGTGCGCCTTAACGATGGCGTCGAGCTTGGTCTGCTGCTCCGGCGTGAGCAGCGGACGAATCTGCGTGATCGAAGCATCGATCACTGCCTTGGCCTTCGTCATCGCCTCCTGATGGATCGTCTGTAGCTGCGGTTTCGCCTGATCCACGATCGGCTGCACCTTGGCCTTTTGTGCATCCGTCAGGTTAAGAGACGAACTCATTTCCTCGAGTGGATTCATATGCCCGCCGCCGTGCGGCCCCCCGGAAGGTTGCGCCTGCGCAAAACTAAAAGCGCCGAGCGCGATTGCTGCAATTACTGTCAGTGTTTGTTTCATGTTTTTATAATTTTTGCGGCGCATGTTTGCGCCTTTGATGACCATTGACCGCGAACCCCATTCTCCGGTTACAAAAAAATCGTCATTTCGAGCGAAAGGTCAGGGATTCACTGGCGAAACTTTCGCATGAAGGGATCCATCGACTCCGAGCCGGAGTGGCGCCTTCGCTTGGGATAATACTTTTTGTAACCGATGCGGCTTGATTCCGGTCACTGTCTTTGGTGTGGATACCTTTCTCTACGCATGGATGACGATGAGCACGCTCACACATTGGTCGACCGCGCACGCGACGGTGATGACGAGGCTGCCCGCGAACTCATCCGACAATTGTACCCGATGGTGGCAAAGATTGTACGCGGCTATCGTCCGCGCCGTGCGGCCGAAGAGGATTTAACGCAAATGATTTTCATAAAAGTTTTCCAAAACCTGGCGCAATATTCCGGCAAGGTGCCAATTTCGCACTGGGTTTCCCGCATCGCGGTCAATACCTGCCGCAATCAGTTGATGGCGGAAAAAGCGCGGCCGGAATTGCGTCACGCCGATCTGAGCGAAGAGCAGGCAGCCATGCTGGAAAATCTCGCCGCTTCGGATGAGGCCCTTTCCCCCGATCGTAAACTCGCCGCGCGTGATCTGGTGGAAAAGTTGCTCGCTATGTTAAAACCGGTGGAGCGCCTGGTTATCGATATGCTTTATCTCCAAGAACGCAGCGTGGCCGAAATACAAAAGGTTACTGGTTGGACCGCTGCCGCGATTAAAATAAGAGCCTTCCGCGCGCGCCAGAAGTTGCGCAGACAAATCGGAGGCTTGCTGTGAAGAATCGGGACGAAATCTTAGATCGCTTGTTTCGCGCGGCCATAGCTCCCGTGCCACCGAAGGAAATGCCGTTCGGTTTCGACACTCGCGTTCTTGCGCTGGTCCGTGCGTCTTCGCCCAACGGATCGGCCATCATCGCGCTTTTCGCTCAGCGCGCTGCCATGATCGCGCTGGCAGTCATCGCACTGGCATCAGTGGGAGTTTATCGCGCCTCAACTTCTAACGACGATCTGCCCGCGGAATATGCGATGGCAGACAACGCCATCCAAAGCAGTCTCGGCGAATGAACAATTCTTTGCGCTGGAAATTAATTCTCGCTTTCGTGTTGGTGTTTCTCGCCGGCGCCGCCTGCGGATTTTTCGGGGCCCTCCATGTGCACCACTTTTTCGCGCGAATGGATTCGGGGGCGATGGCGCAACATCTGAAACATCGTTTGAGCGCGGAATTAAAGCTCACGCCTGAGCAGATGCAGAGAATCTCACCTATTATCGATCGCGCCGCTTCTGAGTTGAAAACGAAACGCGAACAAACCATGCGCGATGTTCACGAGATTTTTAAACAAGCGCATCGCGAAATGCAGCCATTTCTCACCCCGGAACAGCGCACTAGACTTCAGGAACTGGAGAAGCGGCATCGCCACCTTTTGCACCGGCACGGTTTGATGGCCCCCGGTCCACCACCGTCGCCAGAGGACTAAATCCGGGCCGCAGATTTGTCCCTAATACCAGATAACGTCAAAAATCTGTCTTGGATTTGCTGCGATAAATTTTACGTATATAACAAAGCAAGTAAGCTAACCTATTCTTCCCCTTCGAAATAATCGGTCTCGTTTCCATTCACGATCACCTCATCGTTACCTTCTTTCATCACCGCAAACTTCCCGCTGTCGGGATAATAACAGGAATCTCCCCGCGGATTGTCCGCGATAATGTAATACACAAAGTCCTCTTCGCCTGCGTTGGCTAACTGATGCGCTTCGCCGGGGCCAAAAAAAAATGCGTCGCCCTCGGTCACAATTGTCGATCCATCTTTATCGCGAATACTCCCCTGTCCAGATATCACCAGATAAAGCTCCGACTCCGCCGAATGCGAATGATAAGGACAAAGCGTCTTTCCTTTTGGAATCCGCACCAGAGCCAAATCAAACGGATGTCTCTTCCGCAAATCGAGGGATTCCGGATCCCGCCCGAGCACGATTGATATCTCTTTCATTCTGCGGCCAAACTTTCCTTTCGGCGACTGCCGCACCCGCTCTTCAATGTCTTTCAAATTCACTTTGCGCATAAAATCATTATCAGTGTGTTACAGTTTCCATTTCTTCGGCAGCTTTTGTTTTAACTCTTCGACCGGCGCGAAGAGATCGCCCATTTTTTCCACGCGCGATAACGTTTTGTCAGACCGAAATTTCAGCGAATCAGCTTTTTTCTTTTTCAGGCAGTTCGCGACATCGTCCCAAGTGACTGGAGTGGAGACAGTCGGCTCTTCCTTGGCGCGCAAACTGTAAACGCAGATTGTTGTTTTGTGTTCGTCGTTCTGGCTCCAATCGACAAATACTTTTCCCTTCCGCAGCGCTTTCGACATGTTGGAGGTAACGAGATTGCCATGTTCGCCTTCCAAATGTTGGGCGAGAGCGCGCGACAAATCTTTAGTCTGATCAAAAGTGGCCGACGTATTCAGCGGCACGTACACTTGCAGACCCTTCGAGCCGCTCGTTTTGGCAAACGCTTTCAATTTCATTTTGGTTAATAAATTGCGCAGCCAAAGCCCGACTTGACAGCATTGCACAATGTCGGCCGGCGCACCGGGATCGAGATCGAAAACCATCATGGTAGGCCGCGCTACATCCTTTTTCTTCGCTAACGAGGTGTGTAACTCGAGATCGGCGAGATTGGCCGCCCAGACCAGCGTCGGCAAGTCCTGCGCCAGACAGTAGTGCATGATTCGGTTATTGCCTTCACTCCAAACCTTCGCTGTCTGCACCCATTTTGGCCGATGCGATGGACAATTTTTTTCATAAAAAAATTCGGCATCCACTCCGTTGGGATAACGCTTCATCGTCAGAGGTCGATCGCGAAGATGCGGCAGCAGGACTGGCGCGATCCGGATGTAGTAATCGATCACCTGGCCTTTGGTGAAACCGACTTTCGGGTAAAGAACCTTGTTCAAGTTCGAAACCGCGAGCTTTTTTCCTTCAACGACGAGTTCAGCTTTCTCTGGCATACAATTCTAAGCTGCCGTCATCCCGGACTTCTTCACGCAAAAAATCGCTCCGGCGTCAGCAGGGGTTGCGGTTTACAAATGCGGGCTACGCAATGTTCCCAGGTTTCATGCCCACTTAGAATTTCGATTTCCACCCGTAAGAAAAAGATGGGAACTTCTGTCTTTGCCAGCAAAGGAAACCGGACCGCGTCTTTCTCAGTTGTCACCACCATTTCCAGGTCACGGCGGATACATCGATTGATGAAGCTTCGCAGTTCCGCGTCAGTGTAACGGTGGTGATCAATGTAACGCTTGGCGATTTCGATTTTGGCGCCCAGTTTACGCAAGCCGTCTTCGAAGCTGTCGGGCACGGCGATCGCGCAAATGGACCCGATGAAGGCGCCGCGCAATTTCTCCAGCGGCGCAATCTCGCCGGTCACGACATTTTGGAGATGCAAGGGCTTGTGCGCGCACTCGATAATCTCTGCAGTGCGATTATAACGTCGGATTCGCTTGATCAATTGCTCGTTCGATTCGCCGGTGCTTTTGGTGATAAAGATATAACTGGCGCGCCGTAAATTACGCGGCGGTTCACGCAAGGTTCCGCGCGGCAGCAGAAATTCGTTCCCAAAAGGCGCCTGCCGATCGATCAGCACGATATCGAGCCGATGTTTGAGATGAAGATATTGCAGACCGTCGTCGAGCAGCAAGGTGTCGGCATTCATTTTTTCGATCGCGAATAACCCGCTCTTCACCCGATCCTTGTCCACCAGGACGGCAACACTCTTCAAGTTGTGTGCCAGCATATAGGGCTCGTCGCCCGCGGTAAGAGAATCAAGCAGCAGCGATTTTCCGTCGGAGACGACGCGTGGCGGATCGGGATTGTCGCCGCGTAATTTCGCCAACAAACCCCGTTTGCTCGGTCGCGGCACGCTTTTGTAACCACGGCTGAGAATGGCCACGTGGCGTCCTCCTTTTTGCAAAGCGCGGGCAAATTTTTCGACAATCGGAGTTTTCCCCGTGCCGCCGACGGTGAGGTTACCGATGCTGATGACGAGACAGCCGAGGGCGCGTTCCCGGAAAATACGCTTGCGATAAAGAAACAATCGAAACTGCACCAGCCGCTCGTAAATGAGCGACAGCAAATAAAGAAATGAACGCAAAAGGGCCGCACGAGCTCCACCGCGCCGTTCGAGAATTACGTCGATCGCAAATTGCTCCAGGTTTTCCAGAGAACGGCCCATTAGATTTTTAATTTCAGATTACAGATCGCGGATTTCAGAACTTGGACGCCTTGATTGTCGGCCCAGGTAACGATGATGCCTGCATCTTTCTGACGCGACGCGCGCATCATGGCGCCGGCGATTTTTCTGGGATTGCGCAGGGTAATAGCACAAATGGCGGAACCCGACCCGCTTAAAAAGGCGCCAAGTGCGCCTTTCCTTTCTGCTGAGCGAATCGTGTCCTCAAGAAACGGGACTAATCTTTTCCGAAACGGTTGATGCAGATAATCTACAAAACAGCCACGTAGTCTTTCGTAATCCTGCGTCGCGAACGCGGCTGTGATGGCCGATGCATTTGCGACGTTTCGGACCGCGCCCGTCCGCGCAATCTTGGGAGGCAATAGTCGACGAGCTTCGTTGGTAGCGATTTCGAAATTTGGAATGAGCAGAACGAAGCGAAGCTGCGGAGAAACATTGAAATGCTGGATCTCCAGGCCGCGGGCGAGGGTGAATCCGCCAAAGCTCGCGGGTGCGCTATTGTCCGCATGACCTTCCAATTCGGCACAAAGCGTGAACAAATCGTGCCGGGTGAGATTTGTCCGCGCAATTTGGTTCAAGGCATGAAGCACGCCGAGTCGCACGGTTACACTGCTGCCAAGGCCCCGAGCAATTGGAATATCGCCTCTAATATCGCAGGAAAACTCAAAGGCCTTGCATTGTGTGGTTGCGAAAAATTTTCTTGCTGCATCTCGAACCATTCCGCTGACTGCGCCGCCTTTTCCTCGGCTGACCGTTATCTTGTTATAAAGAGAAAGGGCCACCCCAAGACAATCGAAGCCGGGCCCGAGATTCGAAGTGCTGGCGGGAACGCGCACCGTGACTTGCTGCACTCGCCGAGCTTATCGTGCGCGTCGAACGCGGCAAGACAGGCGATAATGCGCGATTAAATTACAACAAAACGTGAAATCGACCTGGATCGACCGCGAATTGATGAGCGATTTGGAAGCGGAGGGAACGGATGCCTATCGTCTTTCGACGATCACGGATGGCTGGGTGGAGCGATTCGGGCACGATGTTCTGATTTCCTTTAAGAACCAGGCGGCACGGGAGCGGTTGACCACGGAATATTTTCTGTGGGCGGAAGCAATGGGCTTCAATACGCAACGAATGTTTGAGCGTCTTTTGCCGAAGCGCAATGAAGAGCGTAAAGCGCCAAAACTAATTCTGGGTGATTCCAATACCGGCTCACGCAGCGTTGTAATGGAGCGCGGTCTGCGATTCGAAATCGATTTTAGCGGCGGCTATTCCGTGGGACTGTTTATCGATCAACGCGAAAATCGGAGCTTTATTCGCACGAGTGCACCGAAGCGAATGCTTAATTGCTTCGCTTACACCTGCTCATTTTCGGTGGCGGCGGCAATAGCTGGCGGGAACACGGTGAGCGTGGACTTGTCCCAGAAATCTCTCGAACGCGGGCGCGCAAACTTTGTGCTCAACAACTTGCCGGCAACGGGACACCATTTTATTGCCGACGACGTTTTTGAGGTTTTCCCGCGACTATCGCGCAAAGGCGAAAAGTTCGATTTAATTGTGCTTGATCCGCCAACATTTTCGCGTTCACACCGCGGAAAAACGTTCCAGATCGAATCGGATTTCGAGAGCTTGGTCATGGCGGCGTTGGAGGTAGCTGATCGCGATTGCCGGATCCTGCTTTCGACCAACTGTGCCGCGCTCGACGGACGCGCCTTGGAAGTTATGGCGCGGTATTGCTTGAAAACATCGCGTCGAGCGGGCAGCTTTCATGCTGAACCCCGGCCGGTTGAGTTTCCTCCCAACAGCGGCGCCAGCACGACGTGGCTGACGTTGCGCTAGCGGGATAAGAACACGCAAAGCGGCCCTGGCAACCGAAACAAAGTTATGGACGAAAACACTGACATTGCATTGCGCGGCGTGCGCTACGCCCAGGACCAATTTTCCGAAGTGGTAACCCAGGCGGAAGAATTCGTGCGTGAAAAGCCGGGACAGTCGCTTCTCATCGCTCTTCTTGCTGGATTTATCCTCAATCGTCTGCCGATTGGTCGCCTGTTTGGTGGGCTGGTTCGCTTGCTCGTGTTCGCGCTCAAGCCGGCGCTGCTGCTTTACGGCGCAACCAAAGTCTACGAGGTCATCCAGGAAGAAGAATAAGTCGAAACCTACGTCGTCCTGAGTGAAGCGCAGCGGAATCGAAAGATCCCGCTGCGCCCGGTAAAGATTTCAATTCGGGATCCCTCGGCTGCGCTGGGGATGAGGAGGCTAAGCTTCCAGGGTAAAGCCAACTTTAACCGCCACCTGCCAATGATCAATTTTGCCGTTTTCAATGTGACCGCGTGTTTCCGTAACCTCTAACCAGCGCATGTTGCGGATTGTTTTTTTGGCACGCGCCAATGCGTTCTCCACCGCCGCTTCGATCGATTCCGGTGAAGAACCAACCAGTTCGATTTTCTTGTAGACGTGATCGCTCATGAGGAATTCTTCCACGAGGAGATCGAATAGGACAATGCCAAAAGAACATGGAAGCGTTGAACAGCTTAAGCGTTAAAGCGGTTGCAAATTGGTTCGCTTCAACGCTTCAATCCGCCACCTGCGCGAGCTTGCTCTACAAAACGGCCCGCGATATTAGGAAGCTCGCATGGAAACCAACATCGAATCGCATCTGATCGAGAAGCGCGTCTTCAAGCCCGCGAAGGATTTTTCAAAGAAAGCACGCATCAAATCGCTCGCCCAGTATCGAAAAATGTACCGCGAATCGATGCGACGACCGGACGCGTTTTGGGTGCGAGAAGCGAAGGAACTGGTCTGGCGAAAGCCGTGGAAAAGAGTGCTCGATTGGAAGGCACCCTTCGCGAAGTGGTTCGTCGGCGGGCAACTCAATCTTTCGGAAAATTGCCTCGATCGTCATCTTGACGGTCCGCGACGAAACAAAGCTGCCATCATTTGGGAAGGCGAACCGGGCGAGAAACGCACCCTCACTTATCAGCAATTACATCGCGAAGTCTGTCATTTCGCCAACGTGCTGAAGCGAAACAAAATTCGGAAAGGCGATCGCGTTATCATTTATCTCCCCACGATCCCAGAGGCCGCCATTGCGATGCTGGCATGCGCACGGATCGGTGCGGTCCATTCTGTTGTTTTCGGTGGATTCAGCGCGGAGAGCATTCGCGATCGCATCGCGGACTGCGGGGCGATCGCGTTGATTACCGCGGATGGTAGCTACCGGCGCGGGGCAATCGTACCGTTAAAAAATAATGTCGACCACGCTCTGAGTGGCGGTACCTCGGTAAAACGTGTGATCGTTTTCAAACGCGTCGGCAATGAAATTCACATGGAGGAAGGGCGCGACGTTTGGTGGCATCGCGAGCTGGAATACGTCAGCGCAAATTGTGAGCCCGTTGCCCTCGATTCCGAGCATCCGCTTTACATTCTTTATACCAGCGGCTCGACCGGAAAACCGAAGGGAATTCTGCATACCACCGGTGGCTATTTGCTCGGCATTTATTCGACGATGAAATATGTTTTCGATGTCCGCGACGAAGATCTTTTCTGGTGCACTGCGGACGTGGGCTGGGTCACTGGCCACAGTTACGTCGTTTACGGTCCGCTCACACTGGGAGCGACCACTTTGATGTATGAGGGCGCGCCCAACTGGCCGCAACCAGACCGATTTTGGAAAATCGTCGAAGATTATAGAGTTACGATTTTATATACCGCACCCACAGCGATTCGCGCGTTCATTCGCTGGGGCGATGAGTGGGTGAAGAAGCACGATCTTTCGTCCTTGCGCCTCCTTGGTTCGGTGGGCGAGCCGATCAATCCCGAGGCATGGATGTGGTATCAGAAGACGATTGGGGGCGGGCGCTGCCCGATTGTTGATACTTGGTGGCAGACTGAGACTGGCGCAATCATGATCACGCCATTGCCAGGCGCAATCCCGACCAAACCCGGAAGCGCAACGTTGCCGTTCTTTGGTGTCGATGCCGCAGTAGTGGACGAACGTGGCGAAGAGGTCGGCGCAAATGTGGGCGGGAAATTAATCATCCGAAAGCCATGGCCATCGATGTTGCGCACGATCTATGGGGACAAGGAACGTTACCAAAAACAGTACTGGAGCGAATTCAAAGGATGCTATCTTACCGGAGACGGAGCACGGCGCGATCGCGATGGATATTTTTGGATTGTTGGCCGCATTGACGACGTCCTCAATGTCGCGGGACATCGTCTCGGCACCTCGGAAATCGAGAGCGCATTGGTCGCGCACGCGAAAGTGGCGGAAGCAGCCGTGGTAGGTCGACCTGATGAAATGAAAGGGCAGGCCGTCGTCGCATTCGTCACCTTAAAAGGAATCGCCAGCCCATCGGCCGGGTTAAAAACAGAATTGCGCGATCATGTCGGCGTTCACATCAGCGCGATCGCGAAGCCAGATGAAATCCGATTCGCGGAAGCATTGCCAAAAACGCGCAGCGGCAAGATCATGCGGCGTTTACTGAAAGAAATTGCCAGCGGCAAAACCGTGACCGGCGACACGACAACTCTGGAGGATTTTAGTGTCCTGGCGAAATTGAGCGAAGAGGAATGATTTACGGAACGGGTAATTGCCTCTCGATCAATGGCGGTAGAACGTGAAAGCGTTGTCATCCCGAGCGCAGCGAGGGACCTCGCATTTGAAGGTTGGGACATACTAGTTAGCTCGCGTGCTCAATCTTCGTTTGTGAGGTCCTTCACTTCGTTCAGGATGACCTGCGCGGTCTGTTTAGACCGTGCGTGTAAAAGGGAGTGAATTGCTCTTTTTCAAAAGAGTTGTTCGGTTAGCATTCGCTTGTGAGTTTCATTCGCACCGGTCTGCGCGAGCTTGGGTTGAAAGTGCGACGGCAACGCACGCGCATGGCGCTGCGACACGTAAAGCGGCAGCTGCAGCGCAGCGAAATTTATCTCGGACGCGAAGGCACCGCGCAGGCTGCGAGCTTCCCGGAAGTCCGCAACGAGATCGTCGCGCTTAAGAAACTCGAGCAAGAGCAAAAGGAAGTCGCATTGCGCATCGCGCAAATCGAAGATGCGCTCAAGCAGATCGAAGCGGAGCGGGCGGAAAATACGCGCGCCCAAAACGACGCGATCAGCAAATTGGAAGTGGAAAAAAAGCCGGTCCTACAACAGCGGGACGACGCGAAAAATGCCGCCACTATTTGTGAGCGCGAGTTGGCGAGTGTGGAATCCCGCTTGCAAGCAAATGATTTAGCCGATCGCGAACTACTCAAACAACTTTCAGCTTTGCAGGCGCAGGCGCCGCCGCCGGGCGACCTGGATGCCCGCGCTGCCGTGTTCGCCAGCAAACGCGCCCGGTTGCCGCAAGAGCGGGCAGAAATTGTTCGTGCTCGCGAGGGAAGCGCAGAGGCGTGCCGGCAGGCGACACAAAAGCTGGCCGCGGCGGAGGAAAAATTGTCGGCCGCGGAACGAAACATCGCTCGCGTGCGCGAGCGATTCGAAGCTACTGATCGCGCCTTAAACGAAAAGGTGCGCGCCCAACAAGACGCGTTACGCGAAGCACGAGCGCGGCACCAGACAGTCGAGGAACGAAAGAATCCGGCTTATCTGAACATCGGTCGCCATCTTGCGACCCGCGGCATCGCCCCGCCGAATGCGCCGCACTTATTGCATGACGTCCTGCGCCACCGCCAATCAGTTCAGCGTCATCATGAACATAGGGAACAGCTGAGCGTTCTCTCCGCGCAAATCGACAAACAGGAGTTGCGACAGTTTTATTTCGTCATCCTTTCGATTCTTTTCCTGCTCGCAATTGTCCTCCCGCTCGTCTTTCAATCCCCGCCCAAACGTGAATGGCTGCCGCGCGAAACCGATGCCATTCTCTCCCTAAATGCAGACCATCTTGACCGCGATGATTTGCCAAAGAAATGGCGGAACGAAGATTTTTGGCTACAAACCTGGCCCGGTTTAATCGGCGCCGCTTCGCAAACACCCCGCTTAAGAATTCCCGGTGATGCCGCACGGGTCACCCGGGCGCTCACGACCGCGGAAAATTCGCCGCCACGAGAATTTCTCCTGGTGGAAGCGCGCGATAATGTTTCGACGGTGGTGCGAACAATCGCGGAAGATAAGCAATTCGAACGACGTACCATTAGCGGACTCCCGGTCTGGCAGCGATCTGACTTCAGCATCGCGCGCGTGGGCCCCAAAACGCTTGCCGTCGGACCGCCCGATGGAGTGGACGAGTTGGTGAGAGTGCGTCTCGGACTGGAAGCGGATCTGCAAATTACGGGCGAATTTTTCGATCGCTACCAGGCGCTCGATCCTGAAACAACCTTGCGTTTGATCTCGCGCGATCCGCCCGGATTGGCCCGCGCGTTTCATCCCATTTTCCCGCGAGAACTCCTGGAGAGCGCGCAATTACTCGGACTGGGCGTTTCCCTCCAGACACCGGTGAAAGCGCGTCTCTTGTTGAGGCTTCCATCGGAAAACGCGGCAAGCGACCTGGCTAAGAGCATTCACGATGATCCGCATCGTTGGCTGCGAATCGAGCAATCTGATCTCCCGCTTTTCGCCGCTCCACCCGAAATCAATCGCCAACATGCAGATCTGGAAATCCGCTTCAACATTCCAGAAAACAGCGCACGACTTCTGCTCCAACGCATGGCCAAGACCGATGCACCGCCAGCCGCGACCGCAGCAAACTAATCCCGCGATGGCCCTCATCATTTTCGCAACCTTTTTGCTCGGCCCACCGGTTCTTTCCGCGCAAATTTCGGCGCTCCCCACAAGCGATTTCGCGTGGGTTGATCTCACAACCATTGCGCCGGCCATTCGGATTGAATTGCGTTATGCGACTTCAGAGAATATCGCGCATCGTCCGCTCTATCCGTCGAGGATGCAGCCACTAATCCGGGCGGGTGTGGCGCGAAGATTAATCACCGCTCAGGCAATTCTCCGACACTACAATTGCGGCCTGAAAATCTGGGACGCTTATCGGCCGCGTGATGCCCAGGCACAATTGTGGCGACTCGCTCCGAGAAATGATTACGTGGTCAATCCACACGGTGGTTCCGGTTCGTTCCACAGCTGGGGCGTGGCGGTTGATGCAACTCTGGTAGACGATTGGGGGCGGCCTCTCTCGATGCCAACTGATTTCGATGACTTCACACCGGCGGCGATGCTCCGTTACACTGGCCGCGATCCGCTCGTGCGCAATCACTTGTATCTTCTGCAAACAACAATGGCGGACGCCGGCTTCTATGGATTGCGCACCGAATGGTGGCATTTCACTACTAGTGACTGGAAGCGTTACGTTCCAGAACGGCTTGCGAAACTTAGTAACGCCGTCGTCCTCGCCGCAACTAAATGACCGCCTTTCTTCACGCCCTCCAGCGGCAACCGGAATACGTTCACATCCTCATCAATCCTCTACCGATCTACGGCTTGGCGATAAGTTGGATCGGATTGGTCATTGCATTTTTTCTGCGGAGCCGGCGTGCGCAAATCGCAACCCTGGCTCTCGTGCTAATCAGCGCCGCCTCGGCCTGGCCGGCGTACGAATTCGGCGAGGAAGGTTACGATCGCGTCTTGTCGATGACTGATGACGACGGACACGCCTGGCTCGATGAACACCAGCGTCGCGCTCAGCAACTAATTTATTTCTTCTACGCTTTGGCAGGATTAAGCGCCGTCGCGATCGCTCTCCCGATAAAATGGCCCAAGACTTCAGCCTCGCTAGTTATCACCACCATCCTGCTAGGGGTAGTTGTTCTCGGAATGGGCGGCTACATCGCCTACGCCGGCGGTAAAATTCGGCACAGGGAATTTCGAACCGAGCCGCCACCGAAGAAATCGACCGAGGGGTAGTCGCGCCAAAGGGCGCTCTCCAAATTTTCACGCGCGACAATGGCTAACGAATTAGACCGTGCGGAACAAAAAGTCGAAGACCGCAGCGCTGCTCTCAAAAAGGAACTTGGCCTGCGCGACCTCGTGCTCACCCAAATCTTGTTTATTGTCGGCTCAAGCTGGGTCGGGACCGCTGCAAAGCTCGGGCAATCACATCTCTTCTTCTGGCTGCTTGCTATCTTACTTTTCTACATTCCCCAGGCGGCAGTCGTAATTTACTTAAATCGCCTTATGCCGCTTGAGGGGGGCATCTATCAATGGGCTAAAATCGGGTTCAACGAATTTGCCGGCTTCATCGTGGCGTGGAATCTCTGGCTACTCTCCATCACCGTCATCGCGCTTGGGGGAATGTTTGTCACAACCAACATCTCCTACGCGATCGGGGAAAGCGCCGCCTGGATGCCGAACAACAAGTGGTGCGTGTCATTGATTAGTTGCGCCCTCGTGATCGGCCTTGGCTGGACTGCCATACGAGGTCTGGCGTTAGGCAAATGGGTTCATAACATCGGCGGCCTTGTCATGCTTCTGGTTTACAGCGCGCTCATCGCATTGCCGTTTATCGCCCTTGCCCGCGGTGAGCTGAGACAATACCAACCGCTCCAGATCGCAGCGCCGACGGTATCGATGTTCTATTGCCTTAATATCTTCAGCAAAATGGCGATCGGCGCGCTAAGCGGATTCGAATACGTCGCAATCCTTGCCGGCGAAACGCGCTCGCCCGCACGGGACATCGGTCGCTCGGTCATCATCGCCTCTCCCATTATTGCTTTGGCATTTATTCTGGGCACGAGCTCAGTCCTGGCATTCGTTGGCAATAACCCCATCGATTTGATTGGGCCGGTGCCGCAGACGTTGCGTCTTGGTCTACGCTCGTTCCCCATCGCTGGCGCGATCGCGTCCGCCGGCATCATCCTGATGACAGTGCGAACCATTTCTTCAACGAGTGTTCATTTTACCGGCACCTCGCGCTTGCCCATGGTGGCGGGCTGGGACCGGCTGCTGCCGGTCTGGTTCACGCGGTTGCATCCAAAATACAAAACGCCGATCAACTCGGTGGTTTTTGTCGGCATCATCACGCTGGTCATTGCTATTTCCAGCCAGATTGGCGCTGGAATTCAGGAAGCGTTTCAACTCGTCGACAACGCAGCCAATGTTTTCTACGCTATCGTCTACATGAGCTTGTTCGCCCTCCCAATTTTCGGGACTTCTGCTGTTCGTTCCGGCGCACCGGTGTGGCTGCGAGTCGCATCGGCCTGTGGCTGTAGTGTTTCACTGCTTGCCATTTTCTTCACCGTCTATCCCATCATCGACGTCCCGAACCCCCTAATCTTCGGCACGAAAATCGCCGTCGTTGCCTTTATCGCGAACGCCATCGGTGCCGCCATCTTCGCCGGTGCACGCCGAAAGCGTCCCGCCTAGTACAAACGTCGCGCCCGGGAAATTACTCTGTCATCCCGAACGAAGTGAGGGACCTCACCGAAGCTGCTGGAACAGGCTTTAACTCAGTTGCGTAATCATTCAGCTATTGTGAGGTCCCTCGCCCCGGAAGCATTCGGGGCTCGGGATGACGTCGCACGCGTTTCTTAATTTCGCCCGCAACTCTCGCCGATCCAACGAAGATACTCGGCCGAGCCCTCGGCGATGTTCAACCGTACGATTTCCGGAACATCATACGGATGCAACTTGCGCAACCGCGATTCGAATTCCGGATAACGGGCCGCCGTCATTTTGAAAATCGCGAATACTTCCGCACTCGTCTCCACCTTCTCATTCCAGAAATAAATTGATTCCACTGAAGGCACAAGGTTCGCGCAGGCGACGATCGCATTTTCGACAAGATCGCGTGCGATCTTCTGCGCTATTTCTTTGTCAGGAAACGTGCTGAACGCGATGACAAACTGTTCGTTCACGCCGCTACCAATTCCGCCTGCCGGCAAATCCAGCCGCCGCCAAGGACAAGGTCATCATCGTAAAACACCGCCGCCTGTCCTGGGGTAACGGCTTTTTGCGGGTCGTGCAGACGGATGCGCGCGCGTTGATTTTCCATCGGCATTAGTGTTGCCCGCGTCCCCGGATGATTATAACGAATCTTGACCGTGACTTCGTGCGCCATTGTAGCCGCGGTCGCTGACCGCGGACCGGGGTCATCGTTCCCGGCTCCAGAAATCCAATTGACGCGATCGATCTCGAACTCTTCCACCAGCAAATCTTCCGCCTGACCAACGATCACCCGGTTCGTTTCCGGATCGAGATCGACGACATACCGCGGCTGCGCTGACCCCCCTGGCAAACCTTTGCGCTGGCCAATGGTAAACATCTCAATTCCGTCGTGCGCAGCAATGAAGTTACCGTCGAGATCGTAAATTTCGCCGGGATGAAATTGGTTCTCGCCAAGATGCGATCGGAGGAATGCTTTGTAATCCTGTCCCGGCACGAAACAAATCTCCTGGCTATCCGGTTTGTCGGCCACTCTTAGGCCGATTTTTCGGGCAATCGCGCGGATTTCGGATTTCGACATTCGACCGAGTGGAGTGAGCGCACGCTGCAATTGCTCCTGCCGCAAACTAAACAGGAAATATGACTGATCTTTCCGTGAATCGATACCTTTGCGCAACACCGCGCGCGTGTAGTCGCGGTCGCCGTTCGCGGCATGGTGATGTTCAATGATCGCGTAGTGTCCGGTCGCGATATAGTCACATGCGAGCCCCTTTGCTTTTTCCCAAAGATTTCCGAATTTCAATTTCTCGTTGCACATCACACATGGATTCGGCGTGCGACCGGCCTGGTATTCGCTGGAAAAATAACTGATCACGAGTTTTTCGAACTGATCCGCCTCATCGACCACGTAATGTGGAATTCCGAGGGCACGGGCAACTCCGCGTGCGTCTGCCACGGCCTGTGGCCCGCAACATTTGTCCTCCGCCCGCGAAATACAGTCCTGCGGCCACACTTTCATCGTCACCCCAATGACGTCATAGCCTTGCTCGCGCAGCAAATAACCAGCGACGCTGGAATCGACTCCGCCGCTCATGCCAAGAAGCACGCGCTGTTTGTTTCGC